>Ga0224500_10000097_pt1 | contig 61662 bp, 58 predicted proteins | sample SF_Oct11_sed_USG_FD_168126 | JGI IMG/M metagenome (GOLD analysis project Ga0224500, IMG submission 168126) | Sediment microbial communities from San Francisco Bay, California, United States - SF_Oct11_sed_USGS_4_1 | ecosystem: Environmental > Aquatic > Marine > Sediment | place: USA: California...
GGCATCGCTGGCCATTGCGTCGCGGAAGGCATCGCTGGCCAGAGCGCCGCGGAAGGCGTCGCTCTTCAGCGCATTACGGAAAGCGTCACTTGCCATCGCTCCGCGGAAAGCGTCGCTCGCCATTGCGCCGCGGAAAGCGTCGCTCGCCATCGCGCCGCGGAAAGCGTCGCTGGACAGAGTCACCCTGAACGCATCACTTTGAAGTGCGGTTCTCATGGCATCGCTGTCCAGAGCGCCACGGAAGGCGTCGCTATTCAGTGCGCCCCGGAAAGCATCACTATTCAGCGCCTTGCGGAAAGCGTCACTGCTGGCCAGCGAATTACGAAAGGCCTCGCTATTGACAGCATTCCGGAATGCCTCACTGTTCAAAGAGGCTCGGAACGCGTCGCTATCGAGGGCGCCGCGGAAAGCGTCACTCGCCATTGCACCGCGGAATGCGTCACTGTTTACCGCATCTCTGAATGCGTCACTCGCCATTGAATTACGGAAGGCATCGCTGTTTAGTGCGGCGCGAAACGCATCGCTGTCCAGCGCGCCGCGCATCGCATCGCTATCGAGCGCGCCGCGCATCGCATCGCTATCGAGCGCACTTCTGAGGGCATCGCTATCCAGTGCTGCACGGAACGCGTCGCTATCCAATGCGCTCCTGAAAGCATCGCTGTCCATCGCTGCTCTGAAAGAATCACTCGCGAGCGCAGCCCGGAACGCGTCACTTTTCAGCGCGTTTCTGAATGCGGCATCATTGGTAAGTGCAGTAAAGACATCCGTTTGCATGAACTCCTGGATGGCCTGATCGCCAAGTTCGACGTCACCAGCTCCAATCTGATCAGCACGATAGCGTTCCGCCGGAGCGACGGTGCCGGCGGCATCGCCGCTGTCCGTCGGATAATTCATCCCAAAATAGGCAACTCCAACCAGCGCGACAATGCCAATTGCAATTACCGGGACTGACTTATTACTTGTAGCCATTTTCTTATCCCCTTTCGCCCTCACGAGGGCTGTTACTGTTCGCCTTATCTGGAAGTACTACCCAGAAAGAATAAAGTTGGTAAGCACCGCAAAACGGGCGTGAGCCCCCGGTGCACCCTAGTCCGCGGGTTTGTAGCTGAGGCTGGTCTCGTGTATTACCTCGCCACCCGCTGAGAATCGAAGGTTTACAGTGATTTCGCGCTGCCCACCCCCGTTTTGCAAATAGACGGCGTAGCGCCGTTTTCCTTCCATGGCGAGCGACACACTGCCGGATTTCGCCGAAATGGTGGTGCCACTGGCTTCGAGCTGGCCGAAGCCGTTGAACCAGATCGTCCGGTCCGGATACTGGGCATCAATCTCGACCGGGCCGTTGGCGACCAGGTCAAAATCCAGAATTAGCATTGATCCCGAGCTTCGCAAAGAGACCTGGCCGACCACATTGGCATTGTCCACCGCTGTCGAGGCTAAAAAATCATCTCTCACCGGATCGGCTATCGTGCCGACGAGGCCTGTCACATCGTCAAGGGCGCTGTTCGAGTGCTGATCTGAGCTGACCGCGCTCAGCGTCAAAATCACGCCCGCGGCAAATGTGGCCGAGTACTTGAATGCCGGCATGGCCAGGAGCCATTCCATAAATCCCGGCGAGCGTCTTTTACCAGGGGTTGGTTTTATAGTGTTCATAATAACGTGCCTCAAATGAGGGGGAGGGGACACGGCCTCGACCGACTCGATCGACCCGCAAAGCGCCTGAAGTTCCGCATGCAATGCACGCGCCTCGGCGTTTTCCAGGAGCAACGCGGCCAGCCTGTCCTCGTCTTGGTGACTGATTTCGCCATCAATACCAGCGTTAATCAGGTCCATCTTTTCTTGTGTGATAGCCATCAGTAGTTACCGGCCTCGCCTATAGCGTCCTTCAGTATCTGTCTCGCGGAATACAGGCGAGATCGAACTGTTTTCTCAGGGATTTCAAGCACATCGCTGATTTCCATGTAACTGCACCCCAAAAAATGCTTCAAGATAATGACAGTCCTGTAATCCGTCGAGAGGGTCATCAGCGCTGCCTGTACATCGGCTGAAAGCTTCGCGCTTTCGACCTCTTGTTCCGGACCACCGGCGTCGTCAGCAGCTTCATGCTGCAACGGCTCAAGCCGGTTTCGTTTCCCGAGCCAGTTGATCGACTCGTTCAAGGTAATCCTGTAAACCCAACTAAAGAAACGACACGATGGATCAAAACTTGCAAAGTTCTCGTACACCTTGAGAAACACGGTCTGGGTGACGTCGCTTGCGTCGTCCCTGTTGTTCAACATGCGGTAAGCGGCGTTGAACACGGGTTTCTCATACTGTATCAGCAGGGCCTCAAAGGCCTGTCGATCACCTTTGATGCATCGTGCAATTAAATTCTTGTCGTCGGACTTACTCATACATACAAGCGACCGAGGTAAAAGTTGGTAGCGCGATTCGACTTATTGTTATTTTGCTTCTATGTCGAAAATTGCGTGAAAGCCGGAGTAGCGGAAAACATCATGCATGTGCTTGTTTACGTTCACAATTTTTAGCGCGGCGCCGCGCTGCGCCAGCCTTTTTTGCGTTTTTAGCAGTATACCCAGACCGGCGCTCGAGATGTATTCCAGACTATCGAAATCCAATGTGCTGGATTCCATGACCTCGTCCAGGAATACCTGCCCTTTCTGACACTGGGCCGCGTCAAGGCGCCCGGTGCAGACGATCATCCCTTTATCGCCATATTGAATATCAAACATTCTAAACCTCTGTTTTCTTTGTAAATATTACTCTACTTCGGCCACCCACGTATTCGTATTCCAGCGAATCCGCGAGATTTTGTATCAGGTAGACGCCGAGCCCGCCGGGAGTGCGCTCCGCCAGAGGGGCTTCAATATCGACATCGCGGGGCGCGGTTACGTCAAATTTCGGCACGCCGTACTCGGTCAGGGTTACTTTTACCTTGTCGTCGATGACATCGACGTTGACCTCTATATCGCTGCTCACATTCGGGTTGTACTTGACCATATTGACGAACAGCTCTTCCAGGGCCAGGTGTACCGAGTAGCAGGCGGCGCCACCAACCGAGTTCGTCGCGAGTATCTCCTGCGCAAATTCGTAGATCGCGGAAAGCGAGTCATTACTTCTTGCGAAAGCCTTTTCCATCGTTTGCCGGCCGCTATTTGTTCAGTCGTTTCGCTACGACGATCGTGATGTCGTCGGCCTGTACAGCCTTCCCGCCGTGATGCCTGACGGCCTGCAGCATATTGTTTACCAACTGTTGGGCAGTGCCGCTTCGATTGCTCGCAACGATTTCTGCGATTCGTTGTTGTCCGAACTGCTCCCCGCTTTCATTTTCATATTCGTAAATGCCATCGGAAATCAGGCCGAAAACATCGCCGGGCTGCATGACCGCCGTCAGTGGTGCGGCGATGTTCGTCTGCGGCATGTAGCCCAGCGGAAAAGTTGTCGCCGGATGCCAGTCGAACTCACCACCGGCAGCATGAAAATGCATGATCGGACCCTGCCCACCGGAGTGAAAACTCACGGTATTTTTTTGGCCGTCGAGTACGCCAAAAAACGCAGTAACAAATCGGTCGTCCGGAAGATCGTCACACAACTGATCGTTAATATGGACGAAGGCTTCGTCCAGCCCTGATCCCAATCGGAGCGCCACCCGAAGCATTGCTCGGACCTGCGTGGCCGATAGAGCAGGACCAATGCCATGACCGGTAGCATCGCCCATCAACAGAAACAAACGATCGTTCCCCATGGGTACAAAATCGTAGAGATCACCGCCAGTCTGATCAGTGGGTACGAAGGCGCCACCGAAGTCATAGCCGGCGATAACAGGCATACCTTTCGGGAGGGTGCCGATCTGAACGTCGCGGGCGACCGAAATTTCACGATCGAGTCGTTCGGAGGCGATGATCGCCTCTGTAAGTTTGGCGCGATGAATGACAACAGCGGCCTGGGCGGCCAGGGCCTGGCCGACATATTCGTCCTCTTCATCGAAGACGCCCTTGTGCTTATTAAGGATCTGTAGCACGCCGATCAGCGATTCCTCGTAACCAATCAGGGGAATCGTCAGCATGCACCTCGATCTGTAGCCCGTTTGCTTGTCGATGGCGCGGTTGAAGCGATCATCTGCGTAACAATCAGGCACGTTAATCAGCCGCCTCGTTTGCGCCGATTCGCCGACGATTCCCTTGTTCGCCGGTATCCGAATATGATTCAGGTCGGTTCCGACACGGACGACGAGTTCATCATTAGCGTCGTCATACAGAAAAACCGTACCGCGCTCGGCATTAAGAACCTCACGAGATGCGTTGACAACCTCGGTCAACATCGTATCCAGATCAAAAGGTGCGGCGAGTTTTCGTGTAACTTCGAGTATGTGTCGAAGTGCAGCATGACTGCCGGCCCCTGCACTCATCGAACGGACGAGACCTCGGTCATTGCTAATCGCACATACTTGATCTCAATTTCAGAAATACGGGCAACCATACGCTCGGCCTGTTCCGGGAGCTTGAAGGTCGAACGCTCAAGTGCGCGCTCGGTGATCAGTACCTCGGCACGTATGGCCAGGTCCTCGCCGAGTTTGGACGCCGTATTAACGGGATCGCCAAAATAGTCGCCGTCGCCGATCAGAAGCAAGCGACCATAGTCGATACCCACAGATATGTAGATCTGCTCTGAGATATCGTGCGCATCATTTGACGCAAATATGGCGGCATTGATGTCAAAGCTGGCGCGTATGGCATCATCAGTATTCGGAAAGTAGGCGTAACAATTGTCCGCATCAAACTTCAACAGCGTTCCGTGATTCTGGCAGATGATCGGTTCGATAATATGCCTGGCACGACGAATGAGCTTCAGGAAATGGCACACCCCGAATTTACGAGACGTGCTCGAGAAGCTCGCCATATCGGTGATGAAAGCTGCTCCTTCGGTGCCGAATTCTTCCCAGACCCTGACGCGAATCGCTTCGATCGTCTCAGCGTCGCGCTCAGCTTCCATCGCGGACAGAAGCGAGTCAAATTCAGCGTGCCGGGCCAGTAGCGTCTTTTGCGAAGGCTCCGCCATAGGTATCCCCAAGATTCGTAATTTATACGTTACGTCGATTTTTGGCCAAGTATATCCCGGATTGACGGCTGTCGGGACCAGTTGGACCGGCTACTCCGGGGGCCGGGAGCATTCATCCCGGATGGAAACGACCTTGTCACTGTAGAAACCGTTGAAGTCCGTCCGGCCACTTAGGCTGTATGCGCCAATGCAACCAAACTCAATGTGATCGCCCACGTCGATGTCCGCTGGCAACGCTACTCTTCCGGGGAGTTCATCGGTCGAGTCGCAGGTTGGGCCTAGCAGCCGGAACGTTTTCGTATCACCACTCAATGGCTGACCATTGCGAAATACCCGACACGGGTAACGCAGGTGACCCTTGAAGCGAAGCTCCCAAAACGCACCGTACATGCCGTCATTCAGATAGACTCGATCCGTCTTGCGAAGCAACACACGCGTAATTGCGGACAGTCCCGGCGCGCTCAGCGCACGCCCCGGCTCCGCCAGTAGCTCGCCATTCTCGGCCAGCGGCAAAGTCGCAAAGGCATTCCGCGTACGATCAAAATACTCCTCGAGCGCCGGCACCTTGTACCCGGGATAGGACTTTGGAAATCCGCCGCCGATATCCACCAGCCGAATCTTGAATGGAATTTTCGACAGGGCTTGTCGGGCAATCTCCATCGCATAAACATAGGCGTCAGGGTCAGTGACACCAGTGCCAACGTTGAATGCCAGCGCCGCTTCAGCGCCGGTTTCCCGAATAGCCGTTAACAAAGCAGGAATATTCTCCGGCTTCGCACCAAATTTGGCTGAGAGATTTGCCTGTGCGGAAACATGGGATACGGCCATGCGAGCAAAGATTATGGAATTCTTCGGTTCGATCTCCTTGACGAGCGGTGCCAGACCGCTGTGATGATCGACAACGAAGTGCCGAACACCGTGCTCCACCTGGGCGCGGTTTGCATGGCCATCGAGTCGCACCGGATTCATGTAATACATCGTCGAGCCGGGACAGTTGCTGCTGACAAGTTCGACTTCCGGCAGCGAGGCGCAGTCAAAATGCCGAACGCCGGCATTAAAGATTTCTTTCAGGACGGCGGGATGATTGTTGGCCTTTACCGCATATAAAACCCGGCCTGGAAAGCCGCGCAAAAAGTGTTGTGTCGAATCGCGATATACGTGCGGGTAAATGCAATACACGGGCAAATTCGGGCTATGTGCAAGCAAAAGTTTCTGCACATTTTCATAAGCTTCCATCATTTTTGAGTTACCGATTTCTTCGCCATATTTGAGCTGTGATATCGTATCAAGTCCTGTTAGATATATTTCATATTGTGGGATACGAAAGATGAGTGCCGTGATGAAAGGCGAGGAGCGATCGGTCGCAGAACTGATCGCCAGTCAAAAACCTGGTTATTCCCTCAACCAGCTATTCTATACCGATCCTGAGATCTACGATCTCGAAATAAAGAGGATCGTAAATCGGAACTGGATACTGGCGGGCCACGTATCGCAGCTGTCCGAGCCGGGCGACTTCAAGGTTCTGAATGTTGGTCAGGAGTCGGCGATTATTGTGCGCGGCAAAGATGGCGACCTGAAGGCATTTGCGAATGTGTGCCGTCATCGCGGATCACTGGTTTGTCTCGAAAAGCATGGCCACGCAGAAAAGTTTACCTGTCCCTACCATGGCTGGATGTATGACATCGATGGCAGTCTGACGGCCGCCCGGAATATGAACGACAAGTTTGACAAGTCGTCGCACGGATTAAAGCCGGTATCCATTGGTGAGATCCACGGTTTGATTTTCGTGTGTTTCGATGAAAACCCTCCCTCCCTCGAAGGTGCAATTCGCGACCTCGAAGAGCCTATGGGTATGTTTGACTTCGAAAACCTGAAAGTCGCAGCGCAAAAAAGCTATGCAATCCCTGCTAACTGGAAACTTGCGATAGAAAACTATGCGGAGTGTTATCACTGCGCAACGGCGCATCCCGAGTATGCACAGATGCACACGATGATGCTTGATGCCGAAAAACGAGAGCGCGCATCAGGACACATGTATGAACGGATGGAAGCCTGCGGCGTCAAGGCATTCGATATCGACCACGTAGATACCGAGGCGCGGCCGGGTGAGATCGGATTCGGCTATTCTCGCACCGCAATGTTCAGCAAATATGAGACCGGTAGCCGCGATGGCAAGCCGGTTGCGCCGCTGCTGGGTACCATCACGGGCTACGATGGCGGTCATGCGGATCTGTCATTCGGCCCTTTCTCATACGTGCTCGCCTACAATGACCACGTCGTTTGTTATGTATTCACTCCGATTGATCACAACAATTCCAACTGTGAAGTCTACTGGCTGGTTCGCGGTGACGCCGTCGAAGGCGAGGATTACCACGAAGGCGAGCTAACCTGGCTATGGGATATTACGACCCAGGCGGACAAGGAAATCATCGTCAATAATTCCAAAGGCGTGCATTCCAAGTATTACGAGCCTGGCCCTTTCTCCGGTATGGAGAGGCTCGAGCGCCGGTTCACCGAGTGGGTCCTGCAGGAGCTGCAGCGGCCGTAATTCGCTGTCTCAGTGTTTCGCCGACCGGCGAGTCACGAGCCATGCAAGCGCAACACCAATGCTGACAACAGCGATAATTATCGACGCGAGTGCGTTGATATCGGGCGATACGCCAAGTTTCACTTTCGAAAAGATGTACATCGGTAACGTCGTGCTTCCGGGACCGGACACAAAGCTGGCGATAACAAGGTCATCCAGCGACAGCGTAAAAGACAGCAACCATCCGGCAATCATTGCCGGTGCGATTAAGGGTAGCGTGATGTCGAAAACGACCCGCAAGGGCCGCCCGCCGAGGTCCATCGCTGCTTCCTCGAGCGACTCATCCATCGCTATAAGTCGAGACTGGACGATGATCGCAACATAGGCCAGTGAGAACGTCGTGTGCGCGATCGTGATAGTTGAGAATCCACGCTGTCCTGGCCAGCCAATCAACTGCTGCAGGGATACGAATAACAACAGCAGTGACAATCCCGTGATGACCTCGGGCATGACCATCGGTGACGTGACCATCCCGGACAGCAGCGTGCGACCCTTGAAGCGACCGAATCGAGCCAGGACGAAGCCGGACATCGTGCCCAGTATGGTTGCCAGTGTTGCCGACGTGATTGCGATCTTGAGACTCAGGTACAGGGCGTCCAGCACCTGCTGGTTTTCGAACAGTGCTCCGTACCAGCGCGTCGAAAAACCACCCCACACGGTGGCTAGCCGAGAGGCGTTGAATGAATAGAACACGACGGAGGCGAGCGGTATGTACAAAAACGCGTAGCCGAACGCGAGCACAGTAAGAATGAATCGTGATTGCGCCTTCATGCCACAGTCTCCTGATCACGAGCCTGCGCTCGTTGCAGGAAGATGATCGGCACGATCAGTATCAGCAGAAGCACAACGGCGACCGCGGATGCCAATGGCCAGTCGCGATTGTTGAAGAACTCATCAAACAATACCCGGCCAATAAACAGCGAGTCAGGGCCGCCGAGCAGGTAGGGCGTCACGTACTCGCCCATAGCAGGTATGAAGACCAGTAGACAGCCGGCGATAGTTCCCGGTTTGGCAAGCGGCCAGGTGATATCCCAAAACGCGCGCGCACGCGACGCACCGAGGTCTTGCGCGGCCTCAACAAGGTCGATGTCCATACGTTCGAGCGAAGCGTACAAGGGCAGAATCATGAAGGGCAGGTAGGAATAGGTGAGTCCGACCGCCGTTGCGAAATCGGTGTACATGATAGTGAGTGGCTGATCGATAAGGCCTGTCCATATCAGGAAATTGTTAATCGTGCCGTAGTTACTCATGAGCCCCATCCACGCATATACGCGCAGGAGAAATGAGATCCAGAATGGCAGGACGATAAGCAGTAGCAGCAGGCTGCGCGTGGACGGAGACGAGCGGGCAATGCCGTAGGCCATTGGAAAACCGAGCAACAGACAAAGCGTCGTTGTCACCAGGGCCATCAAGACCGAGCGCAAGTAGGTTACCGCGTACAGTTTATCCGATAGCAGAAAAGCGTAGTTCCCCAGTGTGAATGTCGGGCTGCCATCGCTATCAAATGACGGAGTATATGGCGGCTGTGCGAGTATCGGATCGGCAAGGCTGATTTTGAGAATGATGGCGAACGGTGCGAGGAAAAAAATCAGCAGCCACAGGTAGGGCGCAGCAACAGCGACCTGTCGCCAAAGTTCTGTGTTCTTGTCGAGACTGCTGGCCACTAGTCCAACAGAACCACAGCGCTACGCGCAGTCCATGAGATCCATACTTTATCCCCCCACTCCAGGAATCGCGTTACCGACCGACGCCTGTTCTGCGAGCTCACCTGAACTATCCTGCCGTTGCCGAGCTTGATCCGGTACAGCGATCGATTACCGAGGTAACCGAGGTCGTCAACAACACCCTGAATGCAGACGTCTTCCTGGTTATCGGGTCTTTCTTTGCTGACGAATATTTTTTCGGGGCGAACTGCAACGCCGATGGTCTGGCCCACCTCTACCAGCTGTCGTCCCAGAGCGGTCAGGGTTTCTCCGGCCTCATCGCAGTAAGCCTGAATCTTGTCCTCCTCGACGACAGTCACCACGCCTTCGAAAGTGTTAATCGTGCCGATAAAGTTGGCGACAAAACGATTCGTTGGGAACTCGTAGACTTCCTTCGGCGTGCCAACCTGTTGGAAACGGCCCTTGTCCATGACGGCTATCCGGGTCGAAAGAGTCATTGCCTCTTCCTGATCGTGCGTTACGACGATGAATGTGATGCCGAGTTCATACTGAATGTTCATCAGTTCGAACTGGGTGCGCTCACGTAGTTTTTTGTCGAGTGCTGCCAATGGCTCGTCCAGTAGCAACACTTTGGGTCGTTTGATCAGTGCCCGGGCGAGAGCCACTCGCTGACGCTGGCCGCCGGATAACTGATCGGGCTTGCGCGTCTTGTACTCCGACAGCTGCACGAGCTCCAGAATCTGGTCGACACGTTTTTCGATCTCGGCTTTGCCAACACCATCTTTGCGCAGCCCATACCCAACGTTCCTTGCAACATTCATGTGCGGAAAAATCGCGTAAGACTGAAACATCATATTCACAGGCCGGTCGTAGGGCGCCATGCGAGTAATATCAGTCCCGTCAATTTCAATGCTTCCGGATGTCGGTACTTCGAGGCCTGCCAGCATGCGTAGCAGGGTTGACTTGCCACAACCGGAGCCGCCGAGGATTGAGAACAATTCGCCTTTGCCGATTTCAAGATTAACCTTGTCCACGGCGACGAAATCACCAAAATGCTTGCTGAGGCCTTTGATATGAATGAAGTTCTTCACAGGCCACTCTTTACGCGCGCCAGGGTCCGCGTTCGTGCGCGTTCCTTCACCGGATCGGCGGCGTCGATCGAATACATGCGTTTCCAGCTATCTGCATCGGGATAGATGGCGGGATTATCCAGCGCTTCCTGATCCATCAGCTTCCAGGACTCCGCGTTCGCATTTGCGTACTCAACTTCCTGCGATATACCCGCCGCAACATCACCGCGCAACAGGAAGTTTATGAACTTGTACGCGTTCCCAACATGCGGTGCATCGGTCGGTATATACAGGCCATCGACCCACAATGCGCCGCCCTCCACAGGCACTGTATAGCGCAGCTCAATGTCGATGCCGGCCTCTTTTGCACGTCGTGAAGAAGTTGCGTAGTCACCCGACCAGCTCATTGCGACGCAAAGCTCTTTGTTCGGCATGTCGGAGAGAAACTTCTCATTACTGAAGTAGCGCACGTAGGGCCTCACCTCAAGGAGGAGGGTTTGAACTTTCATCAGACTGTCCTCATCGGTGGCATTAGGATCCAGGCCCAGGTAAGCGAGCGCCATTGGCAGGGTGCTCGTCGTTTCGTCAAGGAAACTGACGCCGCAATCGGCAAGTTTGGACAGTATCTCAGGGTCGAACAAGACGGCAGCAGATTCCATCGATTGATCTGGTAGTCGTTCTCGGACCATGTCGACATTCCACATGAATCCGGTTGAGCCCCAGTGATACGGGACGTAGTAACCCCGGACATTCTCATAGATATCGATTCGCTGCATCGTAGCCGGATCGAGGTTTTTCAGATTGGGTAACAGGCTGGTGTTGAGTTTCTGATAAATGCCGATGTCTACCAGTCGCGACGAGAACTGGTTGCTGTGTACGACGACATCGTAGCCGCTATTGCCTGTCAGCAATTTCACGTCAACAGTGGCTGCAGCAGCATAGGTGTCGTAGTTGACCTTGATGCCGGTTTCCGCTTCGAATTGCTTTATTGTTTCCGGGCCGATGTAGTCAGCCCAGTTGTAGATATTGACGACGTTTTCAGATCCGGGACCCGTATTCGCATCACCACCGCAGGAGCAAAGCAGGGCCAGGGCCGTGCTGGTGATGATTCGGGTTATTCTTGTCACATTCCGTCCAGGCCGCGCTTCATTAGCGATCGGGCGATTATAAGCCGTTGAATCTCACTTGTACCTTCCCAGATTCGATCTACCCGCAATTCCCGGAAGAATCGTTCCGCGACGTTCTCACGCATATAGCCACGGCCGCCAAAGATTTGTACCGCCCGGTCGGCAACGCGATTGGCCATTTCCGAGACGTACAGTTTCACCATTGAGCAGCGGGCATGCTGGGCTTTCAGGTCATCGCCCCGATCCGATGATCGGGCCGCCTCATAGGTCATCAGCCGCGATGCATAGAGCTCCGTTGCGCTGTCGGCAAGCATGAACTGAATTGCCTGTTTCTCCGAAAGCGGCGCGCCGTCGACGATGCGACCGTTCGCAAATGCCATGGCGTCTTCGATAAGACGGGCTGCTGCGCCGCAGCTGCGTGCCCCGATCATCAGTCTTTCGTGTCGAAACCAGCTGCGCGTGTAGGACATCCCATCGCCAGCTTTGCCAACGCGCTGGGTGGCAGGGACACGAACATTGGTAAATTTGTACGTGGGGTGGTGGGCGGCATACGTGTGGCAGAACTTCGGCGAGGCCGTGATTTCGATGCCAGGCGTTCCCATATCGACGAGAAACAAAGCGTCCTCGTCGTCCTCGGGAATGCGACCCTGGAACCAGAAAAAGTTCGCGAGATTGCCGCTGGTCACGTACCACTTCTCGCCATTCAGAATATAGTCGTTACCGTCTCGATCGGCAGTGGCGTCAAGCCCCGCAACATCCGAACCCGGACCGGATTCGGTGATTGCGTAACAGTCCTTTTTCTCGCCACGCATCATTGGCAGGATGTAGCGCTCAATCTGGTCTTCGCTGCAGGCGTCGAACATCCATTCCTGTGGTTCCGAAAAGCACCAGGACAGTGCGTTGGTTGTGCGACCGAGCTGCTCCCAGATCGCGACCTGCGACTCCATAGGCAGTTCCCGACCGCCATAGGCTTTTGGTGCGTCAATTTCTGAAAAGCCCAGTTCGATTGCACGCTTCTTGTTTCGCTTGGTGATTTCAACCGGCAATACGCCGTCATTCAATTCGGCCTCAACCTCGTGAGGGAGCAGGTATTCATCGGCGTAATCGCGGGCAATGGTCTGCCAGTGCCTGGCATCTGTACTAAGTTCGATTTTCAAGGTTTTCTCACAAGGGAAAGTGTTTCGGAAAAATTTGGTGCAGGTATTCGTCAATGGCCGACATGGCCGTGGTCCGGTCGAAGTTCTTCGGACTGATCAGGTAAGAGAGCCACATGCCATTCGTCATCGAATTAAGAGCCGTCGAAACGGTGCCTGCGGCGACGCCTTTGTAACCACCGTCAACGATTATCCGCGAACAAAGGGCGCGAATGATGTCGTCATAATAATCGTCAGTTTGTTCGCAGATTTCCTGGTAGGTCGGCCGCGATTTGACCTCGCTCCAGAAGCCGAACCAGACGGCCAGTTTGTTGCGATCGAGGATGGACGGCCGAAGGTCGAGCTTCATAAGAGCATGCAGCTGGTACTCCGGCTTCGGTCCGGCCCGCTTAATTGCGCGTTGGAACTGGACTTTGTACTCGTCGGAAAGAAATCGCAGGGTCTCCGTAAGCAGGTTGTCTTTACTTTCGAAATGCAGGTTTACGATGCCCTGGGAAAGCCCGGCTTCGCTGGCCACATCGCCCAAAGTGGTACTGCTCATGCCTTTGCGGGCTATGCATTTCATAGTCGAATCGATCAGTTGCCGACGTCGTTTCTTGCGGGCCTCGGTGCGTTTGGAGTTTTCGAGCTTGGCTGCCATAGCTTGATCGTGCCATAATATGAATGAATACTCATTCATTTTCTGTTCAAAAAAAACCGGAGGCCTGCATGCGCAGCCTGTCTCGTTCTAACGCTCACTTTCGAAAAGCCAACACCAAACTACCGCTCGGCGTTTCCTCAAATTTCCGCTATTGGGGAGACGAAGAAACCATCTATATCGCCCGTGGAAAAGGCGGTCGTGTCTGGGACATCGACGGCAACGAATACATCGATTACCGACTCGGCTATGGGCCGACCATCCTCGGATACGCCGACGAGCGTGTTGACGAGGCGGCTCGAAAAGGCATGGAAGTCGGGGGTGTTTTTGCCCTGTCGACGGAATTGGAATACGAAGTGGCGTGTCGCGTCAGCAAGATGGTGCCAGCCGCCGAACTCGTCCGATTTTCCAACTCCGGTACTGAAGCCGTGATGGCGGCGCTCCGGGTGTCGCGTGCCTATACCGGCAGGGATGGACTGGTGGTCATGGAGGGCGGCTACCACGGCATGTCGAGCTTCGTGATGTGGGGCAAAGAATATGACGGATGGGAGCCGGGCGATCCCGAGCCGCCGGTGCGTCCTTTCGGCAAGGGCATTCCGATCGTTACCAAGCCCCTGTTTCATCTCGTCCCGATGAACGACGCCAACGCGCTCGAGGACTTGCTGAAAGAAAAGGGCGATGAAATCGGCGCATTCCTGATGGAACCGATCATGGGCAATTGCTGTGCAATTACCGCCGATGCCCAGTACATGAAAGATGTACGGGAGATCTGCGACCGTTATGGCGTGTTATTGATCATCGACGAAGTAAAGACCGGATTTCGCGTTGCCAAAGGTGGCGTTCAGGAACTTTTCGGCGTCAAGGCCGACCTGTGCACATTCGCCAAAGCTATTGGCAACGGTTATCCCTTATCGATACTCGCCGGTCGCGAAGACATCATGCGTCACATTGGTAATGGCGTGATTCACGGCGGCACCTTTACGGCGCATTCGGTATCACTGGCGGCGGTCGCGAAAACACTCGAGATTCTCGACGAAACGACGGCGCTTGCGGATATAAAAAGATCGGGCTTGAATTTGCAGGCAGGACTTAGCCGCATTCTGAAGCGCCGCGGCATCGCGCACAGTTTTACGGGTCATCCGTCTTTGATGGGCCTGTTTTTCGCACCTCGGCCGCCGCGGAATTATCGCGAGTGGATTCATTCGGACTACGAATTCTATGACTCGCTCGCGCCGGAGCTCCACGAGCTCGGAGTCCTCGTCGAGCCGGACTCCCGCGAGCCCTGGTTTCTATGCGAGTCTCATAATGTGGAATGTATAACTGAAACTCTGGACAAATTCGAACAGGCGGTAGACATTACATTGGCAAAACTCAAAAAAGAAACCTCTAAGGCCGCCTTCGGAGGGCCGATAAACAAATGAAAAATTATGACGCGATCGTCGTCGGCGCGGGTCACAACGGGCTGACAAATGCTGCATTTCTTGCCAGGGCCGGACTGAATGTCGTCTGCGTGGAAAAGAACGATTATATCGGTGGCGCTACGGTAAGCCGTAACCTGTACAAGGACTGGTGGTATTCAAACTGTTCCTATGTGTGCAGCCTGTTGCGCCCGGAGATCTATCGTGCGCTCGAACTACACAAGCATGGCCTGCAGGTAACGCCCTATGGCGGGTCGGTGCAGTTCATGGAGAACGGCGATTACTACGGGTCGTATCATGACGAAGAGGTCGCCTACCGGGAAAGGGCGCGTTTTTCTCGTCACGATGCCGATGCTGGCAAGAGTTACTCGGCCGACGTCATGCGGCAGTGTCGGTTTATTCGTGATTTCCTGCTGAGCACGGCACCCGATCCAACCTCGTTCAACCCGAAGGACCTGAGAGAACTCGCGCGCATCGGCGGCAAGTTCATGGATATGGGCGAAGATCGCATGTACGAAACGATTCGTTTCTGGACCATGAGTGTCGCCGAGTACCTGGACGAGTATTTCGAGACCGACGTTATCAAGACGGCGCTATCCGGCAGCGGCATCATCGGCACCGCCCTCGGTATCCATTCGCCTGGTACGGCTTACGTATTGCTGCACCATTACATGGGCGAAGTCGACGGCAACGCCGGGTCGTGGGGTTTCGCTCGCGGCGGCACGGGCGCGGTATCCAAAGCGATCGCAGGAGCACTGCAGGCGGCAGGTGGCGAAATACGCACTGAGGCCGGCGTCGACCAGATTATCGTCAAGAATGGCAAGGTGACAGGCGTCGCTCTGGATAATGGCGACGAAATTCATGCGGATATCGTTGTTTCGGCGATGGACGTGAAACGCACATTCCTGAATTGCATGGACAAGAAGGATCTGCCGGAGAAGTTCTACCGGCGCGTTGAGAATTTCAAGATTCGCGGTTCGTCCGGCAAGGTCAACATCGCCCTCGACGGCCTGCCGACATTCCCGGCCTTACCGGAAGGCAGCACGCTGTATCACAGTGACATGCATTTCATCGATTCGATGGAGCGCATGGAGCGAGCTTACGACGAGTGGAAAGACGGTACCTGGTCCAAAGACCCCTACATCGACATGCTCATTCCAACGCTGAGCGATCCGACCATGGCGCCGCCCGGCAAACACTTCATGAGTTGTTTCGTGCAGTACTGTCCGCACCAGATTGAAGGACGTGCCTGGAAACCGGAGGAGAAAGAGGCTTTCGGTCAAACCGTAATCAACCAGATCGCAAACTACAGCCCGGATTTCAAGGACCTGATCCTGCATGCAGAAATTCGCACGCCGGAGGACATTGAAAGGGAAATCGGTATCACCGAAGGCAACATCTTCCACGGCGAATTGACGATGGATCAGTTGCTCTTCAATCGACCGATCCCGGGTTATGCGCAATACCGTGGTCCTGTAGCGGGACTGTATATGTGTGGATCCAGTAACCATCCGGGTGGCGGCATTATGGCCGCGCCGGGTGCGAACGCGGCACGCGAGATCCTCAGCGATATCAAGCGTCCCAATACCGTGCCTGAAAACTTTGGGGATGATTAACAGCAATGGATAATAAATTCGACGCTATTGTAGTAGGCGCCGGCCACAATGGGCTGGTGTGTTCTGCGTTGCTGGCGAAAGCCGGCAAGAAAGTGCTGGTACTTGAAGCCAACAACCAGGTCGGCGGCGCGGCAATCACGCGTGAGTTCACGGAGGGATACTCCGTCTCCGCCTGCGCGCATCTCCTGTACCAGTTGCAGCCCGAAGTTCGCAAAGACCTGAAGCTCGCGACGCGACTCGCCAGCGAAAACATGACGACCATTGCACTTGGCGACGACGGTAAACATTTGCGCCTCAAGGCGGGCAATGTCGAAGGCGTATCCGACAAGGATGCAGATCAGTATCGGCGCTTTCACAAGCGCATGGCGCGTTTCGCGGACCTGTTGCGGAAATATTTCAACAAACCGCCGCCGCGCCTCGGAACCAAGGACTTCAAGGACCTGTTGACGCTTGGTCAGCTTGGCCTTGATATGCGCATGCTGGGCAAAGAGGAAATGCGAGAGTTCCTGCGTTTGATCGGCATGAATATCCACGATGAAGTCACGGAAAGATTCGAGAGCCCACTGCTGAAAGGTGCTGTATCTCTGGACGCCGTACTCGGCACGCATCTCGGTCCACGATCGCCCAACACGATCATGACCTACCTCTATCGCCTTGCGGGAGACCACGGTCGTGTATCGGTACCTGCGGGCGGCATGGGCAGCGTTAGCAACGAACTGGCACAAGCGGCGCGCAATGCGGGTGTGACGATACGTACCGGCATGCCGGTCAAGCGCATCGTGATCGACAATGGCAGAGCGACAGGCGTCGAAACAGAATCCGGCGATCGCTTCGAAAGCCTGATGGTGATTTCGAACGCCGATCCAAAGACAACCTTGATGAAGCTCGTCGGCGCCAAGCATGCGGAGACGGGTTTTGCTCGGCGGGTAACGCACCTGCGCGCCAAGGGTAATGCAGCGAAACTGCATCTCGCCCTGGACGGATTGCCGATGATCGAGGGACTGACTAAAAAAGATTTTGCGGAACGAATCGTGATCGCACCCAGCGAGCATTACGTCGAACGGGCCTTTAATCCGGCCAAGTACGGGGAAAGTTCTCCGCTGCCCGTATTCGAAATCACGTTCCCGAGTTTCCGTGACGAAACCCTGGCGCCGACCGGCAAGCACGTCATGTCTGCGGTCATTCAATACGCACCCTACGCGTTGAAAGGCGGTTGGACGAGTGCGGCAAAGGCAGAATTCATGAAAGTGGTGCTGGCGACTTTGACAAAGTACATGCCCGATATCGAACAGCGGATTACAGCAAGTGAGTTATTGACGCCTGCGGACATCGAAAGCGAATTCCACATGACCGGAGGTCATTGGCATCACGCCGAGTTAACGCTGGACCAATTCCTGTTTGTGCGACCCGTCAACGGTGCAGCGCAATATCGCTTACCTGTTGACGGAGTGTACTTGTGTGGCGCGGGTACGCATCCGGGTGGCGGTGTCAGCGGTGCGGCGGGCCGCAATGCGGCGCGTTCCATTTTGAGTCGGGAGAAATAATATGAAGCCATTAAACGACCCCGTTCATCAAGGACGACTCAAGTCGCCGTTTTACCCGCGCATGGCGCCGCTCGACTGCCTCAATCAGTGGCACGAGTGGAAAGGCTATTCCACGCCCGACGCGCTGTACTGTGCCGATCTCGAATATTTTTCGATTCGCAACGGCACCGGTGTATTCGATATCTCGCCCATGACGAAGTACCGGATCACGGGTCGCGATGCGCTCGAGTACCTGAACCGCCTCGTGACTCGCGACATGGCGAAAATTGCGCCAGGCAGAGTGGCGTATGCCGTCTGGTGTGACGACCAGGGCCAGGTGATTGACGACGGAACCATATTCCATTTGCGCGAAGGCGAGTATCGCCTGTGTTCGCAGGAGCGACACTTCGCGTGGCTTCAGGCTGCCGCGATCGGATTCGACGTCTCTATCACGCACGAAACCGAGCAGGTCGCAGCACTTGCGGTGCAAGGCCCGACCTCGTACAGCATTCTGAAGACCATGGGTATAAAAGGCGTTGATCAGCTCAAGCCCTTTGGACTTATGCATGTCGATTTCCAGGGTGTCGAGATGATGGTGTCGCGCACTGGTTTCACAGCGGACCTCGGCTACGAATTGTGGATCGAGCCCAGCAAGGCGGTGGAGCTCTGGGATGCGTTGTTCAAGGCTGGGGAGCTGTACAAGATTCGTGCGATCGGCACGCATGCACTGGAACTGGCTCGCATCGAGGCGGGCTATCTCGCACCTTATGCGGAATTCTTGCCAGCTGACGAGACCGTCAGGAGCGGGCGGTCCCGATCGCCTTTGGAGCTCGGGCTGGAATGGCTGGTGGATTTCAAAAAGCCGAACTTCAATGGCCGGCGCGCGCTGGCTGAAGAGAAGCGACGCGGTTCGACGTGGCGGCTCGTAAAACTCGACATCGCGGGCAACAAGCAAGCCCACAGTTCTTATATTTATGCCAAAGAGAAGGGCAAGAAAAAGGAAATCGGCTTTGTAACGTCCGCGGCCTGGTCGCCTGTCTGCAAGCAGAACATTGCACTGGGAACGGTCCGGACGCCGCACGGCATGCCTGGCGACACGCTCTGGGTAGAAGTCTATTACCAGCGCGAAATGCACTGGAACCGGACCATGGCCAAAGCGATCGTAGTCGACAAACCTTTCTGGTTCCCGCCGCGACGCGGGGCTACGCCACCGGGACCTTACTAACCCACTAGCGCGGTAATTCCGTGAACAAGCATCGCCTGGATCCGCTGCTGCGACCCAAGTCGGTCGCCGTTGTCGGTGCCTCGACGCGACCGGAATCGGTCGGCGATTGGGTGCTCAGGAATCTTGCCAAAGGTGCTTACAGGGGTCGTATCTACCCGGTTAACCCGCGCTACAAGGAAATCCAGGGTCACCGTTGTTACCCGGCCTTGACCGAACTTCCGGAGGTCCCGGAGCTTGTCATCTTCGCCGTTGGCGATCACAGCCTGGAGGCCGTGCTGGATGAGGCGATCGCCGCTGGCGTACCCGCCGCCGTCATCCAGTCTACGCTGGCAGTGGATGATGACTCGGATCCGCCGCTCAGGGACCGCGTGCGAAAAAAGGTCAAAGACGCAGGCATGCTTGTTTGCGGTGCGAACGGCATGGGTTACTACAATGTGCGTGATCACGTCTGGACCTGCGGCTTTGACAGTGCGACGCATGAGGCACCGGGCAAGATCGCCCTGATCAGCCACTCGGGCGCAGGCATGTCCGGCATCATGGACTGCGAAGCGCGCTTGCGAATCAACCTGGCAGTATCGGCCGGCAACGAACTCAGCACGACGATGGACGAGTATCTTGATTTTGCGCTCGAACTCCCGGAGACGCATGTCGTTGGCCTGTTCCTGGAGACGGCCCGCAATCCGGAAGGCTTCCGCTGCGCGCTCGAGAAGGCCGCGCGACGGCGTATTCCGATTGTTGCGCTCAAAGTCGGCAGGACGGAGAAGTCGGCGCAGCTAACGGTTTCGCACACGGGCGCGCTGGCAGGCGATGACGCATGCTACGAGGCCTTGTTCGATCGCTACGGTGTGCAGCGGGCGCGCGACCAGGATGAGTTTACGACCATGCTGATCATGTTCGCGGAATTACATCCGGTAGGTTTGGGTGGGCTCGTGTCCTTGCATGACTCCGGCGGGGAGCGTCAGTTGATGGTCGATCTCGCAGAAGATGCTGGCGTGCCGCTGACTGAGTTGTCCGAAGAGACGGTTAAAAAACTGAGTGCAGTTATTGATCCGGAACTGCCGGCCGTTAATCCGCTGGACGCATGGAGTCGCGGCGGCCCCGACGCATCGGAAAAAATGACGCGCGGGCTGACACTCATGATGCAGGACCACGGCGCGGCTCTCGGCGTCGTTGTTCACGACAGGGCGCCGTTTGGAAAAATATACTCGAGCTACCTTGCGTATATGCAACGTGCCCGCGCCGAGTCCGGCAAACCGGTGGCGCTGGTGTCGGCTACCCAGGGTACAGGCTATGACGACGCGGTCGTGACCAGCACGCATGCAGGGTTTCCGGTTCTCGATGGTGTCAGCCGGTTTCTCAAAGGTGCTCATGCACTGTTCGCGTATCGCGACTTTTTGTTGCGCGGCCAGAGTGAGCCGGCGGCGCCCGATGTCGGGATCGTGGGTCGATGGCAAGATATCTTAAGGACTGGCGAGACCCTGGGCGAGCGTGATGCATTGGCGATGCTATCGGATTTCGGCATAACGGCAACGTCGCCACTCGCGGCCGCCGATGAAGATGCCGTACTCGCAGCGGCGACGCAATGCGGGTATCCGGTCGTACTCAAAACTGCGCAGAAGGGATTGCTGCATAAGTCGGATCAGGCGGGCGTCGTCGTCGGTATCACCGGGAAAGAGCAATTGCGAAAAATGTACGCGCTGATGCGCAAGCGGCTCGGCGATGATGTGCTTGTATCACCCGTCGTCGATGTTGGCGTCGAAATGATCCTGGGTGTGAAGCGAGACCCCCAGTTCGGTCCCGTTGTCCTGATTGGTTTTGGTGGCGTATTGGCGGAGACAATCGCCGATGTGCAATTCGCGATGCCGCCATTTGACGAAGAACATGCACGCCGCTGCCTCGATCGATTGAAATTGCGGCCTTTGCTCGACGGCGTTCGAGGTGCTCGCGCCGTAAACGCAGACGCGTTTTGCCAATCGGCGGCGAGGTTTTCCATCATGGCAGACGCGCTGCGCGATGTACTGGCAGAGCTCGATGTAAACCCCGTCATTGTCAACGAAGGCGGCGCGATTGCCGTCGACGCGCTCGTCGTCGGGCGCGATCGCAGGGTGGAAAATCGTGCAGAAACTTGAGATATATCAATCACTTTGGGGGATGGAGCTGCGCAACCCGAGGCGCCCGGAACGCAGCAAGGAAGAAGCATTTTCGATGATCGCCGCCGCCGGTTTCGATGGTGCCTGCATCGATCCGTCGGTTGCCGAGATCCCAGGGTGCCGTGAGTACGTGCATCTGTTCGATCAGCACGAGCTTGGCTGCATGGTAAACGCGTTTCCCTACACGCCGGATGACATGCTTCCTATCATCGACTTTGCGGCCGAGATTCGTTCGTGCATGGTAAACGTCATCAGTGGCGTGATGCCGATAAAGCCCGAGGAGGCTGTGGCAGATGTACGGCGCTGGATCGGAGAAGCCGAGGAACGCAACATGCCGCTGCTATTCGAGACGCATCGGGATGGCTTACTGAACGATCTCTATTTCACCCTGCAGTTGATGGATCTAGTGCCGGAAATGCGGCTTTGTGCAGACCTTTCACATTTTGTCGTTGACCGGGAGTTACGTGCCCCGATCCCGGAACGGGATCAACGCTACATCAGCGCGGTGTTGAATCGCTCCGATTGTTTCCAGGGACGCATTGCGAATCGCGAGCAGGTTCAAATACAAATCAACTTTCCACAACACCAGGTTTGGGTGGAAATATTCAAAGCCTGGTGGAAAGAGGGTATGCGGGCGTGGCGAAAACGTAACGACGCCGACGCGACCTTGGTATTCTTGTGCGAGTTGGGGCCTCCGCCCTACGCAATAACTGATGGCGAGCAAAATGAATTGTCGGATCGCTGGGACGAATCACTGCAGATCCGTGACTGGGTTCGAGGCATCTGGACCGAACTCGAGAACGAGGTGACATGAACGTAATCAAGGCGACAGTCGTTTCCGTGCACACAGGCAAGAGTGACCTGTCCGCAAAAAATCAAGCGACGGCGATTGTTGTCGAACTGGACGGTGTCGTCGGTGACCATCATCGAACGTATACACGCAAGACCTGGGCGGGCGACAAGCAGGCCAAGGGAACCATTCGCCGCAACGAGCGGCAATGGTCGGCCGTGTCCGTCGAAGAGCTGGCCGAAATTCAGGCAGCAATGGATCTTGTCGAGCCCCTGACCGGTGCAGCGCTCGGGGCGAATATCTGTCTCGATGGAGTTAAAGAACTATCCCGATTGCCGAAGGGTACCATCCTGCGCTTTCCCTCTGGCGCCGAGCTGATGGTCGCCGAGTACAATCCGCCCTGTCTCGGCATGGGGACCCGGCTCGCCAGCGCGTACAGGACAAAATCCGGCAAGCCCCTGGAAAACACTTCGTTCTCGAAGGCAGCGAAGTTGACGCGTGGTCTTGTTGGCGTTGTCGAAGTCGCGGGCACCATCAAAATTGGCGACGAGGTCGAAATTACGCCGTACGAACACCCGTCGTGGCTGGCACGCACACCTGATTGATCGCCATCACCGGTCCATGCATCGAAATACGACATTTACGCGCCTGCTCGAACGCAATCGCCCCTTGTTACTTGACGGCGGTCTGGCCACGCAACTCGAAGCGCAAGGCTGTGATATCAGCAACGATCTCTGGTCGGCATCCTTGCTGCAGTCGAATCCCGAGGCAATAGTTACTGCCCATCGTGCCTACCTCGACGCTGGCGCCGAGTGTCTGGCGACGGCCAGCTACCAGGCGAGCCGCCAGGGCTTTGGCAAACACGGAATGTCATGCGACGAAGCGGACGCCATGATGTTGTTGTCCGTCGCGTTGGCGAAGCGCGCACGCCGCGAGGCGAAGTCCGGCGCGGCGATCGCCGCAAGCCTCGGTCCGTATGGGGCGATGCTGCATGACGGATCAGAGTATGTCGGCAACTACGGTGTTTCGTCTGACACGCTGCGGGAATTTCACGAGGCGCGACTTAAGTTGTTCGACGACGCCGGCGCCGATGTGCTGGCGCTGGAAACCATCCCGTCCTTGCAGGAAGCTGAAGTTATCCGGGACCTGTTGCGGGATTGCCAAACGCCCTCGTGGGTGAGCTTTTCCTGTCGCGACAGCGCACACATCAGTGATGGTGCACTTTTATCCGATGCCGCTCGCCTGTTTGCAGCGCATCCGACGGTCGTCGCCGTTGGCATCAATTGTACCTCCCCACAGCACGTGCCCGCCCTCCTGGCGGAGCTAGGTAAGTCATTGGTGGATATGCAGTTTCTGGCGTATCCAAATTCCGGCGAGGTGTATGACATTCGCAGCAGGAGCTGGTCCGGTACGGTCACGCCGGGGGACTGTGCTGCCGCTGCAAGGTCATGGATAGCGGCCGGTGCGACGATAGTCGGTGGTTGCTGTCGCATGGGGCCCCGGCATATCGAGGCCATGGCCGCGATGATCAGCGGGTTGCAGCAGCAATGATTTCCGGAATTTCAGCCGGTGAGTTGGCGATCGCAGTTGCGCCAGCCGCATGCAGCTCCTCGGATGAGCCATAGCCGTACGAGACACCCACGGGCCGAATACCGTTTGCGATCGCGCCGATCAGGTCGTGTTTGCGGTCACCGATCATCGTTCGTGATGATGCGTGAGGATTCTCGTTGACCGCATACTTCAGCAAGTCGGCCTTGTTCGAGCGCGTGCCGTCCAGTTCGCAACCGTAAACCTTTTCGAAAAACTGCCCCATCTTGAAGTGCTCAACAATTCGGCCAGCGGCGATCCGAGGTTTGCTGGTCGCAACGAACAACAGGCATCCTGAATTTGCGACCGCCGCCAAAGCGTCGTGAATTCCATCGTAGGGAATGTTTTCCAACCAGCCGATCTCATTAAATCGTTCGCGATAAAGATCGATAGCCTTCGGAGTCAGTTCGTTGCCGACCATTTCCGGAAAAGTCTCGTATAGAGAAGGTCCGATACATGAATAGAGGTACTCATCCGACGGATGCGGAAAACCGAGTTCGTCGAGCGCATACAGTATGCACTGGGTGATGCCGACGTAGGGATCCGTAAGTGTCCCATCGAGGTCGAAGTAGACGTGAGTTGGTGTGCCGCGATTCGTCATGCGCCTGCCCGTTTGCTGCGAACAATAAAATACCCGGCGCCGAGGATACACGGTGCGGTCCACAGATAATCGAGTCCGATTGGTCGCATAACGGCCTAGGGCGAATTTCGCAAAATGGCGTGCGCGGCATTGTATCCGGGAGCCCCGGTTACGCCACCGCCCGGGTGCGTTCCTGCGCCGCACAGATAGAGGCCGCAAATAGGCGTTTGATACTGCGACCATTCCGGAACCGGGCGCATGAAGAACATCTGGTCCAGTGAAATATCACCGTGAAAAATATTGCCCTCCGTGATGCCGAACTGCGTTTCGAGATCCGGAGGTGTGATTACCCGGCGGGCAATGACCGCGCCTGGAACGTTCGGCGCGAACTGGCCGATCAGCGATGTAACCCGATCGCCAAGTGCCTCTCGCTGCTCGTCCCAGGATGTATCACGCAATTTGTACGGCAGATACTGCACGAAGCAGGTCATCATGTGGCAACCTGCGGGTGCAAGCGTATCGTCAACATTCGATGCAACCACGCAATCGACCCAAAGACGATCCGGGAGATCCCCGCGCTTTGACGCGTTGTAATTGTCCTCGGCTTCCTGCAGCGTCGGTATCAACGTAAACAATGAACGTTGAGCTTTGCTTCGATCAGCCGGCATGCCACTGACATTCGGCTCCTCCGACAGTACGTAATTCACTTTTCCGGCGGGCCCGTCCATGCGGATGTTGGATACATCGCGGCGGAAATCGGCGTCGAGGTCGCTTGCGTTTACGAGTCCGAGGAAAGTCCTCTTGGGATCCGCGTTCGATACTACGACTTTGGCGTCCAGCACATCTCCGTCAACGAGGGTCACTCCGGTCGCTGTACCCTTGACGACATTGATCTGTTTCACCGTGGCACCCGTACGTATTGTGACACCGAGATCCTCGCAAGCACCGCGCATAGCTTGCGTGATAGCGCCCATGCCACCGATAACATGTCCCTGCCAGGCCTGTTGATCAGCATCGCCACCGCTCAACAAATGAAACAATAATCCCATCGCGGTACCCGGTTGGTAGGGGCCGCCATGCTTGCCGTACAGGCTGTTGGAGAGGATCAGCCGTTTCAATTTGTCGGATGCAAATCGCTGGTCCAGGAATTCACCAAGCGAGCCCGTCAGGAATCGAAGCAGGCCGCTGATCTCTTTACTTTTGATTCCACCAAAGCGCTTGTACAAACGCCAGGCTTGCGTCAGCTTTGCCAGGCCTTTCGCGTTCAGGTCCGGTGGTGCCTCAAGAAAAAAGGGCTGCAAATACGCCGCCAGGCGTTTGAGCTCGGCCTCGGTTGTGAAAAAGCTATCGACGTCCTGCGGTGCAACGCGAGACAGTTCCGCCCGCATTTTGGCCTCGTTTGACCACCACCCGACAACATCGTTATCGTCAAATGCGGCCTGCACGCCCGGATCGCAAGCCACCATCTTCAATCCGTAGGAGCCCAGGCGCAGATCTTTGATGATCGTGGGGCGCAGCATGCTCGCAATGTACGATGCAGTGGATACTCGACAACCTGGTGCCAGCTCAGCATCAACCTCTTCAGTGACCGCGCAGCCACCAACTGTGTCATTGCGCTCCAGCATCAAAACCTTGCGGCCACCCTTCGCAAGATAAGCAGCAGTGGTCAGGCCATTGTGACCCGCACCGATGATAATGACGTCGTATTGCATGTTGCCTTCCGTCGCGGTTGAATAAGCCAAGCATATAACAACAACATGGCCGGGCAAGCAGGATAATCTGAATGACGATTCGACTTCCGAAGTTCATCGCGACATCGGTCGTGCGTGGCTCACAGCAGGGTGAGAGCCACGGCGGCGTATATACAGTCGACTTCGAAACACAGGAAATTCTGCAGCACGTCGACTGGAATACGGGCGAGATTGACTTCGAGGGACGTGGTGCCGATCGAGGATTGCGCGGCATCGAGCTGGACGGCAACGACATCTATATCGCCGCAAGCGATGAGCTGTTCTGCTACGACCGTAACTTCAGAATCAAGCGCTCGTTCAGGAATAACTACCTGAAACACTCTCACGAAATCTGCCGCATGGACCGGACTTTGTTTCTGACTTCGACAGGGTTCGACAGCCTGCTCGCCTTTGATCTCGAGAAGCATGATTACATCTGGGGCATGCAGGTCCAGCGCGTTGATCGCAAGTGGGTAGGCGTACGATTCGACCCGCGCACCGCGGCCGGCCCCCACCCGATGAACAGTTTTCATATCAACATGGTGCATGCGAATGAAAACGGCATATTCCTGAGCGGCCTGAAAACAGGTGCCCTGTTGCACGTCAACAGCCAGTTCGAGATATCGGAGGTGTGCAATCTGCCGCAGGGTACACACAATGCCCGGCCTTATGGCGATGCGGTGATCCTGAACGATACTGCCAGCGACCATGTGCGCTACGTTGGGCGTGATGGCGTCAACAAGGCATTCAAAATTGTTTCCTACCCTGAGGAAGACATCGAGTTTGCCGGCGTCGACGATTCGAAGATCGCCCGGCAGGGTTTCGGTCGTGGCTTGTGCCCGGTAGGCGATCGATTCCTCGCGGGCGGCTCGTCGCCTTCGACCATAAGCCTCTACGACCTCGAAACAGAGCAGACAGTAGCCACCGTCAATCTCACGATGGATGTGCGCAACGCCATCCACGGACTCAAAGTCTGGGAATAAAAAAACGCACCCTAAGGGTGCGTTTTTTCTTACCGCTTTGGCCTGCGATTATTCCCAGCGTTTGAAGAAGCGAACGCCTATTTCTCGTGGCCGAATCACTGACGTTCGTTGACGGCCCCAGAAAGTTTCAAAGTCGGTAATGTCGTGGTACAGCTGGCCGCGCTCGTCACCGAGATTATTGACGAAAAGATTCGCTTCCCAGGTGTCGCCGACGAGGCCGTACTTCAGGCTGGTCGTCTGGTATGCCTGCATCGTGATTTGCGGAGCGTTTTGCGGCTCGTCAACGGTACTGGCAGGCGTTTCCTGCACCTGGTTCACGGCAGAACCATTGTGCGTAAACTGGAACTGCAAGAACGATTCCTGGCTGCCGAACAAAGACGTTGGCCAATTGTACTGTGCGTAAAACGAACCCTTGAACTCAGGTGCAAAGGGTAGTCTCGCGCCAGCCCGAATATCGGGAATCAACGGATCTTCGCTCTCTACTGTCGCATCCAGCCAGGTCGCATTCGCCCGCAGCGACAGCCTGTCGCTTGGCATCAGTTCCAGGTGCAACTCGACACCGTCGGACTTTGCGTTACCCGCGTTGAAAATACCTTTTTGCCACGGCTGTCCACAAGGCGGCGTCGGGTCTTCACTGCAGGGAACATTGGATGGATCGACCACTTCGAGCTGATAGTCCTCCCACTCCTGGAAGAACATCGTCAAATTGGCCTGGAAACGTCCATCGGCCCACGTTGTGCGAGCGCCAAATTCGTAGTTTGTCAGGAAGTCCGACCGGTACTGTTCGGGCAGTTTCGGGGCGCCACGATTGCGATTTGCACCACCGGGGCGGAAGCCCTCGGAGAACAATGCATAGACATTAGCGTCATCATTGAAGCTGTACTGAACGGAGAACTTGTAAGCCGTGTCGTCTTCTTTCGAGTTTGGCGTCGTAACACCGATATCAGCCGGGTTGTCGGTAACGATGGTACAGGGCGCATCGCTGATGATGCAGGCGTGCTTGTCTACACCGTCACCGTTCAAATCGGCCAATGCCGGTGTGCGACGACCGGCCGGCAAATCGACGACGTAGGACTTGTTCATCTCGACTTCGAACCAGCGCACGCCAGCCGTGACGCTCAGCTTGTCTGTCAGTTCAAAGGTGCCTTCACCAAAGATGGCGGAGGAGGTCCAGTCGGTGCGATCACCTGAATACCACCAGGCATCGGTTGGCATCGCCGGCACACCCCAGGTATTGACCCAATTGTCAAAGCCCTGCGATGCACGGTAGCCGCCGTCGTTGGTCTGGTAGGTGTAAAAGTCCCAGTCTTCTGTGCGTTCCTCGTAGAAGACGCCGGCAACCCAATTGAATCGATCTGTCGAACCGGACAGACGGAACTCTTGCGCGAACGCAGTATTCTGCTGGTCGTTGGTCAGGAAGCCGATAGGGTCACTGTAAACGTAATAGCTGCCAGCGGGCTGGAAACAATAGATGTTGTACGCCTGCGTGCCGTAGTAACAGAAGGTGCCGAAGTACGCGAGATACGAGGTCGTATCCTGGCTGTAAAAAGAATCGCGCGTGAAGTAGGAAGTTGCCGATGTAAAACTGGCGAAACCGAGATCGCCTTCGAGGGTCAGGGAATACTGTTGCCAGTCGTCTTTCCTGACGTCCGGATAGAAGGAAATTATCTGCAGGTCACCGACGGTAGGATCGTAGGTATTCTCGGCATCGGATTCCATCGACTGAAAGTTGGCACCAACAGTGGCGCTCCATTTGTCGTTGATGAACCATTTGCCAGCAACCCGCCCGCCGGTCATCGTTGTCGTATTCCAGTCATCCTGCACGGCGCTGGTATTCAATTGAACACCGTTGATCGAGGTGCCGCCGAGTCCGTTGCCGAGGCCGAGGATCTGATCGTTTTCGGACGACGGTGTTTGTCCAAGTACGTTGTCGATGAAACCTCCATCCTCGGCCGAGAAACCGACGATTCGGAGTGCGAACTTGTCCTCGACCAGCGGGATGTTGACCATGGCCGAAATGTCGTAACTCGCTTCGCCTTCTTCCATCGAACGGAAGGTCATGTCGGCGAAAGCGTCAAACTGAGTCGGGTCCGGCTTGTTGGTCACAATACGCAAGGTGCCCGACTGCGAGCTCGAACCGTACAGTGTTCCCTGCGGACCACTCAGCGCTTCGACGCGCTCAATATCGATCAGCCTGGGATCGGCCTGCTTGCTTGAGGTAATGGGTTGTTCGTCGATGTATACCGCAGCGGACGACGAGGCGATAAATGCATCCGGCGCATCAGCAATCCCGCGGAAAAAAATGCGGCCGCCGCCTGGGTTAGATCCGAAGTACGCCATGCTCGGCGTGAACTTCGAATAGTCCTCCATGTTGAAGAGGTTCTGGTTGCGAATCTGCTCAGTGCCAAACGCCTGGATACTGCCGGCGAAATCCTGGATGCTCATTTCGCCACGCTTGCTGGCGGTGACCTTGATTTCGTCGATGCCGGTTTTCTCGTCCTGTGCGAGCGCCGGTCCTGCGCCGACTGCGGCAGCGATTGCCGCGGATAGACTGGTCTTATAGGAAATTCCGGAATTGGAGATCGAGGTTTTCCGTGTCGTCTTTGCCATTACTACCCCCAGGCGAGATTGTTATTCAGACACGCCCTATAGTAGATAAAAGCGTTGTTACAAGCAAACAAGGGCGGTGCGGAGAGGGGCACCGTGAGGCAATAGTTGTGCTGCGTTTCATATTGTAGTGTGGCGTTCCGACAACACTAAATGTTTCACGAGTAACTTACTGCAATAGAGTTGGTCGTTGTTCCGCTGGCAGCTTGCGCAACAGCGGTTCCAGTATTTCAATCAGCGGCGCGAGCTGCGTCTCAAAACGCCGCCAGGAATTAATCGATTTCGAATAAATCGGTTGCCGGACCTGCTCAGAACTTGCCGTATTCACGGCACGGTCCGTTTCATAGAAGCGCAGACAAGCGTCCTCCCAGGGCAGGTCGCAATACTCGAGCAGCCGTCGCGTCTGATTCTCCTGGTCGGCAACCATATCTTCATAGTGCACATCTAGCACCCGGCCCGGAAGGATTGCATGCCAATGGTCCATCATGCGTTGATACTCGAGGTAATATTCCCCGAGCTCGACCAGGTCGTAGGTAAAGGTCTGGCCACGATAAAACAATTGTTTATAACTGCCCATGCAGCTGTCCAAAGGATGGCGACGCGCGTTGATGATCCTGGCATTTGGCAAAATCATGGCCAGCAATCCGACCATCGAAAAGTTGTTCGGCATCTTGTCAGTAAAGCGCGGTGCTTCCTTGCGCCAGCGCTGCGTTGAATCGAGGTACTGTGCCCCGAGTTCCGCGATGTGGACCGGTTCAAGTAGCGAGAGTGCATCCGGGTAACCCTTTCCCTGTACCTGCCATTGATTGATCGTTTTGATCACGCGCGGCAAATCGGGTAACTCGTGTGTGCCATCAACCATACTGTGGCTCGCCAGTATCTGTTCGATCAGGGTCGAACCTGAACGCGGCAAACCGACGATGAATATCGGGTCCTGCCGTTGATCGCCGTGGGGAGCGGCAGCCTCTATGAGTTCGGGCGTAATGACCTCGACAATTCGATCGTGCACAGCTTCTGTCTGTACCGGGTCATAACTTTCATGCGGGCGGCGCAACTTGCAACCACTGTCGTAACGGTAGAATGCATTCTCAAAGTCGCCGCGATCTTCGTAAGCTTTGCCGAGAGCGAAATTGATGTTCACACGTGTCTCATCAGGAAGCTTCTTGTTGTCGACGTGGGACTCCATCGCGGCGATCTCGTCGTCATCGAAACGAAACGTCTTCAGGTTTGCGAGGCTCCAGTAGGCCTCTCCAAACGCGGGGTATTTCCGGATACAGCTGCGATAACGTTCGACGGCCTGTTCCTGTCGGCCAATAGTCTTGAGCGCATGGCCGAGGCCGGCAAGCGCGCCACCGTTATCTGGCTGCTTATCGAGCGCCCTTTCAAATGCCGCAATAGCGGCATCGTAATCGCCGACCTTGGTTTCCAGGTTTCCCAGCAACACGTAGGGATGGGCCAGTTCGCTTTCGAGCTTGATCAGCATTTCGACTGCTGTTCGCGCCTCGTCGGTTTTTTCGAATTCCGTGAGCGCCCGTGACAGATCAACCCATGCTCCGAAATAGTCCGGTGCCAGTTTCACAGCATTACGCAGTAATCGAGTTGCAAGGCGGTAGCGTTTTTGCTCGAGCGCAATCGAACCCAGCATGCGTGTCGCCGTCGCGTTGCCAGGTTCTTCGCGGAGCACATCCCGTAACCGCAATTCTGCTTCCTTGGGTTTGCCATCGCGATGCAGGCGCACGGCTTCGAACAATTTCTGACGCAGCGGGTCGAGGCGGAATGACTCCTGCAGTGCCGCCTGCGCCTCGTCTGCTTTGCCAATCTTGGCAAGCGCCATACTCAGGTCAAAGTGCGCCACACTCTGCCCGGGGTTCGATAGAATAATTTGTCGCAGGCACTCGACGGCCTCATCGCCGCGCCCCTGGCCAAAGAGCGCCGAACTCAGTTCGCGCAATGCTTTCGGGATATCCGGTTTTGCATCGAGCGCTCGCCGCAACTCAGTTTCGGCGTCCTTGAATTGTCGTGCTCGAACCAACGCCGAGCCCAGCAAAACGCGCATCAGAAGGTCGCCGGACTCCTTCTCAAGAGCGATACGGCACAGTTCGATGGTCGTCGCGGCATCGCCGCCCTTGAATGTTGCCAACGCACGGTCAAAAGCGGCTTGTCTTGGATCCGTTGCGGCTGCATTGGGAAAACCGGATTTCATTTCTTTGCTTTGGCCTCGACTACCTTGGGACCGCAGTGACGAAGCAGTTCAGCGTTAATCGCCCGGTTGCAAAATCTGTCGAAAGTCTCTCCGGGTACTTGACCTGAGCACTGTGCGGTACATCGCCCGAATAAAAAACCCAGCGATTAAACCTCGCTGGCACAACGGCGATTCGTTCCGCGATTTCGTTCGACTCGGTGATATAGCAGGGTGGCTGGTTGTAGCTTGGAAAATGTTGCTGCAGAAAAGCAAGCGCCTCGACTGGGTCCTTCATTTCCAGTTTCGTAGCCTTCTCCATCAGTGGTCGGTCTCGCCAGCGGTAAAACCCGGTACCGCCCAGCGACTCATCGGCAAAAAGATACAGAATCCCGGCGTAGGTTGCATGGCCGGGTTCTGCCAAAGGATCAGAGTGACACACTCGCTGCAGATTCGAGAGTTCATTGGCTTTGAAGGTTGTCATCGAGAGCATGCTGAATAGCGTCAACCTGTCGCGCAAGAACCCAAAGTGTCGTGCCATCCGCCTTTTCACATAGCTCGCGAGCGTTACATCGAATGCTTCCGGAAGCCTCATGTTGAGCCCGGGATAGCTTTTGTCTGGCACTGTGAACCGGTCTCTGCTGAGTTTTGCGAACTCGACGATCTCGTGCGGGTTGTCGAGGAAGTCGTCAATAACGACACAGATCTGTTCGCCATCAATGCGGCGCACATCGATAGTGGCATCACGATTGAGCCGCAACTCAGGCGTCGACATCGGGTCTCAAGCCGGAAGCTTTGATCGCGGCGATGATCAAAGCCGGATCGCCGGCCGTGTAAATATTCGCGCCTGAGACCCCGGGAACGTCGTTAAGTGATCGCAGGGTCTCGGCTGCGATCGCCACACCCTCTGCTTCCGGATCTTTTGCTTGCCTGAGGCGCTCGACAATGGACGAAGGAATCACCGAGCCCGCAGTAGCGCGACGGAATGTCCTTGCGGCCTCGGCCGAGTGAAAAACCGGAACGTTGGCAAGCACCTGAAAGCGCCAGGTCAGGCGCGTTTCCACAAGGCGCGCCAGGTAGCTTCGCAGGGTCTCAACATTCATACATGCCTGCAGTTGAATGAACTGCGCGCCTGCGTCGGCTTTGGCCATGAGTTTTTCAGGCTGCCAATCCTTTTTTGGCTTGATCGCGGTTGCGACCGCACCGATGCAGAAATCTACCGTGTTTGTCGAATTCTCGTCCGCCATTGCTTCGCCATCGCGGATTGCGGCCGCCGTTCGGATGAGATCAATGGCGGTGAGATCGTGAACCGCGGACGACGGTGGCATCTGATCACTGGGAAAGTCGTTGCCGCGTGAAATCAGAAGATTGCGGATGCCGAAGGATCGCGCGGACAGGAGCTCGCTCTGAATTGCGATGCGATTACGATCGCGGCAGTTCATGCGCACAATCGTTTCAATATTGTGTGGTAGCAGGTGAGCCGCCACGGCGACCGGCGTAATGTGTGGCCTGGCATTGCGGTGGTCCGGTATTTGCACAGCATCCGCGACGGCAGTTGCGGCGAGCGCCTGCGCGAGCAGCTGCGGCGGATCTTGTGTCGGGGTCAGTGAAAGTTCCGCGGTGATGGCGAACTCACTGGAGCCCAGGATTTCCTTGAATGCCTTCATCAGGGGATGGCTTTACTGCGCTCCACCGACTGTTCCTGGGTGGGCCAGCGGCCCGGGCGGCACGTAGTCGAAGATAAAGGTTATACGGTCGTCGCTACCCTTGTTCATAACGCTGTGCTGCTTCTGGTTATTAATCTCGTAAACCTCCCCGACTTTGAACTGGTAGGGGCGTCCGTCGATCATGAACCGAACGCGCGGATTGCTCGTAATGGGTACGTGGATGCGGTGGCCGCAGTGAAAGGAAGGGTGTTTGTCGTGGTGAGGATCGATGCGCCCGCCCGCCAGCAACTTGGCTGCCATCGCGCGGATGATCGTTCCTCCTTTGGGGTAATGCTTGTCGATGATCGCGTGCATCAATGGCACGGCCACGTCGGCCAGGCGGTCCCAGCCCGGCTCTTTGCGAACTTCACTATTTGGCCAGTTGGAACCGTCGGTAAAGACCAGCACGATGGACTCGGTCTGGCGGTGCACTTCGTACTTGTCCTGTCGGTATTGATCCTCATGCCACGCCGCCTCGTCTTGCTGCAAAATCGCCTCGCGAAGTGCCGTTGAATCAAAACTTCCAAGTTCGCGAAGGGGAATGCCTATGTCCATTGCAAGATGTCTTTTATTTCGCCGACTGGTCGCAGACTGTACCATAGCGCCATGAGCGGACAAGCCTCCCAAAACATCGTCGCCTCGACCTGGACGAAGCACTTTACACCCCCTGAAAAACTGCCGGCTGCGGCGGATGTTGTCATCATTGGCGGCGGTATCGTCGGGGTGTCCACAGCGTGGTTTCTCGCCCGGCAGGGCGTCAATGTAGTGCTCTGCGAAAAAGGCCACATAGCCGGCGAGCAGTCGGGCCGAAACTGGGGTTGGGTACGGGTACAGGGCAGGGACAGGCGGGAAGTCCCCATGATGCTCGAGAGTCAGCGTATCTGGGCTTCACTTGCTGACGATATCGGTGAGGACGTCGGTTTTACGCGCGGCGGTTGCTACTTCACAGCGAATACCAGCAAGGAACTGAAATCGTTCGAGGCCTGGGTGGATATCGCGCGTGACTATGACATACCTACGCGCCTGATCAACGCCGTCGAACTCAAGCAGCACGTACGTGGTGCAGCGATCGACTGGGCGGGTGCGATGTACACGGAGTCGGACGGTCGAGCCGAACCGCACAAGGCAACGCCAGCTTTAGCCCGTGCCGCGGAACGAGCAGGCGCGACGATATTGAGTAGCTGCGCCGTACGCGGTCTTGAGACCAGCGCCGGTGCGGTTTCCGCCGTAGTATGCGAACACGGCACGATAAAGACCTCGACAGTGTTATGTGCTGCGGGTGCCTGGACGTCGATGTTCTGCCGCTCCCTTGGCATTGATGTCCCGCAGCTGCGGGTTCGCGGCACCGTTTGTCGAACAGCACCTTGTGAAAATGTGCTCGACGGCAACGTGTTCGATGAACGGCTCGGGATTCGCCGCCGCGAAGATGGGGGTTATACCGTTGCGCATGGTTCGGTTTTGGAACACCCGGTTACCCCCGCTTCGTTCCGGTATTTCTTCAAATTCCTTCCCGCCCTGATGCAGGAACTCAAGATCGTGAATCTCACTTTCGGCCGTGAGTTTGTCGACGAGTGGCAAACGCCAAAAGTGTGGGCGCTGGATCGGCCGTCGCCGTTCGAAGAGACCCGCGTCCTGAATCCGGAGCCCACACCCTCTGTGTTGAAGGGCATCCGCCAAAACCTCGACGCGATTTTTCCACAGCTGGCGAACACGCCGATCGTAGAAACCTGGGCGGGCATGATCGAGTCGTCACCCGATGTCGTACCCATCATCGACGCCGTCGAACAACTGCGCGGCTTTCACATTGCGACAGGGTTTAGCGGGCATGGATTTGGAATAGGCCCTGGCGCAGGCAAGGCGATCGCCGGCATGCTGAGCGGTCAGGATTCCGGCATCGACATTTCAGCGCTGCGTCTCTCACGTTTTTTTGACGGCAGCCCTATTCGACCGCAGGCAACCATATGAATGAACTTAAGGGATATCCCGACAGCTATTACGCTGCGACGGCTGTTGGAGTACGCGCATACCCGGTGCTCGAGGAAAATCGGCGGGCGGACGTCTGCGTCATTGGTGGCGGTTACACAGGACTGTCAGCGGCCCTGAACCTGGCCGAACGCGGGCTCGATGTCGTACTGCTGGAAGCGGAGCGCATCGGATTTGGCGCGTCCGGTCGTTGTGGTGGCCTGGTGGGAAGTGGTCAGCGAATAGAAGTGCTGGATGCGGAAAAGCAGTTCGGCTATGCGCGTTCGAAAGAGCTTTGGGATTTCGCGGAGCTGGCCAAACAGGAAATTCGCGAACGCGTCGAAAAGCACGGTATTGCCTGTGATTTGCAACGCGGGGGGCTGGTTGGCGTTCACAAGAAGGGCTACCTGGGGTGGGCGAGAGAAATCGCGGACGTGCTCGCGGAGCGGTACAGCTACCCGTTCTGCGCGGCATTAAGCGCTGAAGAGTCGAGGGAGCGCGTCGCGACCGACAAGTTTCTCGAGGGACTCTTCGATTCCGAAGCATTGACGCTGCACCCGCTCAATTTTACCTTGGGACTCGCGCGTGCCGCGACTGAGGCGGGCGTACGAATCTATGAAAATTCGCGAGTCACGACCTATTCGCGTACCGACCCTGCGAAAGTGGAAACGGCCAGCGGCTCTGTAACGGCATCATTTGTTGTGCTCGCGTGCAACGGCTATCTTGGCAAACTGGAAAAGCGAGTCGCCGGCAAAATCATGCCGATCAACAATTTCATGATTGCGACGGAACCATTGGGCGAAACGCGGGCCAGGGAATTGATCAACGGTCGCTTCGGTGTTCATGACACTCGATTTGTCGTTAATTATTTTCGAATGTCGGACGATCACAGGCTGTTGTTCGGCGGCGGAGAAAATTACCGGAGTGGTTTTCCGCGGGACATCAAGAATTTCGTGCGGCCCTACATGCTGAACCTGTTCCCGCAACTTAAGGACGTGGCCATCGACTACGGTTGGGGTGGAACCTTGTCGGTTACGGTGAATCGTTTACCGCATCTCGGCCGCCTGTCACCGAACGTCTTTTTCGGACAGGGCTATTCGGGTCACGGCATCTCCACCGCTATTTTCGCAGGTAAGGTTATCGCCGAAGCGATCACGGGCACTGCGAGCAGGTTCGACGTGTTCACGCAACTGCCTATACACACCTTCCCGGGCGGTACGCTGCTGCGTTATCCGGGACTGGTTCTTGCGATGATGTACTTCACGATCAAAGACCGGATCTAAAATGGTAAAGCTGGCAGTGGTTACGGGCGGCGGACACGGCATCGGCCGCGCGCTCTGCCGTCGCCTCGCGCGTGACGGGGCGCGAGTCGTCGTCGTGGATATCGACGGTGAGGCGGCGGATACCGTAGCGACGGAGATCGGTGGCGTCGCCCGGCAACTCGATGTCAGTGATGAGGTATCGATAGAGACCCTCGTAGATGAGGTCGAGGATCAGATCGGTCCCATCGACATGTTCATCTCGAATGCGGGAGTGGGTTTTGGCGACGGGCCGAGCGGGGCGATCTCACCTGAGGGTGGAATGCTCCCTGTCGATGATCGCTGGAGTATCAGTTGGGACGTCAACGTCATGGCGCAAGTCTATGCGGCACGCGCTGTTATTCCGCGAATGCTCCGGAGAGATGGCGGTTACATTATCAATATAGCGTCCGCGGCGGGGCTGCTGAGCCAGATTGGTGATGCGGCATATTCGGCAACGAAGCACGCGTCTGTCGGTTTCACCGAGTCACTTGCGATCAACTACGGTGATGATGGCATCCGCGTGTCGGTGGTATGTCCGCAGGCAGTTGCGACACGCATGATCGGCATGGCAGACGATAGCAACGCGACGGAAGGCGGATTTAACGGCAATGAGGTTGACGGCATCCTCAAAGCCGAGGAGGTCGCGGACATCATCGTCGACCAGGCGCTCGAAGGTCGCTTCATGATCCTGACCCATCCACAGGTCACGACCTACATTCAGCGCAAGACCGGCGATTACGATCGCTGGATAGCGGGAATGCGAAAATTCAGGCGCTCGCTTGCCAAATAAGCAGTGATCGTTGCCCCGAGCGGCAATACCCAAGCACCGGTCCGTCGCTCGCCTCAATCAGGCGACGCTGTTCGCGTATTGCCTCGTCTGGAATCGGCATGCCGGATACGGGAATATGATGAAACGCGAGGCCCGACTTTACGCACTCGTTCGCGATGTCCGAAACACTGGGTTGTCCAGGGTCTTCACCGTCCGGTCGATTGCAGATAATCGCGACGAATCCGAGTTCCGCACAATGCGCAATCTCGTCAATCCTGAGCTGCGGCGAGACCGCGTAGTTATCGGTAATTCTTGAAATGTTCATTGTGTGTAGGGTTCAAACCGCGTTGAGGGGAATCTTGAGGTATCGAATGCCATTGTCCTCTGCATCCGGCAGGGCGCCGGCCCGCACATTGACCTGAATTGACGGCAATAACAACTTGGGCATTCCGAGCTCGCGGTCGCGCCCCTCTCGCAGGGCGATGAATGCTTCCTCAGTGATGTTGTCGTTAATGTGAATGTTGTTTTTGCGCTGCTCGGTAACGCTGGATTCCCACGCGTAAACCTCTCGACCAGGGGCCTTGTAGTCGTGACACATGAACAAACGTGTGTCGCCGGGCAGGGCGAGTATCTTGCGGATCGACGCATAAAGTTCCGCAGCGCTGCCGCCCGGAAAGTCGGTTCGCGCAGTGCCAAAGTCCGGCATGAACAGCGTGTCGCCGACGAACGCAGCATCACCAATGACGTAGGTGACGCAGGCCGGTGTATGCCCCGGCGTCGCGATTACCCGGGCATCGACATTGCCAACTTTGAAGGCTTCACCATCGACGAACAGGTGGTTGAACTGACTGCCATCCACCGCCAGATCGGCAATATTGAAGATATTCCTGAAGGTGCTTTGCACGGCGACGACCTGGGCGCCAATGGCGGTTTGACCACCGACCCGCTCCCTGATGATGGGCGCGGCGCTCAGGTGGTCGGCGTGGACGTGTGTTTCCAGTATCCAGTCTACGCTGAGCTTTGCCGCTTTGACGTAATCGACTACGCGGTCGACCGAACGCGTAGACGTGCGACCGGAATTCGGCTCGTAATCCAGTACCGGGTCGATGATCGCGGCACGCCCCGAAGCCGGATCGCTGACGACATACGTGACAGTGAATGTTGCTTCGTCGAAGAATGCTTTTACTTCTGCTCGCGCCAACATGTTTTTCTCGAGTGAAATGCCTGTATATTCTAGGGCCTAAACCCGCGCAGTAAAATCCGTAGCCCGAAACAGGAAGTGTTTGTTGCCGAATGGCCAAGAACAAACGACAAAGTATCGGCACCCTAGGTGTTGACTCGACCTTTCACGCATTTGTGGAAGATGAACTCCTGCCCGCAATCGGCTTTGATTCCGCGACCTTCTGGCTTGGGGTCGAGTCCATCATTGCTGACCTTACGCCCCTGAATCGAAAACTGCTTAAGGTTCGCGACGATCTGCAGGCAAAAATCGACAAGTGGCACAAAGCGAGGCGAGGCAAGGAATGGTCGCACGCCGAGTATGTCGAATTCCTGATAAAAATCGGGTACTTGCAGGAAACCGCTGACTTTAGCCAGGTCGAAACCGAAAATGTTGATGCGGAAATCGCGAGCATCGCCGGCCCGCAGCTTGTAGTGCCGGTCAGCAACGCGCGCTTCGCTATCAATGCGGCAAATGCGCGATGGGGCAGCCTGTACGACGCACTTTACGGCACGAACGTCATCTCCGAGGACGAGGGCCGGGAACGCGGCGGTGACTACAATCCGGTACGCGGCGCGGCGGTGATTCGCTATTCGACCGAGTTCCTGGATCGCACGCTGCCGCTGGACAGCATCAGCCATGGTGACGTTAATACCTACGGCCTCGACCATGCGAAGGATGGGATCCGATTTGTCGCGGCGAGTGCGAACGGCGAGGCGCATGCGCTGAAAAATCCCGAGTTGTTTGTCGGTTATGCGCAGCGCGAGCAGGGTTGCGGATATTTGTTCCGGCACCACGGTTTGCACATCGAGATCCAGGTTGACCCGGGTCATGCGACAGGCAAAGACGCGCCTGCCAATGTCGCCGACGTAATTCTTGAGTCTGCCGTAACCACCATCCAGGACTGCGAAGACTCCGTTGCCGCCGTCGACGCCGAAGACAAGGCCGGCGTGTACCGCAACTGGCTGGGCCTTATACAAGGAGACCTGGTAGCGAGCTTTACCAAGGGCGGTGAGCAGTCGACACGTGCCCTGGAAAAAGATCGCAGGTATACGGCCGTGGATGGCAGTGACCTCGCGTTGTCAGGACGCAGCTTGTTACTGGTTCGCAACGTCGGGCACCTGATGACCAGCGATGCCATTCTCGACGCTGCAGGAGAGGAGGTTTTCGAAGGGATCCTGGACGCCATCTTTACGACTGCAGCGGCGCTCACGGATCGCGCGCGCGAGGACCTGCAGCCCAACAGCCGCGCCGGCAGCATCTATATCGTCAAGCCCAAGATGCACGGGCCTGAAGAAGTGGCGTTCACAGATCAGTTATTCGGGCGCGTGGAGCAGTTGTTCGAGCTGCGGCCGGATACGATCAAGGTCGGCATCATGGACGAGGAACGTCGCACGACGGTCAATCTTCCGGCGTGCATTGCCGCCGCCAGAAAGCGCATTGTGTTCATCAACACGGGCTTTCTTGACCGCACCGGCGACGAGATACACACGAGCATGCAGGCTGGCGCTGTGTTGCCGAAGGAACTGATCAAGCAACAGCCATGGATCGCCGCATACGAGAACTGGAATGTCGATGTCGGCATCCGCTGCGGGCTGCCGGGAAAAGCCCAGATCGGGAAGGGAATGTGGCCGAAGCCCGATGAAATGAAACAAATGATGGATACGAAACAAGGGCATCCCGAGGCCGGTGCCAATTGCGCGTGGGTCCCGTCCCCGACCGCCGCGACCCTGCACGCGATGCATTACCACGCGGTCGATGTACAGGCCGTGCAGGCGAAGCTCGCGAAGCGCAAGCTTGCGCGCCTCGATGACATTCTGACTCCGCCACTGGGAGACACAGCGCGATTGTCCGCGGATGAAATCCAGAAGGAACTGGACAACAACGCACAGGGCATACTCGGCTATGTAGTCCGGTGGATAGACTCGGGCGTTGGTTGTTCCAAAGTGCCGGATATTTCGGATGTCGCTTTGATGGAGGATCGCGCGACCTTGAGAATATCGAGTCAACACATCGCCAACTGGTTATTGCACGAAGTGACGAGTGCAAGCCAGGTTACTGAAACTTTCAAGCGCATGGCGAAAATCGTCGACAGGCAAAACGAGGGCGACGCATCGTATACGCGCATGAGTGACGATTTCGAAAACAGCATCGCTTTCAAGGCCGCATGTGCCCTGGTATTTGAAGGGTGCAGCCAGCCGAGCGGCTATACCGAACCCCTGTTGCACCGGTTTCGTCGGCAAAAGAAAGCGGAGCTTGCCCGTCAAGCATTGATGTGAGCCGCTCCAGGACCGCGCTGTTTCTTACGATTCTGCTTCCCCTGAGCGTTGTTGCGGATGAGGGACTTATCATCGCCGTTGCCAGTAACTTCCGCACGGCCGCTGAGGAAATCGCCAGCGAGTTTACGAATGTCAGCCAGATACCGGTGCGGATAAGCGCGGGCTCGACAGGCATGTTGTACGCACAGATTGTCAACGGTGCACCCTACGACGTATTCCTCGCCGCCGATGCCCGCCGTCCGCAACTTCTCGAAGAGGCGGGGGTGGCGGTGAGTGGATCACGGACTGGCTATGCGACAGGATCACTCGTGCTGTGGTCGGCCGATAGCGCACTGGCAAATCAAAGCTGTATCGAGGTACTCAAGTCCGGGTCGTATCGACGTATCGCAGTTGCCAATCCGCTGACGGCACCCTACGGTCTGGCAGCAGAGGAGTTTCTCAAGGCCATTGGTGTCTACGATGAGGCGTCGAAACGCATGGCGTACGGCGAGAACATTGCTCAAACACTGCAGTTCGTCGCGAGCGGCAACGCGACCCTTGGGCTGATCGCGGCTTCGCAGGTTGCGGACGGGCTGCCCGAGCCCGGCAGCTGTTCGTGGAATGTTCCTGCTGAACTGCACAGCGCGATCGATCAGCAGGCTGTCGTGATCAGCAATTCCAAAAAACTGGTCGCCGCGCAGCGGTTTATGGAATTTCTGCAATCGCCACAGGTTGCCAGCATCCTGAGACGTCGCGGCTACGGTTTGCCGCAATGATGGATCTCGCACCACTCTGGCTGTCGGCGAAACTCGCACTGGTGACAACCCTGATCCTGGTTGTCCTCGGCGCGCCGCTGTCCTGGTGGTTGTCGCAGAACCGCTCGCGCTGGCAGGCTGTGGTGCAGGCGGTCGTTGCCATGCCGATCGTGTTACCGCCGACGGTGCTTGGCTTCTACCTGCTAATTGTCCTCGGACCCCAGGGCGCCATCGGGAGCTGGTGGGTGCAGCTCAGCGGAGAGTCACTGACTTTTTCATTTGCCGGGCTCGTTATCGCATCGTGTGTCTACAGCCTGCCTTTCGCGGTGCAGCCCATGCAAAACGCTTTCGAATCCCTGTCGAGGTCGCATCTTGAAGCCGCGTGGACGCTCGGCGCGTCGAAACTGGATGCATTCTTTTCGGTTGCAGTGCCGCTGTCTGTCCGGGGCTTTATTAGTGCGGCCGTCCTCTGTTTCGCCCATACGCTGGGAGAGTTCGGCGTCGTACTCATGGTCGGCGGCAACATACCGGGCGAAACGCGAGTGGTATCCATTGCGATCTTCGACCAGGTCGAGACACTTAACTATGCGGCGGCGCATCGCCTGTCTCTCGTGCTGATCGTATTTGCGTTCATTACCCTGTTCGCGATGTTCCTCATCAACCGCCGCTGGCAATCGCGATGAGCAACATTCAACTAAAACACTCGATACAGAAAGGCGATTTTCGTCTGGAAATCGACACAGAGATTCCGGCTATCGGCATTACGGGTGTGTTTGGCGAGTCGGGATCGGGCAAGACGACTCTGTTGCGCTGCATCGCCGGCCTGGACGCGCCGGACAAACCGGTTCCGGCTGTGCACGAACGCCGTATCGGTTACGTGTTCCAGGAGCCGCAGCTATTCCCGCACCTCGACGTCCGCAAAAACATTGAATTTGGCATGCGCCGAAATCCGGACGCAAAAGACACCGTTGCGGAGGTTGCGAAACGTCTCGAAGTCGACAAGCTGCTCGATCGTTCAACCCGGGACCTGTCGGGTGGCGAGGCACAAAGAGTTTCCATCGCTCGCGTCCTGTGTCAGTCGCCACGACTCATCTTGATGGACGAGCCCTTGTCGGCACTGGACGAGCGACGTCGTAATGAAGTCCTGCCGTTTCTCGATCGCCTGCATGCCGAAACCGCTGTGCCCATAATTTATGTCAGTCACAACATCGACGAAATTTGCCGCCTGAGTGACCACCTGCTGGTGCTCGATAATGGGCGGATTGTTGCCGAAGGCAGTCTCCGGGACACGCTGACGCGAATAGATGTGCCGGCGCTGGCGGGGCGTAACGCCGGGGCTGTAATCGATGTAATGCAGGTGCGCCATGACAGTGAATACGATCTGACGCTGTTCGAATTTTCAGGCGGCGAGCTTTGGGTGCCCGGGCGTCATGATTCATCGACTCAACGCCTGAGGGTCAGCGCGAATGACGTCAGTCTGAGCCGGTCGCGGGCTGAATCGAGCACGATCCTGAACATACTGCCCGCTGTGATCACAGAGACAGCGGCGGAAAGCGCTTCGACAGTGTTGCTGCGACTAAGCCTGGGCGAGGACGTGCTGGTCGCGCGGATCACGCGGCGATCGCTGCAAGCGCTGGAGCTGAAAGTCGGTGACACGGTGTACGCGCAGATAAAGTCGGTCACGGTGCGCCGCTGACGCGTCATTCTGATTACGGCAAAGGATTGCCGGTGTAATATGGTCACCGGTTAGTCAGTGCGGCGGGGAAATGTCGGAAAACGATAAAGTGGTTGGCGTCATTGGTGGCATGGGGCCCGAGGCCACAATTGATTTCATGTCGCGCGTGCTTGCGGCGACGCCCGCCAGCAAGGACCAGGATCATATTCGTATGGTGGTCGAGAACAATCCGCGTATTCCGAGCCGTCAATTGGCAATGCGGGGGGAGGGTGAGGACCCGGGTCCGGCAATCGCGGCAATTGCGGCGCGACTTGAGGCGGCAGGGGCGGATTTTCTCGTCATGCCTTGCAACCTCGCTCACGCGTGGCAGGGCGATATCGTGTCAGCAACGAGCATACCGTTCGTGAGCATCGTCGAAGAATCGGTGCGATCGGCGTTGTGCCGCAGCGGCGATGACAGTGCAATCGGATTGATGACGACGCCCGGGTGTTTCAGGGCAGGTCTTTACCAGCAAGCCCTTGCCGATGCCGGCAGGCCGGTGATTACGCAGACGCCGGATGAGTTGGCAGAAACCATGACCCTGGTCGAGAGAATCAAGGCGGGCGATCGCTCTCAGGCCGTTGCCGACGGACTGCGAAACCTCGCCAATGCGCTGATTGGCCGCGGCGCAAAAGTGCTGGTCGCCGCCTGCACCGAGTTTCCACTCGTATTGGATGAATCGATGTTCGACGTTGCGTTCGTATCGTCAACGGACGTGCTTGCAAAAAAGACCGTTGCGTTGGCCCTCGGCCGCGAAAAATTCTAAGCGCTATAAGGAACAGCCATGAACTTGTCCGGATTCGCCCGCGTGCCACTCGCGCACCTACCGACGCCACTCGAACATTTGCCACGCCTGAGCAAGCATCTCGGTGGACCCGAGATATTCGTAAAACGGGATGACTGCACAGGCCTGGCTACCGGCGGCAACAAGACGCGCAAACTCGAATTTTCCATGGGCGAAGCGCTGCAGCAGGGCGCGGACACGATTATCACTGTCGGCGCCATTCAATCGAATCACGTACGGCAAACCGCGGCGGCCGCGTGCAAGCTGGGGATGGCATGCGAAGTCATGCTCGAACATCGCGTCAAGAAGCCCAGTGCAACCTATACCCAGTCCGGTAACGTATTTCTCGACCGCATATTTGGCGCCAATCTTCGCGAATACCCGGCAGGGACGGATTTCAACGCGGCGATGGAAGAGGTCGCGGCCGAAGTTCGCCGCAAAGGTGGTCGGCCCTATTACATACCGGGTGGTGCCTCCAATGCGGTCGGCGCCCTGGGTTATGTGGGTTGTGGCATCGAAATGCTCGACCAGTTCGGGCAGCAGAAGCTCACCGTCGACCACATCGTGACTGCAACCGGCAGTGCGGGCACGCATGCGGGTCTTGTGGTCGGTCTGCGTGGCAGCGGCAGCCAGCTGCCCATCCTGGGCATCGGCGTTAACGCGCCCCGAAACGTTCAGGAAGAGCGTGTATACAAGCTGGCTATCGAAACCGCAGAGCTGGTTGGGGAGCCGGGCTGTGTCGTTCGGGACGACATCATTGCTGACTGCAATTACATCGGGCCGGGTTACGGCGAACACACCGACGCCATGAATGAGGCGGTACTGATGCTCGCTCGTTTTGAAGGACTGTTGTTTGACCCCGTTTACAGCGGCAAAGCCCTGGCCGGAATGATCGACTACATCCGGGAGGGTCGCTTCACGGCCGGGCAGACGATCGTTTTTCTGCATACGGGCGGTGCTGCCGGATTGTTCGCGTATTCAGATGTGCTCGCGGTATAGCGTTCGATGACGCAGTTTGTCGCGCTGTTGTGCGTCATCAGCACATAATCAGTACTTCGTCAGGCGCTTTGCCTGGGATGCGGTCAGTCTGGCATCCACGCTAAATGGCCTGAATATCGGGTAAGAGGATGAAACCATGACTTCGAGATCCAGATCGCTAAGCGGCATTGCGCTGATGCTGCTGATTATCCCCATTTTTGCAGGATTGATGGCCTGCATGCCGGTGCCGATTGGCGACCCCGAGCGCAGCAGGATCGATCCCGACCTTACGGGTATCTGGGTGATCCTTTCGGACGAGGAAAATGAAGGAGACGTGGGGTTCTACGTGGTTGAACCCTACGACAAGCGTACCTGGCTCGTTATGGGTATCGCGATCGAGAGCGACGATGATGTGGATTTTGACGACTACGACTTCTCGACCTACGCGGGCTACGAAAAACTGGTGGCCGACCATCGTGAATCGCCTAAAAACTTTTACTCCGACGATGTGATTTTGTACAAGGCCTGGCTGACGAAGCTGGGGGGCGTGCAGTTTTGGACCTGGGAGCCCAAAGGTATGGTTGATGCCTTGACCGAGGATCCGGAAGCCTGGTTCGTGCACCGGATTCAAAAAGAAGACGACAACACCCTGAGTCTTGACATGGTCGACGGCGAAGCAGATTTTTTCGACGATATTGAAAAAACGCGTCGCGCCTACGAGCGTGTGCTGAAAAAGCACGTGAACGACCCGGAAATTTACTTTGACGAAGGTGATGGACAGGCCAGGCTATCCCGGGCCAACGGCGACGTCCTGACGTTCCTTGAGAACGTGGCGGACGATGTGCTCGAGCCCTGGTGATGTATTCCCACTTCGATACCGATCGCTGGGTAACGCCGTTCGGCCTGATCTTCGTCGGTGCCATGATCACGGTCTGGATGCTGGCGCGCCGCAATGCGCTCGGTGCCAATATTGATGGTTCGCACGTCGACCTGTTGTTTCCGATTGCCGTAATCGTCGGCATCACGGGCGGCACGATCGTCGCCATATTCATGCCGATGGACCACATGCTGGCCGGCGAGATGATGAACCACGGGATTCGGATTCGCCTGTTCGGCATGTTGGCGACGGCGGCTATCGGTGTTTTCGTATACAGCCGACTGACGAAAATCTCCTTCAGGCGCCTGCTGGATGTATTTGCGGTGCCGACCCTGGTCGGGCTAATGATTCATCGTGTCGGTTGCTTTTTCGCCGGATGTTGCTGGGGCGACGTCGCAAAGCCGCTCGACGCGGGATATTTTACTAGCCAAATCAGTACCGTACCGATGCTTAACGGCCTGACGAACGGTGTGCAGTATCCGCCCGGCAGCCTGCCGTTCGAGCAACATGTGGCTTTGGGTCTGATCAATCCGGATGCGCTTGCGTCGCTGCCGGTCGTTCCCGTCCAGCTCTACGAGGTCGCCTTGCTGCTGCTGATGGTGCTGGCACTTTGGCGTTTTCCATGGCGCGCCTATCCACAGGGGACGATTGCGGTTTTGGTTACCTGCTCCTACGCGGTCATGCGATTCTTTGTCGAATACATGCGGGCCGATGGCCATATCGCCATGGGCAACCTGACGATCACGCAGTTGCAGTGCCTGGTGCTCTTATGTTCCGCCATGTTACTGCCGCGCATGTTATTTCGACCGGGAAAACTTCTGGCCGGCTGACAACAGGATTTTCGAGTCCAAAGCGTCGTATCATTGGCCGCATGCACCCGATGATATCGATCAATGGCCTGACGAAGACCTACGCGGAAGGATTCGAGGCCCTCAAGAACGTCAGCCTCGAAATCCGGCGCGGCGAGATATTCGCGCTGCTCGGTCCTAACGGCGCCGGTAAAACCACACTTATTAATGCGGTCTGCGGCATCGTGACACCGACGTCGGGTGAAGTCCTCGTCGACGGGCACGACATCTCGCGGGAGTACCGGCTTACACGCCAGATGATCGGCCTCGTCCCACAGGAGCTGCCGTCGGAGTCTTTCGAAACCGTCTGGAATACCTGCCGCTTTAGTCGCGGACTGTTTGGCAAGCCGCCAAGCCCGGATCACCTGGAAAAGGTTCTGAAATCGTTGTCTCTCTGGGACAAGAAAAACACGATCAGTATGCAGTTGTCGGGCGGCATGAAGCGCCGGGTGCTGATCGCCAAAGCTTTGTCTCATGAGCCCGAGGTGTTGTTCCTGGACGAGCCGACAGCGGGTGTCGACGTCGAGCTCAGGCAGGATATGTGGAATGTTGTCGAGGAACTGCGCGAGAAGGGCGTCACTGTCATTCTGACCACCCACTACATCGAAGAGGCTGAAAAACTCGCGGATCGCGTGGGCGTCATCAATCACGGCGAAATCATTCTCGTCGAGGACAAGAAGAAGCTGATGCGCGAACTCGGCAAGAAGCAGCTGGTTTTGTCTCTGCAAGCACCGCTCGACGCGATTCCGTCACAGCTCGCCGCCTACCAGCTGGAACTCAGCGAGGATCGCAATGAGCTGACGTATACCTATGACACCATGCGCGAAAGCACCGGCATCACAGCCTTACTCAATGAACTGCGTGCGGCCGATATTCATTTCAGCGACCTGTTCACATCGCAAAGTTCGCTCGAAGATATATTCGTCGATCTCGTGAGAAAGAAAGCATGAATATTCAGGCCGTAAAAGCGATTTACCGTTACGAGATGGCGCGCATGTTTCGTACTGTCGTGCAGAGCATCATCGCGCCCGTGTTATCGACGTCCTTGTACTTCGTCATTTTCGGCTCGGCTATCGGATCACGCATCACGGAGATCGATGGTGTGAGTTATGGCTCGTTTATTGTGCCGGGCCTGATCATGTTGTCGATCATGACCGAAAGCATTTCTAATTCCTCGTTTGCGATTTACTTTCCTAAATTCACCGGGACAATATTCGAACTCTTGTCGGCACCGGTGTCTTTCGTCGAAGTCATACTTGGCTACGTCGGCGCGGCTGCCACCAAGTCGGTCATTATCGGCGTCATTATCCTGGCGACGGCGAGTTTCTTCGTCGATATTGAAATCGCGCACCCATTCGTGATGGTCTGGTTCCTGCTGCTCACCTGCGTGTCGTTTTGCCTGTTCGGATTCATTCTGGGCATCTGGGCGACCGGCTGGGAAAAGCTGACGATAGTGCCGGTCCTGATCATCATGCCGCTGACCTTTCTGGGTGGTACTTTCTACTCGATCAGCATGTTGCCGCCCGTGTGGCAGACGATCAGCCTGTTCAATCCTGTCGTGTACCTGATCAGCGGGTTTCGCTGGAGCTTTTATGAAAATGCCGATGTCAGTGTTGGACTAAGCCTGGGTACAACACTCGGTTTCCTGATCATCTGCCTGTTCATCGTGCGCTGGATTTTCAAGACTGGCTACCGCCTGCGAAGCTAGGGAGACTCTGCCGTCGTGTGCGACGCCACTTGTTCAGAGTCTCCCTAGGTTGAGAGATCGAGCCCGATGATGATGGGGTCATGGTCCGATGCCCGGTACGGAATGGTCGGATCGAATAGATTCGGGTCCCGCCCACTCTCGAGGTTGTAGTCGAGTAGTTGCGGTTCATCGGCATTGATGTGCCATTCGATGACGTCTCTCACCTGCCCGACGAGTGCTGGGGTTGCGAGTGCGTGATCGAGCGCACCGAGCTGGGCATCGAACAGGTAGGAATAGGCGTTCGGCTTACTATCCAGCAGATTGACCAGTCCCGCATCCCTGAACACGACCATCGGGTCCTCCATGAGGTAAGCATTCATGTCGCCGATGACAAGGAAATCCGGATCGCCGCTCCCGGTCGGGTCGGTATCGATCCAGTCGGCGATGGCAGCCGCCGCATCGGTGCGCGTCCGGTTGCAGTTGCTCTGGCCGTCTGCTGTGTTCGGATCGCCGCTCGCATCGCAGGCGGAACTTTTCGACTTCAGGTGGTTGATCAATATAGTGATGCGCGCGCCGGTAGCGATGACCTCGAACGATTGTGCGAGCGTCGGCCGGTTCAGATTGTCCCGAAAGCGCGGATCCACGCTGGCATCGAGCAGCGCGAATGGCCCGGCTGTGCGAACGCTAGACGCGTCGTAGATGAATCCTGTCTTGATGGCGTCGGTATGGATCGATCCCGTGTTGACGTAAGCGTAGTTATTTGAGCCCACGTAAGCGTTCAGTGCGTCAACAATCGTGGCAATGGACTCAGTCGCATTGTTTTCGACTTCCATCAGGCCGACGATATCCGCGTCCATGAGCGCTATGGCCGTGACCGTCTTTGCGACCTGACGGGACAGTTCGGCAGCGCTGTCGGCACCGCGGCAGGGCGCGGCGCCGCGCGGGCCACAGGTCGGCTGACCGTTGTCGGCAGTCGAGAAAAAGTTCAGCACGTTAAAGCTCGCGATGCGAATGGATCCCGCCAAAGCCGGAGCACCGGGTCTTGGGTTGTCGGCGTCGAAGCGCGGGTCTCCCACGGGTTCCAGGCGCCAGCCTGCCGGCCCGCCACCGCCGCTGCCTCTCGAGTAGCGCAGGTTGCCGGTAGCGCCCGTGATTGAATCGCCGGCGCGTATCGAATAATCGGCTCCGTCGCCGGCGTTCAGGTAGCGAATGCCTGAAGGGTTTGACGAGCGCAGTCCGTCGTCCAGAAAGATTGAACGCGCCGCGAGCGATTCGACATGTGCGGCGTAAGCGATCGCGTCCGGCGTGTGTGCGTTGGTGAACTGAAAAGGTCTGCCGCCTGCGGCCAGGCTCACTTCGCCGTACGATTCGAGAAAGCGCAGGCTGGAAACGGTGAGTTTCTGCGGGAATCGAACGAGCATTCCTTCATAGGCCTCCAGATCGGCAATCGGTCCGCCATCGCTGTCGGTAGCGATACCGCTGGTGGGCAGGATGACATCGGTCGGCTGAATTATGCCGGTCCCGGTGACGCGCACCGAAGTGGCGTTGATTTGCGTTTCCCCGAAATATTCCACAATGACACCCGTGACCTCGACACGGTCGCCAACGGCGACATCGACTGAGGGGTTGTTGCCGTCAAATACAAACACGCCCTCGGACGTATTCGCATCGGCATCTGGTGTTTCCTGTTGAGCAAAGAACCCGCCGAGGTTTCGCGTGTTGTCGGAATCATTGTCCTGAAAGTCACCGCTCACGATTGCAGAGACTGTCACGCTCTGCCCTTCGAGCGGGCTTGATGCACCGGATCCCTGTACGACTGAAATCGGCGTTGCCCCCGAGTGAGCAACACCACAAGCCGCGAGCATCAGAAAGCTTATTGGCGTAAAAAAAATTCTCATCGATCGATTCTATCCCAGATCCCCTATACTGCATCTACCGCTCGCGCAATTGGACGATACCGTTGACCGAGAATAAAAAGAACACGCTGTTTCAACGCTGGCTGTTACCCGGGTTTCTGTTTCAATCCGTGATCATTGGCGGTGGTTACGCGACCGGGCGTGAGCTCGTGGAATTTTTCCTGTCCGTCGGGCCGTTGGCTGGTTTGGTCAGTATTCTGGCTGTCACCGTGGCCTTCAGTTTCACACTGAGTGTTGCGTTCGAGCTGGCGCGCATGACCCGGGCGTACGATTACCGGACGTTTTTCAAGCAGCTACTCGGCCCCGCCTGGTTTGTGTACGAAATCGTCTATATCGCACTCGTGATACTTGTGATTGCGGTACTCGGCTCGGCGTCCGGCGAACTGGTCGGGTATCGACTTGGCGTTGCGCCGGTTATCGGCACCATCACGATGGTAGCGCTCATCGGAATTCTCGTGTTCTACGGTACAACGATCATCGAGAAAGCGTTGGCCGGTTGGTCGTTCCTGTTGTACGCCACTTATGCGGTACTCATCTGGTCATTTCTCTCAAAGTTCGGTCACAAAATTCCTGCTGTGCTCGCGACCGATGACATGAGCGGGCCGTGGGTGCTGGGTACCATTCGTTACGTCGCTTTCACGGCAACTGCAGTCACGATGATCCTGTTCTGCGTAAGACACATGGAAAGTCGTCGCGACGCATTTGTTGCGGGTGTGTTTGCCGGGCCTATTGGTATGCTGCCCGCCATCTTCTTTCTGCTGGGAATGATCGCAAGTTACCCGGCGATACTCGATGCGCCTGTGCCCGCCGATTACATGATGCAGCAACTCGATTTTGGGTGGATATCCGTTGTTTTTTACATTGTCGTATTTGGAACCTTCATCGAGACGGGCACCGGTATGATTCATGCGATCAATGAGCGAATCGATCACGTATTCCTCGAGCGCTCGACCGTGATGCCGCGTTGGTTGCGACCGGCAACCGCGATGTTCATTCTATTCTTCGCCGTCGTGCTCGCGGATCGAATTGGCATCATCGATCTGATCGCGAAAGGTTACGTCGCGCTCGCCTGGATTTTCCTCGGTGTATTCCTTGTGCCTTTGCTGACCGTCGGTATTTGGCGGATATCAAGATCAGAGTAAACGGGGAATCAAACACAACATGGCCTGGACTCCCGCCAAATCATCGAGATCGAAGCTACAGCCACCGCGTCTATAAGGATGGCCAGCAATGCGATGATCATGGGTTCGGTCGTTGGTATTACTTACCGTTTTCTTCGACGAAATGCGCCTCCCAGGGACCGATACCGGTGATCTGAATCTCCGATGACGCGTTCGCCCAAACTGTATGGATCGCATCGCGCGCATTCATATAGTAATCGCCGGGCCCGAACGTCAATGCGTTCTCACGTACAGCACCCAAGCCGAAGGCAACCGACATTTCGCCTTTCAGGACAGTTACACGCTCTTCTTTCGGATGCGTGTGAGGTGGCATGGCAAAATCTTCACCAAGTCGGAAGCGAACCGTAAACAGATCACCTGCCTGCGGATTACCCTCAAGCACAACGATTTCACAGCCCGCCGGCAGGTTTGGTGGACAAGGTTTCCATGCAAGGTCGTCGTTACGCACCACGTGCTGAAACGTCCCATCGGGAAACTTCACTTCCCCGACTTGTGGCTGTTCGCACCCTGATACGAGTAGCGCCAATAGGCATGAAAGAGTGCACCACCTTTTATGTCCCATGTTCATTCTCACCTGATACCAGATGTTCCGATGATAACTCAGGCCATATCGAATACCAGAATCTCCGCTTCGGAAGTGCTTGTGACCGTCAGCAACTTTTCACTGGTGATCTGAACGCCATCACCGGCTTTCACCGTCTGCCCGTTGACAACAACCTCACCCGAAACAATCTGAACGAAAATCTTGCGCCCGTCATCAACGATATGCTCGATCGTTGTATTGGGCTCCAGCACGCTCGCATAGAGATCGACCTGCTGATGTACAGTTACTGACTTCCCCCGGCCGTCCCTGGAAGCGACGAGGCACAGCTTGTTCAGCTTGTCTTCGCGCGTGAACATCGTCTGTTCGTATCCCGGCTCGAGATCTTTTTGCTCCGGGAACATCCAGATTTGCAGCAGATGCAATTCATCGCTTTTTGAGTGATTGAATTCGCTGTGCTGAACGCCGCTGCCTGCGGTCATGCGCTGCACTTCGCCGGCCATGATCACCGTACCGTTGCCCATGCTGTCCTTGTGCTCGATCGCACCGGAGATAGGGTAGGTCACGATCTCCATGTCGCGGTGTCCGTGAGTCGGGAAACCCTGGCCCGGCGCGATGCGGTCTTCGTTGATGACACGCAACGGTCCGAAATGGACACGCTTAGGGTTCTGGTACTCTGCGAACGAGAAGGTGTGCTTCGCTTTCAACCAGCCGTGGTCAGCGCCGCCACGGGACTCTGACGGAATAATTTCAATCATACGTTTCTCCAGTTAAGCGGCGTCGGCGTTCAGGTGAACCAATTCTGCGATCTGGGCGCGTGCGCGATCAATCGAATTCTCTCTATCGCTGTTGAGCCGGTCAGCGGCAATTACCTCCACGTCCGTGATGCCGATGAACGACAGTGCATGCCGCAGATACGGTGTTGCGAAATCCACGGCGCTGCCGACAGGCACGCCGCCGGTCGCTACCACAAGATACGCCTTCTTGCCCGTGAGCAAACCCCGGGGACCGTTCTCGGTGTAGCGAAACGTCAGTCGGGCTCTGGCAACCATGTCGATCCAGGCCTTGAGCGCGGCTGGTATCGAAAAATTGTAGACGGGCACACCGAGCACCAATACGTCTGCCTCTTTGAGCTCATTCACCAGCTCATCCGAGTAGGCCAGTGTTTCACGATGCCGCGCGCTGCGCTCTTCGTCCGGCGTAAAATTCGCTTCAATCCAGGCCTCGTCGACAAACGGCACGCCCGTGGCGAGATCGCGCCGCTTGAGTCTCACAGCGCCGTAGCGGTCTTCCAGTGCCGCTACCAGGTTTTCGCTCAAATCCCGGCTGACCGAGCCCTTATGCCGGCCGCTGGCGCTAATTTCGAGAATATTCAAAGGTTTTGTACTCATTTTCGTCTCCCGGGCTGGGCCCTTACGTGTTGAAAGGAGTATCACTGTTGACCAAAGTGAGATAAATAGTAGGTTGGTTAACTAATTGTTCTGGAAAGCGCAACAATATGGATAAATTCGAGGATATTCAGGCATTTGTCGCCGTGGTCGAGGCGGGCAGCTTTACGGCGGCGGCAGATCGTCTCGGCTCGGCGAAGTCTGCCGTCAGCCGCCGCATCTCGGCCCTTGAAGAGCGACTCGGGGTGCAATTGCTGCGCCGCACCACCCGTGCCCTCGGCCTCACCGATACCGGCAAGAGTTTTTACGAACACGGCGCCCGTATCCTGGCGGATCTTGAAGAGGCGGAAGCTGCGGTACAGCAGGAACATGGCGAGCTTCGCGGGACTTTGCGTTTTGCGTTGCCGTTGTCCTTTGGCGTCCGCCATATGTGCGGCGCTATTGCGGCTTTCAGCAAGAAACATCCGAGGGTTCGGTTCGACCTCGACCTCAACGATCGCCGCGTCGACCTGATCGAGGACAACTTCGATATCGCATTAAGAATCGGTCACCTGTCGGATTCATCCCTGATCGCTCGTCGCCTTTTCGAAGTTCACACCGTCGTCTGTGCGTCGCCGCATTATCTGAAAATTCACGGCGCCCCGAAAACACCCGATGATCTCGCCGATCATCAATGCCTCGTTTACTCGAATCTCGCCGAGCCTGGCCGGATCGTCTACAAAGACGCCGATGGCAACAAGGGGGCGGTCAATGTGAACGCAGCGATGTCAGCCAGCAGCGGCGATTTTCTTTGCAACGCCGCCGCACACGGCATGGGCATCGTTCTCCAGCCAACTTTCATTGCCGCGGAATCGATACGGCGCGGCAATCTGGTTGCGGTGCTGACGGAGTACACGTGGCCCGTTACGCCAGCCTATGCTGTGTATCCGCCTACGCGACACCTGTCGTACCGGGTCCGGGCATTCATCGACTTCCTGGTGGAGCGTTTCGCTGGCCAGCCTCAGTGGGACCGGGATTGTGAAACACTGAGTGCCAAACAAAGCTGACCCGCGTAGTAGAGCGGCAGTCCCCAAACATAGGTCGGGAATTCCATCTGCACGAGCCGCTGGGATGCGACCGACAGGTCTGACAAAAAGAACATCAGTGCGCCCGCGAGTATCAATACGGGAGCACGCGCGCCGCGCGTACCGAAAGCGGCGATTACCATGCCACTGATTACGGTCGTGTAAAGGTATACCGGTACAGTGAGGTCTGGCGGCGTGTGTGGTGCAAGCCATCGCATGACCGCAACGACTATCCCAATGATCGGCAACGCGGCGAACGCCATCCACCGGACATTGACGCCACGGGCGATAAACGCGGCGATGTACCCGAGGTGCGCCAGCAGGAAGGCCGACAAACCGGCCAGAAAGAACTGTTGCGAATCACCGATGAGGAGCAGGTCGCCGGCAAAGGAACACGCGAGTCCGGCGAACAGAATCCTGCCGTATGTCGAACGTAATGCGCCCGCCAGGACAGCAACGCCGAGAAAACCGCAGGAGGCGATCAATTTTGAAATCGCGGCGACGTTGTGCAGATTCGCCAGCAGCGACTCAACCAGTACGAAGCAGCTGATGCCGGTTAGGATAACTGCCGTTCTGATTCGATAGTCCATGCGCGAAACTCCTGTCGTACTATAATCTCGCACATCGATCCCCTTGAGAGAACTTTGTGAAAATTTTTTGCCTGGCCACGGCGGCCGCGACACTGTTGTTGTCAGCGTGTTCCGAAGAACAGGCGCCGCAGCGTGATGCGGGTCCCAGCGCATTCCAGAAGGAACTGCAAACCCGATTCATCAATGCCAGGCCCGGTGATGTGATCGACATTCCTGAGGGTTTTTACGAGCTGTCGCGCGGGCTGTCCCTGAATGTATCGGGCGTCACTCTGCGCGGCGCGGGCATGGACAGGACGATCCTGTCTTTCAAACACCAGGTGCAGGGCGCGGAAGGCTTGCTCGTCAATGCCAGTGATTTCACGATCGAGGACCTGGCTATCGAAGATACGCCGGGTGATGGACTCAAGGTGAATGAAGGCAAAAATATCGTCATCCGCCGTGTGCGTACGGAGTGGACCAAAGGTCCGGACGAAAGCAACGGCGCTTACGGTATCTACCCGGTCCAGGCAGAGAATGTCCTCATCGAAGAATGTGTTGCGATTGCATCGTCGGATGCCGGCATTTACGTTGGCCAGTCGAAAAACATCGTCGTTCGCAACAACCGGGCCGAATACAACGTCGCCGGCATCGAGATAGAAAACTCATTCGACGCCGATGTGTACGGCAACACCGTGACGAATAACACGGGCGGCGTCCTGGTTTTTAATATGCCGGCCTTGCCGCAACCGGGCCACAGTACGCGCGTGTTCCAAAACACGATCAGGAACAACAATACCGACAACTTCGGCGCAGAAGGCACACCTGTCGCGAGTGTGCCATCGGGTTCCGGCATCGTGATTAACTCCAACGACAAAGTCGAAATTTTTGACAACGACATCGCCGATAACGACACGGCTAACGTTATCATCAGCAGCTACTTTGCGACCGGCTACTTTGGCAAGGAAGAGTCCGTTGCTGACTACGATCCTTACCCCGAAACCATATACGTGTACGGCAATCGTTTCTCCGGCGGTGGCTCGTCGCCCGACGGACTGGATCTGAAAGCGCTGAAAGTCGCGATGTTCGGGCTGGGTGGCAGTTTTCCCGATGTTCTCTGGGACGGCTACGTGAACTCCGCGAGCCTGGATGAGGATGGTGCACTGCGCGCCGACCTGGCTATCTGCATCGACAACGGTGACGCTGAAATTCTCAACGTCGATCTCGGCAACAAGAGTACTAACATTGTTGTCGGTGGCGCGCAGCACAAGTGCCAGCACGAAAAGCTGGCTGCCGTCGTCCTGCCGTCGCCCCTGGGTGACTGATGGGCCGGATACCCGTTGTTGCCGCCTGTGTCCTGCTGGCGGCTTGCGCCAAACCGCAACCTGCAGTGGTGGTGTATCCAGCGGATCAGGTGCCGGAGCAACTCAGTGCGTGGGGTGTATTGATTTCGGACGGCAAGCACCTCGAGCTGAATATATCAGTCCTGGCGTATGAGCTGAACACGCCGCTGTTCACTGATTACGCCCAAAAGTTGCGCACGGTATGGATGCCACCGGGCGAAGCGGCAGGCTACGACGCAAACATCGAATTCGATTTTCCGGTCGGCACCATCATCAGCAAGACGTTTCACTATGAAAAAGCAACGGGCTGGTCTGATACCAGTCAAAAAGTCGTGCGCCAGGAGCGGGATGCAAAGCTGGACGATAAGGGTCGGCTGGACCTCGGTGCGGTCACGCTGATCGAGACACGATTACTCGTGCGCTACGAGGACGGCTGGAAGGCATTCCCTTATGTCTGGAATGCGACGCAGACGGAAGCCTGGCTGGAAATTGCCGGAGACGTGCGGAACCTGACGCTTGTTGACGATTCCGGCGAGCTCGATTTTCTCTACATCGTTCCGGATGCGAATCAGTGTGCTGCTTGTCATGCGCCCAATCACACGGACGCGGACATCCGTCCTATCGGACTGAAAGCACGACATCTGAATCGATCGAAGCAAATCGAACGATGGCAACAAAATGATGTCCTAACAGGCGTGGAGGGTGAGATACCGGTGGCGGCAATGTGGAGCGAAGCAGCGTCGGCAACGCTGGCTGAGCGCGCACGTGCTTACCTCGATATCAACTGTGCCCATTGTCATAACTCGGCGGGAGCAGCGGATACGTCGGGGTTGCATTTGAATAGCGAGGCACCGCTGGATCGGAATTTCGGAATCTGCAAGTCGCCAACAGCGGTTGGGCAAGGCAGCGGCGATCGCATGTACGATATCTACCCCGGTCAGCCGGACGAATCGATCATGATTTTCCGCATGGATCACACGGACCCCGCGATTGCGATGCCGGAGCTCGGACGTAGTACAGTACATGCTGAGGGTGTGTCATTGATTTCGGAGTGGATCTTAAGTCTCGACGGGGACTGCTAGACAAGAGAGTGCGGGAAACACGTCTCACGGATGGAAAACATGAAAAAAATTGCCCTGATAATAATTCTCTGCGCGGCATCGATGCATGCGATGGCGGAAGTAACCGTCAAGGAGTTTCGCGGCACAGGTAACACGACGACGTCGATTTTCACGGTCGAAGCGCCATGGCTGCTCGATTGGCGGCTGGACGGCGACTACGACAACCTGATTGCGCTCGACATCACTCTAGTAGAAGCGCACACAGGCAAGCTTGTCGGCCGCGTTTTACATACCAAGCGCAAAGGTAATGGCGTGAAGCTTTTCAAGGACACCGGACAGTATCAGCTGCGCGTCAGTTCAACCCTCGCGCGCTGGACCCTAAAGGTGCAGCAACTGCAGCCCGAGGAAGAAGAGCTGTACACGCCAGGAACAGCAAAGTAGGGCAGTTCTTTAGCCGGCGGGATGCGGCTTGCAGATTCTTGTGCGATCATCGGCGGCGTGCGTAAACCAGACACAAAGCAAGGCAGTGCGATTGTCACGTTTGCGGCCGTCATAGTCATTATTTACGGCCTGCAAATGGGCAAGGCGCTGCTCGTGCCATTTCTCATCGCGGCGTTTCTTGCCCTCATAACTGTGCGTCCGATGATGTGGATGCAGAGGAGGCGTGTGCCAAGTGTCCTGGCCGCGGTGGTTATCGTTATCACCATCATGCTGATACTGGCGATGGTTGGGACCATACTCGGAAGTTCGATCGCCGACTTCACAGCGGCCCTGCCGGCATACCAGGCGCGTCTCGATATTATCGTTGCAGGTTTTCTGAGTTTCGTCGCTGACCATATCGACGGCGTGAATTCGATGCAGAATATTGGCGATATGATCGACCCGGGCTGGGCTATGAGGCTGGTCGCGAACATCCTGAACAACCTGAAAGATGTACTGACGAACACCTTCCTGATCATATTCACGATGATCTTCATGCTGCTCGAAGTATCCACCGTAAGCACAAAGGTGCGAGCGGCCTTTGGGCGCAGCGCGGAATCACTGGCCGGCCCGCGGGTTTTCCTGGCAAACCTTGGCCGCTACCTGGGAATCAAGACGCTCATCAGCGTCGTGACGGGCATTTGTGCCGGTTTTCTGACCTGGTCACTGGGCCTCGATTTCCCGTTACTTTGGGGAATGCTGGCATTCCTCCTGAATTACGTGCCGACGATCGGATCGATCATTGCCGCAGTGCCTGCAGTGTTACTGGCGTTGGTGCAGTTGGGGCCAGGCGCAGCCGGCGCGACGGCGCTTGGATTCGCAGCGATCAACGTTGTGTTCGGAAATATTCTCGAGCCACGCGTGATGGGTTATGGCGTTGGGCTCTCGCCGCTGATCGTTTTTATCGGCCTGGTGTTCTGGGGCTTCATATTTGGCCCGGTCGGCATGCTGTTATCGGTGCCATTGACCATGACGCTTAAACTGGGTCTTGAAAGCGACGAGCGCACGCGGTGGGTCGCGATCCTGATCGGTTCCGAGCGCGATGCCCAGCACGCGCTGACGTCAGTGGTAACTGAAAAGTCCTAGCTCGCCAGGCGGCCGTCGTCGTCGCTGAAATCTTCGACATCAATGTCGTTGAAGTCATCGAGGTCGTCGAAATCGACGTCAAACTCGTCGTCGAGCGGTTCCGTCGATTCGATTTGTTCCAGCAGGTTGATGGCGACGGCGACGAAATCGGTATCCGTGATAATTCCGACCAGCTTGTCGTTCTGCATGACCGGCAGACAGCCGATCTTATGCTTTTCGATAAACAAGGCCGCCTGGCGGAGGCTGGCGCTCACATTGACGGTAGCGACGTCATGTACCATTACGTCGCCGACAAGGATTTCGTTGGCGTGTATGCGGTTGCGTTCGTCGCGCAGGAATGAGTCGGTTGCCGCGAGTACGTCCGTCAGGGTGAGCAAGCCGACCAGTTTCTTGCCTTCGGTCACGGGCAAATGGTGGATGCGGTTGTCGTGCATCAGGGTGCGAGCTTCAGCGAGAGTCGCAGTCGGCGGCACCGTAATGACGTTGGTGCTCATGATGGCTTCTATACTGAACATGATCTCAACCTCCGATTTCAGTCTAGCTAAATCGGGCGTAGCAACCATTGCGATAAACACCTATTCATGACGCCGCCCCAGCCGTGACTTGGCGGCTTCGAATGTGAAATACTGGGCCGCTACACACCACGCCGGTCCAATGTCCCATGAACAAGCGATGGATACTGCCGTTCATACTGCTCGTGAGTCCAACGCTCGGGCACGGCGAAGAGCGTGATGGCAGGGCCATCGTCAAGGATGCCATCGATCATTGGCGCGGCCAGTCTTCCTATACAGAAATGACCATGGTGATTCATCGCCCCGACTGGGAGCGGTCTATGACCATGCGGGCCTGGACCATGGGCGACGATCATTCGCTCGTTCGCGTCATCGAGCCGGCAAAGGACCGCGGCAATGGCACACTCACAGACAAGAAAAGCATGTGGTCGTACTCTCCCAAGATCAATCGCGTCATCAAAGTGCCGTCATCGCTTATGGGGCAGAGCTGGATGGGCTCGGATTTTTCGAACAAGGACATCGCGCGTGCCGATGACATCATTGACGAGTACGAACACCGGGTGCTTAGGGTCGAGGAAGTGGACGGGATCACCGTTAATGAAATCGAATCCATTCCGCACGAAGATGCAGCAGTAGTCTGGGGTCGCGAAGTGCTGCGCATACGGGACGATCACGTGGTTCTCGAGCACTCCTTTTACGATCAGGACGGCGCGCTCGTCAAAAGCCTGAAGACTCTGGAAATTGTTGAAATGGGAGGGCGGACCATCGCCAGCCGTCAACGCATGAGCAAGGCGGACAAGCCGGATGAGTGGACCGAAGTTGCGGTGAACGATGTCGAGTATGAAGTTCCGCTCAAGGAAAGTCTGTTTACGCTATCGAACCTCAGGAATCCCCGAGACTAGGCATGAACATCGTATTTCGCCTGGCCTGGCGTAATCTCTGGCGACACCCGCGGCGTACCTGGCTGACCACGGGCGCGATGGTGTTCTCAAATATTCTGCTCGTATTCATGATCTCGCTGCAATTTGGCATGTATGGCCTCATGATCGATAACGCCTTGCAGATTTTCACGGGCCATGTGCAGGTCCAGGCGGTGGGGTACAAAGACGAGCAGAAGATGCGACAAGTTGTGCCGGATATCGCCTCATTGGCGAACGCGATCAGGGAGAAATTGCATTCCGAAACCGTCGCGGCGCGAGGCAGGGCCTTCGTGCTCGCGTCCAGCGAGGATCGCAGCTTCGGTATTGCGGTCTACGGTGTGCAGCCGGAATTCGAGGCGCAGGTATCGAACATCCCGGGACTCATTTCCACGGGTCGCTATCTGGATTCAAACAGCGCCGCTGAAATTGTGGTTGGCAGCGTGCTCGCACGAAACCTGCGCGTGCAAGTGGGCGACGAGCTCACCTTGCTCGGTAGCGGTGTTGACGGTTCGTTCGCGGCAGGCGTTGTCGAAATCGTGGGTATCTTTGCGAGCGGCGTGAACGATATCGATCGCAATATCGCGGAAATACCACTGGGCTTGTTTCAGGACACTTTTTTTATGGAGGGCAGCGGCCACGAAATTGTGATTGTCGGCGATGGACTTGCCTCGGTTCCGAGAATCCAATCGGAAGTTCAGTCTTTGTTGCCAGGCGATGCTGACCTTGTCGTTCTCAACTGGGACCAACTTCAACCGGGACTCAAGCAGGCTATCCAGGCCGATATGAGCAGCTCGTTCTTTATGTACTTTGTGCTGGTGATTCTTGTTTCATTCAGCGTACTCAACACGCAGTTGATGTCAGTACTCGAACGCACCCGTGAGTTTGGCATCGTCATGGCGCTCGGCCTCAAGCCGTCTCGCCTCGGCCGGCTGGTGTTGCTGGAAACGGCTTTGATGGGACTCATCGGAACCGTGTTGGGCGTCATTGCGGGCGGCATTGTGACGTCATGGTTTACGACTAACGGCCTCGCGTTCCCGGGCATGGACGAAATGGCCGCGCGCTTT
>Ga0224500_10000098_pt1 | contig 61563 bp, 50 predicted proteins | sample SF_Oct11_sed_USG_FD_168126 | JGI IMG/M metagenome (GOLD analysis project Ga0224500, IMG submission 168126) | Sediment microbial communities from San Francisco Bay, California, United States - SF_Oct11_sed_USGS_4_1 | ecosystem: Environmental > Aquatic > Marine > Sediment | place: USA: California...
CCGGGGCAAATGCTGCAGAGCAGTTGAGAAAGACTGATTTCTCCAAATTATCACAAATCGACAGTGAATATTTGGAGAAGCTTGCTGTGAACCTGTGGAAACAGATGAGCAGACGACTGAAGAAGAAACTTAAGCGTTCAACCACTAAGGGAAGGATTGATATACGCCAGACTATCCGCAACAGTATCAGCAGCGGTGGTGCCATGCTGGAATTAAAGCTGAAACACAAAAAGCCAACAAAGAACAGGTTGGTTATTTTACTCGACGTGAGTGGTTCTATGGATAAGTACAGTTTTTTTCTGTTGCGTTTTATCCTTGCCCTTCGTTCACATTTTCAAAAAATCGAAGCCTTTATCTTCAGCACCAAATTGGTGCGCATAACGGAATTCTTAAAAACAAGAGACCTGGATCAAGTGCTCAAAATCCTTGGAACCAATACCGACAATTGGTCGAGTGGCACCAAGATTGGTGATTGCCTGAGGACTTTCAATGATGATTTTTGTAAACGCGCACTGCAAGGACGGTCAATGACCATTATTTTGAGTGATGGGCTGGATACCGGGGAACCGGAACTGCTCGCAAATGAGTTAAGTAGAATAAAGCGGAGGACGCGAAAGCTGATCTGGCTTAATCCCTTAAAAGGTATGGCCGGATATCAGCCCCTGGCGCGGGGGATGAAAGCAGCCCTGCCGGAAATCGATGTGTTTCGCTCAGCGCATAGTTTGGATAGTATTTTGGAGCTTGAAAATTACTTGGCCGATGTCTAACGATTTTTTGGAGAATTATACCCGCATGCTGAAAGAGAAGGCCCCCTTTGCTATTGCGATGGTAGTAAACCGGGTGGTGCCTTCCAGCGGAAAGCCGGGCGACAAAGCCATCATCCTTCAGGACGGGACGATCAAGGGATGGATTGGTGGAGGCTGCACGCGCGGAATCGTGCTGAAAGAGGCCTTATTGGCCATCCGCCAGGGTAAGCCCCGTATGGTTAGCATCGCACCCGGATCGGAGGAGGTGATAAAGCACGGCGTTGTATCTTATAATATGACCTGCCAAAGTGGTGGTTCAGTTTCTGTCTACATCGAGCCGGTTTTGCCTCGTCCGCATATTATAATATTGGGGAAATCGCAAATAGCACGTGCGCTTTCGAAACTTAGCAAGGCAACAGGCTATGAGGTTACCGCCCTCGCAAAAGGTGTGGAGAAGGACGCATTTCCGGATGCCGACCAGTTGGTTGATGACGACCAATTAAGCAGTGACCTTATCACTTCAAATACGTACGTTGTTGTATGTACGCAGGGAGAGAATGACTCCCAAGCTTTGTTTCAGGCTGTTCGATCGGGCAGTGGTTATGTTTCGTTTGTATCTAGTTACCGGAAGGCCAACTCCATCTACAATGAACTTAAAAAACAAGGTGTAACCGTTGAAGAACTTAAACGAATTAAAACGCCTGCAGGTCTGAATATCAATGCCAAACTTCCGGAAGAAGTAGCGATCAGCATTCTGGCGGAGATCATAACGCATTTACGCGATGACAAAAACATGGAGGGCAAGGAGGCGGGATCCGAGTTGAATATGGACGAATATTTTATCAATCCTGTATGCAATATCCCCATTCAGAAAAGTACAGCTAAGTATGTAATACCATACAAAGGGAAAGACTATTTTTTCTGCTGCGATGGTTGCAAAGTTTCGTTTGAGCAGGACCCGGATAAGTTCGCGCTGAAAGAGGACCTGAGTGCTTAGCTCCAATGAATAGCACTTGCTAATCTCTTCAATTTCCTGATTCGCACTTTATTTGTTACAAACATCCGCTATTCACTTTTTGGATATCCTATTCACGACACTATTCGTCAATGCCGTAAGTACTGAATATCATTGAAACTGATTACAATCCAAGCGATTTCAGAAATGCTTCGTTATTGGGTTCACGTCCCAGAAATTCTTTCACGAGGTCCATCGGTTCTTCCGAACCACCTTTCGCCAGGATTATGTTCCGATAGCGCAACCCGGTATTTTTTTCCAATACACCATGTTTGGAAAACTCTGAAAACATGTCTTCAGCATATACTTTTGACCACATGTATCCATAATAACTGGCTCCATATCCGTTAAGGTGACCAAAGGCGGTCTGGAAATGAGTACCCGAAATATAAGGGAAGTGCGTGATTTCCATTGTCAGGTCTCGCACAACATCATCAACTGGTATTTCACCAAAAGGATCATATTTGTCATGCAAGGTCATGTCCAGCGTTCCATACAGAATTTGAGATTCTGTAGCAAGGCCTGAACCGACGTTCTTGGCAGCAATCATTTTTTCGTACAATTCCTTCGGCAACACTTCACCGGTTTCATAATGTTTCGCAAATAGTACCAGCGACGTATAGTCCCAAATCCAATTTTCGAATATTTGTGACGGGGCTTCTACGAAATCTCGGGCTACCGATGTTCCTGATTGTTTCGAAAGATCGGCGGTCGTAAGCATTTGATGGAGTACATGTCCGAATTCATGGAACAAACTTCTCACCTGACTATGTGGCATCAGTGAAGGCTTGTCGGGTGTTGGTGGAGGAAAATTACATACCAAGGTGGCATTAGGAATCTGGTAACCCCACGGTGTAGATTTTCCCTTGATCATGCCAAAGCAAGCGGCATGTTTGTATTTATTGTCGCGTGGAAAGAAGTCCAGGTAGAAACGACCAATCAATTTGTCATTATCATACACTTCAAACTCCCTTACATCCGGATTCCATACGCTTGGATCCTGTACCTCTTTATAAGTGACATTGAAAAGTGACTGTGTTATCTGGAAGAGGCCATCAAGTGCGGCATCCAACGGGAAATACGCTTTGATTGCCTCCTCATCAACCTGGTATTTTTCTTCCAACAGTATATTGTTGACAAATGAATTCTGCCAGGGTTGAATAATCCCAGTAGCTCCGGTACCACGATAGTTTCTTGCATCCAGCAGTTCCTGATAATCAATATCGGCCTTGGCTTTTACGCTTGATGAAAGTGTGTGTTCAAAATTCCATACGGTTTCTGTGTCTTTCGCCATCCGGTCCGCAACTCTCCAGGCTGCATAAGAACTATACCCAAGAAGTGTTGCCATCTCCTTGCGCTTTTGCAATAGCCTTTGCAAAGTTTTTGTATTCTTGTCTGCTGCACGGTTATAATACTTCATATAGAGCGCTTGTCGTGCTTTGTCTGACTTGGCAAATTTCATGAATGGCTGGTATGATGGATAGGAAAGATCGACCCTATAAGTGCCATTGGGCAACTTGCGCGCGTCCTTATAATCTTTCGACAGACCTTCCATATCTTTTTCGCTCACAATCAGAAAATCCTGGTAGGCAGCAATATTTTGATCAAAGGCGTTGCCAATTTCCGTGATCTCATCTTTGATAAGCTTTAGAGTATCGCGTTTTTCTTTTGACAAAGCGAAACCATTGCGCTCAAAATCCTCCAACGTTTCTTTCAAAAACTTCACTTGATAATTCTTTGTCAGGCCGGATGCTTCTGATGTCTTCGAATAGTCTTTTACCGCCTGATAGAGATCTTCGCTCAGCGAGATTTCATTTCCGAATTTTTCCATTCTTGTAAACGATTCAAGCGCAGCATTTCGAATGAGCGAATCGGGATGCGTGCTTTGCATTAACTGCGACACGCTGGCTATTCGTTCAAGGTCATCGTACAAGTCATCCAGGGCAAGCATCGTATTGTCAAAAGTCCTGTCACCGGCATCTATCTGGTATATTTTCTCCAGTTCTTTTCTGCAATGTGCGATAACACTATCCGCGCCTTGTGTAAAATGCTCTTCCTTGAGATTGGAAAAATTGATGGGCTTGTTGAATTCGTTGAATAATGGATTTGCTTGTATCTGGAAGTATGTGTTTGGTGACTCCGCTGGTTTGGAGCATCCTGTTGCAATGACAAATGCCAGAAATACGAGTTTCCGATTGATAATCATGGTGAATAAAATTAGGTTGCGCAAATATGTGATGTTCTTCCCGCAGAAAGATAGTATTTTTTAAAATTAGTGAAGATTTATCAAACCCAAGCTGCACCAGAAACAGTGAAGCATTTTAGTTTCCAATTAATTAAATTACTGTTTATACACTCGAATACAATTGGTAGCTTTTATTAAAGACGCTAAACAAATCATGATATGATTAATTTCAAAGAAAAATATGGCCAGTATGCCTTGGTTACCGGAGGCACCTCAGGAATTGGAAAGGCACTTTCGTATGAAATTGCAAAGCAGGGGGTTAATCTGATCTTGGTTGCGAGAGGAAGTGAAGAATTAAAACGTACTGCAGAAGAAATCAAATCCAGGTACAACGTAGATGCTGTAACGATCCAGGCCGATCTAAGCAAGAACGAAGGCATAGCCCAGGTCATGAGAGAATCAGAACCTTTTGAAGTGGGTCTGTTTGTTCCTGCCGCGGGGCTGGATACGAACGGACTGTTTTCAAAAATAAATATTGATAAAGAATTGGCGCTACTCCAGCTTAATGTGATCTCAACACTTTCATTGACGCATCATTTTGTAAAAAGTATGATTGATAGAAAGCGAGGGGGCGTATTGCTGGTGTCCAGCTTGTCCGGACACATGCCTAACCCATACCTATCAAATTATGCAGGTTCAAAGGCTTATGTCCTAAACCTTGGCCTGTCGCTATATGGTGAATTAAGGCAAAAAGGCATCGATGTGAGTGTATTGTCTCCGGGGCTTACAGACACACCGATGGCCAAGGGTACCGGTATTGATTGGGATAAAACACCCATGAAGAAAATGGAGGCAGGCAAGGTAGCGGCAATAGCCATTAAACAACTTGGCAAGAAGGCATCGATTGTGCCGGGAGGCATCAATAAGATGATGGCTTTTATGGCCAAATACTTGATGCCTTTTGGTATGGGTAGTAAAATGAACGAGGGCATGATGCGCAAGGCATTGCCATTGGATAGAATATAAAGTCAAGTTTTACAATCAACAGGGAGAAATTTCGGCGCTTGCTGCAATCTTCACGACTTCCGGCACGTATAGAATTGATAGATAAAGTGTTTTTGAGTAAGTTGATTTATTGTGTTTGAAGCAAATAGTCAAACGTTAATTCGATAGTACTGAAAAATGAATACAAGAAAGGATACTGAAGTTGGTAAGGCACTGAAGGGGGATTTATCCCGCCGAAGATTTGTGGGTGTCACCAGCATGCTTGTCGCAGGGACGGCTTTGAAATTAAATGCCTCCTGTATTTCTGATATTTCTGCTAATGAGCCTGAGCCAATTATTGATATTCATCAGCACACAGATTACACCGGGCGTGACAACAAATATTTGGTGCAACACCAACGGGCCATGGGCGTTACCACCACTATTCTGCTGCCGGCGGGCCGGCCTATGGTTTCAGAATCTACCCATAACGGTCTTTCCAATGGGTTGGAGGCGATGGTTTCGGGTAATAAGGTAGCTTGTAGATTTGCTGAAAAGCACGCGAACAAATTTTTTTTCGGTGCCAATGAAGTACCGGATCATCCTGAGGCGGTGAAAACGATAGAAAAATATCTTAAACGCGGTGCGGTAGTTATTGGCGAATTGAAGTTTGGCGTTGAATGTGATTCACGCGAGATGCAAAAGATTTACCAGTTGGCAAAAGGCTATAATGTTCCGGTGCTGATGCATTGGCAGTTTCAAAGGTATAACTACGGTTTTGAACGATTCCATACCATGCTTGAGAAATACCCTGAGGTGAATTTTATCGGACATGCCCAGACCTGGTGGGCAAATATTGACAAGGACAACAGCGACCAGACGGTGATGTATCCGGGGGGAAAACTAACTCCGGGCGGGTTGACCGACCGTTTGCTGGGTGATTATCCAAATATGTATGGCGATCTTTCTGCAGGCTCCGGATTTAATGCTTTGGCCCGTGACGAAGGTCACGCACGGGAGTTTCTTGCCCGTCATCAGGATAAATTACTATTTGGAAGTGACTGCACAGATACTGGTAACAACGGCGTTGCAGCGGTGGATACCGCCTGCCAGGGGGTGCGAACTATTGCAGAAATCAGAAAGTTGGCGACGACTGAGCAAATAGAACGCAAAATACTGTACGAAAACGCAAAAAAGCTATTTAAGATATAGCACGGTTGGTATGTGATCAACATTACAACTCAGGCGAAAAATGGGCCATTTACGGGCCTGGCTAAATGAGTTTCAACTTAACGAACCCTCCAGGGCCATAATATTCCGGATAGACGAAAATCAGGGCGTTTGGAAAGGAAAGACCAACCCATTCTAGCATCAAAAGCCTGTGAAGAGGTATCATCAAGATCAATCTAATTGCGCATCCCTCAAAATATGTTTCAACACACAATTTGGCTTTGGAGAGTTTTAGGTTGAGAAAAGTCCGTCGCTATATTTGACTATGCAACGACGTATTACTCTAATAAAATTTCGTGTTTTTTCTGAACGAATTAATTGGCTGCAGGTTATTGAGAAAGCGGTTTATCTCTTTACCTTACAATACGTTGTGACGCAAATAATTTTAGTTAAACCTGGGAATAAAGGCATTAGAAAAACTAACAAAATTTTAATTTCGTTATTTAAAATCAACCATTATGAAAAAGACAACACTCTTAAGTCTGTTGCTAATACTAGCAATCGCGTCGCGTGCATTTTCTCAAACCTACGTCACACAGGTGAAGCCGGCCGGTGAGAAGAAGTGGGGATACGCTAATTTGAAAGGCGAATTAATCATTCCGGCACAGTATGAAAAGTGTTATGAATTCTCCAGCTCGGGGTTGGCACCGATATACCAATCAAAGGGCAGGGAGTACTATTTCATTAATCTGAAGGGGGAGCGGCTAGACACAGAGGTTAAGGGATTTAAGCTGATTGATGGTTTCGGCTTTAATTTGAAGGGATTTGAAGATGGATTGGTTCCTGTTAAGGTAGGTGACAAGTGGGGTTTTCTTAATACCGCAGGAAAATTGGCAATCCCGGCGAAATACGATGATGCTACTGATTTTAATGGGGGATATGTTCCTGTAAAATCCGGGGATAAATATTTGGTGCTGAACACCAAGGGAGAAGAAACAGCAGTGGAAGGTTCCGGTATATTGGACGTTAAAACTTTTTCAGAATCACTGGCCCCATTTCGGGCAGCTGATAAGCAATTTGGTTTCATAGACCAGGAAGGCAAAATCGCAATTCAGGCTCAATTCGAAAGTGTTGGATATTTTCACAACGGACTGGCCTGGGCCAAAACAGCAGACAAAACCGTTGGCTTTATCGATAAAAAAGGAGAGTGGGTCATCAAACCTACGTTCACGGTTGCCAAGGACTTTGAGGCGGAAAGTGGGCTCGCTCGGATCAAGACAGGCGACACATGGGGATATGTTTCGAAAACAGGAGAAGTCGTTAGCGCTGGCGATACTGATATTTTTGAAGACTTTTCGGATGGCTTAGCAAGAGGGCGTAAGGATGGAAAATTTGGTTTTCTGGACAGCAAAGGTAGCTGGGTGATCGAGCCACAGTTTGACGGTTCCCGTGATTTCAAGAATGGTTATGCCGCTGTCAAGAAAGGGGAGCGATGGGGTGTTATTGATAAAACTGGCAGATGGGTTATTGAACCATCCTTTGACGGCATCAAAGATATGGAGCTGGTGAAGTAGGTTTCTGGAAATCAAAGACGTAAAGGCTAGTACCGAAATACGGTAGTGGCCTTTTTTTTTCTCCATCGGCGAATATTTCCTTTTTTGTATCGTTAGAGAAGAATAGTAATCGGGTAATGCAATCATGAAACCCCTTTGCCAGCGTATTGCAAAGCAAGAAGAATGGTTAGCCAATTGTAAGACAGGTATGAAAATATGGTTAGCAGTGCTTTTTATTTTTCAGCTCGAACAAACTATCGGGCAGCAGTTTATTCAAACTGCATTGAAGCAAGGCCCATATAAAGTGGGATTCAAGGCCGGTATCCATTATGATATGGGGCGTCCCCCCCTGCAGGAGCAGTTCATGAGGTTTCGTCAGGGTAGGGGAGTACACATCAGCGTGTGGTATCCGGCGACGGTGAAGGCAAATCATCCGAACATGATGTTCAGCGGCTATGTTGACGAGATTTCACGGATGGTTAACCCACGGGAAGTAACAAAACGGACGCGGACGGAATCCATCCACAGGATGAACGTTGAACTTTCACGGGCAGGTGGTGACAGCATTGTGATGTTGAGCCACCTTGCGGAATTACTAAATGCTAACACACACGCGTTCAGGAATGCTTCATACATTGAGGGGTCGTTTCCAATTCTGGTGTATCCGGAGAGTCCCCATTTTAATAATATACTCATTGAGTATCTGGCATCGTATGGCTATGTCGTGGTTTCCGTTTCAAGGCATGGAACATTTACGGAGGATTTCAATGGTCAACATGTAAGTGAAATTGAAACAGCTGTGCAGGATTGTCAGTTTGCCCTATCTGTGATCAAAAAAGAATTCAAAGCAAGTGGGCAGCCCATGGCGGTTGTGGGGACCGGTATAAGCGCCTTGACAGGATTGGCCTGGATGATGAGAGACCCGTCAATTGAAGCTCTGGTGAGTATTGATGGGGCAATATTGAATTCGCTTGAATATGAGCTTATAAAGAAGTCTCCCTACTTTGACATCAACCATTCGACCAAGCCAATGTTGGTGATGCACTCGCCGCAGGCGTCTGCGAATCCTGACTTGATCAATAACTACCGTTATGCTGATCGGTATCTGCTGAGCCTGCCGCATTTGCGAGAACTGTATTACTTGAATTTAGGGGCTTGGGAAAAAATGATGCCGGGTATTTTAGGGCCGTCCCCCGGGGATGCGAGCGTTGGGTTTGAATGGTTGGCGCTGTATACACTTTATTTTTTGGACTGGAAGCTTAAGCAGGGTTACCATGGCCGGAGGTTTTTCGAAGAGACACCTGTGCAAAATGGGGTGCCATCGGGGCTGATGGAATATTATTTCATACCAGGAAAGGAGGTTCCATCTACGGAAAAAGAATTGATTGCCATAAAGAATTAAAATGTAGATACCGGCCTATGGACGTTAATAAAGGAGCGGCTGAAGGATTTAATGAAAGGATGAACCTCAGCGGTTGCTCAAACCACTGAATCAAAAGTATTCGTTCTGTATTACCTCAGGTGTAAGCTTGCTCACTTCACGTTTTGATTTGAGATCAAATAGGATTCAGAATTTAGATTCTTTCTAATTTGTCTTATATTGACTCGTTCAACGAAAACCTTGTACGTCTCAAATGCCTGATGGACTTTTGTGGTATCAACGTTGGAGAAGAGCAGTTTGTCAATAAGCACCTGAAACCCACTCCCATCCTATGGAAAAGATTCCGCTTACGGAGCGCAAATACATTGCGACTTTCACATTTGTAACCAGTTTGTTTATGCTTTGGGGCATTGCCATTTCGATGGGCGATGTATTAAACCGACATTTTCAAAAAGTACTTGGTGTAACCCTTGGAGAATCTGGCCTGGTACAGTTTTCGATTTTCGGTGCCTATGCTGTGATGGGAATTCCAGCAGGAATTTTTATGAATAGATTTGGCTACAAAAATGGTGTGATCTTCGGACTGTGCTTGTATGCCATCGGGGCTTTTCTGTTTATCCCTGCTGCCGGGGCGGAGTCGTTTGGATTTTTTCGGATCGCCTTATTTGTTCTGGCTTGCGGGTTAGCGACACTGGAGACCGTTGCTCATCCATTCTCTGCAGCGCTTGGTGACGAGCGAAAATCCGAGCAACGAATCAATTTTTCACAGACGTTTAATGCAATTGGCACCATCATTGGCCCCCTACTGGGCGGATTCTTTATACTAAGTGAAGTAAACACGGGTGATACACAAACGGATCTCATGTCTGTTAAATTATTATATGCTGTCATCGGGGCAGTTGTGTTAGCGATCGCTGCAGCGTTCTGGTTCATAAAAGTACCACCGCTTCACGAGCGTGTTTCAATAACAGGAAAAGACAGATCGTATCGTGAATTATTTCAGTACCGGCATTTCCGGTGGGCAGTGGTAGCACAGTTCTTCAACGTTGCGGCACAAGGAGGAACATGGGCTTTTTTTATCAACTACGCCGTACGGTACATGCCCGGCATGACCGATGAGCGCGCCGCTTACTACTTCGGGTTAAGCATGGTGATGATGCTGGCCGGCAGGATCATCGGAACTTACCTGATGAACTTCATTTCAGCGAATAAGCTTTTGGCTATTTATACTTCGGGTAGTATTGTCTTCTGCTTGTTGATCTGGCAAACGTGGGGATGGGTATCTTTTGTGAGTCTGATCGGCCTGCAGTTTACCTTTTCGATTATGTTCCCCACCATTTTTGGATTGGGGCTAAAAAACCTACACGACTTAAAGGAGAAGGCTTCTTCTTTTATAGTGATGGGCGTGGTCGGAGGCGCTCTATTTCCACCGTTGATGGGACAAGTGGCGGATAAATTTGATGTTGCAACTGCATATCTGATGCCCATCATATGTTATGTGGTCATTTTAGTATTTGCATTAAGATTCTCCAAACCGACACAAGAATAGGATTGTTTGACATCGGTTAACGAAATTTGTTTCTCATGTATACCAGGTTACAAATAGTGCTCTTGTTAATGACTATTCCTTTATTTCAATTGGCAGGTCAACAGTTAAGTACCGACAATGCGTCCGATCCGGTTTCCATGCAAGGCAGGGCTGCGGTTGATATAGAATCTTATTTTTTTCATAACGAGGCGCAATTCTATGCGCTGCGACTGGGATACTATTATGGGCTGGGTAATAAGCGTCACTTGTTTGGTATGTCTTTGCCGTTGGTGCACACAGTGTTTAATGCTGACTACGCGGGGTTTGAAAACACCACCGGATTTGGTGATCTCAAGATGTCGTATTTATTTGTGCCTTACAGTGTAAAGAATACTATCGGCCTGGCGAGGGTATCACTATCGCTGGACGTATCGGCACCGACAGGTGAGTACAGATTGGGACGGGGTGCTGGTGTATGGCTGTATAAACCCGGGATTATATTCACGATGCGACCTGGGCCGGCGGTGTCATTTTATCCTGAAATACGGTTTCAGCTTTCAGGTAACGAGGCGAACAGTCAGGGCGGCAGTGATGGTGTTCCTGATCCTGAGGATCCTGAAAAAGATAATAAAGTACAAAACCTTTCCATGGCAATACCCTTGGTGGCCCAAATTGAAGATTGGGATGGGTGGTTTTCATTGAACATAATGTATACGCGTTCCTTTACGGAAAGCACAAACTTCTTTTTTGTCCGTACCGATATTGGTAAAATGCTCGGGCCTAGAACATCAGCCGCATTGCGGATTGCAAAATTTATTGCGGGCCAGCCGAGACTTAATGTCGTGGTTCAGGCGAACTTCACTTATTACATGCGCTGAAAAGAGCCCTGTAACGATGGTTGCGTCACGGTCCAAGCGTAGTTTTTTGCAATCACGCGCCGCGCGGTGTGTGGCTTATAACATCGGCACCAGGCCAAGCAGGAATATAGAAAGTAAACACCCTTAAATAGGGTGCTGCCAAAAAATCAATCTGTTGCCTGGGGCCACTCACATCCCAATGAACCCTTCCCCGTGCATTTAGAAACCGATGAAAACCGCTACTACAATAGCCACAGTACAGACAATACCATGATGGCTGCCGTAGGCTTCCATGCAAAGCTAAACCACTTGTCAAACGAAATTCCCGAAATGGTGAGGATCGCCATCAAGGCACCATTCGTGGGGATTAACATATCCATCATAACCGCTCCATATTGGTAGGCTAAGACGCACACTTGTCTCGACAACCCGATCAAATCCGAGAGCGGCGTCAAAATTGGGATGGTCAGAATAGCCTGACCGGAATAGCTGGGCACAGGCAAATGCAACAATGCCTGTGATAACATCATCAAGATGGTGGATAAACTAACCGGCAAATAGGCAAGTGGCAAAAACAATCCGTGAATGATCGAGTCGACAATCAAGCCCTGCTGCAGTACCACGGTAATACTGTTGGCCAGGCCCATGATGACAGCGGCGAAGGTCATCTCCCTGAATCCAGCAGCATAAGCTTCGCTTGTTCCGTTTACGCCGAGCCCCCCAATCATTCCGGCAGCAATGCCAAGTAAGAAAAACTCCGCAGAAAGCTCATTAAAGCCCCAGCCTAATTTCAACATTCCGAAGATCAAGAGCACAAAGGCAAGCGCTAGCAGTGTGAGGATTACCATATTGTTCTTTCCCATCGGTACCGCTCTCTGGTCCTGATCGTCTGCCTTCTTGACCTTGTTTTTGTTGGCATACCGAATAACCATCAGCATCCAGAGGAAGAAGGCGAGACAAAGGATGATCATCCTGAAACCTGCCCCTGACAGGAACGGCAATTCTGCCACTTTTTGAGCAATCACTACGGCAAAGGGGTTTATTGGACTGAATGCGCTGCCAATCACCGCTGCGCCGTAGCTGACCGAGACCGCTACAAAAGCGTTGTAGCCCAACCGTTTTGAAAAATACAGCAGTACCGGCGTCATCGCGATAATTTCTTCCTGAAGGCCTTCAAGCGCTCAACCGGCAGTAAAAACAAATCCCACAATGATCAATGCGATATCTTCCCTTCCGCGCATCTTGTGTGTCAGGTAACGAATACCGTCGGTCAAAGCGCCCGTTTTTTCAATCACATAGAAGCAGCCGCCAAGCAACAGGATACAGACAATCAAATCTGCCCTTCCAATGATCCCTTCGGGAATGCTCATGAAGATTTGAAATACCGACAACCGGTCCCCTTCAACCAATTGGAAAGATCCGGGGACGACGGTTATTTGATCGGAAACGGGATCGGTGATTCTGGTGTATTCGCCCCGCGGAATAATGTAGGCCAGAAGGCTTGAAAACAAGATAAACCCAATCATGATGGCCAAGACGTTGGGGAATTTGAATTTTTGATTCATCCCGATTGTTATTTTGTGCGACTAAGCGTTTTTTTATGAAATTGAAGAAATATAGAAAAAGGCCACCGCAATGCAGTTCTTTTGGTATTTTCATTTTTCCACTTACGCTAGTCTATTTCCGTTGCACCGCGAAAGCCCTGATTTTGTCCTGCGCTTGATTGGTTTCCGACCTGGAGTAAACCCACTTCAATCTTTGTCAGATCTCAATAGCGGTACCGTTGACAATAATTACTTGCAGACACTGTGCATGGCAGGTTGCTGGCGTGGTAGACTGGTACATCGATGGTCAACATAACAATATGAATTCGAGCCGAGTACACGCTATCTCTTGTCGGGCGTGCTTGGAAGCTGATCCGACCTGGTATCCCTGGCCGCTGGTGGTCTGAACTGAAAAAGTGGCCTGAAAGGAGCAGATAATCGTAAAATTCATGCCCAAATGGGCAGATTGTCTTGATTTTTTCACAAATCTAAGTGCATTTTATCACCAAAGAGGTTGTATTTTTACCAGCGCAATTTTTTACATTTTGCATTGAAATAACCTTAACCTCATTCGACATGAAACGACTCTTTTTCATCTTACTCTTAGGCTCCTTTGCATGGAGTTGCCAAAAGAGCAAAGAAACTACTGAAACCACAGAAAGTGGAACAAATAATGCATTGACCGCGCAACGCGATGCTTTCTTTAATGACCTGATGGCACCAACAGAGGTAGCTGCCCGGTTGTTCGCCACTGCGGCTGAATTCGAACCTGCCCTAATGAGCGATCCGAACAACTACTCTGCCTATGCGGGAAATAGGGAAAATGCAGCTGCCAATATGGGTATTTACCTCTCCGACCTTAACTATAGCATTGCCTATGGCAAAGCTGAAACGACGAAGCAACACTTCGTTGCGGCGCATGAGCTCAGCAAAACGATTGGTATTGAAAGTAATGTGCTGGAGTTCTTAATGCAACGGTATAATGCAAATCTGTCGCAGAATGACTCGGTGAAGAACGTTGTTACGGATCTTTTATATGAATCAACTATGGACCTTCGGGCTACTGATCGCGAAAGACTGGCCGGCATTGCCATGGCGGCATACCAGATTGAGAATCTCCATCTTGCCCTTGGCACCCTTGAATCGTATCCAAAAGACCTGCTTCCCGATGACGCCCGTACAGCGATCCTGGTACCTTTGTTCAAATTGGTACTTGGTCAGCGTCAGAACATCGTCACTATTTACAACTTTATTAAGTCTTATAGCGACACTATGACTGCAGAAGCAAATCCCAATTATCCTTTCTATGTGAATGCTTTGGAGGAACTTATTGCAGTTTATGATAAACTGAATGTGGATGAAAAGATTGCCAATAACCAGGGCGTTGAATTGATGAATGATGCTGTGGTCATGGAACTGAGTGAAAAGACTAATGCCATCCGGAACAAGATTGTAAGCACCGAATAAGAATCGCACCGCTTTCTGATTGACGCGCAGACGTGCAGGAAGGTTGTATTTTATTTTTAAAGGGTTTCGATAGTTGATATCGGAACCCTTTTTTTTGGGTATCGCTATTGTTTTGGTAGAAATTCAGGGTTGCAATGAAATCGGTATTTCAATGTCGCGGATACAAGTCTTTTTTCTCACCGAACCAAGATGTGCATCACGTGATTTCTTTTTTGGCTTGGCAGTAAATTGCAAACTTGCTATCACCGTGACAGATTAACTCAGGCGGGCGACAAGAATTACGCATGTATGGGCATTTACAACATAGGCGTTATTGGAAATTTCAGCGGCATCCGATAGCTGGCATATGTCGTCCGGCGATGGGAGCGAGGTATCGATCCATCTTCTCCAATGGAATACAACGGAGTCATTATGCGTTGGTACCTCAAATTCCAGCGGTGCCGTAAATGCATTGATCATATAGTGCATGGCGGTATCGCCACTGAGCGATTGCACGGTAACAGCTATGCTGTGAGAATGGTCCGACCAATCCGGCTGATTCAGTTTGACGCCATGCCAGGTGATGATGCGGCGGTCAAGAAGTTGGCTGAGGCTCATGCTAAATTCATCACGCGCGGTGTCTCGTTGTGAGCGCACCTCAATGATAAGCTTTACAAAGCGAAATAAGTCTCTGCATTGGTTTACCAAATTCCAATCAAACCATGACAATTCGTTGTCCTGGCAGTAGGCATTGTTGTTGCCATGTTGGGTTCTGCGCACCTCATCCCCCATCAATATCATGGGAGCCCCAATGGACCACAAGGTCAACATCAGGAAGTTTCTGACCTGCCGGGCGCGGAGCATTTCAATTTGTGGGTCTGCCGAAGGTCCTTCGATGCCGAAATTCCAACTCATGTCGTTATTGCTTCCATCCCTGTTGTCTTCCTTGTTGGCTTCATTATGTTTGTGGTTGTAGGAAACCAGATCGTTCAGTGTGAAGCCATCGTGGCAAGTGACGAAGTTTATGCTCTGCTCCGGTTCCCGGTTTTGATCACCGTACATATCAGGACTGCCGATCACACGGGTGGCAAATCTTGAAATACCGCCGTTGTCGCCTTTCATGAAGCTCCTGATATCGTCCCTGAATTTCCCATTCCATTCCTTCCAGCTGTCCCCCACAAAACTGCCCACCTGGTAAAGCCCCGCGGCATCCCAGGCTTCTGCAATCAGCTTTGTTCCGGCCAGCACAGGGTCGGATTCTATGTCCCACAACACCGGAGGGGTTTCAATCGGCATTCCTTTTTCGTCTCGGGATAGTATAGCGGCCAGGTCAAACCGAAAACCGTCAACATGCATTTCCTTCACCCAAAAGTGAAGACTGTCGCTGATCATTCTCCGCACGATGGATTGATTTGCATTTAGGGTATTTCCTGTGCCCGAGTAATTGGCGTACTGCGACTTGTCTCGTTCTAGCGTGTAGTATATGCTGTTGTCAATCCCCCGAAAGCTCAACGTTGGCCCTGACTGGCCTCCTTCTGCTGTATGGTTGAAGACAACATCCAGTAATACCTCAATGCCGGCGCGGTGAAGCGCCTTTACCATATCCCGGAACTCGTCCAGGACCTTCAAGGGATCATCGCTTGTACCGTAAGCCTGATGAATGGCAAAAAAAGATACCGGACTGTAACCCCAATAGTTGACCAGGTCAGGCGGACAATCTTGAGCGTCAAACTGGAAAACCGGCAACAGTTCAACAGCGGTGACGCCGAGGTCAACCAGGTATGGTATTTTCTCAATCAGCCCCAGGAATGTGCCTCGTTTTTCGGGAGACACTCCTGAATTGGGGTTTTTCGTGAACCCGGCAACGTGCATTTCATAAATAATTGTTTTTGAAAACGGACGTCTTGGATGCTCGTCATTCTCCCAATCGTAGGTTTTCGTATCGCACACCACGCTTTTCATGGCGGGTACTCCGGCATCGCCAAACTTACAAAATGCGTTGCGCTGATATTGTCGGGGAACGGCAACGGCCTTCGCATAGGGATCCAGCAAAGTTTTGTCACCATCAAACCAGTGGCCATGGTGCGGGTCATACGGACCGATTACCCGGTATCCATAGCGTTGACCTGCACGAATCCCCGGCACAAAAGTGTGCCAATAATGATAGGTTTTATTTATATTCGGGTTCAGCCTGATGATCCGACTGGGAAACGTGTCTTCGGTGGTGTCGAAAAGAAGCAATTCCACGCCCGTACTGTGCTTTGAGAATAAACAAAAATTGGCGCCGTCCGGATGCAGCGTTGGTCCAATCGGAAAACTTTGTCCTTTGAATTCCGGTGGCAACACAATGGGTTCAGGCTTCATAGAATAATTTTTCTGAGGTGTCGTTATTGAATTAAATTTGCAAGTAAATATGATGAATATAACTTTCTTTCGAAAAAATTTACACCACGAGATGCGTTGTTTCAGAAAACCATAAAAATGTACACATGTCGAAAAAAACAATACCGTCATCCAAAAGATTAACACCGCAAGAGTGGGAAAATGCGTGGCAACGGCATTGGAAAAATGCCCAGCTTCATTACGAGCTTCCGCACGCGGCCAGCAAGTCAAGCCTTGCGGAGCACGATTTTCTATCACATACAAGATCAGCGAAGAAAGAAGGGCATCGACTCAATAAGATCACGAAAGAGTTTGAAATGGGCTTCAAGAAGTTGGAAAAGATCGGTCCCGCGGTTACTATTTTTGGCTCTGCAAGGTTCAAACCAGGTGATTCCTATTATGAATTATCTCGTCTGGCCGGTTCAAAGTTTGCCAAGGCAGGATTCACTGTACTGACCGGCGGTGGCCCCGGGGCCATGGAAGCGGCTAATCGTGGGGCACACGAAGCAGGAGGGCCCACCTATGGACTTAATATTATTCTGCCACATGAGCAAGCGCCAAATCCATATGTAACCGATAGCTTTCAGTTCAAATATTTTTTTGTTCGCAAAGTGATGTTGGTGAAGTATTCTTGCGCCTTCATTGCGATGCCTGGCGGCCTCGGAACCTTAGATGAACTGTTTGAGGCAGCGACGCTGATTCAATGCAAAAAAATCGGTCCCTTTCCACTAGTGCTGGTAGGAGGTGAATTCTGGAGTGGCCTCCTCGATTGGGTTTCCTACATGGCTGATCAGGGTGTTTTCTCCCAGGAAGAAATCGGATTTTCGCGCATCGTCGACACGCCGCAGGAAGCCGTTGACATGGTGCTGAAAAGTCTACCCTCAGAGTTGATTTCACGACTTGATCCGCCCGTCAAAAACAGAAAATAACAAGTTGATAATCAAGTCATCAGCATGCAAAAGATACGCCATTGTGGGTAACGCGTTCTTCTTTATTTCCTTTGGATGCATATTTATATTTAACCTTCCGGAAATAGCAGCGTAACAATGATATCATTCAACAGACACGATGCTCGAAATGATCGCTATTTCGAAGAATGAAATAATTGGAACCCTGTTGGTAAAAATGTAGTTTTATCGGTTGAACCTAAAACCGCTCTGATGCACTACGGCGCACTCCTCGCACTTATCCTGTTCTCAGCGAATCTCAAAACTGACATGACGTCGGCGAAAAGAGATGTTGTGCGCATACTGTCCTCTGAAACAAAAATCCTTGGACAAACCAACGTTAACAATTTTACCTGTACTGCCGTTCAGGGAAATCGTGCTCAGCACCTTAAAATATTCAGCCGGGTTACAGATAAGGGGATTGACTTTCGTGACTTTCTGATCACGCTGAATGTGAACGAATTTGACTGCGGAATGAAAGTAATGACCAAGGACTTCAAATCAACCATAAAGGGAGACGAGTATCCTACCATTGGTCTTGAAATACAGAGCATCGTATTTAACAAGGGCAATGGGCTCACAGAAGGCAAATCAGATGCCGAGTCTTCCGTAAAAATCAGGCTGGCCGGTCAGGACCATAAAGAGCACATTCGCGAAGGACAATTGATAAAGGAAGGGAATACCTATATCATCAAAGGACAGCAAAGCTTGAACATGACCGACTTCGGACTTGAACCGCCGTCTAAGTTCATGGGCATGGTCAAAGTCAAAGATGCTTTGGTGATCAACTTTGACATCACGATAGAAATAATTGAAGCGGGAACGGCCGATTAATGAATCGACCATTCCTTATAACAATATGGGCTGACACTAGAATCCGATTGTAGCTTCTACCATAAATCCATCGAACGTCGCACCATTATACTTGGTACCCGCCCACCCTGCATCGTCGTATTTTTGGCTTACATACTCCACCTTGGTGAGGATATTTTTCGTGATGAACCAGCCGCCACCTACGTTGACCCTATTGATTGAGCGCGTACCGGCTCCCTCCTGCGTTTTTCCATTCACACTATTGTAGCGGCCGCCAATGTAGAGGTTTTCGTTATTGCCAAACCTGTAAAGCAGTTCTCCTGCAAGTTGGGTAAAGCTGCCGTCGCCCTGATCTTTTGCATTGGATACCATTTCATAGATCCCGAAAAATTCCAGGCCTTTGAATTTCAGAAACGGATTTACCTGGACCGCAGTCATCTTTTTGAACGCAGGGTTGAACCGCCCTTCAAAGTCACTACCGCCAGTCTTCAAGTCCTTCAGGACATCATAGTAGCGCCCTCCTGCACGATCGCCGCCGTATAGTGATGTGCCCGTCGAGGTGCCCTTGTTAATATACCAGGAGGCCGTAAGCCTGACGCGAAGATCATCGTTGATTTGGGAATCGTAACCTGCCTTGCCATAAAAAGATAGCTTATTGTCGGTGTTGGAATTTACAATTACGCTTTGGTTTAATTTTCCGTTGGTGAAACCCAGTACGGCGAGAAAACCGTTTTTTTGTATGGTCGCTTCCCCAAAGATTTCGGTGGAGAACGAATCCATGATATAGTTTCCAACGAACGGATTGAAGATTGTCCTGGCATTATCGGATCTTCTGAAATGTGCATCACCGTAGTTGAATTCGTCCAAACCTACGGTGACGCTGACGACATCCATGATGCCTGACAGAAACCCTGGTTTGATAAAATCCAGGTTATCCACCCTGATGTAACCGCCCTTCACCCAGGCTTCGGGGTGGTGACGCGATGAAAGGTATGTGCGCAGGTGCATGCGCAAGCCAGCAGCAAGTTGTACGTCGATATTAAAATTTGCAGATGGCAGGTTGAAGTTCGACCCCAACTGAACAAGACTATCCAATGCATTTGTCTGCCGGAGCCCTTGAAACTGAATGGCAAAATCGCCACCCAACCGGACCTTTATTCCTTCGAATTTTATGGTATCATTTTTTGATGGCTCAAATACGTTGAGTCCGCCCTTGTCGTTTGTCCGGTAGTATTGCAAGGCCGGCAGCTGGGCAAATGCCTGGAAGCAAACTGACTGAAGCACAAGCACTAATGAGAATAGTAGAATTCCTTTTTTCATAGAGAGATATTTAAATATTTAAGGGATGCAGGGTTGACAGTGTGCCGCACCCTCACTTGATCATGTTTAGTTCAGCATGAATGGTTACCTCGTCACCTGTCTTTATGGTACCCAACATGGCAACAGGTGGTTTTACTCCGTATTCGGTCATGATGAGTTTAACGTCGCCCGTGACCTGATACGAATCCGGGGTCCATTGCTCATAATTAAAAGTTACCGGAATGGTTTTGGTCTTGCCGGCAATTGTCAATTGACCTTCGCCCTTTATCGTTGTACCGGAAATTGTAAGCTGCTTGGCCTTGAACGTAATGGTGGGGTGGGCATCTGCATTTAGCGCACTATAGGTGTTTTTGTCCATGCCGGATTTGCCACTCTTTATCGAATTGACCTTTACAACAAGCGAAACATCTTTTAGGGATCCGTCAGCAGCAGTGGCGTTTGCGGTATAAGATTCTGCCACCGACTCCCAGTCGTGCAACGTGGATGTCCCCTGGACGGTAAGTTTGCTGTTTTTGATATCGCATTTGTACGCTGTTTGGCCGAATGCAGTCGCAGCAGTCAGCAACAAGAGCACAATTAATTTTGAATTTCTGATCATCGTCGTAATTTTTTTTGGTTGTTACTATTGTTAACAAGGGTTTGCAAAAGTTGTTACTGAATTCTTTTGTAAGGGGCGGCAATATTACAGAAAGCGGTGCAACGCGGCAAAATAACGTTGTGTTAACGACAGAATAAGCCAAACAGCCAGACGAATGGTGTCTTTCAGGGGGCGAAAAAAGATACAATAGCTGACAGCGATCTGTAGAGCAGCTGGACAAAGATTTACCGCCACGCGCAATTATATCGTAGAGCGCATCGCAGTCTCATGCACCAATAGCTCGTAGGCAAGCGCGTCTTTATTGGCTCATGCCCCATATCCGGTCATCTTGCGCATAGCCCGTCCATGAAACTTGTCAAGGAACAAGTTTCTGGATAGCCGCAAGAAGTGTTGATTCTTAAGACACTGCGGGGCTTGTCTTTTTCATCCCACGGACCCAGAACAGCAGAATGGTGAACAGGACAATGAGGATGGCCGGCAACACGACCAGTGGTACCCAGTGTGGCCTGGCCTGCAACCAATTCCAGCTCATCTCCTGTCAGTCCCTGCGCAGCAGCCTCAGCCCTGTCTGAGTCTATCCACCGTCCAATGATTGGCTGGAAGATGGAAGTTGAGAACATACCTACCGCACCAATGATGGACATACCGAAAGCGCCGCTTTTCGGAATTTTGTCCGCAATGAAGCCGATCATGTTGGGCCAGAAGTAAGCGATGCCACATGCGTAAATCACTGCGGCAACGTATGCCATGGCGCCTGTCTGCGTGCTAAACAGATATACGCCAATGGTAACAAGAATGGAAGATCCAAGTAACATGACGATGCCACCAGGAAACCACATGTGAAACCGGTTCAGCATTTTACTCATGTGCTCACCCTCATAGGTATCGGCGATCATTGGATTGCAGGCAGCTTCCGTACATCCATTGCCTAACCCGATCAGGAAAGTAGAAATGAGGAGTCATATGTAACTTCCTGAATATATGGTCATTAAGATGCCGACTGCATGGGCGAAAAACGCAAATTGCATGATTCTCTTCGGCCCGACGGTATGGTATACAAGGCCGTCGATCACCATCGAAATGGGAAAGCCAAAAAACCACATGGAATTAATGAACCCCAGTTGTTCCGCTGACAAGCTGAGCGATTCCCCCAGTTGGGGAAGAATACCTGCCCGGATGCTGAAGGAAAAGGCAGTGGTGATCAGGGCGAAGCAACTGCCGTAGAAAAGTCTTTTTTGGTTTTGGTCGTTCATATTGGTCTGGTCTGTTGTAGTGGTCTCAAGTTTATAATTGCGCTAATCTTAGTACTAATAAAGAATATTGATGCCATTATCCTACCGGTGCGAAGAACTGAAAGTGCCCCGATGATTTTTCCCGTCAGTCGACTGTGCTCGCATTGCATTTTTGGCGCCTTACCCGACACCAATTCCCATGCCGCTGCAGGGACTCCAATCACCGAACGCAGATACTTTTTTGGCCATCACATTTGTTGCCGGCTGGTTCACGCGCGGGCATCGCCATTTCAATGAGTGACGTTCCGCCACTTCGCAAATCCGGGTTAGCACCGGCAGTATGCTGTCGAAATTCAACCTATTAAATTAATGCCTGAATGGGCTGTTGGAAGTAATGCATTAATTAGTAATTTACTGCGTGCGCTAGGTTAAATACCATGGAAAAAGGAAATATGAATAATGATTTCATGGAGCGTAGTGACCGTGGCCTAATCATAACCAGATGAAAACCAGTAAACACGCGGTCAAAAAAAAGCATTCCTTAAGGATCATTGCACTTTTTGTTTTAGTAATACTCGTCGCAGCCGGTGTACTCCTGTACAAGAATCTCAATGGGCTGCTGTCTGATGCTTTGCTCAAAAGTTTCGATGCCACCCCCGTGGCAGATGTATATGAATTAAAATTCGAAAACCTGCGGCTAAATTTCTGGAAAGGCAACATCCGAGTATTCAATGTTTCCCTGGTGCCACGCGAGAAGCCGTTGAATGACTATCCGTATATCAACAGTTCTTTCCGGCTGACCACCCATGAAATAGAGCTGGAAAGCGTAGAGATCCGCACCTTGTTAAAACTAAATAAACTTGTCCTTAAAAAAATCTTGATTGTTAGGCCGGAGATACTAGTCACGCTCGCCGGCGAAAAACACATCATGCTGCCGTTTCGCGATTCGACCTCCGTCGTCAGTGCTGAAAAAAATGGCAGCAAGAAATCAATCGCCGCCTTCCTTTTATCCGAATTTGAACTGGTCGATGCATCGTTCCATGTAACCAACGCCGGACAACAACGTGAATATAATATAAGGAATTTCAATATTTCAGTTTCTGATCTCGCGGTCGGCCACCAACCGGGTCAATACTTGACCTCTTTCCAAAAAGTGAAGCTAGCCATCGGGACGTTTGACGGGGATGTACGGCGGGGCGCGATCAGCCACCTGGCGTTTAAGGATTTCAATATTGGTGTTGATTCTCTTGCCTTTCAACTTAGCCTGGACACACTGACGTACCAGTTCCATGATTTTAATATCAACTTAGATGACCTGGATATACAAACCGATGACAGTCTCTTTCATATCGCCATGAAGTCCTTCGACCTCTCTTACCAAAGTAAGAACATCCGGGTGAAACAGATCAGTTTCAAACCGAAAGTAAGCCATGAAGTATTGCAAAAGAAGTTCAGATTTCAGCATACCGAATTCTCTGGTTCCGTCGGCACACTTGAACTCAGGCAGGTCAATTTTGATTCAATCCTTTATGGTCAAAAACTCTTTATTGATGAGATTGCACTCGATAGCGTAAGCGCCTCGATTTTCAAGGACAAAACCAAGCCTATCGACTCTGCCCGCAGGCCTGTTTACCCGGGCCAGACTGTTAGCGCCATACGCATGCCAATCCGGATCAAGCGCGTTAATTTAACCAATGTTCAGTTGGAGAACACCGAACGGAAACCTGACAGCACGTATGCCAAAGTGAATATTTCTAAGGGTGCGCTTGAGTTGAAGAACGTCACCAACCTTTCCGCTAAGGAAGGACTCGTCATGAAGGCCGATGCCTACATCAATGGTAAAGTCCGTTTTGATGCAACACTGAACTTTTCCTATCAGACACCAGGATTCACTTTCCAGGGCGAGGTTAAAAAATTCGACCTGCCGGACCTGAATTCACTGATCCAATCTTATACCCCCGCCAAAATCAATACAGGTACTGCCGATGCAATTGTGTTCTCGGGTGTCGCCAGACAATCAGCAGCAGACGGCAGGATGAAGTTTTTATATCACAACCTGGAAGTTGACCTGGAACTGGAGAAACAGGCTAGGTGGAAGAGTTCTGTGGTCGCGTTCGCCGCCAATACCGCGTTGAACTCCAGCAATCCTGTTTCACCGGATCTGCCACCGCGTATTGTTGCGTTTCATATTGAGCGTGATCTGACCAAAGGTTTTATAAACGTGCTTATAAAATCTGTATTAAATGGCCTGAAAGAAACGATGATTATGTCTAAAGAAAACAGAAGGGCATACCAGGAGACGAAAAAGAAGGCTAAACAGCGAAACAAGGAATAATCATCCGCAATATACCCTGCACCGTACACATCTCGGTTGCATTAATCGAATTATACCCATCATGACGAGACGTTTTCTTTCCCCTTCCATACAACGATTTATTTTTACAGGCATCGGTGTATTACTGGCTGTACTGGCACTGCTTATGCCGTATTGGGAAGTGGCGGAACCCGATACCTATATCGGAGGGCTTCTCGTCTGGGCAGCCATTCTGGAAATCGCGCATGGCTTCAGACGGGCCGAAAATCAGGCGCGATTGTCCGCCTGGGTGAGTGGCGCGGTCACGCTGATGATCGGCATGCTGTTGATCAATGCGAGCCTCCTTAAGCAAGAAGCGCTGGTCAATTTTATTTATGTGCTGCTGCTGCTTGATGCAAGCCGATATCTATACTTCTTTATTAGAAGCTGGCGCGGAGGAAACCTCACCTGGCGGGTGTTTTTGCCCGCGCTGGGCAATGGACTGATTGTACTGCTCATGTTTCTTTTTAGAGGCAAAGGGATCGAATGGGTGATTGCCTTGTGTGGTTCGCTGCGTATCCTCGGCACAATTTACAATCTGTTTACCGCCCGTATGGGCACCACGATACATGTAGCCGAGGACATTGTTGAAAGCATGGGCATGAAAGGAAATGAAGAGGTGGAATTGCTGGCCGCGAAGATAGGCGCTGAAGATAATCAAAGAAGTGCCATTGATGCCAGCTGGATCATTACATTTGTTTTGATCTTATTTTTCATTCACCTGGGACGTATGGGTTTCGACCAATCTGCTTCCGGAATCCTGTCGCCTGTGGTAGCGGTCATGGGTGACATGTTTATCGCTTTAATCTTTGCGTTTGGGATGGTCGCTCCCCTGCGGGCTCTATTCCGGCGAACCGTGGGTTTGTTCGAACGCAGTTTATGGAAATGGATTCAGAAAATTCCGGAGGCGGAAAGAAGGTTCTTTAGTCTGCGTACACTGGCGATCGCCTGGCTGAAGCGCCAGATGCGTCTTTCCATCAGCATCCGCAAATCGGGATATAATTTTGTGAATGCCTTTCGCAACGGACTTAAAATCGGGCTCCCCTTTTCTGCATTGCTTGCTGCCATTATTCCGGTATTGGGTATGAGTTGGTATTTCGATACGGAAAACTGGGCGTCGGGTGTGTGGGACAGTTACGCCGCCAGCCGCACAGATGTGTGGCGGGAAGCTATGATCGCCGCCACGGGCGAAAAAATCAACGCTGAGGCCTTTCGTCTTCATCCACCAGGAATAACAGACAGCACTGATTTTTCATTCGTAGTCATTGGTGATCCAGGTGAAGGCGACCCATCGCAATACGTATTAAAGGATCAGATCCTTACTGTTTCCAATAAGAAAGATGTGAAGTTTGTGGTCATCTCCTCCGATGTTATCTATCCGTCGGGCGCCATGAGAGACTATGAACGGAAGTTCTTTCTCCCCTTTAAGGGTGTTACCAAACCGATCTATGCCATTCCGGGTAACCATGACTGGTATGATGCATTAGACGGATTTGTAGCCACCTTCTTTACGCCCGCGATGGCCAAGCTTGCCATTGAAGCGCGGGTGCGCAGCGATTTGAAATTCACTGGCACTACGGAAGGCACGATTGAAAGCATTATCCGTCAGGCATCGCTGCTGCGAAAGGAATACCAGGTTCCTACCGGATATCAAACGGCGCCCTTTTTCCAGGTGTCGAACGATTATTTCGTGTTGCTCACCGTCGACACGGGTGTACTCAGGCGCGTCGATGCTTCACAGCTGGCCTGGATTAAGTCGGTGCTCGACGCGTCAAAAGGTAAGTTTGTTATGGCGCTATTGGGTCATCCCTTTTACGCCATCGGTGAGTATCAGGGTAACATGACTCCTGAATTTGAAGCGCTTCACGAATTATTGCGAGCCTACAAGGTACCCTTGGTCATGGCCGGTGATACGCACGACCTTGAATATTATAAGGAGCCGCCGCAACAAGGCGATGGTCACACCATGCATCATTTTGTAAACGGAGGTGGCGGCGCCTATCTCAGCATCGGTGCTGCCATGGCTCCCGCTAACAGTCGGCCAACAAAGGATTGGGCGATCTATCCTTCGCGCGAACCGTTGATGCATAAGATTGATTCGCTCACACCGGATTGGAAATACCCGGGTTGGATCTGGTTAAAAAAATACAACGGATATCCTTTCTCGGCTGAGTGGCTATCGGCAGCATTTGATTACAATCAGGCGCCGTATTTTCAGAGCTTCATGGAAATAAAAGTGGAACGGTCCAGAAACAGAATCCGGCTTATTCCGTATGGCGTGCACGGGCAACTGCGTTGGAATGATCTGGAATATGGTGGAATGGCTAGACCGGCCTCTGCGAAGGACAGTGACCTGGTGGAGTGGACACTTCGTTTGCAGTGATTAAACACTAACTATCATCGAATGAAAGGTCAGGAGTTTTGGAGAAGGCGTGTCGAGGAAGGTGCCGTGCTAAGCCCGGTTGACCGTATAGCGGAGGTACTATTTGGGTTGATCATGGTGCTGTCCTTTACCGGAGCCATCAGTGCCAGCACCCATGCACAGGATGGCGTGGGTGAATTGTTGTGGGCGGCCCTGGGCTGCAATCTCGCATGGGGCCTGGTCGATGCGATTATGTACCTCATGAATGTGGCGATCGAGCGGGGGCATACGATCGCGGTGATTAGAAATATCCACGCTTCAAAAAACGCCGCTGAAGGCGGGAAAATTCTTAAAGATGAAATCGAGCCTGCTGTTGCCGGCCTCATGAGTGATGAGGAATTGAGTGAATTGAGTCTTCGGGTTAAAAATTTGCCAGTGCCATCTCGCGAACATCTCATCACACGTACAGACCTGTGGGCCGGTCTGCAGATTTTTATGCTGGTATTTTTTTGCACCTTTCCGGTGGCTATTCCATTCGGAGTGTTCGATGATTTGGGGGTAGCGATGCGCGTGTCCAACGGCGTTGCCTTGTTGCTTTTATTTGTGGGCGGTTTCCTGCTGGCGAAGTACGCAGGTTTCAGACCGGTCACTACAGCGATACTGTACACATTGATTGGTGTTGCATTGGTTGCACTGACTATGGCATTGGGAGGATAGGTCGGTAATCATAAACAAGAATGAAAAAGTATTTTCTCCTTCCCGTTCTTTTGGTAAGTTTCTATGGCGTTGCATATGCTCAGGATTCAACGGCTATGCCAGGTAAGGCATGGAATTTTGTTGCCGATGCCAATTTGTATTTTTTTCCGGGTGAATTTATTTTGTTACCGGTATTCCGCGCTGATAAGAATCGACTCCATCTGGAGGCCCGCTACAACTACGAAGACCTGGAGACATTTTCAGGGTGGGTGGGTTATAATTTCAATGGCGGAAAAAAATTGGAATATACGATCACGCCTATGGTGGGTGGGGTAGTAGGGGTCGCAAACGGCGTGGCGGCGGGGCTGGAGTTTAGGTTCGCCTACAAACGCTTTGAGTTGTCCAGCGAGCAGGAATACCTTTTCGACACAAATGCAAAAGAAAATAGTTTCTTTTACGCGTGGACGGACTTTACTTATTCGCCGAAAGATTGGCTATGGGTTGGACTCAGCGGGCAGCGAACCCAGTTATATGAAACTGATCTGGAAATTCAGCGCGGATTTCTCGTAGGTGGAGGTTTCAAAGGCTGGGAACTGACCGGATATTTATATAACCTTGGTTTTGATAATCCTTTTTTACTGATTGCGGTTTCAGCAAATTTCTGACCCTGACAGTTGATAAAGGGCAATGCATGAAAGGTGAATTGGCGACGGCTAACCCACTTGTGAGACTATTGAAAATAATGATCGAAATTAGACATCAAAATGACTAGTCTGCGCAAATGGGTGCAATAGGGCAAGGCCAGTATGCATACCGTGTGAATAATAACAAACCTAAAAACCTTATTATGATGCAGGAAAAATCAAAAAAAAGAGAGGAAGACCTGAGTAAACTGAGTAAAAAAGATTTGATCAAGCGGGCAAAGAAGTTTTCCAAGCAATATTGTGTGGGCGACGGAGAAGGCTTTAGATTGAAAGACTATAATCCGAAGCCTCAGCCGGATCCGGGCCCGGAAGACAAGCCGCTGAGCAAGCAGGCTTTGCAATTGGGTGTACAGGCATTGGCTGCTCTTCAGGATATTCTTTATGCGCAGGATAAATGGTCATTGTTAGTGATCTTTCAGGCCATGGACGCTGCGGGTAAAGATGGCGCCATAAAACATGTGATGTCGGGAGTGAATCCACAAGGCTGCCAGGTGTCTTCATTCAAAGCGCCCAGCCCGGAAGAGCTTGACCATGATTTCCTTTGGCGATGCCAAAAGCACCTGCCCGAACGCGGACGTATTGGAATTTTCAATCGCTCGTATTATGAGGAAGTACTCGTGGTGCGCGTACACGAAAAGATTTTGCAATCTCAAAAGCTACCCGAAAAGCTAATCACGAAGGATATTTGGAAAGAACGTTTCAAGGACATTCGAAATTTCGAAAAATATCTGCACCGCAATGGTACCATCGTGATTAAAATTTTCCTGAATGTTTCAAGAGATGAACAGAAAAAACGATTTATCGAACGGGTAGATGATCCGGATAAAAACTGGAAGTTCAGCGCGGCTGATTCGCGTGAACGTGGCTATTGGGACGATTACATGAACGCCTATGAGGAAATGATTGAAAACACTTCAACGGAAGAGTCGCCATGGTATGTCGTGCCGGCTGATGACAAATCGTATGCCCGCATTGCAGTCGCATCCGCTATCATTCATGCACTTGACCAGATGGATTTGGAATATCCTAAAGTGAGTGCAGAGAAAATAGCCGAACTGCAGGAAGTGAAAAAAGCATTACTGGCAGAAGAAAAATAACGCACATGGGCTTTCTATTGAATTCACCGAGTATTTTACGCCTAATGATTTGTTATGTTGTAATCTTATGATTCACCGCTCACTTTCTCAAAAACAATCAGGGAATACGATAAACGCATCATGTAAACCGGACATCGTTGGTCTGCCCTTTCGATGATTCCTGTGGGAATGCTCATGAAGATTTGAAATACGGACATCCGTTTCTCCGCGAGCAATTCAAAGGATCCCGGTACAACAGTGATCGGGTAGGTTCCAGGACGTGAAACTCTTTTGTGTTCTCGCTGCGGAAAAATATAGGCCGTGAGACCCGAAAACAATATGAACCCCAACATAATAACCATAACATGTGGGAATCTGTGTTTTCCCGGCCGGCCGTTTGTCAGACGATGGTTTGGAACGAACCTGAAATCAGATTTCTCATGCCGATTTCGTATCATAATAGCTGCTCGTTTCAACTGTTTAAGTTAATGCTGGTTCCTATAGCGAACGGTTAATTCGCATAACTGGTGCGCTGTTGTTTATGCTCATGATCTCTCGAGTCATGGATACCGATTGCCCTATGCATTTGAATCAAAAAAATCTCAGGTGACTGGATGGCGCGTTGGCTATGCGAAAGACTTTCGCATTCACTATTACGTCTTGATTTTGATCGGCAGGCGGAAAAAGATGTATGTTACAGCCGTTTTGATCACCTTTTCAAGGTCTTCTGAATCACTGATCGATTTTTTTGCCCCCCCCATCCACAATAGCTTTCCCGTGCGGCGGTCGTACATATTGATTACCAGCAAACCCTCGCCATACGATGTTGCCCTTAATTCTCCACCAGCTACCGGCACGGATCCACCAACATAATACCCGGGGCCGCCATAACCGACACCCACGTTGAAACTTGGGCTTTGACTGTACTTTACCTTTTCTTCGATATGGGACTCAAACATAAAAACGGCATCGGGGGCTTCTGTGTCAAGTGTCATGCCCTTCTTCTGCAATTCCTCATTTGAAACATGGACAATATATCCGCCATATAATTTGTCTTTGCGCTCTGGGTTGAGCACTGTATCACCTGGGGCGATCCATGCGTATGTCTTGTATTGTTGCAGGTCTACCTTATCGTCCCGGTCGGAATATGTTTGCACGCTTTCAGCACATGAAAGCAGCAAGGTCGCAATGCATACGGCAGTTAAAATCGAAAATGGCTTCACAATAAGTAGGTTTTAATGTAGGGTTTAAATATACGGTAAAGCCCTGTAGAAACGGAAATTATTACTTTTATGTTTTCAGCGCATTCTTTGAATGGCTTCCTGCGGTTTAAACATGAGGACCAATTAAGTTTTCCGCAGTCATGTTGCTCACATCGGTGACGCAATTAGAAATTGACTATGTTTCCCCGGATAGAAACTATTGCGTTAAAAATGTCTGTCAGCTCTTCACGCTGAAGTACGCGCGAAGGATCTTTTTCTTTTAACAAGGCAACACGATCCATGGACAGATACATCATTTGGATCCTGAGCAATTCCTGATAAGCAGAAATCCCTTCTGGCTTCATCTGAAGATGGTCGAAGTAACTGATAAGGTTATTCAACTCATCTTTTTGGTCAAGCAGTGTGCTGAGCAAATTAAAGAAAACCTGGTTTGATGCATTGTCTGGCTTATAAGTTTGCAGCGTAGTAACAAGATGATAAAGCTCTTCTATGTAATAGCCCGCCAACGCGGAGGCATGCATGTTCCTGAATGCTTCTCCTTTGCTGGTATTGGTGGCATCCTTGATTTGCTGCCTGATCTTTGTTTCCAGCCCTTCATCTCCTGCTGTGATGTCATCAAACCGCAATTCTACGGCCTGGCTGAATTCCTTTTTTATCCCGGTATTGTCGGACAATCTCAAACAGGCATCGAAATATCGAATTATTTCGTCACGTCGGTCGTATGCGATCAGGTATTTCAGGTCTGACAAATAAATACCAAAGTTCGCTGCAGTTTGCCCTTTGTTATGAAGGTTTGCATAATGAGCTATGCGATTGACATCATTCAACGAGGCGAGATTGAAGGCAATACCTGTGCCTCGTATGGTGGCTGTAACGTTGGAATTGCGGAAGGATTTGAGCACTGCATCCTCCACAGCGGCTGCGTCGCGCTCATCAAATTTAGGCTGTTCGTTTGAATGACCGTTTTTTGGTCCACAGGCCGTAAGTAAACTGATAGACAGGCAGATTGTGTGCATCCAGTAGGAGGAACATTGCTTCTTAGTTTCTGGGTGGCGAAAGGTCATTACGAAGGTGCTGGAAATTGGGGTTTAATCGTGTGTAAGTTAATCAATGAATTCTGTTTTAATAGTTCATCGAATCGCGAAAATAAAACGAGTCGGCCTCCGGCCGGGAACGCGGTTGATTGAGATCAACTTACTGGAAGCGTAAGGAGAAAAGTATATATCCGTACCAATTGCACCAACTGATGGAGATTATACTATTTAAAGATGTCTGCATAATAAAAGGCGGGGTGGCCTTGAGGACAGCAGACACAGTTAGGGTCACAACAAAAGAGGAGCCCCAGGCAAAATGCGCCAATATGGGTTGGAGAATAGTTGTTAATACCTATTTTCGTCTTACTTTTGAATTTTACCGATCGTTAAAACTCATGCGTAGTGCTAGATATTTCATCATACTGATACTTGGTTTAGGGCCATTATCTTCCTGCAAGGATGTTACAAAAGGGGTGGAAACTCCTCCTGAATTTCAGGTGATCCAGGTGATCAAGAGAGACATTCCCATTTACAGAGCTTTTGTTGGTCAGGTGTATGGTTTTCAGGACATTCCTATTCGTGCCAGAGTGGAAGGCTTTGTTGAGGGCGTGCATTTTGATGAGGGTTTAGCAGTAAAAAAAGGGCAGTTACTTTATACCATAGATCCACAGCCTTACGAAGCCCAGGTGGCCTCCATGCAGGGCGGTGTAGCAGAAGCGCAAACCTATCTGGTAAATGCAGAAAACGAACTAGCCAGGTACAAGCCACTCGCAGAAATCAATGCGGTCAGCAAGAGTGATTTGGACGCTGCCCAGGCATCGAGAGATGCTGCCGTAGCTTCCCTGGACGCGGCAAAAGCGAATTTAAGGATGTCGCAAATTAATCTTAGCTACACCCGGATATTGTCCCCGATTGATGGATTGATTGGTAAGACTGAGGCCAGAACCGGGGAGTTTGTCGGTCGCGAGCCCAATCCGGTTATTCTCAATGTAGTGTCACAAATTGACCAGATCCGCGTTCAGTTTTTCCTGACAGAATCCGAATACTTAACAGTGATTCGCAGGTCTATAGCTGAGCACGGAAGAAATAGAAAGATTGACAACATTGAGTTAATGCTGGCAGATGGAACGGCGTATGATCAGAAAGGATCGGTTGAATTTTTGGGTCGTAATATTGATACTTCGACAGGGTCAATTCTGGTACAGGCTGTTTTTCCTAATCCCGATCATTTGCTGAGGCCCGGCATGTTTGCAAAAGTAAATGTTCAGTATGAGTTTCTTACAGGCGCGCTGCTTGTGCCTCAACGATGCGTTATCGAATTGCAGGGGCAGTACTCCGTCTTTGTGGTGGAAAGCGACAATATGGTTAAATCCAGGCAGGTAAACGTTTCTGACAAGATTGGCGATCTCTGGCTGGTTACTGAGGGTCTGAAACCAGAAGATAAGATTGTTGTGGATGGCTTGCAGCAAGTTACCTCAGGGATGAAAGTGCTTCCAATCATGACTGAATTTAAAAGTCAAACTCCAGATATCAAGTAGCGATGGCAGAGCAGTCCGGTAATTTTTTTGTACGCAGGCCCATCGTTGCTATGGTCATTGCCATAGTGATTGTGATTGTGGGAGGCGTGGCCATGATTGGCTTGCCGATTGAGCAATACCCTAATCTTACCCCGCCTGTTGTGGAAGTCAGAGGAACCTATACAGGGGCCAATGCCATCAGCGTGGAGGAATCCGTGGCCACACCCGTTGAGCAGGAGATGAATGGCGTAGACAATATGATCTACATGAAATCCACCAACTCCAACGACGGTACCATGGTGCTTCAGGTGTCGTTCGATGTAGGCACAGATCCGGATATGAATACGGTATTGGCCCAAAACAGGGTTTCAGCGGCTTCGGCCAAGTTGCCCCAGGAGGTCACGAAATATGGGGTCACCACAAAGAAGTCGCTACCCAACATCATGCTGGCGATCGCGCTCACCTCAGATGGGCGCTATGATCAGGACTTTCTGGGCAATTACGCCCTGATAAACATAAAGGATCGGCTTGCCAGGATAAGGGGTATCGGGCGGGTAGATGTGTTGGGTAGTTCTGACTACTCCATGAGAATATGGGTAAAACCTGATATTCTGTCGAAGCGGGGGATTACCATCCCGGAAATTCTTGAAGCGATCAATGCGCAAAATGTAATTGTGCCCGGAGGGAAATTCGGCGCCGAACCAGCCCCTACCGGAACCGAATTTACCTATACCGTCCGATTGCCGGAAAGATTCAATTCGCCGGAAGCCTTTGAGGCTATTGTGGTACGGACTAACCCTGACGGTTCGCAGGTGAAAATCGGAGACATTGCAACGGTAAAACTAGGCGTGGAAACATATAATATGATTCCGCGCATGAACAAGCAAACCTGTTCGATCATCACTTGCTATCAGGCTCCTGGATCGAATGCGGTTGAATTGGCGGAGAATATTTTGGCCGAGATGGACGCCATTGCGGCGAACTTTCCGGAGAGCATTAAATATGATGTGGCACTTGACTCCACGTTGCCCATTACCGCCGGCATCGATGATATCGTAGAAACCCTGATCATCGCGTTGATACTCGTGGTCTTTGTGGTCTTTGTTTTCATTCAGGACTGGAGGGCCACCTTGATTCCAACGCTGGCCATACCGGTTTCTCTGGTGGGGGCTTTCATGTTTTTCCCGATCCTGGGATTTACCATTAATGTGCTTTCCTTGCTCGGCCTGGTGCTGGCGATAGGTATCGTGGTGGATGACGCCATTGTCGTTGTGGAGGCCGTGCAGGTGAATATTGAAAAAGGGATGCGTCCTAAAGAAGCGACCATTGATGCCATGAATAAGGTCACGGCCCCGGTAATTGCCACGACGCTCGTGCTGATTGCGGTATTCATTCCGGTGGCAGGCATGGCCGGTATTACAGGGCTTCTTTACCAGCAATTTGCCATCACCATTGTCGTTTCAGTAATTGTGTCCATGGTCAATGCGCTCACCCTGAGCCCGGCACTTTGTTCCATATTGCTAAAAGAACCCAAACCGTATGGCGGGCCATTGGGTTGGTTCTTTAAGAAATTCAATAAAGGAATGGACCGCACCACGGATGCCTATATGGGATTCACCAACGTGGTCACGCGAAAAATCAAACGGGGCGTCATCTTCATTGTGATCATGACCGCGGGTACGGTGGTCGTCGGCAGCCTGGTTCCGGGCGGGTTTATCCCTGAAGAGGACATGGGGTATTTCTACATTAACATTCAGCTTCCCAACGCTGCCTCTATCCAAAGAACAGATGTGATATCCAGGCAAATTGAGGACGTGATCATGAGTAATCCGGATGTTAAGTACCTGACCTCAGCGGCAGGGTATAGCATTCTTGCCGGTTCCGCAGTACCCAACAACGGATTTATGTTCGTGAGTTTGGTTGACTGGGGCGATCGAGATGCCACAGCTGCCGAAATAATCAGCCAATTAAATGCGCAGTTCGCGAAGACCATCAAGGGGGCCCAGGTTTTTGCGTTTGGACCCCCCGCTTTGCCGGGCTTAGGCAATGGCTCGGGTTTCAGCATTATGATTCAGGATCGCGGGGGCAATACCCCGGATTACCTCGGCCAGAACACGATCAAATTTATTCAGGCAGCAAACCAGAGAAAGGAAATAGGAGCAGCGTTCACCACTTTTCAGGCTAATGTGCCGCAGCGGTTTATGGACATCGATAGAGAGAAGGCCTTGAAACTCGGGATTTCCCTGAACGACATGTACACCACCATTGGCGCATTCATGGGCGGCGCCTACGTGAATGACTTCACCCGTTTCGGCAGACTTTACAAAACGTACATTCAGGCCGAACCTGCATACCGGGTAGATGAAAGCGGAATCGACAACTTCTTCATCAAGAATAAAAACGGAGATATGGTGCCGTTGGCCACGATTGCGACGATACGGCCAGTTTCAGGTCCTGATTACACAAACCGGTTTAATCTGTTCCGTGCAGTGGAAGTGACAGGGGGTCCTGCACCGGGCTATACTTCTGCACAGGCGATCGCTGCATTGGAGGAGGTAGCGGCTGCTACGCTGCCACCTGACATGGGATATTCCTGGAATGCAATGTCTTTTCAGGAAAAGAAAGCCTCCGGTTCCCTGGGAGTCATCCTCATATTTTCATTGTTATTCGTGTTCCTGATTCTCTCTGCACAGTATGAAAGCTGGTCGCTTCCGTTTTCAATCTTACTCGGGACGCCATTCGCCATTTTTGGTGCCTTGTTCTTCTTATGGATTTCGAGATTCATGAGTCCGACTTTTGAAAACAACATCTTTGCCCAGGTATCATTTGTCATGCTGATCGGCATGGCGGCAAAAAATGCGATCCTTATTGTGGAATTTGCCAACGATGAATTCAAGAAGGGATTAAGCCTGTTTGACGCAGCGATTGAGGCTGCCAAATCCAGGTTTAGGCCAATTCTTATGACGGCTTTTTCATTTATTCTTGGCGTATTTCCCCTCGTCATTGCTTCAGGTTCAGGCGCAGAGGCGAGAAAGGTAATGGGAATGGCACTGTTGGGGGGGATGACCCTTGCTACTTTACTGGGCGTATTCTTTTATCCCATGCTGTTTGTCATGATTGGCAAGCTGGCGGGTTATGAAAAGAAGCGCGAAAAAGAAATTAGTAGCAAATCTGTAAATTGATTGAGATGGAGCGCAGGTTTAAGTATTTAATGGTTTTTCTAGTTTCAATCGCGGCGCTTGAGGGCTGCAAAGTAGGCCCTGGCTTCAAGGCCCGTAGAAATCAAATTGATTCATTGGCGACGTATCGCTATGACAGTCTCCGACTCGCAATGACCGAATCGGAGTTGAACGTGAGCTGGTGGGAACTGTTCAAGGAACCTGTGCTGAACACTTTGATTGATATCGGGCTAAAGGAAAATAAGGATCTTTTGATTGCGACCAGCAGAATAGCACAGTCAAGGGCCGTATTGGGCATCACACAGGCAAATCTATATCCAAGTTTTGGATATGACTTCGGTATGCAGCGGGGTAACTTCATTAACGGCCAGCCACTAAATGCGGAAGGCGATGCTACGAATATTTACGCCGGATTTGGTACCCTGAACTGGGAAATTGACTTCTGGGGCAAATTCAGGAGGGCCAATGAAGCCGCGAGGGCTGATCTGGTGGCCACAGAATACGGCCGGAGATCGGTACAAATAGGCTTAATCTCTCAGATCGCTGCAACCTATTACCAACTCCTTGATTTCCGATGGCGCTTGTATATTACGCGCCAGACGCTTGCGCTGAGAGAACGGTCGTTGTTCATCGTCCAGGCCAGGTTTGACGAGGGCATTGCGGCAGAGATTGAACTCAATCAGGCGCAGATCCAGCGCGCCATTGCAGCGTCTGCAGTACCCCTTTATGTCAGAAGTGTGGCGCAGACAGAGAATGCATTATCAATTTTGCTGGGACAGAACCCGCACTCCATTGTCACGGGAAGTGAGCTTTTCGACCAGTCATTTCCACCCGATATCCCGGTGGGCATTCCGTCCATGCTGATGGCGCGGCGACCAGACATACTTCAATCTGAAATGCTGCTGCACGCCCAAACCGCCAGGGTGGGCGTTGCCATCGCCCAGCGATTGCCGGCGATCGGCATTACAGGTCTTTTTGGCGCGGCAAGCACGGAATTGTCGGCGTTGACGCTGAATCCAGCGGCATTTGCGATTGGTGGCGCAGCGCTTGGGCCAATCTTTCAATTCAACAAGAACAAAAGGCGTGTCGAACTTGAAAGAAGGCGCACCGAGCAGGCTGCTTATGAGTATGAAAGAACCGTGATCACCGCTTTTAAGGAAGTGGAAGATGCCTTAATAGAAATCTCTACACTGAAAAATCAATTGCAAGCCAGACGTGATCACGTTGCCGCGGCAAAGAATGCCCAGATGCTGTCCACGGAACGGTATGAAAAGGGGGTCACCAGTTATCTGGAGTTAATTGAAAGCCAGCGACAAGCCTTTGAAGCACAGCTGAGTTTATCGGAAACTACGCAAAGACTTTTCAATGGCTATGTGAACCTTTATAAAGCGCTTGGTGGGGGATGGATCAATGAACAGGAGGAGGCCGATTTTCTGAACAGCCAGCAAAAATAGGATCCCTTTTGAAGAAAATCAGAAGTTTGGTATTCAACAAAAAGCTCTAAGCGGACAGCTATTTTTTCGATCACCTGGATTGAAGGCCTCTTCATAGAGGTTGGGTCAAAAAAAAATCCCTTCCTGCGAACTGCAGAAAGGGATTTGATGTGTCACTGCTTGTTCAAGAGTGGGATTTGGCTGTTCAGCTCATTCAGCACGCCGACATTGATGGCATCTTCAATCTGATAAAATCGCGCTGCGACTGAAGTTGAAATACTCTTTTTTACCGTTCCGTAGTACTTTTCCCGTAACGCTATCTCCTTCTTTTTTATGGCTGCGCTTTCTTTCACCAATGCATCAGCGGTGGCATCATCCATATTTTCGTATTTATCAATATATGTTTCAATTAAGTTAATCCTGCGCGTGCCAGCTTCCGTCCGCTCTTGCTCGTACTTTTCATAGATAGGCCAGAATTTTGTTGCATCGGCATCGCTTAGCTGCAAAAACTCAGCAACAAGAGCCTTTTTTTCCAACCTGAAAGCACTGCGTATAAGTTCAGTTTCTGTTTTTTGCCCAAAGGCGAACATGCAAACGAAGATTGCAGAGAGTGTAATGATTCCTTTTTTCATAATTTTTTAAAAGTTTGGCAATAATAGGCAAAAAACCGGATTGATTATAATCAGAAAATCTTTAATTCCAGCTTCGCTCACGCTCTTCCCTGATTGACATTCCTTACCAATGAGGAATGGAGTTATCTCAATCGTTGCGGATTTGTGCAAGGCACTCCACATATTACGTGAATTCCTTGCAAGACCGGCGACAGCGATGAGGGCGAATGGACAGAACATACGTATAGACTACCTATGGCAGCACATCGAGGATTGACAGAAATAGTCTGCTGGCCTACTCTAATACTAGTGAGTTGCTCCTTTAATTTTTGACAAGTACACTGACTGGGGGCGCCACCTTGTTCTTCTTTGGCTTATCGTTTACGTACTTGTAGAAGAATATTTTTACAGCTTCCCGGTCCGTCGTGTAGGCAGTAATGCTCATGCCATCCGTTATCGTCGCAAGAGCATCAGGTTCCGATGCTGACATCATTGCAGGATCGAATTTTAAGCCTGACGCTGTCAATGACTCAAAAGTCCCGTCTTCTTTGGCAACCAGCACTGGAAATTTTATTTTTCCATTTTCCACATCTACTTTCCCCAAAAAGCACTGTGCATAACCCTCCTTGCGAACGGAGATGATGATCTGCTGGGACCCATCGGGTATAGGTTTTGCACCGCGTTCTCTGAATAACGTATACCATTCTCCATAGCAGTCCTTTCCCGGTGCCGCGGTCGATTTTGTTTGTGCAAAAGCAGGTGATATGAACATCGCAAGCAGGGCAGCGATAAGAATTCTTTTTGATCTGATCATAATGGTAAAATAATTTGTTGGTCTTGAATTGATAACTGATTGTTGCCCGAAATATACAGAAGTTCCGATTATTTCGGCTATTGCCCTTCCCTTTTCTCTCTGAGAAATCCGCAAAAATGTTGACAATTAAGCAGATATGAGCAATTGGCAGCGACAAGAGCTGGGGCTCCGGAATCACCGTTTTCTATTTCAGCGTTGTATTTTCTTTAAGTTGTTGTTGAGATTTCAAAATTGAGCTATTCCTCAGGACTGAAATCTTTTGGAATGATATAATTATTTAGGAATAAATTTTCGACCTTTCATGCTGATACTGCATTGTATACGCCCACTGACGCAAGTAGGTCATACAGTGATATTGTCAGGGATCAGATCAGATTCCCGTTAAAATGGAACTCATTATAACTCACATACAGGAATGAATCGAAGTGCACTATACTGGAGTTTTGTCGTTGTGTTGTTGGTGTCGTTCAAGGTAGTGGCACAGCTCCCCTCCAACCGCGTAAAGCCAGCGACGATGTATTACGCGGGAGATACTGTTAAATCACCCCGCCTTGGTCTTAGGGCGCAAATTCCAGCTGGCTGGGAAGGTGTCTTGCCCAGGGATACAGAAGTGTTTTTGCTGATGTCTGTGGATAATTCAATTTCTGAAATTTATGTGGTCGTAAACGAAAATGTGGACTTGGCAGGTCAACAAAAGCGTTGGGAGGCTGGTTTGAATCTATCGGACGCACTGAAGTTGGAGCTCAGCGGAACGATTACATTGCGGGGGACAAATGTGATTTGTGCTGAGGGGAGGCTGGGGGGAGCCAAAGCGAATAACCAGGAGAAAATATACGTAGAGGCAAAGTGCAGCCCTGCGGGATTTTGCGTGTCTTACTTGCTGACTGCAGATCCATCCGCATTTGAAAATGCAAAGAGAGGATTGCAGGCATTTGTCGACAATACAATTTTCGAAGAACCTTCAACGGAATCGCCGTATGCCAATTTCAATTGGAATAACTTTCTGTCCGGAAAGGTACTTTTAATGATTGGTTACGAAAAAAGGAGCAAGCGGGAAGATAATGTTAGTCTTTGTTCAGATGGTTCATTTCGTTCCAGGATTACACGCACCGGAATTTTCAAAGATCAGGGAAAAGGATACCAGGGTACTAAGCGGGGTAGGTGGAGTGTCCAAGGCAACGGTGAAAAAGCAATATTAACACTGGCATTCGATAAGAATCCTGCTTTTGATGTTGAGATGGAAATAAAAGATGAAGAGATCTATATCAGAGGAAGCCGATATTTCGTAGGCGAAAGTGAAGAGTGCAAATAACCTCACGGTCACCATCTGATCGGTATCGTTGCCTGCCATCCCAACTCGTTATCCTAGAAGTTTACTCAAATTCAAGCCATACGCTTTGCATTCATGGCAGAGTTATGAAAATTTAGCAACCGATAGCTTTTCAGGTGCCAATTTAATATCTTTAAAGATGTCATATTAAAACTTTAAACGCATGAAGTATCTCTCGCTATTCCTCATTCTGATTTTTGTCCCCGGTTTGCTTTTAGCCCAGCAGAATGATGTATCAAAACTCTTTTTAGTGGAGACTCCACTGGATATTAAGCTTCATATTGGGGTAAAAGACGTTAAAGGAGAAAAGATTGATACGGTTTACACTTCGAGTATGCTGTATTACAAAAGCGACAACAATAGCGCTTGGGATTCCATACAAATAGATTTGCGTGCCCGTGGGGAATACCGTAGGAGAGAATGTTATTACCCGCCGCTCAGGATAAAAATGAAGAAGAAGAATACCAAGGGTACCGTTTTTGAGGGCAATAAAAGTTTAAAACTGGTGATGCCTTGTAAGCAGGTAAAAGATAATTCCTTGATTCTGAGGGAATACCTCTGCTACCAAATGTTCGAGCCGATCACCAAGTACACCTTTAACACGCGATTGGTCAACATTGATTTTACTGATGATAATAGCAAGAAAGTCAAGAATGTTCAAATCGTTGGATACTTCATTGAGGATGATGACCTTGTAGCCAAGCGGTGGAACGGCAAAGTGATGGAGAACCTCAACTTACATCCAAAGGCGCTGGAAGACAGCAACGCGTTGCGACACGATATGTTTCAATACATGGTGGCCAATACAGACTGGTCTACTACCTTTTTGCACAACGCGAAATTGATTCAGCTAAACGATACTAAAAAATACATTCCACTTACCTATGATTTTGATATGTCCGGTTTTGTAGATGCGCCATATGCGGTGGTAGATGCATCGCTTGGAATCGGCAGTGTCCGCGAGCGGTTATACAGGGGTTTTTGCAGATCAGATGACGTGACACAGGCAATCCGCTCAGAGTTTATTCATAAGGAACCAGAAATAATGGGAGCAATAAAGGCCTATGAGAGTAGCTTCAGTCCGAAGGAATATTCCGGCATAATTAAATACATGGAAGACTTCTTCGAGACTTTCAAATCGGATGCAGGGTTCAAAAAGGAAATTATTGACAAATGCCGGACCAAATGATGACTAGTTTCCCAGGGCAAGGAAGCCTAGAAAAACGAGTACGCTGAAGATAAAGCCAAACATAAAAATCTGATAAGCATAGACCAGCAGGTTATATTTACGCTTAAGAATGAGGCCTTGGTTATACAAATCAATGGTCATGTGTTCATACAGTTCGTTTCCGGAATCCAACAGGTTTTTCATTTCGTCGAGGTAGCCTTGCTGCGTATAGCCTGCAATCACGCCGAAAAATAGTATGCTTGATTTTTGCATTGCGCCACCAACCTTCCTGGGCTTGATCAACTTTGGGCGTGCTGCCGTTATGGCAAAGACTACGGAAACAAGGCAGGAGAGAATAATCATAACGATGGGAATGATAAACTGCGCGCCGTAAGATTCTATCTTCCCGGCTACCGCACCATAACCGGTAATTGCGATGATAGAAGATATGATCATCGTATTGATGCTGATAATAATATTTGCCTTGTTATCGGCCATCGTGATCAGGCTGCTTTGATTCTTGTATGTTGCCCGAAAAAGGGTCTCCCAGCCACGCTTGGCCTTTTTTTTCTTGGTTTGTTCTTCTTCCATATAATTAAAGTACTGTTTTTTTCTGTTGAATATCAAATTTACGTTTGACAACGGTAATTTCTAAGCGTGCGCTGTGAAGAGGTAATTGTGGTACAGCAGGTATTCTGAAGACAGGAATGTAGGCCGAGTGTTCTTAAGTAATTTTCAGGTGGTGAAGATAACAGAATTCCCTTGAATGAATAGTTGTTCTTCAAGGTATTTCTTCCTCCTCCTACAGCGTAGCTGCAGTCTATTGGCCGACCTTTATGCTTAGTCCACCACCCAGACCAAATTGAAGTAGTGTGGAATAGGTACTAACACCAGCCCCGGATCCGCCGGTCCCGAAATAGAGACCTCCTCCAAATCCTTGTACCGCCGAAAGAAGCTGAGCCTGTAATTTCAACGCTACCCTTTCAGTAGCCCAAATGTTAACCCCAAGGCGGGCTCCCCAGGCGAACTTCACATAGCTACTTTCTTCTAAAGGCTCCGGATTTTTGTTATCAAATATGGCAAGGCCAAGCAGGAGGCCACCATAAGGCTGTAATACCTCATTTCCTGTATTAAGATAGCGCAAACCCCCTAGCATAATGTAATTTACACCCAGGTCTACTGTTCGGTCTCCGCTCGTGTCAAACTGATAGCTGATGGGCGCTTCGGTATCCTGCCGATAGTAAACTAGCTCTATCCCGTAATCTTCACTTGGCAAGAACTCTAATCCGGCACCCCATTGAAAGCCTCCTTTAATTTTACCGCGCATATATTGATTGCTGGTATAATAAGTATCAAAAGAGTTATCAAATACGTATGCGCCATAGCCATTTATCCTGATTCCTTCCAACTGGGCATAGCTGGACACAACAGAAGCCAAAAGCAAGAGAGGGATTAGTATTTTTTTCATAAAATGGAATTAGTTGCGCAAAATTGCTATTTTTTTTGATAAACGCCTATTTGTGAGATTATGTTTTGGGTTGCAGGCACGAAGTTCTTCACTTTTGAGATTATGTTTTGGGTTGCAGGCACGAAGTTCTTCACTTTCAATGAATTCGTAAGCCGCATTGACCAACAATGAATCCTTTAAATAGTTGTTCGGGATGGCACTCTATTTCGATGAGCAGAAATGACAGTTTCATGATGCTTATTGAAGTTCCTTAATTCTTGCGAATACAGCACGAAAGCAATCTCAGGGTGTGTTGTCTACCCGCGCATCGTCCTTTTTCCTTCCTTAAAACCCATCCATAAAACTATCTGCGCCTGTCCATTCTGTTTGTACGATTCCCTGGAAGTTATTCTGCATGGGGAAGGCTGATTCCCTCCGGAACCCTGCCATATCGGCGACTTGCACAACTGCAATGCCGGGATTTCGTCAAGGACAGGTTACCACCCTGAAGCCTTTCATGGCAAAGTAAACGGCGGATTTCAATTACTACGTCTTTGGGTATCATGTCGATGGCGCGGTGTGTATTGTTCATAGCGGCTTCCCGCATACCCAATCCAGTAGTTTTACCATCGAGCAAGCGATTACCCCAGATCCACAGCTCCCGGTTCTTTTCTGCCAAATGATCCCGAATCCTCCGGACTTCAGGCTTTAAACAATGTCAACCAAAGTGAAGTATCTGGCCGAAACTTGGAAACAGTAGATTGAAGCTTAAGTTTCGGTTATCAAGAATAACATCAGACTTTTTGGTCCGTGAGCACCCAGTACCAGGGATTGTTCTATGTCAGCCGTTTTTGAAGGCCCTGCGATGTAAGTACCAAAGCCGTATTGGGATTTGTCAATATGGGTATAGGCATCGTGGAGTGTGGGGAAGATATTTTCCGCGCGAATTATTAACGCGAGATGCTCACATATAAATGGCAGCGCACGGTCGCCCATCAATTCTTCTGTAATCCACACAGCACCATTTTCTGCGACGCCAAAGTGACCCGGTAAAATCGCGACCATTACATTTTCAAGGAGATGGGGGTCCTCCGTAAAATCTGCCAGGGGTGCCAGGTTTCTTAATTCCGGCACCAGGTTTACCCACCGCTTTTCCGTCGAAAACCTTTGGTTCAAATAAGCCTCGACTTCACCCCATTCATTTATGGGTATTACGGTGCCTCCAATACTTTCCAGGACAGTTGTGAACTTGCTGATCTTGTCGAAAGGCTCGCCGTCGGAGAACGCAATCTCTTGAAGGGGAAGGCCTTTGGGCTGGTTCTTTCTTATAACTTCCAGAATATGATCCCTGCTGCTCATTTGAAGTTTCTATTTTGATGGTACCAGCGGGCAAAAGAATGTTCTGGCGGCTTGGGCATTTCACGTTGCTTATACCAGGGGTTGAATCTATTACTTATAATGAAAGGAACATATTTCATGAGCCATCTTCCGGCAGTTCCGGCAAACGTGTACAAAGTATGGTGCGACAGTATGTAAGCCATGGTGTTTGCGCCTACTCTCTTTGTGATGCCTACTTTCCGGTTTTGCGCTAGCAGCTGCCGCCATTTGTACAGTTGATCATGAATGTCGATCTTCACCGGACATACATTGCTGCAAGACCCGCATAAAGTTGAAGCAAACGGGAGGTCTGCATGTTTTTTCATATCCAACCCGGGGGCTAGAATCGCACCAATAGGCCCGGCAATTGCATAGTGATAACTGTGTCCACCACTGCGTCTGTATACAGGGCAAGTATTCATACAGGCGCCGCATCGAATACACTTAAGCGCATTTCTGAAATCGGCACTGCCAAGCCGCTTGCTTCTGCCATTGTCCACCAGCACAATGTGCATTTCCTGTCCTTTGCGCGGTTTTTGGAAATGGCTCGAATAGGTTGTAATAGGTTGTCCGGTTGCACTTCTTGCCAGAAGGCGCAGGAATACACCAAGGTGTTTCCGCAATGGTATAATCTTTTCAATACCCACGCAAGCAATGTGCACGTCTGCAAGTTGCACACCCAGGTCTGCATTCCCTTCATTTGTGCAAACGACAATTTCACCGGTTTCGGCCACGGCAAAGTTTACACCTGTGATGGCCAGGCGGCTGGACATAAAATGCTGGCGAAGATGGATTCGGGCTGCTGCTGTAAGGAATTGAGGATCACTGTTTCCTTCCGGTGTTCCCAAATGATGGCTAAACAATTCGCCGATTTCTTCTTTCTTCCAATGAATGCAGGGTAATACAATGTGGCTCGGTGGCTCTCCGGCGAGTTGAACAATCCGTTCCCCCAGATCCGTGTCAATTACTTCGATTCCCTGTGTTTTCAGGTATGCATTCAAATGGCATTCTTCCGTGAGCATTGACTTGCTCTTGACTACCTGTTTGATGCCTGTTTTCTCTATAATTTTATGTACAATTTTGTTATGTTCTGCTGCATCGGACGCCCAATGGACAGTAATCCCATTTTGCTGTGCGTTCCGTTCAAACGCCAGCAAATAGGTATGCAAGTTTGCAAGCACATTATTTTTTATATCAGAAGCGACTGCCCGCAGTTGTTCCCATTCCTGCAGCTGCGAAGCCGCCTTATCGCGTTTCTTCCGTATAAACCAAAGCGTCTTATCATGCCAATCAACACGCGGTTCATCCAGATTGAATTTATCGGCCAACGTGGCGTGATCAGATGAGGTTTTGCGATCCAAAATAGTTGTTTCCGTATCCATTATAATCCAGCATTCAATATTTCAGCAATATGTATTACTTTGGTGGGGCTCTTTTGCCTTCTCAGGATACCCTCAAGGTGCATCAGGCATGACATATCATTTGCCGTGATGTATTCTGCACCATATTGCAAATGGTCAGCTACTCTGTCTTTACCCATCTTTACGGAAACGGCTTCTTCGCTCACAGAGAACATTCCGCCAAAACCACAGCACTCGTCCTTCCTATCCAGATCAATTAATTCCAATCCCTCTACCATGCGCAATAGGTCTTGTGGTTTCGAAAAATCAGGAGCTATCAGTTCTGACATTTGTGATAACTTTAGGCCACGCTGCCCATGGCAACTTTGATGAAGTCCAACCTTGTGGTAAAATTTTGAATTGAGATGCTTAACACCTACAATATCCGTTAGAAACTCTGTAAGCTCAAAGACTTTCTTCTTGATCTGGCTTGTTTCTTCATGATTCGCAGAAGAATGCAGATGGTCTTTAATGTGGAGCACACAGCTTCCTGAAGGAGAAACGATGTAATCGAATCCTGAAAATTGCCTGATGAATATTGTGTTGCAGGGGTCTGTCAGATCTTCAAAACCGGCGTTCGCCATGGGCTGCCCGCAACATGTTTGTTTTTCAGGATAGGAGACTGATGCGCCAAGCTTTTCCAGCACTTCAAGGGTTGCAATGGCAACCTGAGGGTAAAATTGATCGATGTAACAAGGTACAAAAAGGGCGACCTTCATATTTCCTCACCAGATTGTTTTAGCACAGTTGATCTAGTAATTATAACTGTAATTGATGAAGTTTTTATTCTTTTTTTAAGCTTTCTGCGCTATTCTGAGAAAAAGGTTCAATAAGATTATCATATATAAGAATCGGGCCACCTTGCTGACGAGACTGCCCGGGGTAACCTGCTATTTTCGCCTGCCCTGGGAATTATTGTTGTTGGCTAAAAACTTTCTTCAACAAATCTGTTGTTCTGGCACCCGGATTATTGCGAATATTTTTTTCTTCCTTGGCGATCATAACAAACAACCCCTGAATGGCTTTCTCCGTTGCGTAGTCATCAAGGTTTGGATTTACCGTTTGAACGAAAGGAATTTTGTTATAGGTATTTACCAGGTCACTGTAATACTTGGTAGCGTTTACTTTGTTGAGCGAATTTTGGATTACGGGTTTGAACTTATCCGTAAGCAGGGGAGACGTAGTGCGCTCCAGGTATTGGGTTGCTGCATCCTGTTCGCCTTTTAATATGCCCCATGCGTCCTGGATTGTCATTTGCTTTATTGCCGAGACAAAAATCGGCTTGGCTTCCTTTGCTGCATCTTCTGCGCCACGGTTAAGCGACTCGATAAATTTGTCAACCTCACCACCCATCCCTATTTGACGAAGCCTTGTTTCTACTTGCTTTACCTCGGGTGGAAATGGAATCTTAATTTCCGGATTTTTGTAATACCCATCCAACTGTGAAACCAGATCTGAACCTTTCGAAACACCATTAGTCAATGCCTCTTTTAATCCTTCACCGATCTCTTCCGTGCTCAGCGATTCTCCGGAAAGTGTTTTTTTTAGATTATTCAGGTTAATCTGTGATTGCGCGCATTCACTTACCAAAACTATGGTAGCCAGAAGAACAATCCGAATCGCATATGAATTCATTTGCGTATTTGTGTTTTGATGTTACAGGATTCCCGTTTATCGGCAATCACAGCAGTGCTTCAATTACGTTTAATACATTCTGCGCTACGATTTTGTGACCTTCCACATTGGGGTGAATTCCGTCAGCGTTGTTTAGCTTTTCATTGCCCGCAACATCCTGCAATAGAAAGGGAATTAAAGTTGCCTTGTTTTTTTTTGCTAATTCAGGAAAGATCTTCTTAAACTCAGTTGTGTAATCAGGACCCATGTTTGGTGGCACTAGCATTCCCGCAACGACGATCTTCGCGTTAGGATATTTATTTACAACTTTGTCGATAATTGCCTGTAAGTTGCTTTTCGTTTGGTCCAGGGGTAATCCCCGGAGCCCATCATTCGCTCCAAGTTCAAGGACAAATATATCAACACGCTCTCGCAGTACCCAATCTAACCTGCTTAGGCCACCAGCGGACGTTTCTCCACTCAGGCCTGCATTAACTACTTTGTAAGGCTTTCCCTTTTGATTTAATATTTTTTCTATGATGGCAGGAAATGCATCTTCACGAGGCAATCCATGGCCAGCGGTAAGGCTGTCGCCATAAAAAAGCAGTACTTTCGTTGGCTGACTCGCCTGAAAGGCAAGCAGCAATGAAATAAATAACAGATTTCTACCGACTATAGACATAAACTCGTTGCCTTTTCGTGTAAACTGAAACAATTTTAGCGTAATAACGCTTTAGTACATAATTGATCCAGCAAAAATCATGACAACATCTATACTTGAAGCACAAAATCTGACAAAAACATACCGTTCGGCCGGCAAAGACCTCACAGTTTTAGACAATGTGTCGTTTTCCGTTGTTCAGGGGGCCTCCCTGGCGATCATAGGGCCTTCTGGGAGCGGTAAGACTACTTTGCTTGGACTTTGTGCAGGGTTGGACACGGCTACTTCAGGAACACTTTCATTGATGGGCTTTAATTTGAACGCGATGGATGAGGATGATCGAGCCTACTTGCGGAATCAATATGTGGGGTTTGTCTTTCAGAATTTTCAGCTGTTGTCAACATTGACAGCCCAGGAGAATGTAATGGTACCACTCGAACTAAGAGGGGAGCGTGATGCAGGCGCACGTGCAACAGAGCTTCTCGAGCGCGTAGGGCTTGCGGACAGATCGCACCATTACCCAACACAGTTGTCCGGAGGAGAGCAACAGAGAGTAGCGATGGCGCGTGCTTTTATTACCAATCCAAAAATTCTTTTTGCAGATGAACCGACGGGTAACCTGGATGAAGAAAATGCGCTCCACATTACTGATTTGCTATTTGGGATGAACCGGGAGCACGGCACTACACTTGTGCTGGTGACGCACAATCTTGAGTTGGCACAACGCACACAACGAATTTTACGCATGCGGGGCGGCAGGTTGGAAGAAGAGATACATCAAATGCAACGCGCCTAGTTATTTCACGGCTCACAACCTGACTATGATTCATGATTGAATACACCATTAAACTGAAGCGAAACGCTAAGCCCATTTATAAAGACGGATGGGTATGGTTAATGGCTTGGCGCGATGCCAGGCACAATTTCTCACGACTGTTGCTTTTTGCAGCCTCTTTAGTAACCGGTATTGCAGCCGTTGTGGCATTGGATTCTTTCAGCCGCGCAATGGAAGATGATATTAACCGGAATGCAAAAGAACTCATTGGCGCCGATTTGGTTGTAAAGGGTGATAAAAAGTTCAACAAGGAAATTTTTACCCTTTTTGACTCCACGAAGCTAGAGCAGGCTTCTGAGGCAGATATGGCTTCCATGGTACTGTTCCTTAATTCCGGGCAATCGAGGTTAATCCGCCTGGTGGCATTCTCAGGTTCGTTTCCTTTTTATGGCAAGATTGAGACGTTGCCATTGGATACCTATGACAAGGTTAAGGCCGGAGGTTATGCGATGATGGACGAAACGCTGGCAAGTCAATTTGAAGTAAGCTCGGGTGATTCGATACGTATTGGCAAAAGTTCGTTTAGGGTTGCGGGCGTTGTCTCTAAAATTCCCGGTGGGGGTGGAATCATGGCCTCGTTTACGCCTTCTGTCTATATTTCCATGAAAGAGCTGGATTCTACTGGTTTGGTGCAGTATGGCAGCAGAGTTAATTACAAGCAATTTTTTAAAACCACTAGCGATGCAGAGACGGAACAGCTGATTGAGAAGTTGAACCCTACGCTAAAACGCTTCGGTTACGGCTATGACACGGTTCAGGAAAGGAAGGATGGGTTGGGGGCCGGCTTTGTTTCTGTATATCGGTTCTTTTCGTTGCTTGCATTTGTTGCGTTGATTTTGGGGTGCATTGGTGTAGCCAGCGCCGTACATATTTATGCACGCGAGAAGCGCGACGAAGTGGCCGTGTTGCGTTGCGTGGGTTCCTCTGGTTGGCAGGCTTTTAACATTTATTTTATTCAGATTTTTGCGCTTGGTATTGCCGGTAGTATCGTTGGATCATTTTTGGGGATTGCCATTCAACAGACCATACCGATTTTTCTGGAGGGCATTCTGCCATTTGAGGTTGTTTTTTCGATTTCATGGATCTCACTGTTGATGGGGTTTCTCATCGGTACGCTGGTATCCATTCTGTTTTCTATTCTTCCACTTGTTTCGGTGCGGTTTGTCCCGCCGTTGACAGTGTTGAGGGCAGACGCGGAGTCAACTGCGAAGTTTTCTAAAACAAGAGCCGTTGTGATATTCCTTATTGGTGTTTTCCCACTGGCTTTCGCAGCGATCCAAACAAAAAATATACTTACTGGTACATTCTTTTTCTTAGGACTTGTTGCTGCATTGGGGTGTTTGACGCTGGTTGCCATCATGCTTCTTTTCTTAGTGCGAAAGTATTTTCCGAAAAAAGCAGGATTTATACTCCGGCATTCTCTTTCAAGCCTGTTTCGGCCCAACAATCAGACCCGTGTTCTGCTTGTTACTATTGGGCTAGGCGCATTTATCATATCCACATTGAATGTGGTCGAAAAAAGTATGCTCGGACAGGTTGAGTTTACCGGCCAGGAGAACCAAAACAACACCGTTTTATTTGATATTCAGCCAAATCAGAAAGAAGGTGTGATTAAACTCATGGAGGATAACAAATTTGAAGTCAAGCAGGTAGTGCCCATAGTTACATGCAGGCTTAGTGAGTTAAAAGGCAGATCCGTGGAAGCGCTCCAGAATGACACAACAGATAATATTCGTGATTGGGCGCTTACCCGTGAGTATCGGGTGACGTATCGTGATAGTCTTCATCATTCCGAGGAGCTAACAAAAGGTTCAATGCACCACATTGAGACGGGGAAAGATTCAGTTTGGGTCACGATTTCCGAGGGGATGGAGGAGAGTCTTGATGTTACTGTTGGCGACTCTCTTGTCTTTGATATTCAGGGTGTGCCTTTGAAGGTGCACATCGCGGGCATTCGCAAGGTAGACTGGCCCAAGGACCCGCCCAATTTCATTTTCGTATTTCCTCCAGGTGTGCTGGAAAATGCCCCACAGGTTTTTGTAACCACCACCAGAATCGATGATCAACAACGGGCGAATTCGTTCCAACGGCAGTTGGTCATGCAGTTCCCGAATGTATCGCTCATCGATTTGCGGTTGATCCTGAGTACTGTAAACGACCTGTTTAACAAGCTGGGATTGGTAATACGATTCCTGGCGCTGTTCAGCATTGTTACAGGTCTTATCGTACTTGCTGGAGCTGTAATCAACAGCAAATTTGTACGGATCAAAGAGAATGTGCTGCTCAGAACAATTGGTGCGCGCACACGTCAAATAACAAAAATAACATTGGTGGAGTATGCATGGCTTGGCTTGTTTTCTGCTTTGACCGGGATGATCTTATCGTTGGGCGGCGGCTGGTTGCTGACCAAGTTTTTCTTTGAGATAACGTTCGCTTTTGATTGGAAAGAGTTGTTGGTTATTGGATTTGGCGTGGTGTTTCTAACGGTTTCAATAGGCTGGTTCAATTCCCGTGAAGTGATCAACACCCCGCCATTGCAAGTCTTGCGGAAAGAAGCTTGATGGCAACCGTAGTGGTTAGGTGTTTCTCCTTATGGCTAGCGAATGCTGACCGCAACTCTCCGGTTGATTTCCCTTCCCTCTCGTTCATCGTCATTAGACACTATAGGTCTTGTCGCGCCATAAGCTTCAAGAGAAATCCGAGAAGGAGTGACCCCCTTGCGCGTTAGGTACTTCGCTACCATATTGGCCCGCTTGATAGATAATGCTTTGTTGAGCAACTGGCTTCCCGTGTTGTCTGTGTGGCCTTCAATCAGTATGTTAAGTTGCTGGTTTTCCGTAAGTGCGACGTTGAGTCTATCCAATTTCGTAACGGCTTCTTCGTTCAGGTTATCCTCACCTATGGCAAAGAATATATATATTATGGAAAAATCATTGACCCGAGCAGCCGTTATCGGCGTAGTAGTTTTTGGAGCAGCAGTTTTCGGAGCAGTGGTTTTTGGAGCAGTGGTTTTCGGAGCAGCCGTTATCGGAGCAGTAGTCTTCGGAGTAGCCGTTATCGGAGCAGTAGTTTTTGGAGCAGCAGGAACTTTTGGGGCTTCACCCGGCCTCGGATTGGTAGGTACAGGTGGTGGTGGCGTTGTGCTTTGATGCTCAGCTGCTGCGGACCCGCGCGTTGTGTTAGGAGGGTTGGCAGCTGCCGGGATGATGACCGAAGCGATGTCAAGGCCAGGTTCGATAAAGGTGAGCGTATAGATTTCCGCATTACCTTCTTCGCGCAAAGTTGAAAAATAAGCCCTTTTTCTATCTTCTGAAATAGAGAAAAAGCTATCGTCTTCAATCGAGTTTATGGGGTAGCCCATATTTACGGGTTTCTGCCATTTTCCATCTTTGAGTTCACTTTTGAAGATATCTGTGCCACCCATAGACGGATGGCCATCAGATGAAAAGTAGAGTACAGAGCCATCCGGATCAAGTGAAGGGGAATCTTCTCTGCCGGGTGTGTTTATTGTGGGGCCGAGATTTTCTGCCTTTCCCCAATCGCCTGTCTCTTCCATCTCGCTAACATAGATGTCAAGGTTCCCCATTCCTCCTGGCCTGTTGCTGGAGAAAAAAAGCTTCTTGCCATCGCTCGTCAGAAAAGCTGAAGTCTCCCAAAAAAAGGGGGTGTTGATGTTTTCATTTAAAGGTATAGGCTTTGTCCAGTCTTCTCCGTCACGTTTTGACACATAAATATCGCCTCCACCATACTCATAATAAAGCAGCAGTGTATTGCCATCAGGAGATAAAGATGCTGCGGCATCATTGAACCTGATATTGATTTTAGGGCTGATTTTTTTTGGCATGGTCCATTCGCCATTTACTTTCTTGGTAATGTAGATGTCTTCAAAATTGGGTAATGATTTATCCGATGCATCCGGATCTGGCCGGTTAGAGGTAAAAACCATCGTATTTCCATCCAGCGATACCAATGGAGAGTATTCGTGAAATGAAGAGTTAATAACCTTGCCCACATTTTCGACGACAACATTTGAGGGGATACGGCTTAGTGAGTCGGCAAATTGAATCTGGCGAATTCTTTTATCGATATCCCCTGCCAAATTCGGGTTTCTGCGCTTAAATTCCTCAAAGAATTCTTTTGCCTTTTCGAATTGCCTGTTGCTTTGATATGACAGCCCTAAATAGTAATACAAGTATGGATCAATAGAAGGGTTCAATGTGAAGGCCGTTTGCAAATACCGAAGTGACTCAGTTTTATTTGGCAGAAAAAGATAGGTTAGGCCTGCCCGGAAATTTAGCCACGCATCCTTGGGATATAACCGCAGCCCGTCCATATAGGTTTTGAGGGCATTTGTATATTCTTTTGCGGCGTACTGGCCGTCTCCTTTTGTGGTAAATTCTTTAAGGCTCTGTCCATAGCAGGTCAGGACAAAAAAAAGTAAGAACAAAATCGCTGATATTTTTTTACGCATCGATTAACTATGATGAAGTCTTTTCTGATTAATTATTATTTGATGTATTCAACCTATAATGAATAATATGTCTTTGCACCGAACTGGCATTTCAAATCCCAATACTATTTTGATTTGTATTTCTTCTTCACGTCATGAATGGCGTCTAATAGTCCATCCGTGTATGCGTCATTTGTAATCTCCCAGAACATGATTCCGTTCAAGTGATTATCTGCAACGTACTTAGTCTTTAATTCCATTGAACGTCTGTTGTCATAGGTTAAAAAGAGTTTCTCTGCTGCATTGTATTGATATGGAGCTTTGGCAACGTCATCCCAATATGGAACAAATCCTCTTTCTTTTGATATTTCAGTCTTTATTTTCTTATAGCTAATCCCCATTTTGAATTTTCCAGGCTGATACAATCCATTATGCTCTGCAGGAACATTCTCCCACATTCTCCCATAAAAGGCCGCACCAATGACCAATTTATTTGCAGGAATACCAATCTTGATAAGGTGCTTTACCGCATTGTCGGTAGATTCCTGCTGACCTGGTGAACTGTACAAAGCGGTGTGATGTCCGGTCATGGTTGAGTTTCCATTAACAAGGTCGTAGGTCATCAGGTTGACGCGATCTACGACTGGCATTACGTCCTTCCATGAAACGGATTCATCCAGAAATTTTTGAAATCCGCCGGCAGCAAAACTTATCTCATAATCGTTTCCCAGTGTGGTTCTTAGCGTACGCACGAGTTCAGTAAAGTTTTGTTTGTCAGCCGCCATATATTTATGGCCTGGATAGCCTTGTATCGTTGGATATTCCCAGTCCAGGTCAATACCATCGGACTTAAAGAACTTATTTAATGCCAAAACCGATTGCGCGAACGCTTCCCTGCCTTCCACTGTGGAAAAGACATCGGAGCAACTGGCGCATCCACCCCAACCACCGAGAGAGAGCAAAACTTTCAAAGCAGGATTCCTTTTCTTGAGGGCGACAAGGTTCGAGAGGGTGGTGGCGTCACGGCTGTCATCTACTTGTAAAGTGTTGCCTTTAAGGTGACAAAAGCTAAAAATGACGTGCGTCAATTTTTCTACGGCAATACTATCTACCGTTTCTGGTCCACCAAAATAATAGGCGATCACTGTGAATTTATTGGTCGACTGGGCCTGACATGCGGTGATCAGCAAGCCGAATATGAGCAGGAGCTGGGTAGATTTGGCCTTTAAGTACATATAGACAATCAAACAATCGAGCTTGCATTCAGATTTCAAGCGCTTACAAATTAAGCTTTCTCCAAGTGATAATGAAAAGAGATTGCGAACTCATTTTATTTTTTTTGAATTATCGCTGCTCAGGCTGAAAACGGTAATGAAAGAAAGGGCCATCTCAATTTGAAACGGATCATCCTGAATTTCTGTCCATTCTGATTTGAAACGCTGAACTTGTGGACAGTGAACTGTAAACTAATTCTTACCTTTGCGCCTAAATTTATACGTTTTGAACTACCTGTCTGCCGAGTTGATTGCCAAAACCTACGATGACCGTTGGTTATTTAAAGATGTTTCCCTGGGAATCGCACAGGGCGAAAAGTTGGCGCTTGTGGGGAATAACGGTGTCGGTAAATCCACTTTATTAAAAATACTGACAGGTGAGATACAGCCTGATATTGGCAAGGTTAGTATACGGGACGGAATAAGACTGGGTTTTCTCACTCAGCAGCCCGGTGTGGATGGGCAACTTACGGTGAAAGACGTGTTATTTAGCGATTCAAATGAAATCGCCAAAGTGGTGAAGGAATATGAAGACTGTATTCATCATCCGGATACTTCGCCTGAAAGAATGCAGGCGGTATTGGAGAGAATGGAAGAGTTGAATGCGTGGGACTATGAGAATAAAGTACACGAGATAATTGAAAAGCTCGGCGTGCCAGACATCGATAAGCGGTTTGGTGAACTCTCAGGAGGGCAAAAGAAGCGGATCTTCCTTGCTCAGCTGCTGCTACTGGAACCAGATCTCATTATTATGGATGAGCCAACCAACCACCTGGACCTCACAGCGATTGAGTGGCTTGAGAACTATCTATCTGGCCAAAATATCACGCTGATCATGGTAACACACGACAGGTATTTTCTGGACAATGTTGCCACTGAGATCATTGAGCTCGACCGTGGTCAGCTATTTCGATACAAGGGGAAGTATGCTTATTTCCTGGAGAAAAAGGCGGAAAGAGAAGAGATACTAAAAGTTGAAGTAACAAAGGCTAAAAACCTATTAAAGAAGGAATTAGAATGGATGCGACGTCAGCCACGGGCGCGCGGAACCAAAGCCAAGTATCGTGTGGACGCTTATTATGAATTGGAAAAAAAGGCGTCACAGGATTTAAAAAAAGACAGGCTGGAACTCGATATCAGAGAAGCACGGCAAGGCGGTAAAATCCTTGAAGTAGAACACATCTCAAAGAATTTTGGCGACCTGGCCATCGTAACCGACTTCTCCTATGTTTTTAAGAAAAAGGATCGCATTGGTGTTGTTGGAAAGAACGGGATTGGAAAGTCCACTTTCTTGGACATGATCGTCGGCAAGCTCAAACCGGATTCAGGGGAGGTAATGCCTGGACTTACGACGAAGTATGGTTATTTCACGCAGGAATCCATTGCACTGAATCCCGGCAATCGGCTCATTGATGAGGTAAAGGAGATTGCGGAATTTATCACACTGGCGGATGGTACCCAGGTTTCGGCTTCTAAATTCCTTGACATTTTCCTATTCCCCCCTGAGAAGCAGTATAACTATGTTGACAAGCTTAGTGGGGGAGAAAAGAAGCGTTTACAATTGCTCAAGCTTCTGGTTACAAATCCTAACTTCCTCATTTTAGATGAGCCTACGAATGATTTTGATATTGATACACTGAATGTGTTGGAAGATTTCCTGGAGAAGTTCTCAGGTTGCTTATTGCTTGTTTCGCATGACCGATACTTCATGGATCACCTTGTAGATCAACTTTTTATTTTTGAGGGGGATGGCAAAATCCGGTTGTTCAATGGCAATTATTCCGACTACAGGGATTGGCTTGATCAGCAAGAGCTCAAAATCAAGGGAAAACCGACAAAGCAGGTGGTTACGGAAAAGGGGCAAACTGAGGACAAGCGAAAGGTAAGTTTCAAAGAGAAGCAGGAATACGAAAAACTTCAGCAGGAAATTGAATTGCTTGAAAAAAGGAAGGAGGAGATCACAGGCTTGCTTACCGGAGGGTCCACTGATCACGCGGAATTACAAAAATGGGCACAGGAAGTTCAGGATATTACCACTGCTATTGATGAAAAGTCCTTGCGATGGTTGGTGTTGGCGGAGATTGTTGATTAGCGCCAGCGCGGAAATAGGCGAAAAAATGGATGCTGAAATTAGTCTACGTTTTGGTTTTCTGCTTAAAATTTGCCGACCATTCGTGTAATTTGAATCTAAAATTCATTGAAAAGCCTAATTTTGATCAAATTTTAATTGATTATGAATTTGAACGTGGATGCTGAGAAGGAAAATACTTACGATGCCATTGTAGTAGGCACGGGTATCAGTGGCGGGTGGGCTGCGAAGGAGCTTACTGAAAAAGGTTTGAAAACGTTGGTACTGGAGCGGGGAAGGATGGTGAAGCATCCCGATTACCCGACGGCCACCAAAGATCCATGGGATTTTGCCTATGGAGAAAGGCCAACGCAGGAAGATTTGAAACAACAGGGAGTTCAGGCACGTACTGGCTACACAATAAAACAGGGTACAAAGCATTGGTTTGTTAACGACTTGGAAAATCCGTATACAGAAGTAAATCGCTTTGATTGGATGCGGGGATATCATGTTGGTGGCAGGTCATTAACCTGGGGGCGACAGAGCTACAGGCTAAGTGATCTGGATTTCGAAGCCAATGCCAAGGATGGTATTGCAGTTGACTGGCCTGTTCGTTACAAGGATATTTCACCGTGGTATGACTATGTGGAATCCTTTATCGGGGTTAGCGGACAGGCTGAGGGCGTACCGCAACTTCCTGATGGAAAATTCCTTCCTCCCATGGAACTAAATTGTGTTGAGTTAGAATTGAAGAAGTCTGTCAAGAATAAATTTAACAGGCTTATCACCATCGGAAGGACAGCACATGCAACCGCGCCCCTTCTGCATAGCCCGCAACGTGGAACCTGTCAGTTTAGGAATCTCTGTTCGCGAGGATGTCCGTATGGAGGCTATTTCAGTAGCAATTCTTCTACACTTCCAGCCGCAGAGAAAACCGGGAATATGACATTGAGGCCAAATTCTATTGTATATGAATTGATTTATGACGAGAAAAAAGGTAAAGCCACGGGTGTAAAAGTATTGGATGGTGAAACGGGAGAGCAGACAGAATTTTTTGCCAAGGTAATATTCCTTTGTGCCTCAACCTTCGGGTCCACATTCATCATGATGAATTCGATCAGCAACCGTTTCCCAAATGGGTTTGGAAATGATAGCGGCGAATTGGGGCACAATATAATGGATCACCATCTCAGCGTTGGAGCGGAGGCAGATGTAGAAGGGTTTGAAGATCAATATTACTCCGGAAGAAGAGCGAATGGTTATTATGTGCCCCGCTATCGTAACATCGGTAGCGATAAGCGTGATTACATCAGAGGGTTCGGTTATCAGGGTAGTGCAAGCCGCCAGGGATGGGCTAGCGTAGTAGGCGAACTCAATATCGGGGCGGATCTTAAAAGTGCAGTCTCATCACCGGGAAAATGGACGGTTGGAATGGGCGGGTTTGGAGAAATCCTCCCTTATTATGAGAACTTTGTTGTAATTAACAAGGAGAAGAAAGATAAATATGGATTATCAACGCTTACGTTCGATGCGATACTGCGCGAAAATGAATTGAAAATGCGGAAGGATATGGCCGCTGATGCCGCAGAGATGCTGGATGCAGCTGGATTTAAGAATGTTAGAACATACGACAAGAAGATCGGTGTTGGACTTGGAATTCATGAGATGGGTACAGCCAGAATGGGCAAAGATCCAAAGACCTCTGTGCTCAACAAATGGAACCAGGTTCATGCATGCAAAAATGTATTTGTCACGGATGGCTCATTCATGACTTCGTCGGCTGCTCATAACCCATCGCTCGGCTATATGGCTTTTACGGCCAGAGCTGTTGATTATGCAGTAGGTGAATTAAAAAAGAACAATATTTAGTAGATTCAAACATACATCACTATGGATCGCAGAGAAGCACTTAAACGCACGGCTTGGATAATGGGAGGGGCGGTTTCAGCGCCCGCTATTGCAGGTATTCTGAAAGGCTGCGCAGCCAAACCTACCATTGGGTGGAAACCAGTTTTCCTGACTATGGATCAGGGTATATTGGTAAGCCAGGTTGCTGAAATAATCATTCCTAAAACAGATACTCCCGGGGCCATTGATACGGGTGTTCCGGGTTTCATTGACTTGATGTTAAAAGATACGTACACGAAAGAGGATCAGGATTATTACCTCGCTGGTCTTAATGCTTTTGATGAAGAGGCAAAGAAGCAGCATGGTGATCCCTTCATTGAACTAAGTGCTGAAAAACAGGAAGCTTTTGTTAAAAAGGTTCACGATGCGGCCGTGGTGGATGCCAAGAACAAGAAAGGTGAGCCGAAGCGACCTTTTATTCTAATGACAAAGGAGCTCACAATGCTTGGGTTTTTTACATCTGAGCCTGGTGCAACCCAGGTGCTGCAATACGTTGCAGTTCCCGGTTCCTATCACGGATGCATTCCCTTGGCTGAAGCCGGTAATGGAAAAACCTGGGCCACATAGTGTGTTAAGTAAGTATCACCAATCACCAGCATAAAAAACCCGGTCCTTCAAGGACCGGGTTTTTTCTTTTTACCCAATATTGGTTATTTGTTGGGAGGGTTAATCATAATATGCGCGCGATGCGTTCCAGGGTCCATAATCCATGGCATGCCTGGCGCTTCTGGTTTTAGTGGCAATCCGGTACTTTCAGACGTAGCATAAGGGATATAAACAACGTATCTCAGGTTTCCTCCTGTTACTTCGCCTGTGGTGCGATTAAATTGTTCATCCGGGGCGGAATATACGAACAGCGTTGCCGGTTGTTTTGGCATGTTGAGTTTGCCGGCTTTAACTTCAGCTTCGCGGATGTCGAAGATATCCTTATTACTCTTTCCTTCTTTTTTCAATTCACGACCACGACTCATAAATGGTTCGAGATCTTTCTGATAACACGATACGTTAAGACCTTCCTTGGTAGGATCATCAGCCAGGCATACCATCTCATTTTCGCCTTGACGCAATACTACAAATTCACCTTTCTCAGAATAACCGTATACCATGGCTTTATCGCGTAGTGCTTCCGGGGCGGCAAGCACCGCTGTACTGACCTGAACATCTTTTGAGGGAATAGACTGCGCATAACATGTGCCTCCACACGCTGCAGCTATACAAATAAATAGTAGTTTTCTCATAATCATATAGTTTAAGTAAAAGTTGGTGTTTAGTTGTTTTTAATACCACATTTTATGCCAATTCTTTTCAGTATTACCATCCAATGCCATAGTCTTCACCATGGTTGCTGGATCCTCCCCAAAAGCTTCCATGTTCCCAGTCGAAGTAGATCGCGTTGATCGGACCACTTGTTCGTTCCTGATATGAAAGTTTGTATCCCATCCGTGTCAAATCCTTCCTGATCCAAGGGGGCATTGCATTGTTGAGCGTAAGTGCACCCGGTGCCTTTTCATGGTTGCCAAAACTAGAATACATTTGAAAAGTCTTGAAACTCGGTGCTTCGCATGCTTCCTGTACCGTCATGCCAAATTCTACCACATTCAGGAAGAATTGAAGCAGCAACTGATCCTGCTCATCACCTGCTTGTTTTGCAAAAGACAGGAATGGCTTACCATCCTTCAATGCCATGCTGGGTGTTAAGGTTACGCGAGGACGCTTGCCAGGCTCCACAACATTAAAAGGGTTTTCTTTGGCATCCAGCACAAATGACTGCATACGTTGGCTCATACCCACCCCGGTGTTTCCGGCAATACAGGATGGAACCCATCCACCACTTGGAGTAATGGAGACCACCCAACCTTCCTTGTCTGCCGCTTCAACAGAGGTGGTACCTGCTGCAAAATCATTGAGAAATTTCTCAGTTAAGGGGTTTCCTGCTTGATTGAGTAACGCCTGGCTGCCCCATGTCTTTAGCAAATCCGTATAAGGATTTTGCTTTCCCTCAAATGGATATGGATCACCGGGGCCGGTGGCTGGATTGTTCATTTCCCAGTTGATTTGCTTAGTTCTTTCTTTTGCATATTCTTTGGACAGCAGACCTTTCATCGGTTCTTCCGGTGCGAACGCGGGATCGCCATAGTAGAAATCACGGTCCGCGTAAGCCAGGTTCATGGCCTGGTATAAAGTATGGACGTATTTTGTAGAATTATAACCCATGCCTTTCAGATCAAAGTTCTCAAGGATGTTAAGCGTTTGCAGCATAACCGGACCCTGCGTCCACTGTTGAAGCTTGTATACATCAATGCCCCGGTAGGAAGTCATCATTGGCGCTTCGATCTTAACTTTCCAATTGGCCAGATCCTGTTCGGTTATCAGTCCGCCTTGTTCCTGGCATCCCCTCGCAATTTCCTTCGCGATATCACCTTTATAAAATCGGTCATAAGCGGCGTAAATGGCCTCCTTTCTGGTTCTACCTTTCTTGAGTGCCTGCTGTTCGCGCTCAACCAATTTCTGAAGTGTGGACAGTAAGTCTTTTTGTACAAAGATTTCTCCTGCGTCAGGCGCTTCTCTCTTTGCGCCTGGGTGTGTCAAAAAAACTTTTGTAGAGTAAGGCCATTTCTTGATTTCTGCTTTGCCACCCTCTATGGAGTTTGCTGTCTGAGCCTCAATAGGGTATCCCTCGGCCAATTCCATTGCCGGTGCGAGCACATCTTTCAAGCTCATTGTTCCATATTCGGCAAGCATCGTCATCAGGCCTCCGGGTGTGCCAGGGGTCACAGCGGCAAGCGCGCCATATTCTGGCGGATACTTCATTCCTTTGCTTTTGAAAAAATCTGCGGTTGCTCCGGTAGGTGCCACGCCCAATGCGTTAATAGCGATAACTTTCTTCGTATTGGGATTGTAAATTAATGCCTGTGTCTCTCCGCCCCAGGCAAGGGCGTCCCACATGGTGCAAGTGGCTGCCAGCATTGCGCAGGAGGCATCAACTGCATTTCCCCCTTTGTTGAAAATCATTGCCCCGGCTGTCGCTGCGAGGGGTTTACCGGTTATAGCCATCCAATTTTTGCCATGAAGGGGAGGCTTTTGCGTATGAAGGGGTAGATTATTGAAAGATTGTCCCATCCCAGTGGCCGAAATAAGCAGAAGGCACACCAGGGGTATATGTTTTTTCACGGCTCAGGGCTTTGGTTATCCAAATATAAGGTTCTGCTGCTAACTTTTTTGCGCAAATTTGTACTGATCTTGGTATTGTCCCAGATGTGGTTTTACGAAATGGAATAGGGCATAGTGTCTAGTGTCTAGGGTATAAGGTCTAGTGTCCAGGGAGATT
>Ga0224500_10000099_pt1 | contig 61047 bp, 59 predicted proteins | sample SF_Oct11_sed_USG_FD_168126 | JGI IMG/M metagenome (GOLD analysis project Ga0224500, IMG submission 168126) | Sediment microbial communities from San Francisco Bay, California, United States - SF_Oct11_sed_USGS_4_1 | ecosystem: Environmental > Aquatic > Marine > Sediment | place: USA: California...
CGAGCCGTACTTCACGGCCAGTTGAAACGAGACGTCGCTGTGATGGCTCGGCACGTACACGGGGTGCAGCAGCGGCGGGCCTGTCTTGCCGCCGCGCAGATCGTCCCCGTGGCACTGCACGCAGTGCGCCGCGTAGAGCTTCTTGCCCGCCGCCGCATTCGGCATCAGGCCCGCCGACGGCTTGGGAATCTGCAGCGGCTGCGCCTGCGTCACCCCCGCAATCACGAACAGCGCCGCCGGCACCCAAGGGAGCGCACGGCGCATCGAGATGTCCGTCCGCTCAGTGCCGCGCGAACACGCGCGTGCCGCGCTCGTCGAACGCGATCGTCGCGTACGGTTGCGGCGGACCGCCCTCCATGCCGGGCGAGCCGACCACCATGCCCGGCACCGAGAGGCCGATCACACGCGGCCGCTCGCGCAACAGCCGCCAGACATCCGACGCGGGAACATGACCCTCGATCGCATAGCCGCCCACGAGTGCGGTGTGGCACGAAGCGAGCGCATCGGGAACCATGCTGCGCCGCTTGATCGGCGTGACGTCTTCCACGTCCTTCACGTCGAGCCGAAAGCCGTTGGCGCGCATGTGCTTCACCCACTCGCCGCAGCAGCCGCAGGATGGGCTCTTGTACACCGTGACGAGGGGCTTGGCCTGCGCGCCCGCCCGCCATGCCCCGCCCAGCAGCATCGCCGTGCCCGCGAGCACGAAGACTCGTCGTGTCGTCATACGTCGAATCCTCCGGTACCTAGCGTGGCCCGCGACCGCGCCCGCCGCGACCCAGCTGCTCGCGCTGCTCCGGCGTCAGCACCGCCTCGACCTTCTTGCGCATCTGCAGCGATGCCTCGAACATCTTCTTGTGCGCGTCGGTCATCGCCTCATAGGCCTTGCGCGCCGCCTTTTCGTCGAACGGGCCGGCAAAGGCCTGCGACATCGGGCCGTCCTGCGCGTGCAGCTTGCCCATCAGCTCCCAGCGCTTCTCGGCGAACTCGCGCTGGATGTCGCCGATCTTCGCGCGCTGATCCGCGCTCAGATCGAGGTCGTAGTAGCCGTATCCGGGACCGAACCCGCCCATCATCCCCGGGCCCATGCCGTAGCCGCCGCCCGGGCCGTAACTTCCCATCATCCCGGGACCCATGCCGTAGCCCGGGCCGTAACCGCCGCCCGGACCATAGCCTCCCATCATGCCGGGGCCCATGCCGTAGCCGCCACCCGGGCCGTAGCCGCCCATCATCCCGGGACCCATTCCATAACCGGGCCCATAGCCTCCGCCGGGGCCGTAGCCCGGGCCGTAGGGTTGCGCGAATGCCGCCGCGCCAACCGTCAACAGCGCCGCCGCGGCCGCAAGAACCGTGCGTTTCATCGTCATGTCCTTTCTGGCAATTCTGCCTCGTGCATTGTGCGTCCCCGGCCGGGGACGGGGTTGACCCTTGTCAAGGAAGGCGCCTACTTCGCGCGCTCGATCCTGGTGACCACGTACTGTCCGCCCTCCTTCTGTGCATCGAACTTCACCTTGTCCCCGGCTTTGACCGCCTCCAGCATCTGCGCGTTCTTGACCCTGAACACCATGGTCATGGGCGGCATGTCGAGGCTCTTGATCTCGCCGTGCTTGATGGTGAGCTTCTGCGCGTCCTTGTCCACTTTGCGGATCTCGCCCTCGGCGAGCTGCGCCAGCGCGCCGGTTGCTGCCAGCGCCAGAACCAATGCCATCGTGATGCGTTTCATGGCCACTCTCCTTGTCATCGAACCGTGATCCTGCCGGCCATTCCCGCCTCGAAGTGGCCGGGGATGAGGCAGCCGAAATAGAACGTGCCGTGCTGCGTGAAGCGCCAGCCGATCTCGCCCGTCCTGCCCGGCGCGACGTGCGCGATGTGCGGCTCGTCGTGCTCCATGCCGGGGAACTTCGTCATCAGCTCGGCGTGTTTCTCGAGCTCCTCCTTCGTTCCCAGCACCATCTCGTGCAGGACCTTGCCCTTGTTCGCGGCGACGAAGCGCACGACCTCGCCCCGCCGCACGGTGATCTGGGCGGGCGTGAAGCGCATCGTGTCGCTCATGTCGACGCGGATGGTGCGCTCTGCCGTGGCCGGATCCGCGGCGATGCCAAACGGCGTCGCCTCGGCCTTCGAATAGTCGAACGCCCGCGCATACGGCTTCTCGCCATGGGCGAGCACGGGCTGCGCCAGCGCTGCCAGTATCGTCGCGATCAGAAATCTCATCCCCGCTCCTCTCAGTGGCGTCCGCCGCGGCCGCCGGGTTTGCGCACGCGCAGCGCACGGCCCGCTTCCGCCACTGGCGTACGCCGCTCGGCGCGCGGCGCCTCGCCCGTCCACGGATAGGACACCGTTCCCGCCGGATGCCGGTACCAGCCCGGATCCTTGTAGTCGTTGCGCGCCAGGCCCTCGCGCACCTTCACTACCGAGAACATGCCGCCCATCTCGATCGGCCCGAACGGCCCGGCGCCCGTCATCATCGGCAGCGTGTTGTCGGGCAGCGGCATCTCCATCTCGCCCATGTCGGCCATGCCGCGCTCGCCCATCACCATGTAGTCGGGCACCAGGCGCATGATCTTCTGCGCCACGCCGCGGTGGTCCACGCCGATCATGGTCGGCACGCCGTGTCCCATGGCGTTCATGGTGTGATGCGACTTGTGGCAATGGAATGCCCAGTCGCCCGGCTCGTTGGCGGTGAACTCGATGGCGCGCATCTGCCCTACGGCGACGTCGGTGGTCACCTCGGGCCAGCGCGCCGACTTCGGCACCCAGCCGCCGTCGGTGCCCGTGACCTCGAAGTCGTAGCCGTGCAGGTGGATCGGATGGTTGGTCATCGTCAGGTTGCCGATACGGATGCGCACACGGTCGCCCTTGCGCGCCACGAGGTGATCGATGCCGGGAAATACGCGCGAGTTCCACGACCACAGGTTGAAGTCGGTCATGGTGTTCACGCGCGGCGTCGCGCTGCCCGGGTCGATGTCGTAGGCGTTGATGAGGAAGACGAAGTCGCGGTCCACGCGCATGAACTTCGGGTCGCGCGGATGAACGACCAGGAAGCCCATCATGCCCATCGCCATCTGCACCATCTCGTCGGCGTGCGGGTGGTACATGAAGGTGCCGGACTTCTTCATCTGGAACTCGTAGACGAAGGTCTTGCCCGTGGGGATCTGCGGCTGCGTAAGGCCGCCCACGCCATCCATGCCGTTCGGCAGCAGGATGCCGTGCCAGTGGATCGTCGTGTGCTCCGGCAGCTTGTTGGTGACGAAGATGCGCACCTTGTCGCCTTCGACGCACTCGATCGTCGGGCCGGGGGACTGGCCGTTGTAGCCCCAGAGGTGCGCGGTCATGCCCGGCGCGAACTGCCGGCGCACGGGCTCGGCGACGAGGTGGAACTCCTTCCAGCCGTCCTTCATGCGCCAGGGGAGCGTCCAGCCGTTCAGCGTCGCCACCGGGTTGTAGGGGGGGCCGTTGGGCGGAAGGAGCGGCGGCGCCATGTCGGGCTTGTCCATCATCGGCGCCTCGGGCAGCGCAGCGGCCTGCGCGCGCGACACGAGCGCCGCACCGAACAGGCCGGCCGCGGAAGTTCGCAGGAATTGCCGGCGTGAGCTCATCGGCATCTCCTCAATGTCCGCCGGCGGCGGGCGCCGCCGAAATCGCGGCCTTGACGAAGCTCGCCGCCTGCCCCGGCGTGCCGGTGGTGAGCGCCATCTGCAGATCGGCCTCCGCCTGCCAGAAGTCGCGCTGCGCTTCGACATAGGCGTTGACGCTCGCCACCGTCTCGCGCACGTCCGCCAGCAGCTCGAACACCGAGGACAGCATGCCGTTGTAGCGCAGCAGCATTTCCTCCGAGATGCGCTTCCTGAGCGGCACGATCTCGTCGCGGTAGTGCCGCGTGAGGTCGTAAGCGGTGCGGTAGGCGCCGTAGGCCTCGCGCACCTCGGAGCGCGCGCGCACCGCAGCATCGGTGGCGCGGTTCACCGCCTGCATGTACTGGTGCTCGGCGCGCGCCACGCGCGCCCCGCCGAAGTCGAAGATCGGAATGCGCAACTCGAGCTCCCAGCCGCGCTGCTCTTCCAGCCCGGTCTCGGTGTTGCGCAGCGCGCCCACGTCGATCAGGTTGACGTAGCGCGTGACCTTCGTGAGATCGAGCGACGCGGCGAGGCTCGCCGCCTCGCGGCGCGCGGCCTGCACGTCCAGGCGCTGGCGCAGCGCCTGCGCCTCGAGCTCCACGCTTTCCTTCACCGCCGCGGGCGGCTCGGGCAGGCGCTCGGGCAGCCGGTAGCCCGCTGCCTGATCGCCCCACAGCCCCATCAGGCGCGTAAGCCGCTCTCGTGCTGCGACCTGCATCTGGCGCGCACGCGCAAGCTGTGCGGTGGCATCCGCATAGAACGCCTGCTCGCGCGCCTGCGTGAGGCGCGGCCAGTTGCCGACCTCGGCCATGCGGCGCGCGAGCTCGGCGCTCGCCTCCGCAGCCTCCTTCACGTCCTGCAGGTATTGCTCGGCCTGCTGCGCGGCGACCGCGCCGTACCATGCCTTGCGCGTATCGAGCGCCAGGCGCAGCGTGTCCTCGGCTGCGCGGCGCTTGGCCGCCTCGAAGCGCTGGCCCTGCGCCTTCGTCGACAGCGGGATCGAGACCAGGCCGAGGATGTCGAGAAACAAGCTCCTCTCGCGCTCGATCTCGTCGCCCCTGCGCAGGCGCGCGTAGGACAGCGTAGGACCGCTCCAGCGGCTCGCCTGCACCAGGTCGGCTTCTGCGATGCCGAGCTCCGCGTAGCGCGCCTGCAGCCCGGGATTGTTGAGCAGCGCGATGCGCACCGCGTCGTCGGCCGAGAGCGGCGCGGCGAGCAGCTCCCGCACGCGCGCGGCGACCGAGTCGGCCTCGTCCGCAGCGCGTATCCACTTCGCGCCGTCGACGCCGCGCTCCGTGGCTGCTTTCTGCACGCTGGAAAAGCCGCCGTCCTGGCTGAACGAAACGCAGCCGGCGAGCAGCGCGAGCGCCGGCAGGATACCGGCCCTCATTTGCGCTCTCCCGAGGCATCCTTCTTCGGCGGGGTCTGCTCGCGCAGGATGCCGACGTGTCCGCCGATGCGGCCGACTTCCTCGTTGGCGGCGCGCCAGGGGATCTGCTTCGACAGGTCGTGCATCCGATAGCCGTCGAAGACCGACCGGTAGACGGCCTCTGGCACCCGTACCTCCGGACCGGCGGGGTCCGGTCGCGCGCCGGCTTGTGCAGCTGCATTGCCTGCGGCCAGCGCCGCAAGCAGTAACCCATATGCGTGCTTCATGCTCGCTCTCTTCGCAGTGAATGAACGCCGGCGGCCTGCGCCGCGGCGGCTCAAACGATGGCGAAGCTAGACGAGCGGGGGGCGGTCGAGCCGGTCCGGGAAGAACACGGCCGTGCCGGGTGTGGCCGCGTCGATGCTTTCACCGGCGACCGGCTGCGCCGCGAGCGCGGCGTCCATCGCCGGAGCAAAAGCCGCGCTCGAGCAATGCTCGACGCAGATGTTGCAGGAGGAATCCGCCGGCTGCGAGGGGGCCCCCTCCCCGTGGCCATGGTGCGCGTGCTGCCCCGCGTCGTGCGCGTGGCCCGTTGCCTGCGCCGCCACCGCCATGTCCTCATGCCCCGAAGGGCAGAAGCCGATCGTTGCGCCCGCGACCGCGCGCAGAGGCATCAAGGCCATGAGCGTGAGGACGACGGCGAGCTTGAGCACATGCGACATGAGAATCATTATGACATGTCGCCTGGGCGCCGGTTCCACGGTCCGACGCTTCCCTCAATGGTGCGCATGCACCACGGCATGGCCCTTGCCGCGCGCGATCAGCCAGCGGTTCACCGGCAATGCCGCGACCGCCGCGAGCGCCAGCGCCACCGCCAGGCTTCCCCAGAAGAGCAGGCTGTCGAGGCCCGCATCCATGGCGCCTGGGATGACCAGCATGATGGCGTTGTCGACGATTTCCATCACGGTGATGGACGCCGTGTCCGCGGCGAGCGCGAGCTTCGCCGCGTTGGGGAACGCCATGCCCGAAGCGAGGAGCGGGCGCATGGTCAGCGCGTAGCCGAACAAGAAAGCGAGCACCACTGCGAGCGCGATGGTCGCGAGATTATCCCAGCCGAGCGCCGTGCCGATCACCATGCCGAGGACTTCGCCGATGGCGCAGCCGGTAAGGCAATGCAGCGTCGCCGACCAAGCGAGGGCGTTGAGTGCAGTGCGCGGCATACCGGTGACCGGATGCGCCGCATGATCGCCGTGATGCATGCTTGCGTGGTCCATGTGACCTCCCGGAGGTGAAAGACCGCGCCAGTGTCATCTCTCCTACGATGGGAGAGTCAAAGGATCAGGCCTTGGCCAGGTCCTCGAGAATCGGGCAGTCGGGCCGATGGTCGCCGTGGCAGTGCTCGGTCAGATGCTCGAGCGTCGCGACCATGGACTGCATCTCCGCGATGCGCTGCTTTAGGCCGTTCATATGCTCCGCGGCGACGCGCTTGACCGAGGCGCTGGGGCGCGACTTGTTCTGCCACAGCGAGAGCAGCTCGCGGATGTCCTCGACGGAAAAGCCCAGCGACCGGGCGCGCTTGATGAAGCGCAGCGTATGCACGTCGCTCGCGCTGTAGACGCGGTAGTTGGCATGGGTGCGCGCCACCTTCTTCAGCAGGCCGATCGCCTCGTAATGGCGGATCATCTTCACCGACACACCGCTCGCCTTCGAGGCGCGGCCGATATCCACCAGGCCGCGGCCGAGCGCGTCCGCGTGCTCGAGGAACGCTTCGTTCTTGCCCATCTCAGCTCTCCGGCTTCCAGCGCTTCAAGAGCAGCGCGTTGGTGACCACGCTCACGCTGGAGAGCGCCATCGCGGCGCCCGCCACCACGGGGCTCAGGAACCCCAGCGCCGCGAGCGGGATGCCCACCACGTTGTAGAAGAACGCCCAGAACAGGTTCTGGCGGATCTTGGCGTAGGTGCGACGCGAGATGTCGATGGCCGCCGCGACGAGGCGCGGGTCGCCGCGCATCAGCGTCACGCCCGAGGCGTGCATCGCTGCGTCCGTACCGGAGCCCATGGCGAAACCCACGTCGGCCGCCGCAAGCGCCGGAGCGTCGTTGATGCCGTCGCCCACCATGGCGACGGTGCCATGAGCTTCGTGCAGCGCCTGCACTTCGCGCGCCTTGTCTTCGGGCAGCACTTCGGCACGCACGTTCTTGATGCCTACGCGCGCCGCAATCGCTTCGGCCACCACGCGGCTGTCGCCGCTCACCATGACCGATTCCACGTGGCGGCTCGCAAGCTCTGCGACTGCCTGCGCAGCCTCGGGCTTCAGCTCGTCGCCGATGCCGAGGAGCGCCAGCGCTCTGCGCGCGTCACCGAGCTCGGCGAGCCAGGACACCGTCAGTCCTTCGCGTTCGAGCGCTGCCTGCCGGTCGGCGAGCGCCGACAGATCCACGCCGAGCTCGCGCATCCAGCGGCTCGAGCCGACGGCGAGCCGCCGCTCGCCGACGCGCGCTTCGATGCCGCGCCCCGGCGTCACCTTGGTCTCGGAGGCCGGGAGCGTCGCGGTCCGTTCCCTCTTCGCGGCCTCCGTCACCGCCTTGGCGAGCGGGTGCTCACTACCGGATTGCACCGCGGCGGCGAGCGCGAGCGCCGGAGAGCGCTCTCCGCTTGCCGTCTCGAGCGCTACCAGCGTCGGCTTGCCCACCGTGAGCGTCCCGGTCTTGTCGAAGGCGACGACGCGCACCCGGTGCGCAATCTCGAGCGCCTCCGCGTCCTTGATCAGCACGCCGTGCTTCGCGGCGACGCCGGTGCCAGCGATCACGGCCGCCGGCGTCGCGAGCCCGAGCGCACAGGGGCAGGCGATCACCAAGACCGCCACGGCGTCGAGCACCGCGCGCTCCCAGTCTCCCGTACCGATCCCCCAGGCGGCGAGCGTCAACGCCGCAATGCCGAGCACCACCGGCACGAATACCGCGCTGACCTGGTCCACCAGCCGCTGGATCGGCGCCTTGCGCGCCTGCGCCGTCTCGACCATCTCGATGATGCGCGCGAGCACCGACTGCGCGCCCACCGCCGTGGCGCGCACGACGATCAGGCCTTCGGCGTTCACCGAGCCGCCCGTCACACGCTCGCCGGGTCCTTTGCCGACCGGCAGGGATTCGCCGGTGATGAGCGACTCGTCCACATGCGTCGCGCCCTCCACGATCTCCCCGTCCGCGGCGACGCGCTCTGCGGGCCGCACCACCACGAGGTCGCCCACCTTGACGGATTCCACCGGGACGTCGATCTCCTGACCGTCGCGACGCACGCGCGCGCGCTCCGGGCGCAAGGCCTGCAGCGCGCGGATCGCCTCGCTCGCCTGGCGCTTGGCGCGGTGCTCGAGCCACTTGCCGAGCAGCACCAGCGTGACCACCGCGGCGCCCGCCTCGAAGTACAGATGCGGCACGCCGTGTTCGGCGTGGCGGATGAGCAGGTAGACCGAAAGCGCATAGGCCGCGCTCGTGCCGATCGCCACGAGCAGGTCCATATTGCCGGTGCGCGCGAGGAGCGCCTTCCAGCCGGCGCGGTAGAAGCGCGCGCCGAACACGAACTGCACGGGCGTGGCGAGCACGAGTTGCAGCCACCCCGGCAGCGCCCAGTGCATGCCGAAGGGATCGAGGGCCATCGGCACGAGCAACGGCAGAGTGAGCAGAGCCGATGCGGCCACCGGCCACCAGGAGCGGTCGGTGGAAGACGAGTGCGGCACGGGCGCAAGGCGCGCCTCGTAACCCGCCTTGTGTACGGCCTCCACCAGCGACTCGGGCCGCGCGCCGGCGGCGAACGTCACGGTCGCGGTCTCGGTCGCGAGATTGACCTCGGCGCTGCCCACGCCGGGCACCTTCTTCAGCGCCTTCTCCACGCGCGCCACGCAGGACGCGCAGGTCATGCCTTCGATCGGCAGGCGGATCTGGATGCTGGTGTCCAAGGCAGGTCCTTTCAGGTCGGCGTTCGACCCGTGCAGCCTGAAGTCTGCCACCATTGGAGGGTCAAGGCGGGGGAAAGGTTCGCGCCTTTGAGGTGGGTCAAGGGCTTGACCCTGCCCTTGTGGGAGGGTGGAGGCTGTGCGCCAGGCTCCGATCCGTGGAGCCTTGGATAACGGAGCTGGAGATGATCGAACTGAAGGTACCGGACATGACCTGCGGGCACTGCGCCAGCACCATCACCAAGGCGGTGAAGGAGCTCGACGCCTCCGCCAAGGTCGAGGTGTCGCTGCCCGAGCATCGCGTGCGGGTGGACGGCAAGGCCTCCAAGGAAGACCTCGTGCGCAGCATCGCCGAGGCGGGCTACACCCCCGAAGCTATTTGAGCCGGCCGCCGAGGTCGCGCAGCACTTCCCGCGCGCAATTGTGCCCGGGCGCACCTGTGACGCCGCCGCCAGGGTGCGCGCCCGAGCCGCACAGGTACAGCCCCTGGACGGGCGTGCGGTAATCCGCATGACCGAGCACCGGGCGCGCCGACCAAAGCTGGTCGAGCGTGAGCTGCCCGTGGAAGATGTCCCCGCCGACCAGGCCGAACTCGCGCTCCAGATCGGCGGGCGAGAGCGCCGTGTGCGCGATCACGCTGGCGCGGAAGCCCGGCGCATGCGACTCCACCACGTCGAAGATGCGCTCGACCGCCTCGGCCCTGCGCGTGTCCCAGTCCGCGTCCGGCGCGAAGTGCTGGGAAAACAGGCTCGCCACGTGCGCGCCCTTGGGCGCTAGCGTCTCGTCCAGCATGCTCGGAATGACCATCTCGACAATCGGCGCGCGCGCCATGCCTTGCGCGCGCGCATCGACGTACGCCCGGTCCATGTAGGCGAGCGAGGGCGCCATGATGATGCCGGACGCGTGGTGGGGCCCGGGCTCCGGACGGCAGGAAAAGCGCGGCAGCGCGGACAGGGCGACGTTCATGCGGAAGCTCGCCGAGCCGCACTTGTAGCGCTCGATGCGCTCGCGGAACTCCTTGTCGAGCAGCGACGGCTCCAGCAGGCGCAGGAAAAGCAGCTTCGGGTTGACGTTGGCGACGATAGCGCGCCCCGCGAGTTCGCGGCCGTCCTCGAGCCGCACCGAGCCCGGGCCGACGCGAGCCACCGGCGCCTCGCATTCGATCTCCACGCCCAGGCGCCGCGCTTCGGCGGCCAGCGCTTCGCTGATCGCGCCCATGCCGCCGATGGCGTGACCCCAGAGGCCGCGCCGGCCATTCACCTCGCCGAAGCAATGATGCAGGAGGACATAGGCCGTGCCGGGCTGGTAGGGGCTGGCGTACGTGCCGACCACCGCGTCGAAGCCGAAGGCCGCCTTGACCGGCTCTGACTCGAACCAGTCTTCCAGCCAGTCGGCCGCACTGCGCGCGAACAACCCGAGCAGGTCGCGGCGCGCGGGCATGTCGAGCGACTTCAGTCGCCGCGCCGTGCGCCAGGCCGAGAGCGCATCGCGCCAGCCGCCGCCGGCGTTCGGCGGCGTGTCCAGCACCATGGCACGCAGCACGTCCGCGACCCGGTTGAGCCGCTCCCAGTACGCGGTGATGCGCAGGGCGTCGCGCGCCGAATACTTGCCGAACTCGCGCCGCGTGGCGTCCAGCCCCCCGCCGATGGCGAGATAACCGCCCGCGAGCGGCAGGAAGTTCGACAAGGGGCGCTCGACGATGCGCAGCCCGTGCTCGGCGAGCCGCAGCTCGCGGATCACTTTCGCCTGCAGCAAGCTCACGGTGTAGGCGGCCACCGAGTTGCGGAATCCGGGGTGGAATTCCTCGGTGACCGCGGCGCCGCCGACGCGCGCGCGGCGCTCCAGAACCTTCACCTTCAGCCCGCCGCGCGCGAGGTAGCAGGCGCAGGCGAGTCCATTGTGCCCGGCGCCGACGACGAGCGCGTCGTAGCCGCTCACCGGCTCACTCGACCGTGACGGACTTCGCCAGATTGCGCGGCTTGTCGACGTCGGTGCCGCGCGCAAGTGCCGCGTGGTACGCGAGCAGCTGCAGCGGCACCACGTGCAGGATCGGCGAGAGCAGTCCGTAATGCTCCGGCAGACGGATGACGTGCATGCCTTCCTGCGGCGCGATGCGCGTATCGGCGTCCGCCAGCACGTAAAGTTCGCCGCCGCGCGCGCGCACTTCCTGCATGTTCGATTTCACCTTCTCCAGCAGCGTGTCGTTCGGCGCCACCGTCACCACCGGCATGTCCTCGGTGACCAGCGCCAGCGGCCCGTGCTTGAGCTCGCCCGCCGGGTAGGCCTCGGCGTGGATGTAGGAGATCTCCTTCAGCTTCAGCGCGCCTTCCAGCGCGATAGGGTAGTGCAGCCCGCGCCCGAGGAACAGCGCGTGCTCCTTCTTCGCGAAGCGCTCGGCCCAGGCGATCAGTTGCGGCTCGAGCGCGAGCGCCGCGGCGATCGCGTTCGGCAGGTGGCGCAGCCGCCGCAGATGCTCCTTCTCCGCGCGCGCCGGCAGCCGCCGGCGCAGCTTGGCCAGCACGAGCGCGAGCAGGAACAGCCCCGCGAGCTGCGTGGTGAATGCCTTGGTGGAGGCGACGCCGATCTCCGTCCCGGCGCGCGTGAGGAACTGCATCTTCGTCTCGCGCACCATGGCGCTCGTCGGCACGTTGCACACCGCGAGGCTGCGCTTCTGCCCCAGCTTGCGCGCGTGGCGCAGCGCGGCGAGCGTATCGGCGGTCTCTCCCGACTGCGAGACCACCACCACGAGCGCATCCTTGTCCGGGACGCTGGCGCGGTAGCGGTATTCGCTTGCGATCTCCACCTGCGTCGGCAAGCGGGCGAGCGACTCGATCCAGTGCTTGGCCGTCAGCCCGGCGTAGTAGCTCGTGCCGCAGGCGAGCACCAGCACGCTCTTCGCGCCGCGCAGCATCCTGGCGGCCTCCTTGCCGAAAGGCGCGGGTGTCACGCTCTCGACGCCTTCCAGCGTATCGGCGAGCGCGCCGGGCTGCTCGAAGATCTCCTTCTGCATGTAGTGCCGGTAGGGCCCGAGATCCACCTTCGAAGCGCCCGCCTGCACGGTGCGCACCGGGCGTCGCGCCTCGCGATCCGAGGCGTCGCGCACCCTGAAGCCGCCCAGGTCGATCTCCGCGACATCGCCTTCTTCGAGGAAGGCGATGCGCTCGGTGGTGCCGGCAAGCGCCAGCGCGTCCGAGGCGAGGAACATCTCTCCCTCGCCGACGCCGACCACCAGCGGACTGCCGGCCCGCGCGCCGACCACGCTGTGCGGCCGGTCCGAAGCCACCACGGCGATGGCGTAGGCGCCCGTGAGGCGCTTGACGGCGCGCCGCACCGCCTGGAACAGGTCGCCGTCGTACAGGCTGTGCACGAGGTGCGCCACGACCTCGGTGTCGGTCTGGCTGTCGAACTCGTAGCCCGCGGCCTTCAGCTGCGCGCGCAGCTCCTCGTAGTTCTCGATGATGCCGTTATGCACGAGTGCGATTTGCCCGCGCGACATCATCGGGTGGGCGTTGTGCGTGGCCGGCGCGCCATGCGTCGCCCAGCGCGTGTGCGCGATGCCCGTGTCGGCGGCAAGCTTCCGGCTGCGCACCTGGCTAGCGAGATCCTCTACGCGCGCGACGCTGCGCACGCGCTCGAGCGCCCCGTCCGTCAGCGCCGCGACGCCGCAGGAGTCGTAGCCGCGGTACTCCAGGCGCCGCAGTCCCTCGATCAGCACCGGCACAATGTCGCGCCGCGCCGCGGCGCCCACGATTCCACACATGGCTATTTCTTCTTTGGTGCCTTCCAGTTCGGCAGCGACACCTGCTTGGCGCGCGCCACGGTGAGCTGGCCGGGCGGCGTCGTCTTCGAGATGGTCGAGCCGGCGCCGATGTAGGAGCCCCGCGCGATCGTCACGGGCGCCACCAGCGTCGCGTCCGAGCCGATGAACGAGTCGTCCTCGATGACCGTGCGGTGCTTGGCCGCGCCGTCGTAGTTGCAGGTGATCGTGCCGGCGCCGATGTTCACGCGCGCCCCGACCTCCGCGTCGCCGATGTAAGACAGGTGGTTGGCCTTCGAGCCCGTGCCAATGCGGCTCGCCTTCACCTCGACGAAGTTGCCGATGTGCACCTGGTCGCCGAGGGTCACCCCGGGCCTGGTCCTCGAGAAAGGCCCGATCCGGCAGCGCTCGCCGATGGTGGCCTCGTCGAGCTGCGTGAACGCGAGTATCTCGGTGTCGGCGCCGACCGTCACGTTGCGCAGTACACAATTCGGGCCCACGCGCACGCGGTCGCCGAGCCGCACCGCGCCCTCGAAGACGCAGTTCACATCGATCTGCACGTCGCGGCCGCAGGCGAGATCGCCGCGCACGTCTACGCGCCAGAGGTCGGCGAGGGCGACGCCCGCCTCGAGCAGCTTCTTCGCCTGCGCATTCTGGTAGGCGCGCTCGAGAATCGCGAGCTCATGCCGCGAATTGACGCCGGCGACCTCCCAGGGGTCCTGCGCCTCTACCACGGCAATGGTGACCCCGTCCTTCGCGGCGAGCGCGATCACGTCGGTGAGGTAGTACTCCTTCTGCGCGTTCGCAGGCTTCACGTGCGCCAGCCATTTCCCCAGCCGCTCCGCAGGCGCGGCGAGAAAGCCAGCGTACCACTCGCGGATGCGCAGTTCGCGCGCAGTGGCATCCTTGTGCTCTACGATGCGCCGCACGCGCTTGCGCGCGTCCCGCACCACGCGCCCGTACCCGGTCGCATCGGTGAGGTCTGAAGTGCAGATGGCCAGTCCGCCGCGCGACGCGTCCACGAGGCGCTGCAGCGTCTCCGCGCGCACCAGCGGTATGTCGCCGTTCAGCACCAGCACGCGCGCGCCGCGCGCCACCTTGGGCATTGCCTGCGCCAGGGCGTGACCGGTGCCGAGCTGCCGATCCTGCTCCACCCACTCGACTTCCTCGCCGCCGAACGACGAGCGCACTTCTGCGCCGCCGTGTCCATGCACGACCAGGATCTGCTGCGGCTTGAGGGCGCGCGCGGCGTCCAGCACATGCGCGAGCAGCGGACGGCCCGCCAGCCGATGCAGCACTTTCGGCAGCGCCGAATGCATGCGCTTCCCTTGCCCGGCGGCGAGCACGACCACGGCGAGGCTCATGGCGCTGGATTCTAGCATCGGCATCCCGGCGAACTCCTTGAAAGATCATAAGAAAGCGCCGTAACATGACAGTCCGATGACAGTGGCACGTCCCCGTGAATAGCGAAACTCTCGAGATCGTGTTCAGACTGGTGGCGGCGCTCGCGGCCGGCGGCATCATCGGACTGGAGCGCAGCTTTCGCGGCCGCGCGGCGGGATTTCGCACGCACGCGCTCGTCTGCCTCGCCTCGAGCCTTCTGATGCTCGTCACCGTCTTTGAGCATCAGTGGTTCGCCCAGCAGGCAGGCTCGCGCGTGGTGGTGGACCCGACGCGCATGGCGCAGGGGATCATGACGGGCATCGGCTTTCTGGGCGCCGGCGTCATCGTCAAGGAAGGCCTGACAGTGCGCGGGCTGACGACCGCGGCCTCGATCTGGGTGACCGCCGCGATCGGGATCCTGACCGGCATCGGCTTTTACTTCGCCGCGGGCATCGGCGTGGTCCTGACGCTCGGCACGCTGTCGGTGTTCCGCTGGATCGAAGGGCGCATGCCGACGGAACTGTATGCCAACTTCTCGGTGCGCTTTGCGCGCGACGCGGTGATGCCGGAAGCCGAACTGCGCGCCCTGGTAGGCCGCCACGGCTTTTCCGTGGCCAATCTTAACTACCGCCTGCTGAGCGAGGGTGGCCAGATCGAGTATCGCATGGTGCTGCGCGCGCTCAAGGCCGACCGCTTGCGAGCGCTGGCGGAATCCCTTAACGCCGAGGCCGGCGTCCTGGAATACCGCATCTCCCCGACGAGCGACTGACTCAGCGCGGCAGCTCGGACAATCCCATCAGGAACTCGTCGACCGCGCGCGCGCACTGGCGCCCCTCGCGGATCGCCCACACCACGAGCGACTGCCCGCGGCGCATGTCGCCGGCCGTGAACAGCTTGTCCACCGAAGTGCGGTAGGCGCTCGCGCCTTCGACGTCGGCGCGTACATTGCCGCGCGCGTCCTTCTCCACGCCGAACACTTCCAGGACGGAGGCCACCGGCGAGACGAAGCCCATCGCCAGCAGGACGAGGTCGGCGGGCAGCTCGAACTCCGAGCCGGGCACTTCCACCGGCTTGCCGCTCGTCCAGTCCAGTTTCACCGCCTTCAGCGCCTTGACCTTGCCGCCCTCGCCGACGAAGGCCTTGGTGGCGATCGACCAGTCGCGCTCGGCGCCCTCCTCGTGCGACGACGAGGTGCGCAGACGCGTCGGCCAGTATGGCCACTCGGGATTGCGCTCGGGGTCCGGCGGCATCGGCAGCAACTCGAACTGGGTGATCGACGACGCCGCGTGGCGGTTGGAGGTGCCCACGCAGTCCGAACCGGTATCGCCGCCGCCGATGATGACGACGTGCTTGCCGCTCGCCCACAGGTCGTCGACGTTCTTGTCGCCGGCCACGCGCCGGTTCTGCAGCGGCAGGAAATCCATGGCGAAGTGCACGCCGTCCAGATCGCGTCCCGGCACCGGCAGGTCGCGCGGCACCTCCGCGCCGCCGGCGAGCACGACGGCGTCGAAGTCCTTGAGCAGCTTTTTCGCATCCACCGGGCGCGCCTGGCGATTGCCGGCCCCGACCGGAGCGGCCCCGATCACGTGGTTGGTGCGGAATTCGACGCCCTCGGCTTGCATCTGCTCGATGCGACGATCGATGTGCCACTTCTCCATCTTGAAGTCCGGGATGCCGTAGCGCAGAAGCCCGCCGATCCGGTCGTTCTTCTCGTATACCGTGACCGCGTGGCCGGCGCGCGCCAGCTGCTGGGCGCACGCGAGGCCCGCGGGCCCGGAGCCGATGACGGCCACCTTCTTGCCGGTCCTCGCCGCCGCCGGCTGCGGTGCGACCCATCCGCTTTCCCAGGCGCGATCGATGATCGCGTGCTCGATCGACTTGATGCCCACCGGATCGTTGTTGATGCGCAGGACGCAGGCCTCCTCGCAGGGCGCGGGGCACACGCGGCCGGTGAACTCGGGGAAGTTGTTGGTCGAGTGCAGCGTGTCGATGGCGAGTTTCCAGTCGCCGCGATAGACGAGGTCGTTCCAGTCCGGGATGATGTTGTTCACCGGACAGCCGGACATGCAGAACGGCGTGCCGCAGTCCATGCAGCGCGCGCCCTGGATCTTGGCTTCCTCGTCGGAGAGGTGCAGCACGAACTCGCGATAGTGCTTCTTGCGCGCGTCCGTGCTTTCGCTCGCTTCCTGGAGCCGCTGGTACTCCAGGAAGCCCGTGACCTTGCCCATTCAGGCCGCCTCTTTCTTGCGGGCGGCGGCCAGCTCGCCCAGCGCGCGCCGGTACTCCTTCGGGAACACCTTGACGAAGCGCGCCCGGTACTCGGCCCACTGCCCGAGGATCTGCTGCGCGCGACGGCTGCCCGTGTGCTTCGCGTGCGCCTCGATGAGCGCGCGCACGTTCGCCTCGTCGGTGCGGCCGAGGTGCCAGAACTCGCGGCCGCCTCTTGCCTGCTGCTCGGTCTCCGCCAGTATCGGCTCGAGGTCGACCATCGCCGGGTTGCAGCGCCTCGCAAAATCGCCGTCCGTATCCAGCACGTAGGCGATGCCGCCCGACATGCCGGCGGCGAAATTGCGCCCGGTCGAGCCGAGCACCGCCACGGTGCCGCCCGTCATGTACTCGCAGCCGTGATCGCCCACGCCCTCGACCACTGCCGTGGCGCCCGAATTGCGCACCGCGAAGCGCTCGCCGGCGACGCCGCGGAAATACGCCTCGCCCGCGATCGCGCCGTACAACACCACGTTGCCCGTGATGATGTTGTCGGCGGGCTCGCCGCGAAACTTCGGCGAAGGCTGCACGCTGATGCGCCCGCCCGACAATCCCTTGCCGCAGTAGTCGTTGGTGTCGCCGACCAGGCTCAGCGCCACGCCGCGCGCGAGGAACGCACCGAAGCTCTGCCCGGCCGACCCGGCGAAGCGCACCTGGATAGTGTCCTCCGCCAAGCCTTCATGCCCGTAGCGTCGCGCGATCTCGTGCGACAGCATCGTGCCCACGGTGCGGTTGATATTGCGGATCGGCATGTCGATGGCGACCTTCTCGCCGCGCTCGAGCGCCGGCTGCGCCAGCTCGATCAAGCGCTGGTCGAGCGCCTTCTCCAGGCCGTGGTCCTGCGACTCGCTGTGATGGACGGCCACCTGCACCGGCATCTTCGGCATCTCGAAGATGCGGGAAAAATCGAGTCCTTTGGCCTTCCAGTGCTCGATGCCCTTCCTCATGTCGAGCAGGTCAGTGCGTCCGATCAGCTCGTCCAGCTTGCGGATGCCGAGGCTGGCCATCAGCTCTCGCGCCTCTTCGGCGACGTAGAACATGTAGTTGACGACGTACTCGGGCTTGCCCGTGAACTTGCGCCGCAGCGCCGGGTCCTGCGTCGCCACGCCGACCGGGCAGGTATTGAGGTGGCACTTGCGCATCATGATGCAGCCGCTCACCACGAGCGGCGCGGTGGCGAAGCCGAATTCGTCCGCGCCGAGGATCGCGCCGATTACGACGTCGCGCCCGGTCTTCAGCTGCCCGTCCACCTGGACTGCGATCCGGCCGCGCAGCCGGTTGAGCACCAGCGTCTGCTGGGTCTCCGCCAGGCCGAGCTCCCAGGGGGTCCCGGCATGCTTGATCGAGCTCCACGGCGAAGCGCCCGTGCCGCCGTCGTAGCCCGAGATCGTGACGTGATCCGCCTTCGCCTTCGACACGCCCGCCGCCACGGTACCGACACCGACTTCGGACACTAGCTTCACGGAAATCGAAGCGTTCGGGTTGGCGTTCTTCAGGTCGTGGATCAGCTGCGCGAGGTCCTCGATCGAGTAGATGTCGTGGTGCGGCGGAGGGCTGATGAGCTCCACCCCCGGCGTAGAGAAGCGCAACTCGGCGATGTACTCGGAAACCTTGCGGCCCGGGAGCTGCCCGCCCTCGCCCGGCTTGGCGCCCTGAGCCATCTTGATCTGGATCTGCTCGGCGCTCGCCAGGTACTCGGCAGTGACGCCGAAGCGGCCCGAGGCTACTTGCTTGATCTTGGACTTCAGCACGTCGCCTGCGCGCAGCTCGATATCCTTCTCCACACGGCCGGCGCCGAGGCGCGAGCGCAGCGTCTCGCCGGCCTTCACGGGGGCGTAGCGCCGGCGGTCCTCGCCGCCTTCGCCGGTGTTCGACTTGCCGCCGATGCGGTTCATGGCCACGGCAAGCGTCGTGTGCGCCTCGGTCGAAATCGAGCCCAGCGACATCGCGCCGGTCGAGAAGCGCTTGACGATCTCCGCGGCGGGCTCGACCTCGTCGATCGGTACGGGCCTGACCTTGTCGCGCTGGAACTCGAACAGCCCGCGCAGCGTCATGTGGCGCAGCGACTGGTCGTTGATGATCTGCGCGTATTCCTTGTACGAGGAGTACGAATCGCTGCGCGTGGCGCGCTGCAGCTTGGCGATCGCGTCCGGCGTCCACATGTGCTCCTCGCCGCGCACGCGCCAGGCATACTCGCCGCCGGCATCCAGCATCTCGCGCAGCACCGGATCGCGCTCGTCGAAGGCGGCGCAGTGGATGCGGATCGCTTCCTCCGCCACCTCGAACAGGCCGATGCCGCCGACGTTCGAGGCGGTGCCGGTGAAGTACTTGTCCACCAGCGGCCGCGCCAGCCCCACGGCCTCGAAGATCTGCGCGCCCGTGTAGGACATGTAGGTCGAGATGCCCATCTTGGACATCACCTTCTTCAGGCCCTTGCCGACCGCCTTGACAAAATTCTTGATCGCCTTGCTGCCGGCCGCCGGGTCGCCCGGGTGCATGGCGAGCAGCGTCTCCAGCGCGAGGTAGGGGTGCACGGCTTCCGCGCCGTAGCCACCGAGCAGCGCGAAGTGATGCACTTCGCGCGCCGAGCCGGTCTCGACCACGAGTCCCGCGCTGGTGCGCAAGCCCTTGGCCACCAGATGCTGGTGGATCGCCGAGAGCGCGAGCAGCGCCGGGATCGCGACGCGCTCGCGGTCGACGAGCCGGTCCGAGATCACGATGATCGAGGCGCCCGCGCGCACCGCGTCCTCGGCCTGCGCGCACAGCGAGGCGAGGCGCGCCTCGACGGCGTCGCGCCCCCACGCCACAGGGTATGTGATGTCGAGCTCGAGCGCGCGGAACTTGCCGCCGGTATAGCGCTCGATGTGCCGGATCTTCTCCATCTCGTAGAAGTCGAGCACCGGCTGCGACACCTCGAGCCGCAGCGGCGGGTTCATCTCGTCGATGCCGAGCAGGTTCGGCTTCGGACCGATGAACGACACGAGCGAGGTCACCAGCTCCTCGCGAATCGGGTCGATCGGCGGATTGGTGACCTGCGCGAACAGCTGCTTGAAGTAGTGGTACAGCGTCTTGTCCTTGCCCGAAAGCACGGCGAGCGGCGAGTCGTTGCCCATCGAGCCGATCGGCTCTTCGCCGTTCTGCGACATCGGCGCCATCAGGAACTTGACCTCTTCCTGCGTATAGGCGAAGGCCTGCTGCCGGTCGAGCAGCGGCACGGCGCTCTTCAGCGGCGCGGTCTTCTCGCTCTCCACCTCGTCCAGCTTGACGCGGATGCGCTCGATCCACTCCGCGTAGGGGCGCGCGCCCGAGAGCGCATCCTTCAGCTCGGCGTCGTCGACGATGCGGCCCTTCTCCAGGTCGACGAGGAACATCTTGCCCGGCTGCAGGCGCCACTTCTTGACGATTTTTTCCTCCGGCACCGGCAGGCAGCCGCACTCGGATCCCATGATGACCAGGCCGTCCTCGGTGACGATGTAACGCGACGGGCGCAGCCCGTTGCGATCGAGCGTGGCGCCGATCTGCCGGCCGTCCGTGAATGCAATCGACGCCGGTCCGTCCCAGGGCTCCATCATCGCCGCGTGATACTCGTAGAAAGCGCGCCGCGCCGGATCCATGAGCGCGTGGTTCTCCCACGCCTCCGGAATCATCATCATCATGGCGTGCGCCACCGAGTAGCCGCCCATGACCAGCAGCTCGAGCGCGTTGTCGAACGATGCCGAGTCCGATTGCCCGGGGTAGATCAGCGGCCAGATCTTGCCGAGGTCCTCGTCGAGGACGGGGCTGGAGATGGCGCCCTGGCGTGCGCGGATCCAGTTCACGTTGCCGCGCACGGTATTGATCTCGCCGTTGTGCGCGATCATGCGGAACGGGTGCGCCAGGTCCCACGACGGGAACGTGTTGGTCGAGAAGCGCTGGTGCACGAGCGCGAGCGCCGATTCGACGCGCGCGTCCTTCAGGTCGAGGTAGTACTCGCCGACCTGATGGGCGAGCAGCATGCCCTTGTAGACCAGCGTGCGCGCCGACATCGAGGGCACGTAGAACTCCTTGCCGTGCGCGAGCCTGAGCGCCTGGATGGCGTGGCCGGAGCTCTTGCGGATGATGTAGAGCTTGCGCTCCAGGGCGTCGGTCACGGTCACCCCGCGTCCGCGCCCGATGAAGATCTGGCGGATCACCGGCTCGAGCTTCTTCGCCGGCTCGGCGAGATCGGCGTTGTCGACGGGAACGTCGCGCCAGCCGAGGATCACCTGGCCTTCGTCCTTGACCGCCCGCTCGATCTCGTACTCGCACGCCTGCCGGCTCGCCGGATCGCGCGGCAGGAACACCATGCCGACGCCGTACTGTCCCAGCGGTGGAAGCTTTACCCCCTGCCGCGCCATTTCTTCGCGCAGGAACCGGTCCGGAATCTGGATGAGCAGTCCGGAGCCGTCGGAAAGCTTCGGATCCCACCCCACCGCACCCCGGTGCGTCAGGTTCCTGAGGACGGTGAGCCCCTGCTCCACGATGCCGTGGGACTTCTTGCCCTTGATGTGCGCGACGAATCCTACGCCGCAGGCATCGTGCTCGTGCCGCGGGTCGTACAGGCCTTGCGCGCCGGGCTGGGCAGGCAGCTCCATAGGCAAATCTCTGATTTGCAGTGCGTTTCGCTCAAGTTCGCCGCTATGCACAAAAACAGCGGCAATGCGGTCGAATATACCCGCGGAACCTAGCGTCAACAAGGGCTTCCGGCTTAGCGCCGGCTACCGCGACGCAGCAGTCTGCGGCTTGGCGCTGGCGGCGGCGATCGCCGCGCGAACGTCCCGCTCCTCGAGGTCGTGGCGCAGGATGGCCTGTCCGATCCCTTGCAGCACCACGTAGCGAATGCGGCCGGCGGAGGCTTTCTTGTCGCCCGCCATCAGCTCGAGGTAGCGCTCCCAGGCGAGTGGCGGCCCTTGGACGGGTAGGCCTGCCCGCTGCACGAGCCGCTTCAGCCGCGCCGCGTCGTCCGCCGCAAGCATGCCGGCGCGCACGGACAGCTCCGCCGCCATCACCATCCCCGCAGCCACGGCCTCGCCGTGCAGCCAGGCGCCGTATCCGGCGCCCGCCTCGATGGCATGGCCGAAGGTATGCCCGAAGTTGAGCAACGCCCGCGGTCCCGACTCGCGCTCGTCGGCCGCGACCACCTGTGCTTTCAACTCGCACGAGCGGCGCACGACGTGCGACAGCGCCTCGGTATCGCGCGCGAGCAGCCGCTCGAGGTGCGACTCCAACCAGGACACGAGTTCTGCGTCGAGCGCGAAGCCGTGCTTGATGACCTCGGCGATGCCTGCACGCAGCTCCCGGTCAGGCAGCGTGGCGAGCGTGCCCACGTCCGCGACGACGGCCACCGGCTGATGGAAGGCGCCGATCATGTTCTTGCCGCGCGCATGGTTCACGGCGGTCTTGCCGCCCACGGACGAATCCACCTGCGCGAGCAGAGTGGTCGGCACTTGCAGGAAATCGATGCCGCGCTGGTAGACAGCGGCGGCGAAACCCGCCAGGTCGCCCACCACCCCGCCGCCCAGGGCGACGATCAGGCCATCGCGGCCGATGCGCGCGGCCAGCAGTCCGTCGAACACGCGCTCGAGCGTGGCCCAGCTCTTGGCCGACTCGCCATCCTCCACCAGCACTTCCGTTGCCACCTGCGCCCCTGCGCGCCCCAATGCGGCCTTCACGCGCGCGCTGTATATCGGCGCGACCACCGTGTTGCTGACCACGGCCACGCGCCCGCCGCGCAAGTGGGAGCGATAGAGCGGCTCCGCGTCGAGCGCGCCGGCGCCGATGTGAATCGGGTAGGCGCGCCGGCCGAGTTCTACGCGGACAGTTTCCATGTCTCCTTCAGCCGCCCCAGGACTTCACGCGCGAGGTTCTGCACGCTCTGTCGTCCCGTGTCCATCACGATGTCGGCGACCTCGCGATACAGCGGGTCACGCACCCCGTACAGCTCGCGCATGCGCGCCAGCGGATCCGGCGTCGCGAGCAGAGGTCGGTTCCGGTCCTGCCGCACGCGCTCGTAGAGCGCGTCGGGCGGCGCATGCAGGTAAACGACCGTGCCGCGCGCCGCCAGCAGGCGGCGATTGACCTCGGCGAGGATCGCGCCGCCACCGGTCGCCAGCACCACGTCGTGCTGCGCCGTCAGCTCGGCGAGCACCGCCGACTCGCGCGCGCGAAATCCCGCCTCGCCCTCGATGTCGAAGATCACCGCGATCTTCACGCCGCAGCGTCGCTCCACCTCGTGGTCGGAATCGAAGAAGGCGCGCTTCAGCCGGCGCGCCAGCAGCCGCCCCGCGGTGGTCTTGCCGGCCCCCATCATGCCGACCAGGAATACATTGCGCGCGCCGTGCATGCTCCTATTGTAGGACTTGCGCAAACAAAAACGGCCAGGCGAGCCTGGCCGTGTCCCACAAGGAGATCTGGCAAAGAATTCAGCGCACCGTGACGCGCTCGTTGACGATGCGAGGCGTCACGAATACCAGCAGCTCGGTCTTCTGCGAGTTGGTCGATCGGTTCTTGAACAGATTGCCCACGACCGGCAGATCGCCGAAGAAGGGCACCTGGGTGACGTCGGTGCGCTCGGTCTGCTCGAAGATGCCACCGATCACGACGGTGCCGCCATTTTCGACCAGCACCTCGGTCTTCACGTGCTTGGTGCTGATCTGCACGCCGGCCGGCGTCGTCGCCCCGGGTGCATCCTTGTTGACGTCCAGCGTCATGATCACGTTGCCGTCCGGCGTGATCTGCGGCTTCACCTTGAGCGCAAGGTTGGCTTTGCGGAACGCCACGGCAGTCGCGCCCGAGGAGGTCGCTTGCTGGTATGGGATCTCCGTGCCCTGCTCGATCACCGCCTCGACCTGATCGGCGGTCAGCACGCGCGGGCTGGAGATGATCTTGCCCTTGCCGTCCGCCTCCAGCGCCGAAAGCTCGAGATTCAGGAATCGGGTCAGCGCGCTGTTGAATAGAATGAACGACAGCTGCCCCGCGTTGAACGCATTCAGGCCCGCGGCGGGCAGGTTGCTGTTCAGGCCGGGCCCGTTGATTACCGGAGTGCCCTGCACGATGCCCATCGCCTGCCCGGTATTCACCAGTTCGGCGCCGATGTTGGGGCCCTTGATGCCGCCGATCGAGCGATTGGCCGGACCACTCTCGATCAGCCCGATGCGCACGCCGAGGTTCTTGCTGAAAGTGTCGCTCGCCTCGACGATGCGCGCCTCGATCATGACCTGGCGTACGGGCACGTCGATCTTGGCCAGAAGCTTTCTCACCTCCTCGAGCCGCGACGGCGTGTCCTGCACGAACAGCGTGTTGGTGCGCGCGTCCACCACCGCGCTGCCGCGCTTGGAAAGCAGCGGCTGGGTCTTGTCCGAGAGCAGCTTGGCGACGTCGGACGCCTTCTGGTAATTCATCTGAAAGGCCTCGGTGCGCGTCTGCTCGAGGTCGTTGATCTGCTGCGCGGCCTCGAGCGCGAGCTTCTCGCGCGTCGCCAGCTCGTCGCGCGGCGCGATCCAGATGACGTTGCCGTTGCGCCGGCTGTCCAGGCCGCGCGTCTGCAGGATGATGTCCATCGCCTGGTCCCAGGGCACGTCCTTCAGCCGCAGGGTGATGTTGCCGCCGACGGAGTCGCTGGTGATGATGTTCAGGTCGGTGAAGTCCGCGAGCACGTTGAGCACGGCGCGCACCTCGACGTTCTGGAAGTTCAGCGACAGCTTCTCGCCGACGTACTGCCCCTTCTTCGGCGTCGCGTCCGGAACGACCGGCTTCACCTCGACGACGAATTGCGTGTCGGACTGGTACGCATTGTGGTCCCACTGCCCGCGCGGCTCGATGACCATGCGCACGTTCTCGCCCTGCTGGAAGGTGCTGATGTTCTGCACCGGGGTGGCGAAATCGACGACGTCCAGACGCCGGCGCAGGTTGTCGGGCAGCGCGGTCTTGAGGAAATCGACGATGATGTTCTGCCCCTGCTGGCGGATGTCGATCCCGGTGGCGGTGTCGGAGAGCTCCACGACCACGCGCCCTTCGCCGGTGCGCCCGCGGCGGAAGTCTATGTCGCGGATGGCGTGCTTCGATTCACCCCGGCCTTCGGCGAAATGGGCCACCTTGTCACCCGCAGGCGCCGCTGCAGCCGACAGCGTCACTACGACGTTGCGGCCATCGAGCGCCACTTCGTGCGCCACCGGGCGGCGCAGGTTGAGCACCAGGCGCGTCTTGTCGGCCGCCTGCACCACGTTCATCGAGCGCAGCTCGCCCTGGGCGATCTCCTGCGCGGAGCGCCCCAAGGCATTCACCGTGCCGGCGAAATCAAAGGCGATGCGCGCCGGGTTGGCGACCGCAAAGCTGGGCGGCGGCGCGCGCAGCGGCTCCTTGGTGGTGATGCGCAGCACCACCTTCCCGCCCTGCTGCGACACGTCGAGCGCCTCGATGCTGTTGGAGGACTGGGCGAGCGCCATGCCGCACGCCGCCAGCCAGATGGCAAGCACGCGCAGGGTGCCGCGCGCGATCCGATCGATCCTCATTTCTTGACCTCCTGCAGTTGCAGCGAGCTCGAGCGCTCGATCCATTCGCCGCTGCCTTCCTGGATCAGTTCCTTGAGGCTGATCTGCACCTCATCGATACCGGTGATCACGCCGAAGTTCTGCCCCATGTAGTTGCCCTTGCGCACGCGGTACAGGTTGGGTCCGGCCTTCACCAGGCCGAAACTCTCGCCGCCCTGCGTGAGCGATCCCACCATCTGGATGGACTCCAGCGGGAAGGCCTCGAGCGGTTCCTTGGGCCGGTCGAGGTCGGGCTGCTTGCCTCCCGCCTTCGCCGCCGTCCCGGGTGCCGCCGCGACCTCGATGCGATCAGGCCGGAACGGGTCGACCTCGCCCTCGGCCTGGTAGGGCACGGGCTCGTAGGGCCGGACCTGCGGCAGCGGATCGACCCGCCCGCGAAGGTCCTTGGTCAGCTCGTTGAGCTCGTTCTTCAGGTCGCTGTGCTGCTCGCCGCCGCAGGCGGCGAGCACGGCCACGCACGCGAGCACCAGGACGCGCCTCATCGGCGTCCCTTCTTCGCGCCGGCGGCCGCCTTGCGCTGCGCGGCGATCTCTTCCTCGTCCAGGTAGCGGAACGTGCGCGCCGTGACCTCCATCACCAGACTGCCGTCCTTCGCCGTCGTCATGTTGACGTTGTTGAGCGTCACGATGCGCGACAACTGCCCGACGTCGCTCGCGAAGGCGCCCATGTCGTGATACACGCCGACCACCTTCAGATTGATCGGCAGCTCGGCGTAGAACTCGCGCACGACCTCGCGCCCCGCGGGCTTGAACAGCTCGAACTGCAGGCCGCGGCCGAGTCCGGCCTGGTTGATGTCCACCAGCAGGGCGTCCATCTGCGACTTGTTGGGCAGCTGCTTGAGCAGCGCGCCGAACTGCGTATCGATCTCGCGCAACTGCTGCTTGTGCAGGTCGAGGTTGACGGCCTGTGCCTTCTTCTTGACGTAGTCCTGCTTGAGCTTCTGCTCGTCGTTCCTGCCCGTTTCCAGCTCCTCGAGCTGCCCCTGCCACAGGCCGAAATACCCCAGCACGGGCAGCGCCACCAGGATCGCCACCAGCACGACCGCCTTGGGAATGGCCGACCAGCTACCCGGATCGCGCCAGTTGGTGGCCCGGAAGTCCTCGACGATCCTGTTGAAGTCGATGGCCATCGCCATGGTTCAGCCCTTCTTGGCCGGCGCTTTGGCCGGCGCCTTGGGCGCTTCCTTGAGCGTCACCGGCTTGAGCTGCATGGTCAGATTGAACTCCGACAGGCGCTTGTTGCCGACCTTCGAGGCCTTGATTTCGATGAGCTTGGGATCGGCGAGCCAGGGCGAAGCCTCGATGTTGCGCATGAGCGTGGACACGCGCGCATTGGATTGCGCGTAGCCGTGCAGCGCGATCGACAAGCCCTTTTGCCTGACGCCTTTCAGGTAGACGCCTTCAGGCATCTGGCGCACGAGCTGGTCCATCAGGTGCACGGTCTGCGCCCGGTCGGCCTGCAGCGTCTCGATGATCTGCTTGCGCGCAAGCAGCGCCGCAATCTCGTCCTTGAGTTTCTTGATCTCGGCAATTTCCTTGTCCAGCACCGCGATCTGCCCCTTGAGGTAGCTGTTGCGGCCGTCCTGGATGTCGATCAACTGGCTGATGTAGAGATATCCCGCCCCGACGATCGCCAGGCCGAGCACGGCGGTCAGGACGCCGAGCACCGCGAAATGCTGGCGGCCGCGCTTGCGCCGCTCCTCGCGGTGCGGCAACAGGTTGATGCGTACGCTCATCAGTCGAACCGGCGCATGGCGAGGCCGCAGGCCACGATCAGCGAGGGCGCGTCCACCATGAGCTTCTTCATCTGGATGCGCGGAGACGTCTGCATGGCCGCGAACGGGTTGGCCACCATCGTCGCGACCTGCGTGCGGGTCTGGACCACCTCGTCCAGCCCTGGAATTACCGCTGAGCCGCCGGCCAGCAGGATCTGGTCGACGCTGTGGTACTGCGTCGACGTGAAGAAGAACTGCAGCGCGCGCTGCACCTCCATGGCGAGGTTCTCCATGAACGGGCGCAGCACTTCGGACTCGAAGTCATCCGGCAAGCCACCGGAGCGCTTCGCGCTTTCTGCTTCCTCGGCGCTCATGCCGTAGCGGGCGACGATATCCTGCGTCAGCTGGCTGCCGCCGAACGCCTGCTCCCGCGAGTACACGGACTGGTCGTTGCGCATCACGCTCACGTTCATCACGTTGGCGCCCACGTCGACGACGGCGACGTTCAGGTCCTTGCCGCCCCCGGGAAGCTGGCCGACGACCAGGCCGAGCGCGGTCTGCTGCGCGAAGGACTCGATGTCCATCACGGCCGCCTTCAGGCCGGCCGACTCGGCGACGGCCACCCGGTCTTCGACCTTTTCCTTGCGCGTCGCCGCGATCATCACTTCCTGCTCGTCAGGCGAGGTCGGCGACGGGCCGACCACCTGGAAATCGAGATTGACCTCCTCGAGCGCGAACGGGATGTACTGGTTGGCCTCCGATTCCACCTGGACCTCGAGCTCGGTCTCGCGCAGGCTCGCGGGCACGACGATCTTCTTCGTGATCACGGCGCCCGTCGGCACGGCCATGGCCACGTGCTTGGCACGCGTCCCGAGGCGCTTGTAGGCGCGTTTCACCGCCTCGACGACCATCTCCAGGTTGCTGATGTTGCCGTCGACGGTGGCATCCCGCGGCAGGGGCTCGATCACGTAACGCTCGACGCGATAGCCGCTCTTGCCCGCATCTACGATCTCGAGCATCTTGACCGACGATGAGCTGATGTCCAGACCGAACAGCGGCGGCGCCTTCGGGCTGAAGATGTCCAGTTGCATCGTTATTTCCCTTTTTGTATCGGCCCTTAGGCACGATACGTAGAATTTGCGTTAAATGCTAGCAACAACTCCCCCCGGTGTCTAGCGAATCCGTCACCCTTTGGGGGACGGCTATAATTCGCGCTCATCCTGCTGCGCGCAAATGCGGCTGCCTCGGTGCCGCAATGGTTGCCTAATCCTTGATCTGGCTTCGTTTTTTGACGTTTCCACTGGCCCTGCTCGGGGGCCTGATTGCCGCCGGCCTGTGCGTCGTAGGGCTGGTGGTCGCGCTGGCCTACCCGAACCTGCCATCCCTGGAGACCCTGACCGATTACCAGCCCAAGGTCCCGCTGCGCGTCTACACGGTCGAGGGGGAACTGATCGGCGAATTCGGCGAGGAACGCCGGGTGCTCGTGGACATCAAGGACGTCCCGCCGACCCTCACCAACGCCATCATCGCTACGGAAGACGAGCGCTTCTACCAGCACTCGGGAATCGACTACATCGGGGTGGCGCGCGCCGCGTATGCCAACCTGCTGACGGGAGGCCGGCGGCAGGGCGCGAGCACGATCACCATGCAGGTGGCGCGCAACTTCTTCCTTTCGTCCGAGAAGACCCTGACGCGCAAGCTCTACGAGGTCCTGCTGGCGCTGAAGATCGAGCACAACCTGACCAAGGACCAGATCCTCAGCCTGTACGTCAATCAGATCTACCTGGGGCAGCGCGCCTACGGCTTTGCCTCCGCGGCACAAACCTATTTCGGCAAGAGCATCGGTCAGCTGACCCTGGACGAAGCCGCCATGCTCGCGGCCCTGCCCAAGGCACCGTCCAGCTACAACCCGATCGCCAATCCGCAGCGCGCGAAGCAGCGTCAGGTCTACGTGCTGCGCCGCATGCGGGACTTGGGCTACATCACCCAGGAACAGTTCGACCAGGTTGCGCAAGCGCCGATCGTCACCCGCAAGGCGGCCGAAACCACTTACGCGGTGCGCGCCGAGTATGTGGCCGAGATGGTGCGCCAAGCGGTGTACGAGCAATATCCGGATGACGCCTACAGTCGCGGCTTTCGTGTCTACACCACGATCCGCAACGCCGACCAGGAAGCCGCAGTGCTCGCGCTGCGCAGCGGCCTCATGGAATATGACCGCCGCCTCGGCTATCGCGGCCCCGAGGCGTTCGCGGAGCTTCCGGCCAAGGCCGGGGAGGTCGAATTCGAGGAGGCGCTTGCCGACCACGACGACGATGACGACCTGCTGGTCGCGCTGGTGCTCTCTGCGAGCACGCGCGAAGTCAAGGTCGTCCTGAAGAACGGGCAGGAAGCGGTGATCAAGGGCGACGGGCTGAAATTCGCCGCGCCTTCGCTGCAGCGCGTGCCCGCGCAGCGCCGCATCCGGCGGGGCGCCATCGTGCGAGTGCGCCAGCCGGATGCCAAGAACTGGGAGATCGTGCAGCTGCCGGACGCCGAGGCCGCCTTCATCGCCATGGACACGACGGATGGCGCGATACGCGCCCTGGTCGGCGGATTCCAGTTCTACCGCAGCAAGTTCAACCACGCGACCCAGGCCTGGCGTCAGGCAGGCTCGGCGTTCAAGCCTTTCATTTACTCCGCCGCGCTCGAGCGCGGCTTTACCGCCGCGACCGTCGTGCCCGACGAACCGATCGCCATCGAGGCCGACGTCACCGGAAGCCAGCGCTGGGAGCCGAAGAATTTCGACGGCAAGTTCGAAGGGCCCATGCGCCTGCGCACGGCACTCGCCAAGTCCAAGAACATGGTATCGGTACGCATCCTCGACGCCATCGGCCCCAAGTACGCGCAGGATTACGTGACGCGCTTCGGCTTCGAGCCCGAGCGCCATCCGCCCTATCTGACGATGGCTCTCGGCTCGGGTACGGTGACCCCGTGGCAGATGGCGCGCGCCTACGCAGTATTTGCCAACGGCGGCTATCTCGTGCAACCGTACTTCATCCACAAGATCGTCGACGACCGCGGCAATCTGCTCGGCGAAGCGCGTCCGCAACGCGCCGGCGACGAGTCGCTGCGCGTGATCGACACGCGCAACGCCTTCATCATGGACTCGTTGATGCAGGATGTGGCGCGCGTCGGCACGGCGGCGCGCGCGGCGAGTCTCGGCCGGAAGGACGTCGCCGGCAAGACTGGAACGACCAACGAATTCATCGATGCCTGGTTTGCCGGCTACATCCCGTCGCTCGTGGGGGTGTCCTGGGTCGGGTTCGACCAGCCGCGCACGCTGGGCAGGAACCAGACCGGCGGCCTGGTGGCGCTGCCGATCTGGGTCGGCTACATGCAGAAGGTGCAGAAAGCCGTGCCGGAGATGCAGCGCATCGTGCCCGAAGGCGTGGTCACCGGCGACACCTTCGATCTCGATCCGGCCGGCCTGGGGCAGGTGAAGCAGCTGCCCGAATACTTCTACCGGGAATTCGTGCCGACGGACGACACGCCCCCGTTCCCCCTGCTGCCGGTGTTCGTGCCGCCGCCGGAGGAATCGCTGACGACAGAGCCGCCCGCAGATTCAGGCGTGGCTCCGGCGCCGCCTGCGCCCGCACCTGCGCCCGTCACGGCGCTGCCGCCCGCCCCGCGCTAACCCGGAGCGAGGATCACCGGCGTCCCGCCCTGCGCGGACACGATCTTCGAGAGCGCCGCGAACAGCTCGGTGCCGTCGCGCGTGTCGCGCCAGGCGTGGTCGACGCGCCGGAAATGAAACCCGCCCGATTTCGCCGCCACCCAGATTTCGCGCGCCGCGGCGTGGCGATTGACGATCACCTTTGAGCCGTCGGCGAACTCGATCTCCAGCACGCCGCCATCCTTCGGCAGCACGTCCAGGTCGAGGTTCGCGCGCTCCAACGCGCGCTCGACGGCCGCCAGCGCAGCGTCGGCGAGAGACTCGAACTCGGTGTCCGTCATGTCGTATCGGTTCCCTGCTACCATGGCCATTTTAGCCGCCGCATGCGCGCCTTTGCGTTGATCGTCTCCGCCCTGCTGCTCGCTGCAGGCTGCGGCCAGCGTGGTCCGCTGTACCTGCGCGACAACCCGCCCCCCGGCGTCAAGGCGCACAAGTCCGAGTCGTATGAGCCGGTGCCCTACCCTGCGGAGGACGCGGAGCGCACCTCCGAGAAGAAGTAGCGCCCATGGAATTCGCGTACCGGCAGGGCGTGCTTTGCGCCGAACAGGTGCCGCTCGACGAGATCGCGCGGCGTGTGGGCACGCCATGCTACGTCTACTCGCGCGCAGCGATCGAGCGTGCCTACGGCGAGTTCGCCCGGGCGTTGTCCGGGCGGCGCGCGCTCATCGCCTACTCGGTCAAGGCGAACTCCAATCTCGCGGTGATCGCGCTGCTCGCCCGCCTCGGCGCCGGCTTCGACATCGTCTCCGGGGGCGAGCTGGCGCGCGTGCGCGCCGCCGGCGGCGACCCGCGGCGCACCCTGTTCTCCGGCGTCGGCAAGACTGAAGGCGAGATCCGCCAGGCGCTGGAAGCCGGGGTGCTGTGCCTCAATCTCGAGTCGGAAGCGGAGCTCGCGCGGGTCGTCGCCGTGGCCGCGCACCTCGGCGTGCGCGCGCCGGTCGCCTTTCGCGTCAATCCCGACGTCGACGCGAAGACGCACCCCTACATTTCCACCGGCATGCGGCAGAACAAGTTCGGCGTCGCCTACGCGGAGGCGGAGCGGCTGTACGCGCTCGCCGCGCGCCAGCCCCAGGTCCAGGTGGTCGGCATCGGCTGCCACATCGGCTCGCTGATGCTGGGCGCGGGCCCATTCGTCGACGCTGCGGCACGCATCCTCGCACTGACGCAGCGCCTCGAGCGTGAAGGCATCCGCCTGGCGCACATCGACCTCGGCGGCGGCTTCGGCATTCGCTACCGCGACGAAGCGCCCGCACCGATCGCCGAGTTTGTCGATGGCGCGCTCGGCGTGCTCGCCGGGCGCAACGAGACCCTGATTCTCGATCCTGGCCGCGCCGTCGTGGGCAACGCGGGCGCGCTGCTCACACGCGTCGAATACCTCAAGCCGGGGGAATCCAAGAACTTCCTGGTGGTGGATGCGGCGATGAACGATCTCATCCGGCCCGCGCTCTACGACGCATGGCACGAGGTTCGCCCGGTGCGCGAGCCGCAAGCGGGGGTGCGTGCGCCCGTGTTCGACATCGTCGGGCCCGTGTGCGAGAGCGCCGATTTTCTCGCCCGGGAGCGCGCTGTCGCGGCCGCGCCAGGCGACCTGCTGGCGGTCATGACGGCCGGCGCCTACGGCATGGTGATGAGCTCGAACTACAACACGCGCCCGCGCGCCGCCGAGGTCATGGTGGACGGCAGTCGCATGCACGTCGTGCGCCAGCGGGAGCGGCTCGCGGACCTGTACACTGGGGAAAGCATTCCATCATGGTGAGGGCTCGGGCATGATGCACGGGTTTTTCGCGGGAGAACAGGAAGCCAAGTGACCGAAACCCAGAACCTCGCCGTTTTCTGCGATTTCGAGAACATCGCCTTGGGCGTGCGCGACGCCAAGTACGAGAAGTTCGACATCGGGCGCGTGCTGGAGAAGCTCCTGTTGAAGGGCTCGATCGTCGTCAAGAAGGCGTACTGCGACTGGGACAGGTACAAGGAGTTCAAGTCGGCCATGCACGCCGCGGCCTTCGAGCTGATCGAGATTCCGCACCGCGGCCAGTCGGGCAAGAACTCCGCAGACATCCGCATGGTGGTGGACGCGCTCGACCTGTGCTACACGAAGGGGCACGTCGACACGTTCGTCATCGTGAGTGGCGACTCCGACTTCTCCCCCCTGGTGTCCAAGCTGCGCGAGAACGCCAAGACGGTGATCGGCGTGGGCGTGAAGAACTCGACGTCCGACCTGCTGATCTCCAACTGCGACGAGTTCATCTACTACGACGACCTGGTGCGCGAGGACGAGGCCAAGCGCCGCGCCGCGAAGAAGCGGCGCGAGTCGCGCCCGGCCGGCGCTACCAAGGAGGCTGCGCCCAGCGACGACAAGAAGCAGGAGGCCTTCGACCTGGTGATCGAGACGCTACAGGCACTGATCGCGGAGCGCGGCGAAGGCGAGCGCATCTGGGGCTCGATGGTGAAGCAGGCCCTGAAGCGCAGAAAGCCCGGATTCAACGAGTCCTACTATGGCTTCAAGGCGTTTTCCGATCTGCTCGAAGACGCCGAGACGCGCAAGCTCCTCAGCCTCGAACGCGACGAGAAGTCCGGCGGCTATTTGATCCGGCCCGCCGCGGGCGCGTGAGCCCCGGCGAGCTCGCCGAGGCGCTGCGCCTCGCCGAGCGCGGCGACTGGCACGGCGCGCACGCCGTCGTGCAGCGCGACGAGTCCGACCCCGTGGCCTGCTGGCTGCACGCCGTGCTGCATCGCCAGGAAGGCGACTTGGCGAACGCGCGCTACTGGTATGCGCGCTGCGGCCGGCGGCTGCGCAAGCGCATCGCACCCGGGGACGAGCTCGCCGAGATCCGCGCGGTGCTCAGGGATTGAGCTGCCGGTACACCAGGTTGGCGAGGCGCAGCAGCTCCTCGCGCTCCATGTCGGCCGAAGACAGCGCATAGCCGAACTTGCGGTCGATCCAGTAGAACACGCGCACGTTGCCCTCGCGCGCGTAGCGGAACGCAGTCTCGCGCTGGTCCGGCCCTTCGGTACGCACATAGAGCGTGGCGCGCCGGCCCTGGGCGTTCTGGTACATGAATTGCGCCACCGGTCCGGGATCGCCCGGCAGCAGGCGACCGCCGACCAGTGACATGCCTTCGGTCTCGAGCTTGGGCGCGCGCACTTCTCCGCCGAGGCGCTTGGACAGCCAGGCGACCAGATGCTGCTCCTGGTCAGCGCCCACCTCGACCGGATGGCGCACTTCGGGCGCATAGGTGGCATGCGCGAGCGCGGCGCGGCGCGCAAGCACCAGTGCCTCCGGTTTCACCATGGCGATGGCGGCCGGCGCCCGCCGCGCGTGCAGCTCCCAGCCCGCCGCGCCGCCTACCGCCACGCCGATTGCGAGCCACCCGGCGACCGCGGCCGCCCTGCGCCAGCGCGCGCCGCGGGTCGCAAAACGGCGGAGCTGCTCGGGTACGGGCTCGTCCAGAACTGCGCCGAAGCGCGCGCGCAGCTGCTCGTTCAACCCCCGATAAGCCGAAACCCGCTCGGCCTCCTCGGGACGCGCGGTCAGCCACGCCTCCACGTCCGCGCGACGGCCGGCGGGCAGGCGCCCATCTGCCCACGCCTGCAACTCGCTCTCGCCGACCGGCTGTCCCGTCTCGCTCATTTCACGACCTGCAGTTTCGTTCCGCCCTTTCCCGTCATCAGCACGCGCAGCTTCTCGCGCGCCCGCGCCAGCCGCGACATGACGGTGCCGATGGGGATGCCGAGCACGTTCGCCGTTTCCTCGTAGCTCAGGTCCTCCAGCGCCACCAGCAACAGCACCTCGCGCTGCGCTGCCGGCAGCGCCGCCAGCGCGCGTTCCAGGTCGCGAACCAGCAGCGCGTCGCCCTGCACCGCGCGCTGCGCGAGCTCGGGCATTTCGTCCTCCAGCGCGTCGGTCGGCCGCGCCGCGCGCACCTGGTTGACGTGCACGTTGTGCATCACCGTGAACAGCCAGGCGCGCAAGTCGGTCCCCTGCCGGAACAGGTGCAGCTTCGCCCAGGCGCGTTCCAGCGTGTCCTGCACGAGGTCGTCGGCCGCGGCGCGGTCGCCGACCAGGGCGCGCGCGTAGCGGCGCAGGCGCGGGATCAGCGCTACCAGGCTCGGGCCGTCGCTCATGGAACTGAACAGTGCCCCGCCACGCGCTATTCCGTCAACAAGCGCAAGCGTTCAGCGTGCCGCGTCCGCGACCGGCGGCAGCGAGCGCAGGTAAGCCACGACGGCCGAGAGGTCCTCCGAGGTCAGCTGGCTGGTCATGTTGCGGACCACCTCGGCCATCGACTGCCCGGCGATGTCCCCGTCCGGCGTGAGGCCGCTGAGCAGGAATTCCCGCAGCTCGTCGTTACTCCACTTCTTGAGCTTGGCGGGTGTCAGATTCGGCACGCCCTTGCCTTCCGGGCCCTTACCGCCGGCGAGATGCCGGTCGCGTCTCGATGCGCCCAGCATCGTGCGCGGTGTGTGGCACTCGCCGCAATGGCCAAGCGCGTTTACGAGGTAGTCGCCTCGATTCAGCGTCGCCGGACGCGACGCATCGGGCGTCCAGGCCCCCGGCAAGAAATACAGCCACTTCCAGACACCTGCAAGTGCGCGCCAGCCGAATGGAAATCTCAGTTCGTGCGGACGATTGCGCTGCGGACTGGGCGGGAGCGAAGTAAGGTACGCCCACAGATCCAAAGCGTCCGCATCCGCAATGCGGGTGAAGGACGGATAAGGAAAAGCGGGGTAATAGTGCGCACCGTCAGGTCTGGTTCCCGTGCGCAGCGCGCGCATGAAATCGTCCTGCGTCCAGCGGCCGATGCCTGACCCCGGGTACGCGGTGATGTTCGGCCCATAGAACGTGCCGAACGGCGTCTTCAGTGCCCGCCCGCCAGCGTAAGGCATCGCGCCCTTGCGATCCTCCGTATGGCAGCCCAGGCAGCCGCCTGCCTTGGCGAGATAGGCGCCGCGCTTTGCGTCGCCCAGCGCGTACGCCGGGTTCGCCAGCGCGCACAACAGGACCGCGAAGAACACGGGCCCCGCGCGTGCGGGGCTCATCCATGACGCGTGCGTGCTATTGCTTTTCGCGAAAATCGTCGTGACAGCCGCCGCAAACCTTTCCCACGGCGCCGATTTGCGCCTTGATGGCGGACTCGTCGCCGCTCTTGCTAACTGTTACGAGCTTCGCTGCCTCGTTCTCCAGCCGGCTCGCGTACTGCTTGAACTTCGCGCTGTCGTCGAACACCCCCGGGAGCGCCCGGCTCTTGACGCCGCGCGTGCTGGCGTCGAACCCGTCCCAGGACATCCTGGTCAGGTTGTCGAGGAAGCCGGCGTTGCGCTGCACGGTTTGCACATTGAAAGGCACCCGCCCCTGCGCCATGCCGCCCAGCGGACCAAAGTACTTGCCTTGCAGCGTCATGACCGCTTGGCGCTGCTTGACGAGAACTTCGGGCTTCGCCTGCGCGTGAGCCAGTTGCGTCGAAACCGCGCCGAGCGAGAGCGACAGCGCGTATACGAGGTGTTTCGTGGACATCTTGTATTCCTCCGTGGATGGGACTACGCCGGTGCGAACACACCGGCCGAGGCTTTTCATCCACTTGCGCTACCGCAGGCCGGCTGCGTACTCGGCTACGGCCCTGATTTCCTCGTCGCTCAAGCGCGCGGCGACGCCGCGCATCATGCCGCCAGGATCGTTGGCGCGCGTGCCGGCGCGAAAGAGCTTCAACTGTGCCTCGACGTACTCGGAGAACTGGCCGGAGAGCCGTGGATAAAGTCCCGGGATTCCGGCGCCGTCCGGCCCGTGACATCCAGCGCAGGCGGCCACGCCCTTCGCCGCGATTCCCCCGCGCCACACTTTCTGGCCGAGCGCAGCGCGGTCCTTGTCGCCCGCCGTGGCGGGGCGCAGGCCCTGCCCCGCGTAATACACGGCCACCGAGCGCATGTCGGCATCCGTCAAAGCTGCGACCATGCCGGACATGATCGCGTTCTCCCGCGCCGCCTTCTTCCCGCCCTGCGCCTTGAAGTCGCGCAGCTGCTTGTTCAGGTATTCCGGAAACTGCCCTGCCAGCTTCGGATTGGCGCTCGCGACGCTGTTGCCGTCGGGCGCATGGCAGGCCGCGCACACCTGCTTGGCGATGCCCTCGCCCTTTGCAGGATCGGGCTTCGCTGCGCTTTGCGCCGCCGCCTGCGTCGCCCATAGCAGGCCCGTGGCAGCGAGCGCCGCCAGTAAACGATTCATGCTGCAGCTCCCCGGATCCGATCGAAGGGCCTCATTTTATTAGAATTTCAGCCATGCCGGAACCTGAAACCGCCTTTGCGTCCCTTCGCTTCCTGACCTCCGCGGCCAGGATCGAACAACTGCCGCCGGAGGATCTCCCCGAGCTCGCGTTCGCCGGCCGCTCGAACGTCGGCAAGTCGAGCGCCATCAACGCCCTGGCGCGGCGGCGGCGGCTCGCTTTCTTCTCCAAGACGCCGGGGCGTACGCAGACGATCAATTTCTTCGAGCTCGGCGGGCGCGGCCGGCTCGTGGACCTACCCGGCTACGGATTCGCGCGCGCCCCGCGCGCGCTGCGCGCGGAGTGGGACCGTCTGGTCGGCGGCTTTCTCGCCAGGCGCGGTACGCTGGCGGGCGTGGTCGTGCTGATGGATGCGCGCCGGCCCTTCACCCCGCAGGACGAGCTGCTGCTCGATTGGCTGCGCCCGGCGGGGCGGCGCCTGCTCGTGCTGCTGTCGAAGTGCGACAAACTCTCTCGGCAGGAGCGCGTGGCCACGCTCAAAGCGGCGCGCGCGCGCCTGGCGTCCATGGAACCCGGCGCGGAGGTTAAGCTCTTTTCTTCGCAGAGCGGCGAAGGGGTGGAGGAGGCGCGCGCGCTGCTCGACGGATGGCTCCGGGCAGCGCGCGCAGAATAAAAAACCCCCGGTAAAGGGGATATAAACCGGGGGGAGAAACGCCTTAATTGAGATTAAGGCAACCCGCTCAGGGAGGAGAAGCGGGAGACGACTCACATCGTCTGAAGGTAAGATTGCCGGCGGCGGCGAAAGTTCCTCATGCGGAAACCTCCCAAGAAATCAGCACCATGAATATCTACGGGCAGTTCCCTGCGGTGCGGATGCGGCGCATGCGCCGCGACGATTTCTCTCGCCGACTGATGCGCGAAACGGTCCTCACGGCCAATGACCTGATCTACCCGGTGTTCCTGCTCGACGGGAAAGGCCGTACCGAGAAAGTGGATTCGATGCCGGGAATCGAGCGCCTGACGCTCGATCGCCTGCTGCCGGTGGCGGAGGCCTGCATGAAGCTGCATGTCCCGGTCATGGCCCTTTTCCCGGTGATCGATCAGAAGCTCAAGACCCTGGATGGCCGCGAAGCGTACAACCCCAAGGGCCTGGTGCCGCGAGCCGTCGCGGCGCTGAAGACGCGCTTTCCTGGGCTCGGAATCATGACCGACGTCGCGCTCGACCCCTACACCTCGCACGGCCAGGACGGCGTCATCGACAAAACGGGCTATATCCTCAACGACGTCACGCTGAGAGTCCTGGAGAAGCAGGCGCTTTGCCAGGCGCGCGCCGGCGTGGACATCGTCGCGCCCTCCGACATGATGGATGGACGCATCGGCCGCATCCGCAGCGCGCTGGAAAAGTCGGGGCACGTCCATACGAGGATCCTTGCCTACTCGGCGAAGTACGCCTCTGGCTTCTACGGGCCGTTCCGCGACGCGGTCGGCTCGGCGAAGAATCTCGGCAAAGGCGACAAGAAGACCTACCAGATGGACCCGGCGAACAGCGACGAGGCGCTGTGGGAGGTCGGGCTCGACCTCGCCGAGGGCGCGGACATGGTCATGGTGAAGCCGGGCCTGCCCTACCTCGACATCGTGCGCCGCGTGAAGGACGAATTCCGCGCGCCGACCTACGTCTACCAGGTATCGGGTGAGTACGCGATGCTGCGCGGCGCGATCGACCGTGGCTGGCTGCCCAGGAGCTGCATCCTGGAAGCGCTGGTCGCCATGAAGCGCGCGGGCGCCGACGGCATCCTCACTTACTTCGCGCTCGAGGCTGCGCGCGAGCTGAAGAAAGCGTCCTAAGGCGCCAGCGCGCGCTCAAGCGTCTGCAGGAACCGATCGGCGTCCTGATAACCGATTACGCGCAGCCCACGAATTTCCCGCCCCTGCGCGTCGAAGAAGACGATGCCCGGCGGTCCAAAGAGCGAGAAGCGCTTGAGCAGCGCCTTGTGGCCGTCGTCGTTGCCAGTCACATCCGCCTGCAGCAGCAGCATGGCATCCAGTTTCTGGCGCACGCGCGTGTCGCTGAACGTAAACGCCTCCATCTCCTTGCACGACACGCACCAGTCGGCATAGAAGTCGAGCATCACCGGCCGGCCGGGCGCGCGCAGCGCGGCGTCGAGCTCGGCGGGTGAGTTGACGCGCTTGAACGCGAGCGGCCCGGTGACCGCACTGCCGCCGACGAGGCCCGCCAGCGGGCGCAGGGGATCGCGGCTGCCGGCAAGCGCGCCGACCAGCAGCGCCAGGCCGGCGACGAGCAACAGGATGCCGACGGCCTTCGCCAGCCGCGCCGGGGTGCGCGCATCGGCGGGCAGCCGGTCCACGGCGCGCAGGAACACTCCCGAGCCAACGAGCAGCGCCGCCCACGCGAGCATGCTCGCCCCTGCCGGCAGTACCGGCGAAATAATCCAGATGGCGACGGCGAGCAGCAGGACGCCGAAGAACGACTTCACGCGCGCCATCCAGAGACCGGCCTTGGGCAGCAGCGCGCCCTCCGATACGCCGACTGCGATGAGCGGCACACCCATGCCGAGCGCCATGGCGAAGAGCGCCGTGCCGCCGAGCGCCACGTCGCGCGTCTGCGAGATATAGAGCAGCGCGCCGGCCAGTGGCGCCGCGACGCAGGGGCTTACGATCACCGCAGAGAGCACGCCCATGGCCGCGACCGAAGCAATGCGACCGCCGCGCAGCCTGCCGTGCGCGCTCGCCAGCTTCGTGTGCAGGAAGCCGGGCAGCGCGATGTCGTACAGCCCGAACATCGACAGCGCCAGCCAGACGAACACGGCCGCGAATGCGCCCAGCACCCACGGGTTCTGCAGCGCCGCGGCGAGCATCGAGCCCGAATAGGCCGCGGCCACACCCGCCGCCGCATAGGCGACGGCCATGCCGAGCACGTAGCTCGACGAGAGCACGGCGGCGCGCCGCTTGCCCACGTTCTTGCCCTCGCCCGCGATGATCGCGGAGAGGATCGGGACCATCGGCAGCACGCACGGCGTAAACGTGAGCAGCATGCCGAAGCCGAAGAAGCCGGCGAGCACGAGCAGCGCGTGCCCGTCGAAGAGCGCCGCGATGTCCCGGTCGCTCGCATAGATCGACCAGCGCGGCGCGGGCCCGACCACGCGCGGTCCCTCGGACAACGCGGGCGGCGGTTGCGCCGACGCCAGCGCGAGGGTCGCGCGGGACTCCATCGGCACGTAGCACACGCCCACGTCCGCGCAGCCTTGCGACACGACGAGCAGCTCGAGCGGATCGCGCGCGCCGGGAGCGACCGGCACGCGGATGTTCACGGCCTTGCGGTACACCACCGAATCGCCGAAGAACTCGTCTTTCTTGCGCTCCCCCGTCGGCATCTCCGCCGGCCCGAGCTGCGCGCCGCGCGCCTCGAACCTGAAGCGGTCGCGGTACATGTAATAGCCCTCGGCGATGGCAAACGTCACTTCGAGCGCGTCAGCGCCCAGCGCGCGCGCCGAGAAGCGAAATGCCTTTTCCGGCTCGAGCAGCTCGCCTTCGAGGGCGCCGTGCGCGAGCGGCGCGGCCAGGGCGAGCACCAGCAGCAGGGATCGGATCACGGCGCGGACGAGGTTTCCGCGGCCACCCAGGCGAGATAGCCTGGCAGGCCGCGCTCGATTGGGACCGCGATGATTTCGGGAAGTTCGTAGGGATGCAGCGAGCGGATCTCCGCCTCGAGCTCGGCATAGCGCTCCGCCGTGGTCTTGACGAGCACGGGATGCTCCTCGTCGCGTTGCACCTCGCCCTTCCAGCGGTACACCGACCGGCAGGGCGAGAGGATGTTCACGCAGGCCGCGAGCCGCCTGGCGACCAGCGCGTCCGCGAGCCGTTCGGCGGACGGGCGGTCCGGCAAGTTCGTGATGACGAGCAGCGTGCTCACGCGGCTGCCTTTGCCCACGGCAGCCCGTCGTGCACGGTTGGATAGCGCAGGCATACGCCCAGACGTTCCTTCAATCGCGCGTTCACCAGTCGCCGCGATTCGCCCAAAAAAGTGCGCGTGTCGGGCGACAGCACCGCCAGCGCCTCGGCGCGCGAGATGCGCGCAGGCCGCGGCAGCGCGCAGCGCTCGGCCACCAGATCCATCCAGTCGCCGGCAAGCAGCTCGGTATCATCGCTCGCGTTGTAGATGCCCTCCGGCGCATCGTCCTCCAGCGCGCGGACGGCGATCGCCGCCAGATCCTCCGCGTGCACGTGGTTGGTGTACACGTCGTCCTCGCGGCGCAGGACGGGCGTTCCCGCGCGTAGCCGCTCGAGCGGCAGGCGGTCCGCGGCGTAGATGCCAGGCACGCGCAGGATGACGAGCGGGATGGCGCGCGTGCCGCACCAGGCCACGAGCCGGCGCTCCGCGTCCACGCGGCGGCGTGCGCGGTCGGTCTGCGGGGTCACCGGCCGCGCCTCATCGACGCGCGCGCCCGCGCAATCGCCGTACACGCCACTCGTGCTGACGTACACCACGCGCGCCGGTAGAATCCCGGCCTTCGCGAGCGCTGCGAGCAGGTTGCCGGTGCGCGGGTCGGAGGCGCCATGACCGGGTGGCGGCGCGCAGTGCAGCAGCGCGTCGGCAGCCGGCAGCGCCACCAGCGTGTCGGGGCGGTCGAGGTCCAGGCCGTGGCGGCGCGACAGGGGGTGCCAGGCGAAGCGGCCCGCCAGCCGCGGCGCGACGCGGCGCGCGATATCGCCAAAGCCCGCGATCAGCAGCGTTTTCATCGATGCCATTTTAGCGACATGCACAACGTCACGATCCAGCCGAGCGGTCTGCAACTTCAGGTGGAGGAGGGCGAGGCGATCCTCGCGGCAGCCCTGCGCCAGGGCTTCGTCCTGCCCTACGGTTGCAGGAACGGCGCCTGCGGCAGCTGCAAGGGCCGGATCCTGTCCGGAACGGTGGACTACGGCGTGTATCAGCCCAAGGCCCTCACCGAGGAAGAAAAGGCGAACGGCAAGGCGCTGTTCTGCCAGGCAAAGCCTCTCAGCGACCTGGTGATCGAAGCCCGCACCATCGGCGCGGTCAAGGGCATCGAGGTGAAAACGCTTCCCTGCCGGGTGCAGAAGATGGAGCGGCTCGCCGACGACGTCATGGCGCTGCACCTGAAGCTGCCGGCCAACGAGAAGCTCGTCTACCTGGCCGGGCAGTATCTGGAGTTCCTGCTGAAGGACGGCTCGCGACGCAGCTTCTCGATGGCCAACGCACCTCACGATGCGGAACTCGTGCAGCTGCACGTGCGCCACGTGGCGGGCGGTGCGTTCACGGACCACGTCTTCGGCAAGATGAAGGAGCGCGACATCCTGCGCTTCGAGGGGCCGCTGGGCACCTTCTTCCTGCGCGAGGACTCCGCGAAACCCATCGTGTTCGTCGCTTCGGGCACGGGATTCGCGCCCATCAAGGCGATCGTCGAGGAAGCGCTGCACAAGGGGATCGCGCGTCCGATGACGCTCTACTGGGGCGGACGGCGGCCCAAGGACCTCTACATGAACGCGCTTGCCGAGAGCTGGGCGGCGCAAGGACGCATCACCTACACGCCGGTGATTTCCGACGCATCGCCGGAAGACGCCTGGACGGGCCGCATGGGATTCGTGCACCGCGCGGTGATGGAGGACTTCCCCGACCTTTCCGGGCACCAGGTGTACGCCTGCGGCGTGCCGGTGATGGTGGACGCGGCGCGCAGGGACTTCACGACTTTGTGCAAGCTGCCCGAAGACGAGTTCTACGCCGACAGCTTCACGACCCAGGCGGACTTGCCTCAGCCGGTCGCGCCGAAATAGAGCGTCACGGGCTGCGGGCCGCGCTCCTCGCCGGCGTGCGGAAATCCGAGGGCAGCCCTGGCCAGGATGGTCTCCTTGCCGCGGGCGAATTCCTCCCTGGAGTTCTGCCAGCGGTAGACCTGGTCCGTGGCCGCCGTGCCGAGGTCAGGATGCCTGTGCATGAATACGATGTGCGGCGCCTCGATCACCACACCGTCGATGCGCGCGCGGATGGTGAGCTCGTTATCGCTGTACATGCCGCTGTAGGCGGGATGGAAGATCCAGCCCTGCCGCTCGTAGCGCGCGCGCGTCATGACGGGATGCAGGATCAGGTCCCGCGCGTCGCTGCGCGCGTCCCCGTTGGAGCACTTGACGACCGCTTCGGTCTGTTGACGTCCATCCCTGAGCGCACGCTGCGGCAGCTCGGGGTGCGCCTCGATTGCCTGCAGGATGCGCGCGTCCCATGACTCCGGTGGCTCCAGATCGTCGGTCGCCATCACCAGCACGTCACCCGTGGACGCCGCTGCAGCGCAGTTGACGTTGTCCACGAAGCTGCTGCGGCCGTTGAGCGTCGGATGGTTCGGGCCGGAGTTGACGATCCGGCTGCAGCCCGCGAACTGCGCCCGCAGCGCCTCCGCCGGGGCAAGCCGCGCGAAATCCGCGGCCTGCTCCGCGTGGCAACAGACGATGTACTCGAGCGGCAGCGCAGCCCCGGCGGCGTTCGCGCGCTTGCGGTACCACGCCGCAATCGCGGAGGCGAGTTGCGCCGGCCTGGCCGCCGGATGGATCACCGAGATCTTCATCGTCCGCTGTCCGGTTCCCCGGCCCCGATCTGTCAGCCTGCGCCCTCGCCCAGGTAGGCCTCGCGCACCTTGCGGTCCGCCAGCAGCGCCTTGGCCTCGCCCGAAAGCGTGATCGCGCCGGATTCCATGACATAGCCCCGGTCGGCGAGCTCGAGCGCGAGGCGCGCGTTCTGCTCGACCAGCAGGATGGTTACGCCCTGGGCGGCGACCTCGCGCACGATGTCGAAGATCTTGGCCACCATCAGGGGCGCGAGACCCATCGAGGGCTCGTCGAGCAACAGCAGCTTCGGCCGGCTCATGAGCGCGCGCGCGATCGCCAGCATCTGCTGCTCGCCGCCCGAGAGCGTCCCGGCAGTCTGGTGACGCCGCTCGCGCAGCCGCGGAAACGCCTGGTAGCGAAGCGCGATGTCGGCGCCGACGTCGGCGTCGGTGCGCGCGAATGCGCCCATGGCGAGATTCTCTTCCACCGTGAGCTGCGGGAACACGCCGCGCCCCTCGGGCACCATCACCAGGCCGCGCCGCGGCAGCTCGAAGACCGGCCGGCCCTCGAGCGGCTCGCCGGCGTAGCGCACGCTGCCGCCGCGCGCGTGCAGCCCGCAGATCGCGCGCAGCGCCGAGGTCTTGCCGGCGCCATTGGCGCCGATCAGGCAGACGAGCTCGCCCGCGTGCACCTCGAGATCGACGCCCTTCACGGCGCGGATGCCGCCGTAGTGCACCTCCAGGCCGCGCACCTCAAGCAGCATGGGGCGCCCCGAGATAGGCCTCGATCACCTTGGGATCCTTCTGCACCTCGGGCGGCGGACCCTCGGCGATGCGCTCGCCGTAATCGAGCACCAGCACCCGGTCGCAGATGTTCATGACCAGGCGCACGTCGTGCTCGATGAGCAGGATCGTCACGCCGTCGCGGCGCACGGCCTCGATCAGCCTGCCGAGCGCGGCGCGCTCCGCGGGATTCATGCCCGCGGCCGGCTCGTCGAGCGCGAGGAGCTTCGGCTCGGTGGCGAGCGCACGCGCGATCTCCAGGCGGCGCTGGTCGCCGTACGGCAGGCTGCCGGCGCGATCGTTTGCGCGGCCGCGGATGCCGACGTAGTCCAGCAGCTCGGTGGCGCGCCTTTCGATCCCGGCCTCCTCGGCGCGCGTGCGCGGGCCGCGCAGCACCGCGCCGATCACGCCAGCGCGCGTGCGCACGTGGCGCCCGATCATCACATTCTCCAGCACCGACAGATTGGCGAACAACCGGATGTTCTGGAAGGTGCGCGCGATGCCGCGCGCGGCGACCTGGTGCGGGCCAAGCCCGTCGAGCGGTGCGCCGTCGAACATGAAGCCACCCGCGTCCGCCGCGTAGATGCCGGTCAACACGTTGAACAGCGTCGTCTTGCCCGCGCCGTTCGGCCCGATCAGGCCGTAGATCTCCGCGCGGCGGATGGAGAAGGACACGTCGGCGAGCGCCTGCACGCCGCCGAAGCGCTTCTCGACCTTGCGCGCCTCAAGCAGCGTCGTCGTCACGCGCCAGCTCGCGTTTGCGCACCGCGGAGGGCAACAGGCCGGCCGGGCGGTAGAGCATGATCAGCACCAGGGCGAAGCCGAAGATCAGCATGCGGATCACTTCCGGCTCGACCAGCATGTGGCCGAAGAGCGCGCGCTGCATCGGCTCCACGGTCCAGCGCAGGATCTCCGGCACGAAGGACAGCAGCACCGCGCCGAGCACCACGCCCCAGATGTTGCCCATGCCGCCCAGCACCACCATGGACACCACGAGGATCGACTCCACGAGGATGAAGCTCTCCGGCGAGATGAATCCCTGGATGGCGGAGAACATGCCGCCCGCCACGCCGCCGAAGGTCGCGCCCATGGCGAAGGCGAGCAGCTTCATGTGCGTGGTGTTGATGCCCATCGCGCGCGCTGCGGTCTCGTCCTCGCGCACCGCCTCCCAAGCGCGGCCGATGCGCGAGTCCTGCAGCCGCACGTTGAGCGCGAGGATGCCGACCATGACGGCGAGCAGCAGATAGTAGTACTTGATCGGGCCGCTGAAGGTGAGGCCAAGGAAGGTCTCGCTGCGCGCGAAGCTGAAATCCCCGAGAGAAAACGGGTCGATGCCGGTGACGCCCTGCGGGCCGTTGGTGAGGTTCACCGGACGCGACAGGTTGTTCAGGAAGATGCGCACGATCTCGCCGAAGCCGAGCGTGACGATGGCGAGGTAGTCCCCGCGCAGCTTGAGCGTCGGCGCGCCGAGCAGCACGCCGAAGAACGCCGCCACCAGCGCGCCGATCGGCAGGATCGCCCAGAAGGGCAGGTGCAGTCCGAAGTGCGGGCTGGCGAGCAGCGCGTAGGTGTACGCCCCCACCGCGTAGAAGGCGATGTAGCCGAGATCGAGCAGCCCGGCGAAGCCCACGACGATGTTCAGGCCGAGCGCGAGCAGCACGTAGAGAATCGCGTAGTTGGTGATGCGCACCCAGGTCGTGCCGATTTGCGCGAGCGCAAAGGGCAGCACGAGCAGCGTCAGCGCGACCACGGCCACGCCGGCCCAGACCAGGCGCGGACTGTTCTTCGTGTCGAACAGCGGGTGCATTCGGCTAGGCGCGGTCGCCGACGCGCTCGCCGAGCAGCCCGGAGGGGCGCAGGACCAGCACCAGGATCAGCACGACGAACGCGAACACGTCCTGGTAGTTCGAGCCGAAGAGGATGAAGTGGCCGTCGGCCCGGCAACGCTCCTCGACCAGCCCGGCAAGCCAGCTGTAGCGGCACATGTCGGTCACGTCGCCGATGTAGCCCGCACCCAGGGCCTCCACCACGCCGAGCAACACGCCACCGAGCATCGCGCCGGGGATGTTGCCGATGCCGCCCAGCACCGCCGCCGCGAACGCCTTCAGGCCGAGGATCGAGCCCATCGTGTACTGCGCGATGCCGTAGTACGTGCCGACCATCACGCCGGCCACCGCGGCCAGCCCGGCGCCGATGACGAACGTCGCGGCGATGACGCGGTTCACATCCACCCCCATCAGGCCCGCCACCTGGGGATTCTGCGCGGTGGCGCGCATCGCGGTACCCAGGCGCGTGCGATAGACGAGGAAGGCCAGCCCGCCCATGATCGCCACACACAGCAGCACGATGGCGACCTGCACGTTGGTGATCGCCGCACCCCCCACGGTATAGGTCTCGGCGCGGATGATCTGCGGGAAGGCCATCACGTTGCGGCTCCAGACGAGCAGCGCCAGGTGCTGCAGGATGATGGACACGCCGATCGCCGTGATGAGCGGCGCAAGCCGCGGCGCGCGGCGCAGCGGCCGATAGGCGAGCCGCTCCATGCCGTAGCCGACGAGCATGCAGACCGGCACCGCGCAGGCGACGCCGGTCAGCACGACGAGCAGCGGTGGCATGGCGGTGCCGGCGAGCACCGTGATCACCGAGAAGGCCACCATGGCGCCGATCATCACCACTTCGCCGTGCGCGAAGTTGATGAGCTGGATGATGCCGTAGACCATCGTGTAGCCGAGCGCGACGATGGCGTACACGCTGCCCAGCGTGAGCCCGTTCACCACCTGCTGCAGGAAGATGTCCATGCGCGGGCTAGCCTAGCAGAAACGAAAACGGCACCCGCAGGTGCCGTTGTCACTGCGCCCGCACAGGGTCTAGCCGCCGGCTGCCTTCATGAAGTCCGCGAAGGACTGCGTCGTGCCGCCCTTCACGACCGCTAGCGGCTCGACCTTGCCGCCCTTCATGGTGAAGATCGTGATCTCGGCGTCCTTGCGGTCGCCTTTGGCGTCGAACTCGATGCGGCCGGAGGCGCCGTTATGCACGCGCTTTTCCAGCACCGGCAGGTACTTCGCCGGCTCGGTCGAGTCGGCCTGCTTCATCGCCTCGATGATCAGATTCGCCGCATCGTAGGTGAACGGCGCGTAGAGGATCGGATCGGCGTTGAAGCGCTTCTTGTAGGCTTCGAGGAACGCCTTGGTGGCCGCCTGCGGCGGGATGCCGGCCTGCGAGCACAACAGCCCCTCGGCAGCGGCGCCCGCGAGCTCGCTCATCTTGTCGGTGCACGCGCCGTCGCCAAACGCGAACACCGCCTTGACGTCGAGCTCGCGCGCCTGCTTGATGAGCGGACCGCCGGTCGCGTCCATGCCGCCGTAGAAGATCGCGTCCGGGGTGCGCCCCTTCAGCTTGGTCAGCACGGCCTTCCAGTCGGTGGTCTTGTCCGTGCCCTTCTCGCGCGGCAACACGTCGACGCCGGCGGCCTTGAGCGTCTTCTCGACCTCGTTGGCCAGGCCCTCGCCATAGGCAGTCGCGTCGTCGATCACCGCCACCAGCTTGGGCTTGTTCTGCGAAGCGAGATAGTTCGCCACGCTGGGACCCTGCTGGTCGTCGCGCGCGACGACGCGGAAGATGCCCTTGAAGCCCTGCTCGGTGAGCTTGGGATTGGTGGCCGAGCCGGTGATCATCGGAATGCCGGCGTCCTTGTACAGCGCCGAGGCCGGGATGGTCACGCCCGAGTTCAGGTGGCCGACCACGCCGGCGACCTTGGCGTCGACCATCTTCTGCGCGACCGTGGTGCCGACCTTCGGATCGGCCTGGTCGTCTTCGGCGAGCAGCGTGAACTTCACTTCCTTGCCGCCGATCTTGAGCTTGGCCTCGTTCGCCTGCTCGATGGCGAGCCGCGCGCCGTTCTCGTTGTCCTTGCCGAGGTGCGCGATGCCGCCGGTGAGCGGCGCCGCGTGGCCGATCTTGATGTCGGGCGATTCCTTGCTGCAACCGGCGAGCGCGACTGCCGCCCCTGCCGCCACTACGATGAGACTGATCCTGCGCATGTTTCCTCCCGGGGACGCTACTTGATGGAAAGGGTCCACTTCACCAGCGCCTGCAGATCCGCGTCGGGCACGGTCGGGTTCGGGGGCATCGGCACCTGACCCCAGACGCCCGTGCCGCCTTTCTTCACTTTCTCGGCGAGCTTCGCCTCGATGCCTTTCTGCCCGGCGTACTTCTTCGCCACGTCGGCGTACGTCGGGCCGACGGTCTTGGCGCCCTTGATGGCGTGGCAGGCCGTGCAGTTGTACTTCTTGGCGAGCGCTTCGCTCGCCTGCGCCGGCGCGGCGACGGCAAGTGCCAGCGCGGCGGCGGAGATTGCTGCGAATATCATGAAGCTCCCCTTGGAAATCGGGCCGCCATGCTACCGCAACGCGGCCCGGCCGAGAAGGACGCGGCGCGCTTCATTCACCGAGCGCGCTCGATGTGCGCCAGCGTATCGCGGTAGGCCGCCAAGCGCGGGCCGCCCAGCGCCACGGCTTGCCGGGCCGCGCCCAGTGCTTCGTCGCGGCGCCCGAGATCGCTCAGCGCCTGCGCAAGGTTGTTCCAGGCGTCCGCTGACGCGGGCGCAAGCTGCGTCGCCCGGCGATACGAGGCTGCCGCGCCGGACAGGTCGTGCCGTGCATAGCGCGCGTTGCCCAGTCCTAGTGCGGCGAGCGCGCTCCCGGGCCAGCGGGCAAGCGCAGCTTCGTATGCCTGCTCGGCGGCGACGGGATGCAAGCGCTCCAGTGACGCGACGGCAGACAGAAAGCCGCGCTCGCTGGCCGTCACCGGCAGCCGCCCCGGGGGCAATGCGACCATCGCCCAGCCGCCGCCGCGCGTCCAGGTACGCTCGAACGTGTCCAGCGACATCGCGAGCCGCTCCGTCACCCCGGAGCGCAAGATGATCCGCCGCGCGCCGAGGTCATAACCGATCGCCACCGCGTAATGCCATTGCGGCGCCCAATCGAGCGCGAGGTTCTGCAGCACCAGCACGGGCGTCCCGGACGCGATCTCGCGCAGCAGTGCCTCGAGGCGCGGCTCGAGCACGTAGGCCACGAGCGCGTGACGCCGCGTCGCCGCCAGGAGCTCCGGCTGCAACGAGCCCTGGCGAGCGGGGAGGTAGACCTGCGGAACCAGGGATTCCGGCGTCGCGTCGCGTCCCGCATGGTTGAGCAGCGCGGCGAGCGATGCCGGCCCGCACTGGTAATCCTCTTGCGGATAGAACGGCGTCGCGGCGACCTCCGCCGAGGCCGCGAGATCCGGCGGCAGCTGCTCCAGCAGCCCCGCCACCTGCGGGGCCGCGCATCCCGAGACGAGCGCCGCCAGCAGGACCGCCCAGGCGGCGGCGCGGCGCACGGCGCGCTATTTCGCCGAGCGCGTGAAGGGGAAGATCTTCGTGTAGCCCATGATGTCGGTGAGCAGCAAAACCAGGAAGACGATCAGGGCCACCGTGAGAAAGTCCGAGCCACCGGCGGGCGCCGCGTCGATCTCGGCCACCAGCCTTGCGGCCTCCTCGTCGGAAAGCGCCGCAACGCGCGCCCGCGCGTCCGCGGGCTCGACGCCGAGCGCCTGCAGCTGGACGCGCAGCTCATCGCGCTCCAGCAGGGCCGCGAGGCGCGCGCGCTCCGCGCCCGCAATGACGGTTTCAGTGCCTACAATGCCGGCGAGCGCGGGCAGGGGTGCGGACAGTGCGCCCATGCAAACGATCAGCAGGCCAGCGACCATGCGACGAAGCTTGGTTGTCATTGTTCAATGCTCCTTTTCGGACTGGGATCGAAAAAAGCCTAGTCTGCATGCCACGACAGCGTCAATAGCTGGTTGTCGGCGAGGAACGACACCGTGAGCGCGGACGAGATTCTGGATTTCTGGTTCGACGGGCACGCCGGGGATTGGTTCGCCAAGAACCCGGCCTTCGATGCGGAGATCCGCGCCCGCTTTGTCGGGCTGTACGAGGATGCGGCGGCCGGAAGGCTCGCGCACTGGGCGGACGATCCGCGCAGTTGCCTCGCGCTGGTCCTCTTGCTCGACCAGTTCCCGCGCAACATGTTTCGCGGCGAGGCGCGCGCCTTCGCCACCGACGCGCCGGCGCGCGCGGCCGCGCGCATCATCCTCGAGCGCGGGTGGGACATGGGCATGACGCGAAGCGAGCGGCTTTTCGCCTACCTGCCCTTCGAGCACAGCGAATCGCTGGAGGACCAGATCCTGTCCTGCGAGCTGATGAGCGAATTCGACGCGGAGCAGCGCCGGTACGCGGAGAGCCACCGGGACATCATCGAGCGCTTCGGCAGGTTCCCGCACCGCAACGCCCTCCTCGGCCGCGAAAGCACCAAGGACGAGATCGAGTTTCTCAAGCAGCCGGGCTCAGGTTTCTGAGTCGGTAATCGCGCCGCGCGACGCGGTGGACACCAGCTTCATGTACTTTGCCAGCAGGCCGCGGGTGTAGCGTGCCTTCGGCGCCTTCCACTTCTTGCGGCGCGCGGCCAGCTCCTTCCCGGGTACATTGAGCTGGATGAGGCGCTTTTTCGCGTCGATGGTGATCGAGTCGCCTTCCTTCACCAGCGCGATGGTGCCGCCGACGTAGGCTTCGGGTGCCACGTGGCCGACCACCATGCCCCAGGTCCCACCAGAAAAACGCCCATCGGTCAGCAGGCCGACTGACTCCCCCAATCCTTGCCCGATCAACGCAGAAGTGGGCGCTAACATCTCTTGCATGCCCGGGCCGCCCTTGGGACCCTCGTAACGGATCACGACGACGTTCCCGGGCTTGATGCGCTTGGCCATGATGGCCTGCATGCAGGCGTGCTCGGAATCGAACACGCGGGCCGGCCCGGTGATCACGGGGTTCTTGAGGCCGGTGATCTTGGCGACGCAGCCTTCCGGAGCGAGGTTGCCTTTGAGTATCGCGAGGTGGCCCTGCCGGTAGAGCGGGTTGGCCCACGGACGGATGACGTCCTGGTCGGCGCGCGGCTCTGCCGGCACGTCTTTCAGCATCTCGGCCATCGTCTTGCCGTGGATCGTCATGCACTCGCCGTGCAGCACGCCGTTGGCGAGCAGGATCTTGAGTACCTGCGGCACGCCGCCCGCGCGGTGGAAGTCCACCGCAACGTACTTGCCGGAGGGCTTGAGATCGCACAGCACCGGGACCTTGCGGCGCACGCGCTCGAAGTCGTCGATGGTCCACTTCACGCCCGCGGCCGAGGCGATCGCCAGGTAGTGCAGCACGGCGTTGGTCGAGCCGCCGGTCGCCATGACCAGCGCCACCGCGTTCTCGATCGACTTGCGCGTGATGATGTCGCGCGGACGCAGGTTCCTGTGCACCGCCTCGACCAGCACCCTGGCTGACTCGGCGGCGCTGTCTGCCTTCTCCGCATCGGGCGAGGCCATCTGCGAGGAGCCGAGCAGGCTCATGCCGAGCGCCTCGAACGACGAGCTCATGGTGTTCGCCGTGTACATGCCGCCGCACGCGCCCACCGACGGGCAGGCGTTCTTTTCGATGCCGACGAAGTCCTCTTCGTTCATGCGCCCGGCGCTGAACGCGCCCACCGCTTCGAAGGCGGAGACGATCGTCAGGTCCTGGCCCTTCCACTTGCCTGGCTTGATGGTGCCCGCGTAGACGTAGATGCCCGGCACGTTCATGCGCGCGAGCGCCATCATGCCGCCCGGCATGTTCTTGTCGCAGCCGCCCACCACCAGCGCGCCGTCCATCGCCTGGCCGTTGACGGAGGTTTCGATCGCGTCGGCGATCACTTCGCGCGAGACGAGCGAGTACTTCATCGCTTCCGTGCCCATGCCGATGCCGTCGGTGATCGTCGGCACGCCGAACACCTGCGGCTTCGCGCCGGCGGACTCGAGCGCCACCATCGCGCGGTCCACCAGCGGCTGGATGCCCGCGTTGCACGGATTCATGGTCGAGTGCCCGTTGGCCACGCCGATGATCGGCTTGTCGAAGTCGCCATCCTTGAAGCCCACCGCGCGCAGCATCGCGCGGTTGGGCGAGCGGGCCACGCCCTGGGTGATGAGCTTGGAGCGGCGGTTGTCGGCCATGCGGCAGGTCCTCCCAGTAGAATCGAAATTCTACCGTGCTGGTCCACCCACAATTCGACCCGGTCGCGATACAGATCGGCCCGCTCGCCATCCGCTGGTACGGGCTCATGTACCTCGCCGCCTTCGGCTTCCTGTGGTGGCTCGGGCGCAAGCGCATTGCACAGGGCCTTGCGCCCATCACGCGCGAGCAGTTCGACGACCTGGTGTTCTACGGCGTGCTCGGCACCATACTCGGCGGCCGCCTGGGCTACGTACTGTTCTACAAGCCCGCGTACTACCTCGCCCACCCGCTCGAGGTCTTCGCCGTCTGGCAAGGCGGCATGGCCTTTCACGGCGGCTTCCTCGGCGTGCTCGCGGCCGCCGCGCTGTACGCTTGGCGCCATCGCATCGATTGGTGGCGGCTGATGGACTTCGTCGCGCCTTGCGTGCCGACCGGCCTTGCCGCGGGGCGCCTGGGCAATTTCATCAACGGCGAGCTTTGGGGACGGCCGACCGACCTGCCCTGGGGCATGGTGTTTCGCGGCGCGGGCGCGCTGCCGCGCCATCCTTCGCAGCTCTACCAGTTCGCGCTCGAGGGCGTGCTGCTCTTCGTGCTGCTCTGGTGGTACTCCTCCAGGCCGCGCGCGCGCGGCGCCGTGTCGGCGATGTTCCTGATCGGCTACGGGGCGTTCCGCTTCATCGCCGAATTCGCGCGCGAGCCCGACGATTTCCTCGGCCTGCTGGCGCTCGGCCTGTCGATGGGCCAGTGGCTCAGCCTGCCGATGATCCTGGCGGGAATTCTGCTGTACGCGTGGAGTCAAAGGGCGGCATGAGATGGCTGCTGCTCATCCTGGCGCTCGTCCTCTCCCCCGCGCGCGCCGACGAGGCGCTGTGGCCCGCGCTGCGCGGTGGAGGGCACGTGCTGTTGATCCGTCACGCCCAGACGGATCCGGGGGTCGGCGATCCGCCCGGCTTCCGCCTGGAGGAGTGCGCGACACAGCGCAATCTTTCCGCAGAGGGGCGCGCGCAGGCACGCGCGCTCGGCGCGGTGCTGCGCGCGCGCCAAGTGCCGCTCGGCGAGGTGCTCTCCAGCCCCTGGTGCCGGTGCGTGGAGACGGCCGAGCTGGCCTTCGGCCGCGCGCAGACCTGGGATGCGCTGTCCAATCTGCACGGCCGCCCACAGAACGCCGCCGAGCAGGTGCGCGCCATGCGCCCGCGCATCGCCGCGCACCGCGGCGCAGACAATCTGGTGCTGGTCTCGCACGGCTCGACCGCCGGCGCACTCACTGGCGAATACCCCGCCATGGGCGAGGTGCTGGTGTTGAAACCGCAGCCGCCGGGCTTCCGCGTCGTCGGTAGAATCTCTCTGCCGTGAGAATCCTCGTTGCCCTGGCCCTCGCCTGTGCCGGCCTGGCCGCGCACGCGCAGACCAGCGAAGTTCCGGACTGGTTCGCCGAGTCCTTCCTCGAGTTTCCGCAGGACGTGAAGGAGGCGGCGCGCGACGGCAAGCGCCTGATGCTCTACTTCTGGCAGGACGGCTGCTCTTCGTGCCGGAGAATGAAGGAGACCACGTTCGCCGATCGCGCGATCGTGGAAGAAACGCGCAGGCACTTCGTCCCCGTGGCGCTCAACGTCTATGGCGAGCGCGAAGCACAGTGGACCGACGGGCGCACGATGCGTGAGAAGGCGCTGGCGCGCGAGCTGAACATCCGCGGCACGCCGACGCTGCTCTTCCTGGACGAGAAGGGCGCGGTCGTCGTGCGCCAGGTTGGCTATCTGCCGCCGGAGCGCTTTATCGCCACGCTCGGCGAGGCGAAGCGCCGCTAGCCTTCCAGGGCGCGCTCGAGCACGCGCGCCACGTGCAGCGCCCGCCGCCCGGTGCCGTCGGCGATCTGCTGCCGGCAGCTGGTGCCGTCGGCCACCACGAGCGTATCGGCGGCCGCCTTGCGCACGGCGGGCAGCAGGCCGAGCTCACCCATCTTCATGGACACGTCGTAGTGCTCGGCCTCGTAGCCGAACGCGCCCGCCATGCCGCAGCAGCCCGCCTCGACCGAGGACACGCGCAAGCCGGGCACGAGCCGCAGCACGTTCTCCACGGCGCCCATGGCGCCGAACGCCTTCTGGTGGCAGTGGCCATGCAGCAGGGCGTCTCCCGGCACTGACTTGAGCGCCGGCGCGAAGCGCCCCGCCCGGTGCTCCTCGTCCAGGAACTCCTCGAACAGCAGCACGCGGCTGGCGAGGGATCTCGCCTCGGGGAGCAGTGCGGCGTACTCGTCGCGCAACGTGTACAGGCACGAGGGCTCGAGGCCGATGATCGGAACGCCGTGGTCCACCCAGCGCCGCAGCGCCTCCAGGGTGCGCTCGGCCTCGCGCCTGGCTTCTTTCACCAGCCCGGCCGCGAGGAACGTGCGGCCGCAGCACAGCGGCCGGTTCTCGAAGTCGGGCTGCGCGATGTGCACCCGATAGTCCGCGGCCACCAGCACGCGCACCGCCGCGCGCGCGTTCTCCGGCTCGAAGTAGCGGTTGAAGGTGTCCACGAACACCACCACTTCGCGCGAGCCGCGCTTCGGCCAGGCGCGGTCGACGAACCAGTCGCTGCGCCAACGGGGCAGCGCGCGCCGCGCCGTGAAGCCGGTCAGCATCGCGCGCAGCCGTGGCTGCGCATTGCCCAGGTTGGCGAGCGGCGCCGCGCGCGCCATCCAGGGCGCGTAACGCGGCAGGTAAGCGATCAGCCGCTCGCGCAGCGTGAGCCGGTGGCGCCGGCGATAGTGCGCCATGAACTCGATCTTCATGCGCGCCATGTCCACGCCGGTCGGGCATTCGCGTTTGCAGCCCTTGCACGAGACGCACAGGTCGAGCGCCTGCTTCACGTCCTCGTCGGCGCTGGCGCCGAGCTGCCCGGATAGGGCGAGCCGCAGCGTATTCGCGCGCCCGCGCGTCAGGTGTTGCTCGTCGCCAGTCGCACGGAAGGACGGGCACATCGTGCCGGCGTCGAACTTGCGGCAGTGGCCGTTGTTGTTGCACATCTCCACGGCCTTGTCGAAGCCGCCCCATTCGCTCCAGTCGAGCACGGCGGCTGGCGGCTTTGTCCCATAGCCGGGCGGAAAGCGGAACATGCGAGCGTCGTCCATCTTCGGCGGATCGACGATCTTGCCCGGGTTCATCAGGCCCTTCGGGTCGAGCCGCGCCTTGATCTCGCCGAGCGTCGCAGTGAGGCGCGGCCCGAAGAACGGCGCGATCCACTCCGAGCGCACCAGCCCGTCGCCGTGCTCGCCCGAATAGGCGCCCTTGTACTGCTTCACCATCGCGCAGGCCTCTTCGGCGATCGCGCGCATCTTGGCCGCGCCGTCGGTGCGCATGTCGAGGATCGGCCGCACGTGCAGCGTTCCGACGGAGGCATGCGCGTACCACGTGCCGCGCGTGCCGTGCTTTTCGAACACCTGCGTCAGGCGCTCGGTGTACTCGGCCAGATGCTCCAGCGGCACCGCGCAGTCCTCGATGAAGGAAACGGGCTTGCCGTCGCCCTTCATGGACATCATGATGTTGAGGCCCGCCTTGCGTACTTCCCAGAGCTCGCGCTGCAGCCGCGTGTCCGTGATCTCCACCACGCTGCCCGGCAGCCCGAGGTCGCCCATCAGCTGCGTCAGCTCGCCCAGGCGCCGCGCCTGAGCCAGCGCATCGTCGCCGGAGAACTCGACCAGCAGGATGGCGTCCGGCTCGCCGCGAATGGCCGCGTTGACCGTCGCCCGGAACGCTGCGTTGGCGCGCGCCAGGCCGATCATCGTCCGGTCCACCAGCTCTACGGCGCTCGGCCCGAGATCGACGATGTGCGGCGTGAGCTCCATCGCCTTGCGGAAAGCGGGGAAGTGGCACACGCCAAGCGCGCGCGCCGGCGGCAGGGGCGAGAGTTTCAGGTGCAGGCGCTCGAACCAGGCGAGCGTGCCTTCCGATCCGACCAGCAGGTGCGCCGCGTTCTCGTGCGGCGGGCCGAGGTGGTCGAGGTTGTAGCCGGCCACGCGGCGCAGCACCTTTGGGAAGCGCGCAGCGATCTCCTCGCGATCGCGCGCATAGATGCCGCGCAGCCAACGCGCAAGCTCGCTGTCCTCGCGCATCGGGCCGAAGCGCCGCGCCTGGCCGTCGCTGGTCAGCGCATCGATGGCGTGCACGTTGTGCACCATGTTGCCGTAGGCGATCGAGCGCGAGCCGCAGGAGTTGTTGCCGGCCATGCCGCCGAGCGTCGCCTGCGCACTGGTGGAGACGTCCACCGGGAACCACAAGCCGTGCGGGCGCAGCTGCGCGTTGAGGGCATCGAGCACCATGCCCGGCTGCACGATCGCGCTGCGGCCCTCGACGTCGAGCTCGAGCAGCTGGTCGAGGTGCTTCGACCCGTCGATCACCAGGGCCGCGCCCACCGTCTGCCCGCACTGCGACGAGCCCGCGCCGCGTGGCAGCACCGGCACGCCTTCCTCGGCTGCGATGGCGAGAATCGAACGCACCGCCTCCGCGGTGCGCGGCACGACCACGCCGATCGGCTCGATCTGGTAGATGGAGGCGTCGGTGGCGTAGCGCCCGCGCGAGGCTGCATCGAACAGCACTTCGGCGTCGGCATGGCGGCGCAGCCGCTCGGCGAGCGCCGCGTCGCCGGCCCGTGAGTTCTCGACGCGAACCGGGATTGCCTGGACGTTCATGACTGCGGCGTAGAATACACTGCGCCGCGGGCCGCGCGCCCGCCACGAGGAGGATCCATGCCGCGCAACGCCGGAAGGCATTTCCTGCAGATCCCGGGGCCGACCAATGTGCCGGACCGGGTGCTGCGCGCGATCGACTTTCCCACGATGGATCATCGCGGACCGGAGTTCGCGGAGCTCGGCAAGACGGTGCTCGAGGGCATGAAGCGCGTGTTCCGGACGCGCGGCCACGTGGTGATCTATCCGGCGTCGGGGACCGGCGCGTGGGAGGCCGCGCTCGTCAATACGCTCTCGCCGGGCGACGCGGTGCTCATGTACGAGACCGGGCATTTCGCGTCGCTGTGGCACAAGATGGCGACCAAGCTCGGCCTGAAGCCCGAGTACCTCGCGAGCGACTGGCGCACCGGCGCCGACCCGCAGGCGATCGAAAGACGCCTGCGCGAGGATCGCGAGCACCGCATCAAGGCGGTGTGCATCGTGCACAACGAGACGTCGACCGGCGTGACCTCGCGCATCGGCGAGGTGCGCAAGGCGATCGACGCCGCGAAGCATCCCGCGCTCTTCATGGTCGACACCATCTCCTCGCTCGCTTCGATCGACTATCGCCACGACGAATGGGGCGTGGACGTCACGGTCGGCGGCTCGCAGAAGGGTCTGATGCTGCCGCCGGGACTGTCCTTCAACGCGATCTCGGAGAAGGCGCTCGCCGCCTCGAAGTCGGCGGCGCTGCCGCGCAGCTACTGGGGCTGGGACGAGATGATCGCCAACGGCAGGAATGGCTATTTCCCCTACACGCCCGCGACCAACCTTCTCTATGGGCTGCGCGAGGCGCTGTCCATGCTGCTCGACGAGGAGGGGCTGGAGAATGTCTTCGCGCGCCACCAGCGCCACGCCGAGGCGACGCGCCGCGCGGTGCGCGCCTGGGGCCTCGAGGTACTCGCCACCAATCCCGCTGAATGCTCCGGCTCGCTCACCGCGGTGCTGCTGCCCGCGGGGCACGACGCCGATCGCGTGCGCAACCTGATCCTTGAGCACTTCGACATGTCCCTCGGCACCGGCCTGGGCAAGCTCGCCGGCAAGGTATTCCGCATCGGGCACCTGGGCGACTTCAACGACCTGCAACTGATGGGCACGCTCGCCGGCGTCGAGATGGGTCTGGAGCTCGCGAGCGTGCCGATCCGCCGCGAAGGCGTGCAGGCGGCGATGGCGCATCTCGTCTCGTGCCGCACGGCGCGGGAACGCGCTGCGGCATGAGATGGATTTCGCGCTCAGCGAACAGCAGCGTGCGTTCCGCGACAGCGTGCGCGGCTTCGCGCAAAAGCACCTCGCCGCCGGCGCGCTAGCGCGCGCGCACGATCCGGCCCACCCCTTCGACGTCGCGCGCCTGATGGCGCGCCAGGGCCTGCTCGGCATCACGATGCCGGAAGCCGACGGCGGCCAGGGCGGCACCCTCATGGACGCCGTGCTCGCCATCGAGGCCGTGGCCTCGGTCTGCCCGAGGAGCGCCGACGTCGTGCAGGCGGGCAATTTCGGCCCGGTGCGCGTGCTCGCCGAGTTCGGCAGCGTCGAGCAGAAGGCGAGGTACCTCAAGCCGATCCTCGCCGGGGATACCGTGATGTGCCTCGGCATGAGCGAGCCCGACGCGGGCTCGGCCGTGACCGACCTGAAGACGAGCGCGGTGGCCGACGGCGACGGCTTTCGCGTCAACGGCACGAAGGTCTTCTCGACCCACGGCCCCTATGCGTCGGTGATCCTCGCCTACGTGCGCTACGCGCCCGGCCTCGAAGGCATCGGCTCGGTGCTGATCGAGCCGGAATGGAAGGGCGTGTCCTTCGGCAAGCGCTCGCGCTTCATGTCGGGCGAGGAATGGGTGCAGATCTATTTCGAGGACGTGCGCGTGCCGCGCGAGAACGTGCTGCTCGGCCCGGGCGGGTTCAGGAAGCAGATTGCCGGCTTCAACGTCGAGCGCATCGGCAACACCGCGCGCTCGCTGGCGCTCGGCCGCTACTGCTACGAGGCCGCGCGCGAGTGGGCGCTCGCGCGCCGTCAGTTCGGCCGGCCGCTCGCGGAGTTCCAGGGCCTGCAGTGGAAGTTCGCCGACATGAAAATGAAGCTCGACGCGGGCGAACTGCTGCTCTACCGCGCGGCAGCGAACGCCGACCGGGGAATGCCCTCGGCCGAGGACACCGCGATCGCCAAAGCGTTCTGCAACCAGGCGGGATTCGAGATCGCCAACGAGGCGCTGCAGGTCATGGGCGGCACGGGATACAGCCAGGAAGTGCTGGTCGAGTACTGCGTGCGTCGCTGCCGCGGCTGGATGATCGCCGGCGGCTCGATCGAGATGATGAAGAACAGGATCGCGGAAGGCATCTTCGGGCGCAGCTTCTCGCAACGGCCGGAGGGCAAGCCGGGGTGAGTGGCGAGCTCTTTCGCGCGCTCTTCGCCCCGCGCGGCGTGGCGCTGTTCGGCGCCTCCGGAGATCCGGCCAAGAACACCGCGCGGCCGCAGCGCTACCTGCGCAAGCACGGTTACACCGGGACGATCGCGCCCATCAACCGCGGGCGCCGCGAAGTACTGGGGCTGCCCGCCTTCCGGAGCCTCGCCGAGGTTCCCGGCGACATCGACCACGCCTTCGTCATGGTGCCGCCGCAGGACGTGCTCGCGACCTGCGAAGAGTGCTTCGCGCGCCGGGTGCCGGTGGTGACCATCTTCACCGACGGCTTCGGCGAAACGGACGATGCCGGCCGCGTCGCGCAGGCGCGGCTCGTCGAGCGCGCGCGCGGCGCGGGCGTGCGCCTGCTCGGCCCGAACAGCATCGGGCTCATCAGCACCGAGCCGCCCACCGCTTTGTCGGTGAACGCGGTGCTCGAGCTCGAGCGCTTGCCCACCGGACCGCTCGGCCTCGTTTCGCAGTCGGGCAGCCTGATCGGCGCGTTCCTGTCGCGCGGCGCGGCGCGCGGCATCGGCTTCTCGCGTCTGGTGTCGGTAGGCAACGAGTCCGACCTGTCGGTCGGCGAGCTCGCCGAGCTGCTCGTCGATGACCCGCAAACGCACGCCATCCTGCTTTTCCTGGAAACCGTGCGCGACCCGGAGCGGCTGGCGCGCGCGGCGCGCCGCGCGTTTATCGCCGGAAAGCCGGTCATCGCCTACAAGCTCGGGCGTTCGGCGGCCGGGGTGGAGCTCGCGCGCACGCACACAGGCGCGCTGGCCGGCGACGATCGCGCGGTGGATGCATTCCTGCGCGCCGCCGGCATCCTGCGCGTGCGCACCTTCGAAGCGCTCGTCGAGACGGCTTACCTCGCCATCGGCCAACGGCCGCCCGCGCGGCGGCGCGTCGCCATGATGACGACCACGGGAGGGGGCGCGGCACTGGTCGCCGACCCGCTGGGCGCGGCCGGCATCGAGCTCGTCGCGCCACCCCCGGCGCTCGCCGAGAAGATCCGCGCGCACGGCGTGCGCGTGACCGACTCGCCGCTCATCGACCTGACGCTCGCCGGCGCGCGCGGCTCGGTCTACGGCCCCGTGCTCGAGGCGCTGCTCGCGTCAGACCATTGCGACGCGGTAGTCGCCGCCGTGGGTTCTTCCGGCCAGTTCCATCCGCAGATCGCCATCGAGCCGATCCTGCTCGCGCACCGCGCGCATCCGCATAAGCCCCTCGCGGTGTTCATCGCGCCCGAGGCGCAAGCCTCGCTCGCCATGCTGGCGGAGGCAGGCGTCGCCGCCTTTCGCGCGCCAGAGTGCTGCGCGGATGCGCTCGAGGCGTTCTTCCGCTGGCGGGCGCCGGCCACGGCGCCGCTGGAGAATCCTGAGGCGAACCAGCAGATTCGCGCTGCGCTCGCCAGCGATGGCCCGTTGCGCGCCGAGGCGCTGTTCGCGGCGCTCGGGGTCCCGATGGGCTCCGCGCAATGGCTGCGCGACCCGGTTCAGCCGATCTCCTGTGCGTTCCCGGTCGCGATCAAGATCGCCTCGCCCGATATCGCGCACAAAAGCGACTTCGGCGGCGTGGAGCTGAATCTGCCGGACGCGGCCGCCGCCGCCGCAGCGGCAAGGCGCGTGCTCGAGCGCGTGCGCGCCGCGCGCCCGGAAGCGCGCATCGAGGGCGTCGTCGCCGCCACCATGCAGCGCGGCCTCGGCGAGGCGATCGTCGGCTTCCGGCGTGACCCGCAGGTCGGGCCGCTCGTGCTGGTCGGCGCCGGCGGCACGCTGGCTGAGCTTTATGGCGACGTCGCCCTGCGCCCGGCGCCGGTGTCGCTGGAGGAGGCAAGGCACATGGTTGGAGAAGTGCGCGGTTTCGCGGCGCTCGCCGGCTATCGCAATGCGCCGCGCGGCGACCTGGAGGCGCTGGCGCACGCGGTGGCCGCCTTCTCGCAGCTTGCCGCGCTGCCGGAGGTCGCTGAGGCCGAGATCAATCCGCTC
>Ga0224500_10000103_pt1 | contig 60572 bp, 60 predicted proteins | sample SF_Oct11_sed_USG_FD_168126 | JGI IMG/M metagenome (GOLD analysis project Ga0224500, IMG submission 168126) | Sediment microbial communities from San Francisco Bay, California, United States - SF_Oct11_sed_USGS_4_1 | ecosystem: Environmental > Aquatic > Marine > Sediment | place: USA: California...
AACGCTGGGCGTGAGGCGCGAAGGGTCTGGCATCCTGGTGCGCGAGGGCTACGTGCTCACCATCGGCTACCTGGTGATCGAGGCCGAATCGATCGCAGTTACCGCCAGCTCCGGCTCCACGGTTCCCGCGTTGCTCGCCGCCTACGATCACGCGAGCGGGTTCGGGCTGCTCAAGCTGGCCGCGCCGCTCGCTGGCCGGCCGCTGCCGATCGGCGACGCGTCGGCGCTCGCCGAGCGCGACGCCGCGATGGTCGTCGGTTTCGGCGGGCGCGAGGCGCTCAATCTCGTTTACGTCGTGTCGCGCCGCGCGTTCGCCGGCGGCTGGGAGTACCTGCTCGACGCCGCAATCTACACTTACCCGCCGGTGCAGAACTGGTCGGGGGCGGCGCTCATCAACGCGCGCGGCGAGCTGCTCGGCGTCGGCTCGCTCGTCTTGCCGGACGCCGGCGCCCCGGGCACGCAATCGCCGGGCAACTTGTTCGTGCCGGTCGACCTGCTCAAGCCCATGCTCGACGACCTGATTCAGCGCGGTCGCTCCGCCGGCCCGATCCGTCCGTGGCTTGGACTGAACACGGACGAACTGCGCGGACGCCTGTTCGTCTCTCGCGTCTCGCCGGAGGGCCCCGCCGACCGGGCGGGGCTGCGCAGCGGCGATCTCGTGCTCGCCGTGGGCGAGGACGAGGTCGACTCGCTCGCGGATTTCTACCGCAAGGTGTGGGCGCGCGGCGCGGCGGGCACCGAGATTCCCCTGCGCGTGCTGCAAGGGTCGCAGGTGAAGGAATTGCGCGTGCGCTCGATCGACCGGCTCGAGTACCTGCGCCGCAAGCCGACCTATTGAGGGCCCTGTGCCGGCGGCACGCGGCGCCTCGTTTGCCCGACCCCCTAGTCGCTATTGCGAGGAGGCGCTAGGATGCTCGGCACTGGCCCATGGATGCGGTGAACCTCTTCACGGCCCGCGGCACAGGTGGGCAAGCGATCGTCATCCGGCGCGCGCGGTGCCGGCAGCGGGCTGGGCGGGTTGCGTGAGCAACCTGCCGCTGACGCCCGAGGAGCGCGCGCAGATCGAGGCGCGGATCGGCGTCCTGGAGACCGAGCACCGGGACCTGGACGACGTCATCGCGCGCCTGGCAGCCGATCCGACGCTCGACCAGCTGCAGCTGCGGCGCCTGAAGAAGAAGAAGCTCCTGCTGAAGGACCTGATCGCGCGGCTGCGCGACCGCCTGATTCCCGACATCGTCGCGTGATCGCGCTGCTGCAGCGCGTCGCCGAGGCCCGCGTGGACGTGTCCGGCGAGGAGGTGGCGTGCATCGGTCGCGGCGTGCTGGCGCTGGTCGGGGTCGAGCGCGGCGATTCGGAGCGCGAGGCCGACCGCCTCGCGGAGCGGGTGCTCGGCTACCGCATGTTCGCCGACGCGCAGGGCCGCATGAATCTCGCCTTGGCGCAGGCGGGCGGCGCGCTGCTCGCGGTGCCGCAGTTCACGCTCGCCGCGGACACGCGCAGCGGCGCGCGGCCCGGCTTCTCGACCGCGGCGGCGCCCGAGGAGGGCCGCGCCCTGTTCGAGGCATTCGTGCGCGCCTGCCGCGCGCGGCAGGCCGAGGTCGCCTGCGGGCGGTTCGGCGCGGACATGCGGGTCAGCCTCGTGAACGACGGCCCCGTGACTTTCTGGCTGCAGGTTTCTCCGCGTCCCGCGTCCTGAAATCCGCCGGCGCGACCACCTCGATCATCTCCAGGTCCGGCGAATGGCGGATCTCGCGGTGGCGGATGTTGGGCGGCTGGTAGAAGCACGTGCCCGCCTTCATGCGCACGCGGCCGACGCCCTCGTACTCGAACACCGCCCAGCCCTTCAGCACGTAGACGAACTGCACCCGGCAATCGTGCCGGTGCCAGTGGCCGTGCGGCGCCTTGCCGCGCCGCGCACGGATCACGTGCGCGACGACCTTGCCGTGCGTCGCCCGGCGGATACCCAGATCGCGGTACTCGAAGTAGTTGCGCAGGCCGCGGCGGACGAACTTCGAGCGTGCCCGGTGATTGACCATGAAGCCTCGTTTCATGCGCTCTTCCTCCCTGGATGGCCTGTCGGCGGGATCAACGATACTCCGGCTGCACGCGCGTCAGGAAGTCCTCGAGCTGCGCTGCCAGCCCGCTGACGCCGGCGGCGTCCCCGCGCTTCGATTGCTCCTCGATGGCCCTGCCGATGCGCGTGATCTCTTCGAAGCCGTAGCTGCCGCCGACGCCGCTCAGCGAGTGCCCGATGGCGCGCGTAGCGGAGAAGTCGCCGGCGTCGAGCGCCGTGCGCAAGCGCAGGACGTCGCGCCCGCAATTGGAGAGAAAGCGCACCGTCAGCGCGCGCAGACGCGCGTCCACGGTGACGCGGATCGCGTTCGCGCCGGGTGCCGCCACGGGCACCGGCGCGTCCTCGGCGAGCGGTGCCAGCACCTCGCGCAGGCGATCCTGGGACACCGGCTTGCTGATCACGTCGTCGCAGCCTTCGATCAGCGCCCGCTCGAGCGGCGTGCCCGCCTGGTGCGCGGTGAAGCCGATGACCGGGCGCGTGTAGCCGCGCTCGCGCAGCACGCGCACGGTCTCATAGCCGTCCATGAACGGCATGTCCATGTCGAGCAGCACCACGCTGTAGGGCTCGGCGAGCGCGGACTCGATCGCCTCGAGCCCGTCGCCGACCGCCTTGCAGGCGAAGCCGAGCTCGGCGAGCTGCACTTTCACCAGCTCGCGCAGGTCAGCGTTGTCGTCGGCGAGCAGCACGCGGCCGGAAAGCTTGGCGTGGGCCTGCGCAGGGGCCGGCGTGGGCGCTGCCGCGCTCGCCGCAAGCTCCGCCTCGGGCGCCGGAATGCGCATTTCGAAGGTCGAGCCCACGCCCACCTGCGAGCGCGCGCGCAAGGTGCCGCCCATCAGCTCGACCAGCTTCTTCGTGATGGACAGCCCCAGCCCGGTGCCCGCGGCCGTCACGCCGGGCGCGCGCTGGAAAGGCTCGAAGATGCGCTCCAGGCTTTCGGCCGGAATGCCGGGGCCCGTGTCGCGCACCTCGCAGCACAGCTCGCCGTCGCGCCAGGTGGCGGCCAGCGTCACCTTGCCGTGGGCGGTGAACTTGATCGCATTGCCGAGCAGATTGATCAGCACCTGGCGCACGCGGAACGCGTCGAGCATCAGCGCCGCGGGCACGCTGTCGGCCACTTCCTGCTCCAGCACGAGCTGCTTCTCGTGCGCCATCACGCGCAAGGTCGTGGCAACGTCCTCGATCAGCGCGCGCGCCTCGTGCGGCGTGCGATCGAGCTTCAGCTGGCCGGCTTCCATGCGCGCCAGGTCGAGGTTGTTGTTGACCAGCGCCAGCAGGTGCTCGCAGTTGCGCGCGATGATGCCGCTGTGGCGCAGGCGCTGCTCCTTGCCGATGTCGTCGCCGTACAGATTGAACTTGTTGAAGCCCATGATCGCCGTGATCGGCGTGCGCAGCTCGTGCGTCATGTGGTTGAGGAACTCGGTCTTCAGGCGCGCGGCTTCCAGCGCCGCGGCCTTCTCGTAGGTCAGGCGCTGCTTCTCCTGGTAGAGCGCGAAAAGCCAGGCCGCGAGCGCCGCGCCATACGCGCCCATTCCCGAGACCGAGGCGAACAGCCAGTGCGCTTGCTGGCCGGCCATCGCCAGCGCGAGGAAGACGCCGCCCAGCACGATCGCCACGGTGCCCAAGCCGAGTGCGAAGTCCCTGGGCTGCGGGGCGGCTCCGCGCCACGCCAATCCCGCGGGCAGGGCGAGCGCGATCAGCGTAAGCAGCGCGTCCAGCCACGCGCGAGGAGGGCTCAACACCTTGCCCGCGCGCAAGCTCTCGACGATCAGCGCATTGACGTGCAGGCCAGGCAGGCGCCCGGCCGGCGTGAGCGCGATATCGCCGAGCACGGCGCTCGAGCTGCCGACGAGGACGATGCGATCACGCACCAGGTCGGCGACATGCGCCGACCCCGCGGCACCGTTCGCCGCATCCACGACCTGGTGAAACGGAACGACGGACAGCTCCGCGAGGTTGGCGGGAAGGCGTGGCGCGATGCTGCCGTCGACGGCCATCAGCCAGGACTGACCACCGGCATGCAGGCGTCCGCCATCCACCCGCAGCTCCTGACCGGGCTCCGCTGCGAGCAGCGCCGCAATCGAGAATGCGGGCAGGACCCTGCCGTAGGCAAGGTGCAGCGGTCTGAGGCGCCGCACCACGCCGTCGTCATCGGCAGCCGTGCTGATGACCGCCACGCGCGCTCCCGAATCGCGCGTCAGCTGCGCGAGGGGGAGCGTCAGGTCGTTCCATGCGTACGCGTGCGCAGCGACCTGCGGGGCCGTCGCAGCTTCCAGGGGTGCCACGCGCGCCAGGTGATCCAGGTATTCCCGGGATCTCGCATGGGGATACGGCAAGGCCGCAGCCGCCAGCACGCCCCGCCGGTCGAGTGCGGCAGCGAAGGCGTCGTCGCCTTCGCGCGGCTCGGCGAACAGGATGTCGTAGGCAACGGCGCGCGCGCCGCTCTTTGCGAAGAAGCGGTGCGCCTTGGCGTAGACGTCGCGCGGGTATGGCCAGGCACCGATGCTCGGCTGCAGGCGTTGCATCGATGCTTCGTCGACGTCGACCACCACGACACCGTCGAGCGGCAGCGATGCGGCGAGGCGCCGTTGCAGCGCATCATCCACCCACCACGACAGGCGCGAGAACAGGGCGGAATGCATGAACAGGGCCGCCAGCGCGAGCCCGATGAAGGCTACGGCCAGCCCGCGCAACGAGGACGAATAGGAAAGCGACTGCACACTGTCCTGTCTGGACATTGTGAGCGACAATTCTAGAGGAAATCCTCAGCGCGGCCGTCCCGCCCCGGGGGGCGTGGTGGCGATGGCTGCCCAAACGGCGCCGAGGTAGATCATGCTTATGCGCCGTCGCGCCAGAGGACTGGTTCTTCAATTGCTCTTCGCGCTGTCGCTGGCGATGAGCAGCCGTGCGGTCGCGCAGACCCCGCTGGACGAGCTTCTGGCGAACGCCGCCACCCTGACTGCCGCGGGCCAGCACGTCGAGGCCTATGCGCTGCTCGCCGCGGAAGAAGACACCCATATCGGTGAGATCAAGTTCGACTACGCGCTCGGGCGCGCCGCGCTCTTCGCGGGTCGCCCGGACCGCGCGACGATCGCGTTCTCGCGCGTGCTGGCGCTCGACCCGGGCCACGCCGGCGCACGCATCGACATGGGGCGCGCATACCTTGCGCTCGGCAACCGCGCGCAGGCTGAAGCCGCGTTCCAGGCCCTGCTCGACATGAAACCGCCGCCGGCGCTGCGCGCGCAGCTGCTCATCTACCTCGGAGAGGCGCGCGCGGACCGCGCGCGCAAGGTGGCTGCCCGGGGCTACCTGAGCGTGTTCGCCGGCGCGAGCTCGAACGTGAATCAGGCGCCCGGCCAGGGTCAGATCTACGTGCCGGGGTTTCTCGCCGTGCTGCAGCTGGCAGACCAGAACGTCGCCAAGGACGATACGTACGTGGGGGTGAGTGGCGGCGTCGAAGCGTCCAGGCCGGTGGGCGGCCGCTACTCGCTCATCGCCGCCGCGGAGTTCCTCGCCCGTGAGAACACGCACTATTCCGATTTTGACGTGGGCGGTGTCTGGGGAAGCATGGGTGTCGCGCATACGGGCGATCAGCACTTGGTGCGCGCGCAACTCCAGCTGGTCAACGGCACGCTGGGCGGGGAGACAAGCCGCAGGGTCGAGGCGATAAGCGTCGATGTGACGGAGACCTCTGCGGCGGACGGCTCGCTGGGCTGGATGTTTGGCTTTGCGCACGCGGGGCGCTACCGGCACCCGCCAGAGGACTTGCAGGTTTTCGACGCCGACTTCGTGACTGTAGGAATCGGCGCCAACCTCAAATATGACGAGAAGTCGACGGCCAGTGTCGTGTTCCTGGCGGGTGGCGATAACGACCGCGGGGGAAACCCTAGCGGCGACCGATTCGGAGTCGGATTTCGCCTTGCAGGAGAAAGGGTTATTCGGCCTGGATTGCGGCTACTCGGTCTGGCCGGAGCGCTCAATTCGCGTTACGACGGCTTCGATCCATCGTTCCTCGTGAATCGCGAAGACCGGCGCTACGATCTGGAACTCGTTCTGCGGTATGACCTTTCCCGGGATCTGGAACTGCGCTTGACGGGACTGCGCTCGGTCCAGGACTCGAACATTGCGATCTACGAGTACAGTCGTACCGACTGGTTGATCGGGTTGCGGCGTCAGTTCGATTGAGAGAGCGTCAGCAACTGTCAGGACGTAGCACCTCCAGCCTGTTCACGGGCCCAATAGTTGCTGAGTTGTCAATGCAGCGTTGGACAAACGGATTAGCAGTCGGGGGTTACATGAGAAACGGTCTTGTCTTCCTGGGTCTGGTGATCGGTGCCGCGGGCTCCGGCCAGGCGCTTGCGCAAACGGCAGGCGTCGTCCAGTTCGTCGCTGGAGAGGTCAAGGTGGTCGCGCTGGGTGGCCATGAGCGCCAAGCGCGCAAAGGCGTGCCGGTCAATGTGGGCGACACCCTGGTGACGCCCGCCGGTGGCCTTGCTCAACTGAAGATGGGCGACGGCGCGATCGTCGTCGTGCAGCCGGAGTCGCGGCTGACCGTGGCGGAGTTCCACTATGCCGGTGTCGAGGACGGCAACGAGAAGGTTCGCTATCGGCTGGAGCACGGCGGCTTCCGCGCGGTGACCGGCGCCATCGGCCGTACCCACAAGAAGAACTACCTGATCGAGACGCCGATCGCCCACATGGGCGTGCGCGGCACCGATCATGAGTCGTATTACTTTCCGGCCACCGGCCCGGTGAGCGGCGACGGGGTGAAGCCCGGCGCGTTCAACAAGGTGAACACGGGCATGACCTTCTTGCGCACGCCGGCGGGCGAGGTCGACATCGCGCCGAATCAGGTGGGCTATGTCGGCGGCGCGAACCAGGTGCCGGTGATCCTGCCGACGGTGCCGGGCTTCTTCAACCGCTCGATCGCGCCGCTGCAGGCGCGGCCCGCGGGCGACTCCAGGCCGGAGCCCGTGCAGGCGGCGGAGGTCAAGCAGGACGTCAAGGCGGCCGACGGCGAGAGCGTGGTGCGCGCCCGCGGCAAGCCGATGATGGCGGGCTCGGGCAATGGCGAGCTGTATGGATTCTCGGTCAAGCAGGGAATGGACGACGATGCGGCGACCTTCGGGCGGTCGGGCAACGGCATGATGCTCGTCGCCAACGGCGCCGAATTCAAGAATGAAGTCAGAGACTACATGGGTGCCGGCGTGAACTGGGGCACCTGGCAGGGCGGGCCACCGAGCGTCAACGGCCAGATGACTGCGGGTGGCGTGCATTTCATCTCGACCACCAATCCGACGGACCTTTCCAAGCTGCCCCCAGCGTTGATGACGGCCTCCTACAGCCACATGGGCGGGCCGGCGCCGACGAACAACCTCGGCGAAGCCGGGTCGATCAAGGCGCTGAACGTGAACGTCGATTTCACCAACCAGCAGATCACCAACTACCACCTGCAAGCGGTGGCGCGCGGCGCCTGGGATGTGCAAGGCAGTGGCAGCATCTCCGCGTTCACCGGGGCTACCGGCATCGGTCTTAGTGGCACCTGCTCGAGCTGCTCCGGCGGCAGTCAGGGCCAAGCGAGCGGCACCGCGCACGGCGGTTTCGTCGGCGCCGCGGCGGAGGGCGTGATCACGACGTTCGGGGTCACTTCCGCCGGCAAGTCGCTCTCGGGCGCGGCGTATCTCACTCGCCCGCTCCCGTAAACCGCAAACGCGTGGCCACCTCGCCAAACCGCCGCAACGTGCTGATCGTCGACGACCACGAGCCGACGCGGCTCCTGATCGGGCGCATCGTGACGCAGGAGATGGGCGCGCGCGTCATGCTGGCCGGGACCTGCGAAGAGGCGCTGCACCTCGCGTTGAATACGAAATACGACGTCATCCTGCTCGACCTGCTCATGCCCGGCATCGGCGGCTACGAGGTCCTGCGCCGCCTGCGCGCCGAGGGCGCCAACCGCGCGACCCCGATCCTGGTCATCTCGGTGATGTCGGATCACGACTCGATCGAGCGCTGCCGGCTGCTCGGCGCGACGGCCTTCGTCGCCAAGCCGGTGGATCGCGAGCTGGTGGCGACGATGCTGCGCAGCCTGCTCGTGCCGAAGGCCGCAGATGCGCAGCCGGCGGAGCGCGCCGACCTGCGGAACAACTGCAGCTAGCATAGGCCGCGAGGTTCTGGGCGCGAAGCTTCTCAGGTAAGCTCCGCGGCATGTTCGAGCAGTTCATCGGCGTCAAGGCGGTCGAGGAGCGCCACCGCTTCGACGCCGGCCGCCTCGCGCAGTACCTGCGCGGCAGGATCGAGGACTGGCGTGGCGACCTGACCGTCGAGCAGTTCAAGGGCGGACAGTCCAATCCCACCTACCGCATCACCGCAGGCGGCAGGCGCTACGCGCTGCGCCGCAAGCCTCCCGGCAAGCTCCTGCCCTCCGCGCACGCGGTCGAGCGCGAGTACAAGGTCACCAAGGCGCTGCACGGCGTCGGTTTTCCCGTGGCGAGGCCCTGGGTGCTGTGCGAGGACGAGTCGGTCATCGGCACGGCGTTCTACGTCATGGACTGCGTAGAGGGGCGGGTGCTGTGGGACCAGGCGCTGCCCGGGATGGCGCGCGAGGAGCGCGGCGCGATCTGGGACGAGCTGAACCGCGTCATCGCGCAGCTGCACACGATCGACTACAAGGCGATCGGCCTCGAGGATTTCGGCAAGCCGGGCGACTACATCGCGCGCCAGGTATCGCGCTGGACCAAGCAGTACCTGGCCTCCGAACTCGAGAAGATCGAGCAGATGGACCGGCTGATCGAATGGTTGCCGAAGAACATCCCGGCGGGCGACGAGACCTCGGTGGTGCACGGCGACTATCGGCTGGACAACGCCATCTTTCATCCGGCCGAGCCGCGCATCCTCGCGGTGCTCGACTGGGAGCTTTCCACGCTCGGGCACCCGCTTGCCGATTTTGCCTACCATTGCATGAGCTGGCACATCGCGCCGGGCAAGTTCCGCGGCATCGCGGGGCTCGATCTCGCGGCGCTCGGCATCCCGGGCGAGCGCGAATACGTCGAGTGCTACTGCAAGCGCACCGGGCGCACGGGCATTGACCCTTCGACCTGGGACTACTACATGGCCTACAACCTGTTCCGCATCGCCGCCATCACGCAGGGCATCGCCAAGCGCGTGGTGGACGGCACCGCGGCGAGCGAGTACGCGCGCGAGGCCGGCTCGCGCACGCGGCCGCTCGCCGAGCTGGGCTGGGCGCAGGTGGAGAGAATTCTGACGAGAGCTGCCTAGGAGAGAGTGACATGGACTTCGAGCATTCGCCGCGGGTCAAGGAGCTGCAAAAGCGCCTCACGGCGTTCATGGACGAGCATATCTATCCCAGCGAGCCCGCCTATTACGCGCACACCAGGGGCGACAAGCGCTGGGAACCGGTGCCGATCATCGAGGAGCTGAAGCCCAAGGCCCGCAAGGCCGGGCTGTGGAACCTGTTCCTGCCGCACTCCAAGCGCGCGCCCGAGGGCCTTTCCAATCTCGAGTACGCGCCGCTGTGCGAGATCATGGGGCGCACCAGCTGGTCGCCCGAGGTGTTCAACTGCTCGGCGCCCGACACCGGCAACATGGAGACCATCGAGCGCTACGGCACGGAAGAGCAGAAGACACAATGGCTCGAGCCGCTGCTGCGCGGCGAGATTCGCTCCGCGTTCCTGATGACGGAGCCCGACGTGGCCTCGTCGGATGCCACCAACATCCAGATGCACATCAAGCGCGACGGCAACGACTACGTCATCAACGGCCGCAAATGGTGGTCCTCGGGGGCGGGCGACCCGCGCTGCAAGGTCTACATCGTGATGGGCAAGACCAATCCCGATCACGCTTCGCGCCACAGCCAGCAGTCGATGATCCTGGTGCCCGCGGGCACCAAGGGCATTACCGTCCTGCACCACCTGAACGTCTTTGGCTACGACGATGCGCCGCACGGCCACATGGAGATCGAGTTCAAGGACGTGCGCGTCCCGGCTGCGAACATTCTGCTGGGCGAAGGCCGGGGCTTCGAGATCGCACAGGGGCGCCTCGGGCCCGGCCGCATCCATCACTGCATGCGCCTCATCGGCCAGGCAGAGCGAGCGCTGGAAAAGATGTGCAAGCGCGCCACACAGCGCGTCGCCTTCGGCCGCTCGATCGCCGAGCAGGGCGTGACGCGCGAGCGCATCGCGGAGGCGCGCATCATGATCGACTCGGCGCGCTTCATGGTGCTGCACGCCGCCTGGAAGATGGACACGGTGGGCAACAAGGTCGCGCAGAAGGAGATCGCCATGATCAAGGTGCTCGCCCCCAACATGGCCTGCCAGGTGATCGACTGGGCGATGCAGGTGCACGGTGGTGGCGGCGTCACCGACCGCTTCGGCCTCGCCAACATGTACGCGCACGCGCGCACCTTGCGCTTCGCCGACGGCCCGGACGAGGTGCATCGCAACGCCATCGCCAAGCTCGAGATCGCCGAGCAGACCTCGGTCGCCGAGGCGCTCGGCGGCCGCAAGAAGTGACATGGAGCTGAAAGGCAAGGTCGCGGTCATCACGGGCGCCGCGAGCGGCATCGGCCGCGCCGCGGCGTTGCGCTTCGCCGCGGAAGGCGCAGCCGGGCTGGTGCTCGGCGACCTGAACGCCGAGACCTTGCGCGCCGTGGCGGCCGAGGTGCAAGGTCTCGGCGTGCCCTGCGACGTAAGCAAGGAGGCCGACATCGGCCGGCTGGTCGGCGAGGCCGAGAGCGAGTACGGCCGCGTCGACGTGTACTTCTCCAACGCGGGCGTCATCAGCAGGGGCGGGCTCGAGTCGGGTGACGCCGATTGGGAGCGCAATTGGAAGATCCACGTCATGGCGCACGTTTGGGCGGCGCGCGCCGTGGTCGAGAAGATGGTGGCGCGCGGTGGCGGCTATTTCCTGGTCACCGCGTCCGCCGCCGGCCTGCTGAACATCGTCGAATCGGCGACCTATGGGGTGACCAAGCACGGCGCCGTGGCCTTCGCCGAGTGGCTGGCGATCGCCTACGGGCGGCGGGGCTTGCGCGTCTCGTGCCTGTGCCCGCAGGCGGTGATGACGGGCATGTACACGGGCGGCGGCGGCTCGGCGGGCGTCGATGGCGCGCTGAGCGCCGAGCAGGTGGCCGAGGAGATCGTGAAGGTAATGGCCGCCGAGAAGTTCCTCATCCTGCCGCACCCGACGGTGCTGCAGTACATGCGCAACAAGACCGCCGACTACGACCGCTGGATCGGCGGCATGCAGAAGCTGTATGCGAAGCACCAGGGAGGCAACACGTGATCAAGCTGTGCGGGTTCCGGATCAGCAACTACCACAACAAGGTGCGCATCGCCCTGCTGGAAAAGGACGTCCCGCACGAGGAGAACGAGAACGTCAAGCCGTCGCAGGAAGCGGACTACCTGGAGAAGAGCCCGATGGGCAAGGTGCCCTACCTCGAGGTGGACGGCGAGTGCCTGCGCGAGTCCGCGGTGATCATGGAGTACCTGGAGGATGCGTATCCGGCCAGGCCGCTCTTGCCGCGCGATCCGCTGGCGCGCGCGAAAGTGCGCGAGCTCAATACGTTCATCGAGCTGCACCTCGAGCTCGTGGTGCGGCCCCTGTACCGGCACCTCGGCGGCAAGCCCGTGCCGGACGAGCTGCGCCAGCGCGCGGAGAAGGACGTTGCCAAGGGCGTGCGCTCGCTGAAGGCGGTGGCGAAGTTCGAGCCGTACATTGCCGGCACCGAATTGACGATCGCCGACTGCGCCGCGTTCGTGCACCTGCCGCTCGTCACGCTGGTGACGAAGAACTTCCTCGGCCGCGACTTCCTCGAGGACATCCCGCAGGTCAAGCCTTACCTGAAGATGCTCGGCGAGCGCCCCGCCTTCGCCCGGGTGAACGAAGACCGCAGGGCGGCGACCGCCGCCGCGAAGAAGTGAGCAGCGCCGCCGATTACCTGCGCTTCTTCGTCACGCTGACTGCGGTCGTCGATCCCTTTCTCGCGGTTCCCTTCTTCCTCGCGTTCACCGCCGCGCGCAGCGAGTCCGAGCGCCGGCGCCTCGCGCAGGTGGTCGCGTTCACCGTGTTCGTCGTGCTCGCGCTGGCCGTGTTTGTCGGAGAGGCGCTGTTGCTGTTCATCGGTGCGAGCCTGCCGGCGTTCCGCGTGGGCGGGGGACTCGTGCTGCTGCTGATGGCGCTCGCCATGCTCAACGCGCAGGCGGGCGGTGTGCGCCAGTCGCAGGCCGAGGCGCGAGAGATGCAGGAGGGCGAGCTGCAGGGCGTCGTGCCTCTCGCCATGCCGCTGCTCGCCGGTCCCGGCGCGATCAGCACTGCGATCATCGCGGCCGAGGGCGGCAGCCGTGCGCACCAGGCGATGATCGTGCTGTGCATCGCGGCGGTGTGCGTGCTGTCCTGGTTTACGCTGCGTTCGGCGCACCACATCGCGGCGCGCATGGGCACCACGGGCCTCAACGTGGCCACGCGAATTCTCGGGCTGCTGCTGGCCGCCATGGCGGTGCAGACCATGGCGGTAGGGCTGAAGGTGTTGTTCCCGGGTCTGGGCTAGCGGCTGAGGAGCCAGTCGGCAGCCTCGCGCCACAGGCGGTCCTTGAAGCGCTCGCGGAAGAATCCGAAGTGCCCGATCCGACCTCCCTCGAAGGCCGCGGCATCCACGCGCTCGACCTTTCGCGGCGCGTTCGGGTAGGACGCCAGGAACGCCTCCACCGCTCGCGGCGGCGCATAGGCGTCGTCGGAAATGGCGTACACCCGTATCGGGGCGGTGAATCGGGCATAGGCGTCCTGCGCTCCCAGCGCGCCGACCACGTATCCGGGGTGTCGGCACCAGCGCGCCCAATCGGCGGCCACGCCTGCCGGAAGATCCTCGCCTTGCCCGACGATGCGGGCAGGCACGTATCCCAATAATCCCGAGACGCCCGGCAACACGACGTGGGTCAGCAGCCACATGGCCAGCTTTCCCATACCCGGCCAGTGTCCCCAGTACCCGCTCTGCGATCCGACCGCCATTGCCGCGACGTAGCGCTCGTTGCCCGGCACGAGGCCGAACACCTGCCCGCCGAAGCTGTGGCCAATGCCGATCAGGCGAGCGCCATTCGTGGCGCGCGCCAGGTAGTCGAGCGCGCCGGCGATGTCCTTGTCCACCCAGTCGCGCATGCGCGCCGCAAAGCCGCGCAGCAACGGCGGGCGCGAGCGGCCGATGCCGCGGTAATCGAAGGTCAGCACGGAAAAGCCGCGCGACGCGAGATACGCCGCGAACTTGCCGTAGTACTCCTGCCGCACGCCGGTGGCCGCCTGGATGAGGACGGCGCGCCGATTCGAAGTCGCGGGGCGGTACAGCGTGCCCGCGAGCCGGTAGCCGTCGCGCGCCGCGAACTCGACTGCCGTGCCGCTCACTTCTTCACGGGGCGCGGGCGGCCGTTGGCGTCGATCGCCACGTAGGTGAGCGTTGCCTCGGTGACCTTGACGATGCGCGCGTCGGCGCGGCCGCGCTCCGCGAACACCTCGACGTTGACCGTGATGGACGTGTTGCCGATGCGCACCACGTCCGCGTACAGCGACAGGATGTCGCCGATCTGAACCGGCTGCTTGAAGACGAAGGAATTGACCGACACCGTCGCCACGCGCCCGCGCGCCACGCGGCCCGCGGCGGTGCCACCGGCGACGTCGACCTGCGCCATGATCCAGCCGCCGAAGATGTCGCCGTTGTGGTTGGCGTCGGCCGGCATCGGCACGACGCGCAGCGCCGGGATCTTGCCCTTGGGCAGCGCGAGGCCCGGCGGCTGGTGCGACGCGCGACCCACTACTTGCGCGTAGACAGGTAGTGCAGCGGCCCGCCGCGGAACGGCGCGAAGCCGGTGCCGAAGATGAGCCCGGCGTCGATCAGCTCGGCGTCCTGCACGATGCCTTCGCCGAGAACGGCCTGCGCCTCCTGCAGGTAGGGGTCGATGAGGCCCTCGATCAGGCGCTCGTCCCAGGCGTCCGGCTGGCCCTTGACCGGCCGGCCGTTCTCGTAGCGGTAGATGCCCTGTCCGGTCTTCTTGCCGAGCTGGCCGAGCGCGACCTTGTTGAGCAGCACCTGAGGGGCGTCGGGCTCGCCGCGCGCGCCCGGCTTCGCCAGTTCCCTTCCGGCCGCCAGGCAGATGTCCAGGCCCACCGTGTCGGCGAGCTCGATCGGGCCCATCGGCATGCCGAAGGCCTCCATCGCCGCATCGATAGTCTCGGGCTTCATGCCTTCGTCCAGCATGCGGAAGGCGTTCTGCATGTAGGGGCCCAGCACCCGGTTGACGAGGAAGCCAGGCGAGTCCTTCACCGGCAGCGGCAGCTTGTCGATCTGGCGCACGAAGGCGATCGCCTTGCGCGCCATGTCCTCGCGGGTATCCCGGCCCTGCACGACCTCCACCAGCTGCAGCTGCGGCACCGGGTTGAAGAAGTGGATGCCCACGAGCCGCGCGGGATCCTTGAACTGCGCCGCGACGTCCGCGAGCTTGAGGCTCGAGGTGTTGGTGGCAAGCACCGCGTCGGGCTTGGCCACGGCTTCCACCTTGGCGAACAGCTCGCGCTTGGCCTGCAGGTTCTCGTAGATGGCTTCGATCACCACGTCGGCGCGTGCCGCGCCGGTACCGGCGACGTCCGGGATCAGGCGGTCCAGCGCGTCGCGCTCGCGGCGCTTGTCGCGCAGGCGCCTGGCGAACAGCTCCGCCGCGCGCTTCACCGCGGGCGCGATGCGCTCGGGCGACGTGTCCTGCAGCGTCACCGTGATGCCGCGCATCGCGCACACGGCGGCGATGTCGCCGCCCATCACGCCCGCGCCGATCACGTGCACGTGGCGTGCCTTGAAGTCCACGCCCTTGGCGAGGCCCTTCATGCGCTCCTGCAGGAAGAAGATGCGGATCAGATTGCGCGTGGTCGGGTGGCTGGAGAGCGCCTCGATCGAGCAGACCGGATCCGTCGGGTCGACGAAGGGATCGCCGTCGTACTTCACCCAGGCATGCAGGATCGCGTAGGGCGCCGGGTAGTGCTCGCGGCGCGCGCGCTTTGCGACCTGCTTTCGCGCCTGCGCGGCGACGAAGCTGCGGCCGGCGCCGAGCAGCAGCCGGTCCGTCAGCCCTAGTTTGCGCGGCGGCTTCGCTTCCAGCGTGACCATGCGCGCCGTGTTCTCCAGCACACGCAGGGGCACCGTCTCGGTGGCGAGCCCCATCCTCTTCGCGCGGCGTGCATCGATGGAGCGGCCGGTAAGGATCATGTCGAGCGCCGCCGCGGGGCCGACCAGCTTCGGCAGCCACTGCAGTCCGTGCCAGAACGGCCAGATGCCGAGCATCACCTCGGGAAAGGCAAAGCGCGTCCTGGGATCGTCCTGCGCCACGCGGTACGTGCAGGCGAGCGCCATCTCCAGGCCGCCGCCCATGCAGAAGCCGTTCACCATGGCGGTGGTGGGGAAGGGCAGGTCGCGCAGCTTCTGCATCGTGTCCCAGCCCAGGCGCGTGAAGTCCACGGCCTCCGCTGGCGTCTTGAAGCTGACGAACGTGTTGATGTCCGCGCCGGCGATGAAGTTTTCCTTCGCCGAGCGGATGACGAGGCCCTTGGGCTTGGCGGCGGCGATCGCGTCGAGCGCCGCGCCGAGCTCTTCGAGCGCCTCGCGCGAGAAGGTGTTGGTCGATTCGCCCTGCTTGTCGAAGGTGAGCCAGGCAAGCCCGCTTGCCTCCGTCTCCCAGCGCCAGTGCTTCAGCATGGTGTCGGCCTGGGCGCGATCCATCAGGCCGCCTCCAGCAGCATCGCGCCGCCGAGACCACCGCCGATGCAGATCGAGGCCATGCCGCGCTTCGCGTTCTTCCTCTTCAGCAGTTTCAGCATGTGCAGCACGATCCTCGCGCCCGAGGCGCCAACCGGATGGCCGAGCGCCACCGCGCCACCGTCGACGTTGAGCTTTTCCTCGTCCAGTTCGCCCATCGCCCGCTCGAGCCCGAGCTGCTCCTTGCAGTACTTCTCGTCCTTCCAGGCCGCGAGGCAGCCGAGGACCTGCGCGGCGAAGGCCTCGTTGATCTCCCAGTAGTCGAGGTCGGCGAGCTCGAGGCCATGGCGCTGCAGGATCGGCGTGGCCGCATGCACGGGCCCGAGTCCCATCTGCGCCGGGTCGAGCCCCGCCCACTGCGAATCGACGATGCGGCCGATGGGCGTGAGGTCGTGCGTGCGCACGGCTTCCTCGGAAGCGAGGATCAGCCAGGCGGCGCCGTCGGTGATCTGCGAGCTGTTGCCCGGCGTCACGTTGCCGTACTTGCGGTCGAAGAAAGGCTTGAGCTTCGCCAAGCCTTCCATCGAGGCGTCGCGTCGCACGCCGTCGTCCAGCGGGTAGGCGTTGCCCTTGGCGTCATAGAGCGCCTCGACTTCGCCGCCGCCCGCCCTGAGCGGACCATCGTCCTGCGCGCGCGCGACGCGCTGGTGGCTGCGCACCGAGTAGGCGTCCATCTGCTCGCGCGTGATGCCGAAGCGGTGCGCGAGGTTCTCCGCGGTCTGTCCCATGAGCAGGCCCACCATCGGGTCGGTGAGTCCCTTCATGATGCCGATGACCGGCGCGAGCAGCGCCTTGAACGGCATGCGCGCGAAAAGCGCCGCGCGCTGGCCGCCCGACTTCGCGGCCGCAAGGTCCGAGAACCAGTTCACCATCCTGTCGTTGTAGAGCAGCGGCGCGCGCGACAGCGCATCCACGCCGCCCGCGAGCACCAGTTGCGAGCGCCCGGCAAGGATGTTGTTGAGGCCCGAGTCGAGCGCCTGCATGCCGCTCGCGCAGTTGCGCATCACCGTCCAGCCCGGCACCTTCTCGCCGCAGCCCATGCGCAGCGCGGCCACGCGGCCGATGTTCACTTCGTCCACCGACGGCGCGGCGCAGCCGAGGATCACCTCGTCGAGTTCCTGCGGCGCGAACTTCTGCCGCACGAGCAGCGCGCGCCCCGCCTGCACGGCGAGGTCGCCGGCCGCGAACGGCCCGGGGCGGTTCTTGGACTTCAGGAACGGCGTGCGCACGCCGTCGACGACGTAAACCGGTCGGATGCTCATGTCAGGCCGCCTTGGCTTGCACGGTCTTCTCGCTGCCGAGCTTCTCCAGGACCTCGGCGCGGCCGTAGTCCTGCGGGAAGTCGTCCACCATGATGACGCGCTTGCGCAGCGCTTCCTTGCGCTGCCAGTGCGCGTGCTCCTCGGGGGTGATGACGCCCTGTTCGCGCGCCGCCTGCGCGGTGTCCACGCCGGCGCGGGTGTGCAGCGCGCCGCTCTTCACGGCCTCGCGGAACTTCTTCTCGATCGGCTCGCAGGCGACGCTGGCGAGGAACGCCGCCTCGAGCACGCCGGTGGCGTCCGCCTCGCCCTTGGGCAGGTAGATGCCCGCGGTCAGGCGCTCGCGCGCCGCCCCGGGCTCGAGCACCAGCCTCGCGCACTCGTGGTTGCGCGAATCGAGCGGCGGCCGGAACGGCATGCCGAGCGGGAAGATGCTCCAGCGCAGCAGCGTGGCGAGCGCCTTCACCGGGAAGTTCGACAGCACCTGGTCGATCGCCTGCTGCGCGCGGTACAGGGAATTGCGCACCGACCAGCGCACCAGCGGCAGGTCGGCCTTGAGGCGGCCCTGGTCCTCGTAGCGCTTGAGCGTCGCGGAGGCGAGGTACATCATCGACAGCACGTCGCCCAGGCGTCCCGAGATCTTCTCCTTCCTCTTCAGTGCGCCGCCCATCGCCAGCATCGAGACGTCGGCGAGGAAGGCGAACGCCGCGGACAGGCGCGTGATGTGGCGGTAGTAATGGCGCGTCTCCGGTGCGGTGGCGAGCGGCGCGGTGGCGAACGTCGAGCGCGTCAGGCCGTGCACGAAGGCGCGCACGCCGTTGGAGAGCGTGTGCCCGATGTGCGCCGTGAAGGCGTCGTCAAACTCGCGCGAGGCCTCGTCTCCCTGCATGTCCTTGGCGGCGCGCATCTCCCGCAGCACGTAGGGATGGCAGCGGATGGCGCCCTGGCCGAAGATGATCAGCGTGCGCGTGAGGATGTTGGCGCCCTCCACCGTGATGCCTACGGGCAGCACCTGGTAGCCGCGGCCCACCCAGTTGTTCGGACCGAGGCAGATGCCCTTGCCGCCGTGGATGTCCATGGCGTCGTTGACGCAGGCGCGCGCCCCTTCGGTCATGTGGTACTTGGCGATCGCCGAGATCACCGAGGGCTTCTCGCCCTGGTCCACGGCGCCGGCGGTCATGACGCGCGTCGCCTCCATCATGTAGGCATTGGCGGCGATGCGGCCGAGTGCCTCCTCGACGCCCTCCAGCTTGCCGATCGGCGTGCGGAACTGGCTGCGCACGCGCGCGTAGGCGCCCGTCACGCGCGCCAGGGCCTTGGCGCCGCCCGCCGAGGACGCCGGCAGCGAGATCGAGCGGCCCGCTGCGAGGCAGTTCATGAGCATCATCCAGCCCTTGCCTGCGAATTCACGCCCGCCGATGATCCAGTCGATCGGCACGAACACGTCCTTGCCCCAATTGGGGCCGTTCTGGAAGGCGCCGTTCAGCGGCAGGTGGCGCCGGCCGATGTTGACGCCCGGCGTCGCAGTCGGAATCAGCGCGCAGGTGATGCCCAGGTCTTCCCGGTCGCCGAGCAGCTGCTCGGGGTCGTACAGGCGGAAGGCGAGGCCGAGCAGGGTCGCCACGGGTCCGAGCGTGATGTAGCGCTTGTCCCAGGTGAGCCGCATGCCCAGCACTTCCTTGCCCTGCCAGACGCTCTTGCACACGACGCCGAAGTCCGGAATGGAGGCCGCGTCCGAGCCGGCTTCGGGGCTGGTGAGCGCGAAGCAGGGAATCTCCTGGCCTTTCGCCAGCCGCGGCAGATAGTGGTTCTTCTGCTCATCCGTGCCGTAGTGCAGCAGCAGCTCGGCGGGGCCGAGCGAATTGGGCACCATGACCGTGACGGCGAGCGCATTGCAGCGCGACGACAGCTTGGTGACCACCTCCGAGTGCGCGAGCGCGGAGAAACCCAGCCCGCCGTACTTCTTCGGGATGATCATGCCGAAGAAGCCCTTGTCCTTGAGGAACTGCCAGAGGTGCGCCGGCAGGTCGAAGCGCTCGTGCGTCACCTCCCAGTCGTCGGCCATGGCGCAGGCTTCCTCCGCCGGGCCGTCGACGAACGCCTGCTCTTCGGCGCTGAGGCGCGGCGCGGGCGTGCCGAGCAGCCGCTCCCAGTCGGGACGCCCGGAAAACAGATCCGCGTCCCACCAGACCGTGCCCGCATCGATGGCTTCCTTCTCGGTGGACGACATGTCGGGAAGGATGCGGCGGTACGCTGCGAGGATCGGATCGCTCAGCAGCCGCCGGCGCAGCGCCGGCAGGTTGAGCACGAGCGCGACTGCGAGGAACGCCGCGGCGAGCGCGGCGTTGGTGCCCGCGCCGAGCCCGAGAATCACCGCCCAGGTGCCTCCCATGACGCCGGTCGCGGCAGTCCAGACGAAGATCGGCGCGCGAAAGAACGCCAGGCCGAGAAGCACGGCGACGGTAGCGATGGCGAAGGTCGTCACGAGAGTCCTCCTTGGCTTGCGCTAGGCGGCGATGCGGACCTGGTGGGCGCCGGGCAGCGGGGCAAGCAGGCCCGCGCTCATGAACGCGACCAGCCGGTCTTCCAGCACGCGCGCGTCGTAGCGGTCCTCGGGCTTCGCGCCGGCGATCAGCTGCACCGTGTCGGTGGCGGCGAGCGTGTAGGCGAGGGTGCCGAACATGAAATGCATGCGCCACACCAGCTCGTCCCTGGGCAGCTCGGGCAGCGCGCGCACGAATGCCGCCTTGAAGCGCTCCATGACCGGCGCGTACATGCGCCCGATCAGCTGGCGTATCCCCTTGGCCGGCTCGGTGTAGGCGCGTCCGAGGAGCCGCGTGAAGTTGCGCCCGCCGCCGCGGGTGTCTTCCACCATGCGCAGGCTGGCGCCGAGGAAGGCGCGGATGATCGCCTCGGGCGCGAGCGCCTTGCCGCCGGCCTCGGCCTCCAGCCCGTCGAGCTCCGCGGAGCGCTCGGCGTTCATCGGGTCGAGCCGGCGGCGGAAGACCGCCTCGATCAGCGCGTCCTTGGAGCCGAAGTGATAGTTCACCGCGGCGAGATTGACGCCGGCACGCGCGGTCAGCATGCGCATGGACGCGCCTTCGAAGCCGTGCTGCATGAACATCTCCTCGGCAGCGTCGAGGATGCGGGTCTGGGTCTCTTTGAGGGGCTTGAGGGCGCGCAAGCTCATGGCGGTGGTCTCATTCAAACGAACGTTTGAATGATAGGGAGTCTGACCCTTGTGCGTCAAGGGCTTCGGCGGGCCCGGCTGCATTAGAATCCGCGCCTTCCCATGGCCGCGCACCCCTACGGATCCGCGCCCACGCCGGCTGCCGGCGGGGGCGACTGGCGCGTGCTGCGCATGCTGCTGCCGTACCTGCGGGAATACCGCGGGCGCGTGGTCGTGGCGCTGGTGTTCCTCGTCTCGGCCAAGCTCGCCAACGTGGCGGTGCCACTGGTGCTGAAGGAGGTGGTCGACGGGCTTGACCCCACCATCGCGGTGCTGACGGTGCCCGCCGCGCTGCTCGCCGCCTACGGCCTGCTGCGCTTCTCGACGACCCTGTTTGCCGAGTTGCGCGACGTCGTCTTCGTACGCGTGGCCCAGCGCGCAATCCGCCGCGTCGCGCTGGGTGTGTTCCGCCACCTGCACAACCTGTCGCTGCGCTTTCACCTCGAGCGCCAGACCGGCGGCATGACGCGCGACATCGAACGCGGCACGCGCGGCATCTCGACGCTGCTCTCGTATCTCATCTTCTCGATCCTGCCGGTCATCCTCGAGTTCGCGCTGGTCGCCGCGGTGCTGCTGGCCAAGTTCGACTGGCGCTTCGCCGCCATCACGTTCGGCGCCGTCGCCGTCTACCTCACCTACACGTTCGTCGTGTCGGAGTGGCGCATCGCCATCCGCAAGCGCGCCAACGAGCTCGACTCCAGGGCCAACACGCGCGCTATCGACAGCCTGCTCAACTACGAGACAGTGAAATACTTCGGCAACGAGGAGTTCGAGGCCGGCCGCTACGACGAGAGCCTGCTGCGCTACGAGAATGCCGCCACCACCAGCGAGGCCTCGCTCGGCCTGCTCAACATCGGGCAGAGCCTGATCATCGCCGTCGCGGTCACGGCCCTCATGTTCCTCGCCGCCGAAGGGGTGGCGCTGCGCAGCCTGTCGCTGGGGGACCTCGTGCTGGTGAACGCGCTGCTGATCCAGCTGTACATCCCGCTCAATTTCCTCGGCATGGTGTACCGGGAGATCAAGCAGTCCCTCGCCGACATGCAGCGCATGTTCCGGCTGCTCGGCGAGCACCTGGAAGTGCGCGACAAGCCGGACGCGGCGGCGCTGGCCGCCGGCCCGGCCGCGGTCGAGTTCCGCGGCGTCGACTTTTCCTACGAGCCCGCGCGCCAGATCCTGCACGGCGTGAGCTTCGAGATCCCGGCCGGCCGCCGCGTGGCGGTGGTCGGGCATTCCGGGTCGGGGAAATCGACGCTCGCACGCCTGCTGTACCGCTTCTACGACGTCGGCGGCGGCTCGATCCGCGTGAACGGCGTCGACATCCGCGACCTGACGCAGAAGAGCCTGCGCGCGGCCATCGGCATCGTGCCGCAGGACACGGTGCTGTTCAACGACACGATCCTGTACAACATCCGCTATGGCCGGCCCGAGGCGAGCGAGGCCGAGGTGATCGCGGCGGCGCGCGCGGCGCATATCCACGACTTCGTCGAGAGCCTGCCGCAGAAGTACCAGAGCACGGTCGGCGAGCGCGGACTGAAGCTCTCGGGCGGCGAGAAGCAGCGCGTGGCGATCGCCCGGGCGATCCTCAAGGGCCCGGCCATCCTCATCTTCGACGAGGCGACCTCGGCGCTCGACTCCACGGCCGAGCGCGCCATCCAGGCCGAGCTCGAGCGCATCTCCCGCGGGCGCACGGCGCTGGTGATCGCGCACCGCCTGTCCACGGTCATGGACGCGGACCAGATCCTGGTGCTGGACCATGGCCGCATCGTGGAGCGCGGCACGCATGGCGAGCTGCTGGCCGCCAACGGCGAGTACGCCCGCATGTGGGCCCTGCAGCGCGAGGCAGCGCAGGCTGAAGCCGTGCTGCAGCGCGCCAAAGCTGCGTGACCTTTCACAGGCCGGGGAAAGAGTTCACCTTTTTTCTAGGAATTTCCGGCTACCGCCTTATTTTTACTTGCATTTCCAATTTAGCCTGCTTACACTCCGCGGATCCGCTAGGGGAAATGGCTTGATGCGCTCAGGGGAACGCAGGCTCCACTCGCTCGAGAAGATCGTCGCCATCGGCGCGCTGGCCGCGGTGCTGTTCGTCAGCATCGGCTTCGCGCGCGCGGGCGACGGGCCCAAGGTGCGCTCCGCGGTCGCGCTCGTGCAGGATGCCGAGAGCGGCGAGACGCTGTTCGAGAAGAACAGCGAGACGATCCTGCCGATCGCGTCCATCACGAAACTGATGACGGCGATCGTGGTGCTGGAGCGCGCACTGGACCTGGAGGACCGCGTCGCGGTGAGCGCCGAGGATCTCAGGGCCACGCGCAGCTCGCGCGTGCGCGGGCGGCTGCGCCCGGGCTCCATGCTGACGCGCGATGAGCTGCTGCTGCTCGCGCTGATGGCGTCGGAGAACCGCGCGGCGGCCGCGCTGGCGCGCACCTACCCCGGCGGCACCGAAGCCTTCGTCGCCGCGATGAACGCGGAAGCCGCGCGCCTCGGCCTGCACGACACGCGGTTCGCCGATCCGACGGGCCTGTCGCCTGACAACGTGTCCAGCGCGCAGGACCTTGCGCGGCTGGTGAAGGCCGCCCACAGCTATCCGCTGATCCGCGACTACTCCACGCGCTCCAGCGCGCAGGTGCGCGCGCGCGGCGGCACGGTCGGCTACCGCAACACCAACAGCCTGGTGCGCTCGGATCGCTGGGACATCGAGCTCTCGAAGACCGGCTACATCAGCCAGGCGGGCCGCTGCCTGGTCATGCACATGCGGGTCGCCTCGCGCGACCTGGTGGTGATCCTGCTCGACTCCTGGGGCAAGTACACGCGCATCGCCGACGCCCGTCGCATCCGCCAGTGGCTCGAGTCCAGCGCCGCGCGCGACCCGAGCGGCTAGGCCGCGTTCGTTTCTACGGCTCGGTAGTGCCCGCGGACAGCTTCCGCGAGGACGTCATCGAGGGCCTGTCGCAGCCGCAGAAGTGCCTGCCGCCCAAGTATTTCTACGATGCAGCGGGCAGCCGCCTCTTTGATCGCATCTGCCGGCTGCCCGAGTACTATCCGACGCGCGCGGAGCTGGCGCTGACGCGGCGGCACTTGGCGGACATCGCGCGCTTCGCGGTGCGCGGCTGCGAGCTGATCGAGTACGGCAGCGGCGAGAGCCTGAAGACACGGCTGCTGCTCAAGGCGCTGCGCCCTTCCGTGTACGTCCCCGTGGATATCTCGTCCACGGCGCTCGCGGGCGCCGCGCGGCGCCTGTCGGCGGAGTTCGCCTGGCTGCATATCTTCGCGGTGGTCGGGGACTTCTCGCAGCCGCTGCGCCTGCCCGTGTTCCGCCAGCGCGCCGGGCGCCGGCGCGTGGTGTACTTCCCCGGCTCCACCATCGGCAACCTGGCGGTGCAGGAGGCGCAGGCGTTCCTGTCGATGAGCCGCGCCCAGGTCGGCGCGGGCGGCGCCATGCTGATCGGCGTGGACGTGAAGAAGGACGCCAACGCGCTGCATGCCGCCTACAACGACGCGCGCGGCGTGACGGCGCGCTTCAACCTGAACCTGCTCGCCCGCATCAACCGCGAGCTGGGGGCCGATTTCGACCTGCGCCGCTTTCGCCACTACGCGTTCTACAACGCGCCGCTCGGGCGCGTCGAGATGCACCTCGTGTCGCTCGCGCGCCAGGCGGTGCGCATCGGCCGGCACCGGTTCGAGTTCGAGCGCGGCGAGACTATCCACACCGAGAACTCCCACAAGTACGCGGTCGACGAGTTCCGCGCGCTGGCCGGCGAGGCGGGATTTCGCGGGGTCAGGCTCTGGCAGGACCGCCAGGGCCTGTTCTCGCTGCACGGCCTGGCGGCGGAGTAGCGTCCTGCGCCGCTAGGGTCTGCGGGCCGGGCCGCCCGTTCGCGCCGGCGAACGAATCGCGCGCGTGAGGTTGTCGATGGTGCGCAGCTGCATCCGCTTGACCGGCGAAGGCGGACTCTTCTCGTCCGGAATCTCGGTGCCGTAGCCGGGCTTGTCGATGACCACGCTGCCGAACTGGTTCTCGACGAGAATGGCGCTGGGCGCGTCCGAGCCTTCCGGCTCCAGCAGCGCCACCTTGGCCGACGCATCCACCATCACCCCGTCCTTTTCCCGCCGCTCGATCACTTCGCCCTCGACATGCGTGCCGCGAATGCCGATCGTGGCGACGCTCACGCTGACGCGCATGTCCTTTCTCTTGGTGCGCGCCACGAGCCCGGAAACGAAGCGGAATGCGCCCTTGAAGATCCTGGAGTGAAAGGACTCCTGCTCGGCGGCGCCGCCCGTGGCGTGGCTGTAGCGCGAGACCTCGAATTCGGCATCGGGTCCCAGCGTGAAGCGCGTCTTGTCCGTGAACTCGATCTGCAGGACCGTCCCGGCGCCGGTGCGAATGCGCTCACCGGCGAACACGGGATCGCCTGCTGCCAGCTTGCGCGCGGGCGCGCCCGGCGCCTGCGCATTGCCGAGCCGGTCGCCCGTCATCTGCGACACCCGACCGATGGAAGGTGTCGCGGCCACGGCGAGCGCGGGCAGCAGCGACACGCCAAGAACGATCAGCCTCAGTCCAGCAAGGGGTAGTTTCATTTGCCCGCTCCTTGACGGTTTCCTCGCGCCAGCCTGATTATCCAGCAATGGGCGCTCGCGGGCACAAGTTCGGACTCCTGCTATCCGTCACCCTGACTGGCATGGCGGTCCTCGTCGTCGAGATCTCCGCCACGCGCATGCTGGCGCCTTTTTTCGGCAACTCCATCTTCACCTTCTCGAGCGTCATCGGCATTGTGCTGGCGGCGCTGAGCCTTGGCTACTACGTCGGCGGCAGGCTCGCCGACCGCAAGCCGTCGGAGGCGTGGTTCTTCTCCCTAATCGTGGTGTCCGGCTTTTCGGTCCTGGTGCTGCAGGTCCTCAACGCCGTCGTGCTGCCCGCCATCGCCTACAAGCTGTCCATGGTCAACGGCCCGCTGCTCGTATCCCTGCTGATGTTCTTCGTGCCCGCCCTGTTCCTGGCGATGCTGTCACCGTATGCCATCACGCTCTTGCACGCGCGCGCCACGCGCGGCGGCGTGGGCAACGCGTCCGGGCTGGTGTTCTTCTGGTCCACGCTGGGTAGCATTGCGGGCAGCCTGGGTACGGGCTTCCTGCTGATTCCGCATTGGGGCATCGGCAGGATCATCGTCGGGGTTGGGGTGGGCCTGGTGCTGCTGGGCGGCGTCGGGCTTCTCATGACGCGCAGGATGCCCGGGGTCGTCCCGGTCGGGGTGATGCTCCTGGGCCTGATCTCCGGCATGGCGCTGCGGCAGATCGCGGCCGAGGAACGCGCGGACATCGTCTACGCCGCCGACGGGCTGTACGAAAGGATCGTGATTCGCGACATGCGGCACCAGGGCCGCCCCGTGCGCATCCTGTGGCAGGACCGCAACATGAGCAGCGGCCTGTTGCTGGACGACGGCAGCATGGCTTTCGAGTACACGAAGTATTTCGAACTGTACCGGCTGTTCACGCCCAGGCTGCAATCCGCGCTGGCAATTGGCGGTGGCGCGTACTCCGTGCCGCGATCCATCCTGCAGGACGCTCCGCAGGCGATCGTGGACGTGGCGGAGATCGAGCCGTCACTGCATTCGCTGGCGATCCGCTACTTCGAGCTTCCCGACGATGCCAGGCTGAGAAACCACGTGATGGACGGGCGCCGCTTCCTGCACGATACGGCCGAGCGCTACGACCTGATCTTCTCGGATGCGTACAGCTCGTTCATCTCCATGCAGGTGCAATTCACGACCCGGGAGTTCTTCCAGCTGGCGAAGAGCAGGCTCAACGAGAACGGCGTCCTGATCGCCAACTACTACGGCAGCCTGTCCGCCGAAACGCGGTCGATGCTCTATTCCGTGCTGAGGACGATGCGCGCGGTCTTTCCGCAGGTGTACGTCATCGCGACGGAGAACCCCGCCAGCGAGAAGCTGCAGAACTTCATCTTCGTCGCGCACAACGCTTCGCCTCCGGGCCGGCGAACCGACCTGCGGCAGGCGGCGGACATCGAGTTCACCCATCCGGTGCTGAAAGGGGTCGCCGCTTTGGAGCTGCGCCCGCCGCAGTCGCTACTGGAGTCCTATCCCCTGCTGACCGACGACTTCGCGCCGGTCGAGCATTACGCGGCGAGCGCGATCCGCCGCTATGCCGCTACCGCGAAGAGAGTGCGCTGACGCCGCGCGCTACAGGTCGACGCGCAACGTCATGCCGACACCCCATTCCTTGACCTGTTCCTGCGCCACGCGGGAGCTGAACAGAAAGCTCGCGGTCAGGCCCTTGCCGAAGTGGCGCCAGCCCGCGGTCAGCAGGACGCTGTCGGGGTCGTTGGCCGGCTGCTCGCCGGTCGCGAACTCCACCTTCAGCGGATCGCGCGTGTTCTCGTACATGGCGCCGAAGAAGGTTTCCGAGGCGCCGGTGCCGTAGGCGGCCTCGCCGAGGAGGTTCCATTGCTCGACGGTCTGCTTCGAACTGGCGACCGTAGTGCCGATGCTCTCCGTGTAGGCGTCCTGCTCGCGCCGCGTCGCCAACGCACCCAGCGATGTCGTCAGCTTCCAGTTGCCTAAGGCCGAGACGTTGGTCAGGTTCAACGAGGCGAAACCGCGCGTCGAGTCAAACGCGCTGTCCACGGCAATCGTGGTGAACGGTCCGGTGCCCAAGGTCCTGGATTGGCGAGTGTTGAGCTGGCCGTAGCCCAGGCTCAGGTCGATGCTCCAGGTGTCGGACAGCAGGATGGCAAGGTAGGGGCTGAGGTTGTAGCCGCGCGTCTTTTCGTTGCCGATGTTGAAGTTGGTGACGTAGTTGCTCGCCTCGTAGCCCAGGGCGACACCGAGGATGTACCTGTCCGAGCGCGTGAAGTCGAAGCCGGCGAGGACGTTCTGGGTCGTGCCATAGAAGCTGGTGCGCCAGAACTCATTCTCCAGGGAGTTGTACGTGGTGCTGATCCACAGGCTGCTGCTGTCGCCGCCGAGGCCGCCCGTCGCGCCGGAGGAGCCGCTGGCTTGCGCGAGGTAATTGAAGTCGGTGCGGGAATCCGCCCGGTCGTTTGCTGCCAGCAGACGCCCCGCCTGCGTCACCTTGTCGCTCTTCTTGCCGCGACGCTGGCTGAGCATTTGCATGCGGATCGTGCTGGCGATCGGCTGCACCTGCGCCTCGAGCGTGGTGGCCTCGGTGATGCTGCTGCTGGGAGCCAACTGCTCCTGGATCTCGATCAGCGTGAAAGCCAGCGCAGTGCTGCCGTACAACAGTAATGCGCATCCGAGGATGCTGTTGAGGGTCTTCCGCAGCACGGCGTCCTCCCAGACGGTGGATTGGGTCCCTGTAGGCGCGGCCAGAATAGTCCAAGTCCGGGACAGTGACAATGCGGCGGCCCCTCAGGCCGCGCCGATGCGCGCCTCCCGCGGCCGGTGGCCGATGGCGCGCGACACGCGCTCGGCGGTCTCCTTGATGAGCGGCCCCCAGTGCGGCTTCATGCGGTCGGCGGGCGTCGAGAGCGACAGCGCCGCGATCAGCTGGCCGCTGTCGTCGCGCACGCCCGCGGCCACGCAGCGCACGCCGATCTCGGCTTCCTCGTTGTCCGTCGCCCAGCCCTGGCGCTGGAGGCGCTCGAGCTCGCGCTCGAGCTGCTGCACGTTGGTGATGGTATTGCGCGTGTGCGCCGCCAGCCCGGTGCGCTTGGCGTAATCGCGTAACCGCGCGAAGCCGTCTTCCAGCAGGAAGAGCTTGCCTGCGGCCGTGACATGCAGCGGCGCGCGCGCGCCGATGGCATGCACGATGCGCATCGCCGAGCGGCCCGAGGAGGTGCGCTCGACGTACACGATCTCGTCGTCATGGCGCACGGAGAGGTTCACCGTCTCGCCGGTCTGCGCGTGCAGCTCGCGCATCACCGGCAGCGCCAGCTCGCGCACGCTGATCCTCGAGCGCACGCGGTTGCCGAGCTCGAGCAGGCGCATGCCCAGCCGGTAGCTGCCGGGATCCAGCCGATCCACGAGGCGCCCGCCCGCCATTGCCGAGAGGATGCGGTGCGCCGTGGACGGATGCAGCCCCGCGTACTGCGCGACCTGCTTCAGCCCGAGCGGCTCGGGATGATCGCCGAGCACGTCGAGCAGCTTCATCATCCGGTCGATGACCTGGATCGGTCCCTTCGCGTCGTCCTTGGCCGCCATGCGGGCCATTCTATCTCACGATGTGAAATGCGCATGCTAGTATGGCGCGCATGCCGGTCGTCACCTGCGTTGAAGATTTGCGCCAGATGGCGCGCAGGCGCGTCGCCAAGGCGGTGTTCGATTACGTGGAGCGCGGCTCGTACGACGAGCAGACGCTGCGCGCCAACCGTGCCGATCTGGAGGCGCTGCATTTCCGCCAGCGCGTGGCGATCGACGTCGACAAGCGCTCCACGCGCACCACGATGGCGGGCCAGGAGGTGACGATGCCGGTGGCGATCGCGCCGGTCGGCCTCACGGGCCTCAACTGGGCGGACGGCGAGATCCTCGGCGCGCGCGCCGCCCAAAGATTCGGCATCCCGTTCACGCTCTCGACGATGTCCATCTGCTCGATCGAGGACGTGGCGGGCGCGGTCGAAAAGCCCTTCTGGTACCAGCTGTACGTGTTCCGCGACCGCGGCTTCGCTGCCTCGCTCATCGAGCGCGCGAAGGCCGCCAGATGTTCGGCGCTCGTCCTGACGCTCGACCTGCAGATCCAGGGCCAGCGCCACATGGACCTGAAGAACGGCCTCACGGTGCCGCCACGGCTCACGTTCGGCACGATGCTCGACGTGATGCGCAAGCCCGGCTGGGCGCTCAACGTGATCGGCGGGCGGCGCAAGTCGTTCGGCAACCTGGAGGGCCAGATCAAGGGCGCCGACACGCTGCTCACGCTCGCGCAGTGGATCGCCGGCCAGTTCGACCCGACGCTGTCCTGGAAGGACGTGGAGTGGGTGAAGAAGCTCTGGGGCGGGAAGCTCATCCTCAAGGGCATCCTCGACGCCGAGGACGCGAAGATCGCCGCTTCCACCGGCGCAGACGCCCTCATCGTTTCCAATCACGGCGGCCGGCAGCTCGATGGCACCGTGTCCTCGATCCGCGCGCTGCCCGAGGTCGCTCAGGCCGTGGGCGACAAGATCGAGGTGTGGTTCGACGGCGGCATCCGCTCGGGCCAGGACGTGCTGCGTGCGCTCGCGCTCGGCGCGCGCGGCACGATGATCGGCAAGTCCTTCGCCTACGGCCTGGGCGCGATGGGCGAGGCGGGCGTCACCAAGGTGCTGGAGATCCTGCAGAAGGAGCTCGACGTCACCATGGCGCTCTGCGGCCTGCGCGACGTCAAGGACGCGAGGCCGTCGATCCTGCGCGGCGCCTAGCCTTCAGGGCGAATCGTGCGGGCGCGAGCGCGTCCGCGAGGGCCACTTCCAGCGGCAGGGGCTCACCCTCCATCTGGCTGGCGAGCAGCTCCGCTCCCAGCCCTGCCCACAGCAGCCCGCGCGAGCCGAAGGCGAGCGCGCCGTACAGCCCAGGCGCCTGCTCGAGCGGCCCGACCAGCGGCAGCCGGTCGCGCGCCACGGTGCGAAACGACGTGCGGCCGGCGAGCTGCCGCGGATCGAACTCCGCCGAGGCGCCGGGCACGATGCGCTCCAGGCGTTCGAGATTTCCTTCATGGCTTTCGGCGCGCACCGATGGGTCGGTGTCGTCCAGGTCGAAGCTCGCGCCGGTGACCGTAATGCCCTCGATGGGCGGCAGCACCATGCCGCCGCGCAGCAGCACGCAGCGCAGCGTCCCGATGGGCGGCAGATACGTGAGCTGGCCGCGCACGCGGCGCAGGCGGATATGCTCGGAAGGCGCGAGGCGCATCGCGTCCGCCGCGTTGGCCAGCACGATCGCGCCCGCTTCTACGATCGACTCGCCCTCGCGATCGCGCAGGATCCAGCGCGTCCCCGCCTGCTCCAGCGCAGCGACCTCGCGGCCGGCGAGCAGCCGTGCGCCCGAGCGCCGGAGGAGCGCGCGCGCATAGCTGCGCGGCCGGATCCAGCCAGCCTCGGGAAACCACAGCCCGCCGGCGGCCACCTTCACGCCGGCGCAGGCGCTCGCCTGGCGGGCGTCGAGCCGTTGCGCGTAGTCGAGCGGCGGCGCGAGCGCCTCGAGGGCGGCTTGTTGTGCAGCTTCCTCGCGCGCGTCGCGCGCGAGCTGCAGCACGCCGCAGCGCCGCCACTCCGGCGCCGCGCCGATGGCGTCGAACTGGCGCCAGTGCTCGAGCAGATAGGTGAACGCGGCGCGCGTCAGACGCGCGAGGTGGCTGTCATCGGAGGACAGCACGGGGTGAAAGGTGCCGGCGTGATTGCCCGAGGCTTCGAGCGCGGGCTCCAGGTGCCGCTCGACGAGTGTCACTTCCCAGCCGCGCGCCGCCAGGCGCTCGCCCACGGCCGCGCCGGCGATGCCCGCGCCGACCACCGCAGCCGAGCGCTCCGCCGGTCGCGGCGGCGGCGGCCGCAGCGACCGTGGCGGGACGAACCGCGCGACCAGCATCTCGCTCTTTCTCGCGAAGCCCCTGCGCTTCTCGGCGGCGAAGCCCGCCGCGCGCAGGCTCTCGCGTACCGGGGTCGCCACGCTCCAGGTGGCGGCGGTCGCGCCCGGCGCGCACAACCGCGCCACCGCCTTCATCAGCTCGGGCGACCACATGTCCGGGTTCTTGGCCGGTGCGAAGCCGTCGAGAAACACGGCGTCGGCAGCTAGGCGCAGCTGTGGCAGCAATGCCGCTGCGTCGCCGAAGGCGAGCGTCAGGACGACGCGACCCTGGGCGAACTCGAGCCGGTGCAGTCCCGGCACCAGCATCGGCCACGCGTCGCGCAGCTCGCTGGCGAGCGGCGCGAGATCGGCGTGCGGCGCGTGCAGCACGGCCAGGTCCTGCGCGCTGAACGGGTGCTTCTCGACCGACACGAAGTGCAGGCGCGCGCTGCGCCGCGGGTCCTCCTGCCAGGCGTGCCAGGCGGCGAGGAACGACAGCCCGAAGCCGAAACCCGTCTCGAGGATGGTGAAGCGCGCCGCGTCCTGCCAGCGCGCGGGCAGGCCGTTGCCCGCCAGGAACACGTGATGCGCTTGCGCGGCGCCGCCGTCGGCGCTGTGATAGACGTCGTCGTAGTCGGGCGAGAACGGCGTGCCGTCCGCGGCGAAGGCGAGGCGGGCGGGAATGAGCGGGTCGGTCACGTGGCGAGTATATCGGCGTAGAATTTTCAGCCTTCGCCGGAGTGCCCGATGAACAAGCCCGCAGACCTCAAGCTCGCCACCGTCCCCTGCTGGATCGGAGGGAAGCCCGTCATCCCTGCCGGACGCATGGGCGACGTGTACAACCCCGCCACCGGTCGCGTGAGCAAGCAGGTGCCCTATTGCGATGCGGCGACCATCGACGCCGCGGTCAAGGCCGCGGCCGCCGCGCTTCCCGAGTGGCGGGATGCCTCGATCCTGCGCCGCGCGCGTGTCATGCAGAAGTACCTGCAGCTCCTGCAGGCGCAGCACAAGGACATCGCGCGCCTCATCACCGAGGAGCACGGCAAGACGCTGCCCGACGCGATGGGCTCGGTGCAGCGCGGCATCGAGGTGGTGGAGTTCGTCTGCGGCATCCCGCAGCTCCTCAAGGGCGAATACTCGGAGAACGTCGGCACCGCGGTGGACACGCACACCGTGCGCCAGCCGGTCGGCGTGTGCGCGGGCATCACGCCGTTCAACTTCCCGGCGATGGTGCCGATGTGGATGTTCCCGGTGGCCATCGCCTGCGGCAACACCTTCATCCTCAAGGTTTCGGAGAAGGTGCCCTCGGCCGCGGTGCGCATGGCGCAGCTTTTCAAGGAGGCGGGACTGCCCGACGGCGTGTTCAACGTGGTGCACGGCGACAAGGCGGCGGTGGACGCGATCCTCGCGCACCCCGGGATCGCGGCGGTCTCGTTCGTCGGTTCCACCCCGATCGCGAAGTACATCTACGAGACCTGCGCGAGGAACGGCAAGCGCGTGCAGGCGTTGGGCGGCGCGAAGAACCACGCCGTGGTGCTGCCGGACGCCGATCTCGAGTTCGCGGCCGACGCGCTGATCGGCGCGGGCTACGGCTCGGCAGGCGAGCGGTGCATGGCAATCTCCGCGGTGGTTGCCGTGGGCGCAGCGGCCGACCCGCTGGTGAAGCTGCTGGAGAAGAAAGCAAAGGCCATCAAGGTAGGCCCGGGTGATGCCGACGGCATTGACATGGGGCCGCTGGTCACCGCGCAGCACCGCGACAAGGTCGCGGGCTACATCGACAAAGGCAAGAGCGAAGGCGCGAAGGCCGTGGTGGACGGCAGCGTGCCGCCGGTGAAGGAGGGATTCTTCCTCGGCACCACGCTGTTCGATCACGTGAAGCCCGAGATGCAGGTGTACAAGGACGAGATCTTCGGACCGGTGCTGGTCGTGCTGCGCGTCGAGACGCTGGAAGAGGCGATCGCGCTCATCAACCGCAACCCCTACGCCAACGGCACCGCGATCTTCACCGAGTCGGGCGGCGCGGCACGGCGCTTCGAGAACGAGGTGCAGGTGGGCATGATCGGCGTCAACGTGCCGATTCCCGTGCCGGTGGCGTTCTACTCGTTCGGCGGCTGGAAGAACTCGCTGTTCGGCGACCTGCACGTGCACGGCCTGGAGGGCGTCAAGTTCTACACGCGCACCAAGGTGGTGACCACGCGCTGGCCGCACCAGGACACGCCGGCGCCCGGCTTCCACATGCCGACGCTGGGCTGAAGAGCCGGGCTTGGCGGACCGGCTGAAAGGCAAGGCGGCGCTCGTCCTCGGCGCCGGCTCGGTGGGCGAGGGCATCGGCAACGGCCGCGCGATCGCAGCGCTCTTTGCGCGCGAAGGCGCGCGCGTGGCGGGAGCGGACGTCCGCCTGGCGGCGGCGCAGGAAACGGCGCGCCTGATCGCCGGCGAAGGCGGAAAGATGCTCGCGCTGGAGGCCGACGTGACGAAGGAGGTCGACCTGCGGCGCACGGTGGACGCGACGCTGAAGGCTTTTGGCCGCATTGACATCCTCGTGAACAACGTCGGCGGCAGCATCCCGGGCGATGCCGAGCAGATCACGCCCGAAGCCTGGCGCGAGCAGTTCGAGTACAACCTGCACTACGTCTACCACTCGACGCGCCTCGTCGCACCCTTGATGGCGAAGCAGGGCGGCGGCGCGATCGTCAACATCTCCTCGATCGCCGGCCTGCGGCACCTGGGCAACGAGCTCGCCGCCTATGCGGCTTCCAAGGCCGGCCTGCAGCATTTCTCGCGCGTGTGCGCCGTGCGCTACGCGCCGCAGGGCGTGCGCGTGAACACCGTGATCCCGGGACTCATGAATACGCCGCTGGTTGCGGAGCGCCTCGCCAAATCGCAGGCGGGAGGCGACGCGGAGGCGCTCATCGCGAAGCGCAATGCGCGCACGCCCGCCGGCAGGATGGGCGACGCCTGGGACGTGGCCTGGGCTGTGGTGTACCTCGCCTCCGACGAGGCGAAGTTCGTCACCGGCGCCGAGATCGTCGTCGATGGCGCGCTGACAGCCACGATTCGCTGAAAGGAGACGTTCGCATGGATCTGGGACTCAAGGGACGCCGCGCGCTGATCACCGGCTCGACGTCGGGCATCGGCTACGCCATCGCGCAAGGGCTTGCCGCCGAGGGCGCGCAGGTGTGGATCACGGGCCGCACGCAGCAGCGGGTGGACGAAGCGCTCGCGCGTCTCGCCGGCGCGGAAGGAATCGCGGCGGACTGCGCCACCGCGGCCGGCGCGGAAGTGGTGTTCAAGCGCGTGCCGGACGTAGACATCCTCGTCAACAACCTCGGCATCTATGAAAGGAAGCCCTTTTTCGAGATCCCGGATGCCGATTGGACGCGGTTCTTCGAGGTCAACGTTCTCTCAGGCGTACGCTTCGCGCGCCGCTACGCGCCGGCGATGGCGAAGCGCGGCTGGGGACGGATCCTGTTCGTCTCCAGCGAGTCGGCGCTCAACATCCCGCGCGAGATGATCCACTACGGCATGACCAAGACCGCGCAACTCTCGATCTCGCACGGCCTCGCCATGGAGCTCGCCGGCACCGGCGTAACGGTCAACGCATTGCTGCCGGGACCGACGCGTACGGAGAACACCGAGCGCTTGCGCGCCGAGCGCGCGAAGGCGGCCGGGATGACGGTCAAGGACCTGGAGGAAGACTTCTTCAGGACCTTCCGCCCGACCTCGCTGCTGCGCCGCTTCACCTCGGCCGAAGAGGTCGCTAACCTTGCCGTCTACGTGTGCGGAACGGGGGCCTCGGCGACCACCGGCGCCGCACTGCGCGCGGACGGCGGCGTGGTGAACCAGATCATGTAACAGGGACAGACCCCATTTTTCGCATAGCGAAAAATGGGGTCTGTCCCTATTTTCTTGGTGCCCTTGCCAGGTCCGGGACCGGCGTTCCGGCGGCGATCTGCGCCATGCGCTTTTCCTCGTATTGCAGGATGCGCTGCACGACCGCCAGCACGTCCGCCACGCGCTCGCGGGGCACGAAGCACACGCCCACCTCGTCGGCGACCACGAGGTCGCCCGGCTTCACCGCGACGCCGCAGATCGACACCGGCACGTTGATCGCCACGGTCTCGATCCTCCACTTGCCGGTGATCGGGCTCGCACCCTTCGACCACACCGGGTAGCCGATGCGGCGCGAGTGGCCGATGTCGCGTACCGCGCCGTCCACCACGGCGCCGCCTTCGCCCTGGCGCCGGCCGATCGAGGCGGAGATCGCACCCATGCTCGAGATGCCCTCGACGCCCTGGATGACGAGCACGTCGCCGGCCTGCGCGAGGTTGTGCGCCTCGATCTCGCCGAGGCGCGAGACGTTCGCCTTTGCCGCCTGCGCGACCGCAATGTCGAGCGGCCGGTTGAGCGCGGTGAGCGCAGGGCCGCACAGGCGCGCGGCCGGGTCGGTGGGCCTGAGCACCGACGACGGGATCGCTCCGGCGATGCCGAGTTCGTCGAGCGCATCGGACACTACGCCCGAGAGGTCTTCGAGCGCGCGGAACGCGGCGAGCAGCTCCACCGGCAGGCCAGGCAGCTCGAGCACGCCGATTCGCTCGCGCGGGATCTTGCCGGTCAGCGGCTTTTCGGAGTTCATCCCGCGAAGCGTCCTTCGGGCAGGCCCTGTACGCCCGGCCGCAGCGCGAGCAGGCTCCCGGCAAGGGGCTGCCTGGCGAGGTCCTCGGGCGTGAGCCGCTGCGTTGCCGTGGTGAAGTAGAGCGTGCCGAGATCGTCGCCGCCGAAGGCGCAGCACGTCGGATTGGCGACCGGCACCTCGATGACGCGATCGATCTTCCCCGCGGGGGAATAGCGCACGATACGCCAGGCGCCATATTCCGCGTTCCACAGGCAGCCCTCGGCATCGACGCACGAGCCGTCCGGGCGCCCCGTGCCGGTGTCTGCGAACACGCGCTCGCGCGTCGCCGCGCCGCTCGCCGGGTCGTAGTCGTAAGCCCAGATCGTGTGGCGGTTGGTGTCGGCGAAGTACATCGTGCGTCCGTCTGGGCTGAAGGCAAGGCTGTTGGGGATGATGATCGAATTCCTGAGCTTCGTGCAGCTCATGTCGGCGTCGAAGCGATAGAGCGAGCCGGTGGGATCGCGCCGCACGTCGCACATGGTGCCGGCCCAGAAGCGCCCCCGCCGGTCGCAGCGCCCGTCGTTGAAGCGGTTGTCCGGCAGGTCGCGTTCCGGCGCGGCCCGCGCCTCGAGCTTGCCCGTTGCCGGATCGAGGAAATGGATGCCCGACTTGGTCGCGGCGATGAGCCCTCCGCGCTCGCGAAACGCGATGCTCCCCACCACCTCGGGCAGCACCAGCATCATCACCGCGCCGCTCGCGGGATCGAGACGCTTCACCGCGGGCCAGCGGCTGTCCACCCACCAGAGCATCTTCTGGCGCTCGTCCCACAGCGGGCACTCGCCGAGGCGGTCGGCGCCGCGCGCCGCGACCTCCACCTGAAACGCCATTGCCGATCTGTCTCCCTGAGGGCACGATAGCACGCGATGAAAGTCGTGTTCTACGGTTCGCTCATCCACCATCTGCCGCCGACGCTGCTCGCCAAGGTGAAGACGCCCTGGACGACGGAGCGCTTCCTCGAGAAGGATGCGCGGGGGGGCTTGGCGCGCGCGCTCGCCGATGCCGACGTGCTCATCTCGCTGGTCTGGAACAGCAGCTTCCCGGCGGCGCCGAAGCTGAAGCTCATCCAGTCGCCGGGCACGGGCGTGGACCTCATCGACTTCGTCGCCGTGCCGCCGGGGGTGCGCGTATGCAACTGCTACGGCCACGCCGAGGGCACCGCGGAGTACGTGATGCTCGCGCTGCTCCTCTGGTGCCAGACGTCGTTCGTGCCGTCCGACGCGAGCTTTCGCAACGAGCGCGGCTGGCGCTACAGCGGCCGCGTCAACGGCCCGATCATGGGCGAGCTCTACGGCAGGACGGTGGGCATCGTGGGCCTGGGCGCCATCGGGCGCGCGGTCGCCGAGCGCCTGCGGGGCTTCGGCGTGCGCGTGCTCGGCTGCAACCGCACGCTGCGCGAAGTGCCGCACGTGGACGCGCAGTACCCGCTCGGGCGGATCGACGAGTTCCTCGCGCAGTGCGATTACGTCGTCATCGCCGCGGCGCTCGCGCCGGAGACCGAGCGCCTGCTCGACGCGAAGCGCTTTGCCGCGATGAAGCCCTCGGCCGTGCTCGTCAACGTGAGCCGCGGCCAGATCGCCGACGAGGACGCGCTATGGGCGGCGCTGAAGGAAAAGCGCATCCGCGGCGCGACGCTGGACGTCTGGTATGCGTATCCGCGCCATGACGACCTCAACGTCGCGCCATCGAAGCATCCGTTCCACGAGCTCGACAACGTCTGGATGACGCCGCACATCGCCGCCTGGACCACCGGCATGGTGGAGCGGCGCTGGAGCGAGATCGCCAGGAACCTCGATTCGCTCGCGCGCGGCGAGCCGCTGCTGCACCAGCTCAGATGAAGCTCCAGGACTGGTCGCTGCATCTGTACCGCCTGCCCTACGCGCGCGAAGTGGCGTGGGCGAACGCGCGCGAGCATGCGGGGGTCTTCGCGCTCATCGTGCTGCAGGCCGACGGCGCCACCGGAATCGCCGAAGGCACCTTGAAGGACACCTGGAGCGGCGTGTCGCCGAACTCGCTCGCCGCGGCGCTCCACGACTTCCTCATCCCGCGCCTGCGCGACGTCGACCTCACCGACGAGCGCGTGGTGGCGAAGGCCTTCGCCGGCATCCCGGAGAATCGCCTCGCCAAGGGCATGATCGAGAGCGCCTGCTGGACGCTGCGTGCAGCGGCGGCGCGCGAGCCGCTGTGGAAACTGTGGGACGCGGACCATGTGCGCGAGGTCGCCTGGACTGTCACGCGGCAGCGGCCCGCGCTGATGGCTGCGGAGGCGGCGGAGGTTTGCGCCAAGTACGGTTTTCGCGTGCTGAAGGTCAAGGGCGGCCAGGGAGTAGACGTGGACCTGCAGGCACTCAAGGAGATTCGCGCCGCGGTAGGGCCCAACGTCGAGCTCTACGTGGACGCCAACAGCCACTACGCGCGTGGCGATGCGGCGGACTATGTGCGCAAGCTCGCTCAGGCGGGCGTGACCGTGGCCGAGGATCCCTGCCCGCTGCAGCCCGACCGCGAGTTCGAGGCGCTGCAGAAGGCGAGCCCCATTCCCATCCTCGTGGACCGCAGCTGTGCGTCGACGGAGGATGCCGCGCTGTATCTCGAGCGCGGCGCACAGGCGCTCTCCACCAAGCCCGGGCGCGTGGGGCTCGCCGAGTCGCGCGCCATCGCCGCAATGGCGGCGCAGCGCCGCGCCAGCACGGCGGTAGGCATCTACGCCGAGAGCGCGCTCGGCACGCTCATCAACCTGCAGCAGCCCGGCACCATGGCGGCCGAGCAGACCTTCTTTCTCACGATGACCGACCAGGTGAGCACGCTCGTGCCGCAGATCAGGGACGGACGGATCGAGCTGCCGGCGGAAGCGGACCTGTCGAAGCTGGTGGACTGGGAGCAGCTGGAGAGATTTGCGCTGTAGGCGATCACGGTGATATCCTTCCAACTGGTTGTCTAGTTGGATGCGTTCGTGATCACCGTCGGTTCATTCGAAGCGAAGACCAAGCTTGCCGAGCTTCTCGACAAGGTCGAGGACGGCGAGGTGGTCACGATCACCCGCAGGGGAAAGGCGGTGGCGCGGCTCGTGCCCGCCAAGTCGGAGGAAGGCGCCGAGCAGATGCGCCGGGTGGTGGAAGAGATCAAGCGCAATCGCGTGGGGCGCGGCAAGCCCGCGCGTCCCGGCACCACGATCGCGGAGTTGGTCAAGGCGGGGCGCAAGTACTGATGGCGCTGGTGCTGGACTGCTCCATCTCGCTTTCCTGGTTCTTTCCCGACGAGAGGACGGCGTTCACCGAGGCGGCGCTCGACCTGGTGGCCCTCGAGGAATGCTGGGTGCCGGCGGTGTGGCGGCTCGAATTTCCGAACGCGCTGCTCGTCGCGGAGCGGCGACGGCGGCTGTCGCGCGAGGAACGCTACCAGGTTCTCGACGAAGCCTCGCGCCTGCGCCTGCGCGTGGACGCCGCGGTGCCCGAGCTGCGGGCGATCAGCGACCTTGCCGAGCGGCGCGAGTTGAGCACTTACGACGCTGCCTACCTCGAGCTCGCGGCGCGGCACGGTGCGACTTTGATCACGCTCGACAAGGGCCTCGCCGCCGCGGCCGCGCAGGCGGGCGTCGCGGTGCATGCGCCGGGGCGCACGTCGGCGGCGCAACTGCGCGGGAGATACAATATCTAGTGCGCAACGAACTGCAAACCACCAGATAGATGGCCAAGCAGCAGGTCTACGACGCCTCCGCCATCCAGGCCCTGAAGGGCCTGGAGCCCGTGCGGCGCATGCCCGGGATGTACACGCACACCGTGCATCCCCTGCACATCGTGCAGGAGGCGATCGACAACGCGGTGGACGAGGCGCTCGCCGGCTACGGCAAGCGCATCACCATGCGCGTGTTCAAGGACGGCTCGGTCGAGGTCGAAGACGAGGGCCGCGGCATCCCGGTGGACATGCACCCGGTGGAAAGGAAACCCGCCGTGGAAGTCGCGTTCGGCATGCTGCACGCAGGCGGCAAGTTCGCGAAGTCGGGCGAGGGCGTCTATCACATCTCCGGCGGTCTGCACGGCGTGGGCGTCGCGGTGTCGAACGCGCTCTCCAAGCGACTCGAGGTCACCGTGTATCGCGACGGCGGCAGGCACACCATCGCCTTCGAGGGTGGCGAGCTCAAGCAGAAGCTCAAGAGCGAGAAGGCGAAGGAGAGGCGCACAGGCACCGTGGTGCGCTTGTGGCCCGACCCGAAGTACTTCGACTCGGCCAGCATCCCGATGGCGGAACTCGAGCACCTGGTGCGCTCGAAGGCCTATCTGTTGCCGGGCCTCTCTACGGTGCTCGAGGTCGAGGGCAAGGGCAAGAAGACCTGGAAGTACGAGCGCGGCATGGCGCAGTACTTCGAGTTCATGCTCGCGGGGCGCGAACTCGTCGCGCCGCTGTTCACGGGGGAGCGCTACTTCGACGAGAAGAGCGCCGCCGGCTTCGGCGACATCGAGGCGGGCGAGGGCGCGGCCTGGGCGATCGGCTGGGTGACCGACGGCGACATCTTCGCCGACAGCCACGTGAACCTGATCCCGACGCGCTCCGGCGGCACGCACGAGGCGGGCTTTCGCGCCGGCGTCTTCGACGCGATCCACGCCTTCATGGACACGCGCGCGCTCGCGCCCAAGGGCGTGAAGCTGATCGCGGATGACGTCTGGGCGCGCGCCTGCTTCACCCTTTCGGCGAGGATCGTGCGCACCCAGTTCCACGGCCAGACGAAGGAAAAGCTCACCACGCGCCACGCGGCGAAGCTGCTCGAGCTGTGCGTCAAGGACGCGTTCGAGCTGTGGCTGAGCGAGCACCCGGACGAAGGCAAGAAGATCGCCGAGCTCGCCATCGAGCAGGCGCTCGCGCGTCTCGCCAAGGGCAAGAAGGTCGAGCGCAAGAAGTCCTCGGGCATCGCCACGCTGCCGGGAAAGCTCGTGGACTGCGCATCCGGCGACGTGACGCGGAACGAGCTGTTCCTCGTGGAGGGCGACTCCGCGGGCGGCTCGGCGAAGGAAGCGCGCGACAAGGAGTCGCAGGCGATCCTTCCGCTGCGCGGCAAGGTGCTCAACACGATGTCCAAGGACAGCCGCACGGTGCTCGCCAACAAGGAGCTGCAGGCGATCGCCACCGCCATCGGCGTGGACCCGCACGGCCCCGAGGACGCGGTGGATCTCTCGGGGCTGCGCTACGGCAAGGTGATCCTGATGACGGATGCCGACGTGGACGGCGGGCACATCCAGGCGCTGCTGCTCACCTTCTTCTTCATGCACGCGCCCAAGCTCGTGGAAGCCGGCCATGTCTACGTCGCGCAGCCGCCGCTGTTCAAGGTCGAGATCCCGGCGCAGGGCAAGGGCAAGCCGGCGCGGCGCGCGTACTGCCTGGACGAGGACGAGCTGGAGGAAACACTCGCCGCGCTCAAGAAGGAGAAGGTGAAGGAGGGGTCCTGGGAGATCTCGCGCTTCAAGGGCCTGGGCGAGATGAGCCCCGAGCAGCTCTGGGAAACCACGATGAATCCCGACACGCGGCGCCTGGTGCGCATGCAGCTCGACGCACGACAGCTCAAGAAGGCGCGGCAGACCTTCGAGCTGCTCATGGATTCGGGCGAGGCCGAAGGCCGCCGCAACTGGATGCGCGAGCACTGGAAGACCGTAGAGGCGGATGTCTAGGAGGCGGCCCAAGCCGGTCTGGGAGCGTGCCTACAAGGGCCACGTGCTGTGGCTGGGCCGGCAGAAGCTCGGCAAGGTGAGCCTGGCGGGCGAGGCGCGCTACACCTGGGAGGCCGCCGGCAAGGCGGGCGCCACGGATGATCTGGACAAGGCGAAGAAGGCGGTGGAGCTCGCCGTGCTCGTCGCCGACAAGCAACGGGATCTCTTCGACTGACCATGGATACGCATACCCCCGACCTCTTCACGCCCGAGAACGGCGACGACGCAGCCCCGATCGAGCAGCACGCCTCGCAGGCCTACCTCGGCTACGCGGTCTCCACCGTCAAGGCGCGCGCGCTGCCCGAGATCGCGGACGGCCTGAAGCCCGTGCAGCGGCGGATCCTCTACGCCATGGGCGATGCGGGGGCCCAGGGCTTCGCCAAGTGCGCACGCTACGTCGGCGAAGTGCTCGGCAAGTACCACCCGCACGGCGACTCCTCCACCTACGAGGCGCTGGTGCACCTCGCGCAGCCCTTTTCGATGCGCTACCCGCTGATCGACGGGCAGGGAAACTTCGGCAGCCGCGACGGTGACTCGGCGGCGGCCTACCGCTACACCGAGGCGAAGCTGTCGCGCTACGCCGAGCTGATGCTCGCCGAGATCGGCGAGGGCACGGTGGACTTCCAGAAGAACTACGACGGCAAGTTCGAGGAGCCGGTGCTGCTGCCCGCGCGCCTGCCCTTCGGCCTCCTGAACGGCTCATTCGGCATCCCAGTGGGTTTTTCCACGCGCATTCCCTCCCACAACCTGAAGGAAGTCGCCGCCGCCGCCGCGCTCGTCATCAAGCATCCGCGCGCGAAGCTCGATGAGATCCTCGACAAGCTGCCCGGCCCGGACTTTCCCGGGGGCGGGCAGATCATCTCCCCGGCCGAGGAAATCCGGCAGGCCTACGAATCCGGGCGCGGCTCGATCGCGATGCGCGCGCGCTGGTCGGTGGAGCCGCTGGCGCGCGGCCAGTGGCGGATCGTCGTCACCGAGCTGCCGCACGGCGTTTCGTGCCGCCAGGTGCTGGAGGAGATCGAGGCGCTTGCCAATCCCAGGCCCGCGACCGGCAAGAAGGAGGTCGGCCAGGAGCAGAAGCGATTGCGCCAGTTCATCCTCGACCAGGTCGAGGCGGTGCGCGACGAGTCCGACCGCAAGTCGAAGCTGCGCCTCGTGATCGAGCCGCGCTCTTCGCGCCAGGACCCAGGGGCGACCATGGCCGCGCTGCTCGTCAACACGAGCCTCGAGTCGCGCTATCCGGTCAACCTCACCTGGCTCGGACTCGACGGCCTGCCGGAGACCAAGGGCATCGCCGACATCCTGCGCGAGTGGGGCGAGTGGCGTCAGCAGACGGTGCGCCGGCGCACCGAGCATCGCCTGGCTAAATGCGAGGAGCGCCTGCACATCGTGCTCGGACGGCTGCTCGCCTACGTGCGCATCGACGAGATCATCAAGCTGATCCGCGCCGCCGAGGACCAGGCCGAGGCCAAGCAGAAGATGATCGCCAAGTGGAAGTTCAGCGAGCGCCAGGCCGAGGACATCATCAACATTCGCCTCGGCCAGCTGACCAAGCTCGACGGCGTGAAGCTGAACGACGAGCGCAAGGCGCTCGAAGGGGAGCGCAAGGACCTGAAGGCGATCCTCGGGGACGACAAGCAGTTGAAGAAGCTCGTCGTCAAGGAGCTGGAAGAGGACGCGAAGAAGTACGGTGACGAGCGCCGCACGCTCATCAAGGCGGAGGAGCGCGCGCAGGTCGAGCGCACCGTGGTGGAAGAGCCGATCACCGTGATCCTGTCGCAGAAGGGCTGGATCCGCGCGCGCAGCGGCCACGGCCTCGATCCTGCGACACTCACCTTCAAGGATGGCGACGGCCCGCTGCAGTCGCTCGAATGCAGGACCACCGACCCGGTGATCGTGCTCGCCGCCTCCGGCAAGAGCTTCACGATCGATGCGGCCGCGATCCCCGCGGGGCGCGGCGACGGCGCGCCGGTGAACACGCTCGTCAACGCTCCATCGGACGACATCGTCTGGATGGGCACCGGCGACCTGCAGCGCCCGCTGCTCATGAACAGCAGCGCGGGCCTCGGCTTCTTGTGCAAGCTCGGTGACCTCGTCGCGAAGACCAAGCAGGGCAAGGACTTCATGAGCGTCGCGCAGGGCGCGCACGCGCAGGTGCCCGCGCCGGTCACGGCAGGCAAGTATGTCGCGGCGCTCTCGTCGGACGCGCGGCTGCTCCTGTTTCCGCTGGACGAAGTACCGGTGCGCCCCAATGGCGGCGTCGGCGTGCAGCTCCTCGCGCTGCCAGACAATGTGACGCTCGCTTCGGTCGCCGTCACCGACGGCAGGACGCTCGTCGTCTCCGGCGTGAAGCGCAAGAACCGCGCGACAGAGACCCTGGATGCGAAGCTGCTCGCCGGGCACATCGGCAAGCGCGCCCAGCGCGGGCGCGTGTGCGACGCGGGCTTCAGGCCGGATCGCGTTGGTTCCTAGCGAGCTCCGGCCGGCGCTGGCGCCGGCGGTGATCCTCGTCGCCGCGGCGCTCGCCGTGTGGGGCGGCCCGTCGCTTCCCGCTTCGCTCAGCGGGCTGCGCACGCTCGGGCCCTACGCGGTGCTCGCGGTCGGCGTGGCCTTCGCGCTGCGCTTCAATCGCGGCCGTGCGCTGATCCTGCTCGGCTCGCTGCTCGCCGCCTACGCCGGCTACCACTACGCGCAGGGCCTCGGGGGCTTCGCCGAGAAAGCCGTGTACACGGCGCTGGTGGTGCTCGTGCCGCTCAACGCGCTGGTGGCCATGACCTTGCCCGAGCGCGGCGTGGCCTATCACGGCAGCTACCGCTGGCTCGTGCTGCTCGGCGTGGAAGCGCTGCTCATTCTCTGGATCGCCGCCGCGGGACGCAGCTCGCTCTCCGGGCTCGCCTGGCAGGGCGTGCTCGAGCATTGGCTGTTTCGCTCGCCGCCGACGCCGCTCGCCGGGCGCCTGCTGTTCGGCGCGGCGTTCGCCGCCGCGGTGTGGCGCGCCTGGCCGAAGCACACGCCGCTCGACATCGGCCTCGCCGCCGCGCTCGCCGCATTCTTCATCGCCGCCGAGTGGGCGGCTTCGCCCGCCGCGTTCGCCGCCTTCCTGTGCGCGGCGGGCGCCGTGGTGCTGGTCGCCTTCGTGCAGGAATCGCACCGCCTCGCGTTTCGCGATGAGCTGACCGGATTGCCCGGGCGCCGCGCGCTCGACGAGCAGCTGCGTGCGCTCGGGCCCCGATACACGATCGCCATGATCGACGTCGACCACTTCAAGAAGTTCAATGACACGCATGGCCACGACATCGGCGACCAGGTGCTGAAGCTGGTCGCCGCGCGGCTCGCCGAGGTGGGCGGCGGCGGCGTGGCGTTCCGCTATGGCGGCGAGGAGTTCAGCGTGCTGTTCGCGGGCAAGAGCCTGAAGGAAGCCCTGCCGTACCTGGAGAACACGCGCGAGGCCGTGGAGCGCTACAAGATGGCGGTGCGCAGCGACGAGCGCCCGCGCCAGCAGGAGGCGGGCATCCGCCGGCGCGGAGACAGTGTACCGACCAAGCTCCTGTCGGTGACCGTGTCGATGGGCGCCGCGGAGCCCGAGTTCGAGCGCCAGCCGCCCTCGCAGGTGCTGAAGGCAGCGGACGAGGCGCTGTACCGGGCGAAGAAGGGCGGGCGCAATCGGGTGAGCACGTGAGCTGGGATCCGGCGCAGTACCTGCGCTTTGCCGGCGAGCGGATGCGCCCCGCCGTGGACCTGCTGGCGCGCATCGGCACGGTGTCGCCCGCCAGCGTGGTCGACCTGGGCTGCGGCGCGGGCAACCTCGCCCCGCTGCTGCTCGCGCGCTGGCCGCAGGCACGCCTCACCGGGGTCGACAGCTCGCCGGAGATGCTCGCCCGGGCGCGCACGGATCATCCGGGCGCGTTCTTCGAGCTCGCAGATATCGGCGCATGGCGGCCGCACGTGCCGGCGGACGTGGTCTACAGCAACGCCGCCTTGCACTGGCTCGTCGGGCATGAGCAGCGCATCGTGCAACTGCTCGAGGAGGCGGTGACGCCCGGCGGCACGCTCGCCGTGCAAATGCCGCGAAACTTCGCCGCACCGTCGCACGCCTGCATCGTAGAGGCGATCGAGCAGGGCCCGTGGCGCGCGAAGCTCGAGCCTCATCTGCGCCGCGAGCCCGTTGCGCCGCCTGCTGCGTACTGGCGGCTGCTCGAAGGGCGCACGGCCGAACTGCAGATCTGGGAGACCGAGTACCTGCAGGTGCTCGTGGGCGAGAACCCGGTCGCCGAGTACACGAAGGGGAGCTGGCTGAAGCAGTTCCTCGACCGGCTCGAGGGGGCCGAGCGCACGGCCTTCGAGGCGGACTACCGGCGGCGGGTGCTGGCCGCGTACCCGCCGGAAGCCGATGGGCGGACACTGTTTCCGTTCAGGCGCTTGTTCATCGTCGCCCGCCGTCGCTAGCTTCGGAAATTCTCCTTGTGTTTCCGGGCCTTAGGCCTCATACTGCGCGCCTTTCGAGATTCGCAGGTGCCCTCATGGCCAAGGAAGAAATGCTGGAGATGGAAGGGGTGGTACAGGAAGTGCTGCCCAGCACGCAGTTCCGCGTCGAGCTCACCAACGGCGCGCAGGTGCTCGCTTACGCGGGCGGCAAGGTACGCAAGAACCGCATTCGTATCCTCGAGGGCGATCGCGTCACCATGGAGATGTCGCCCTATGACTTGACGCGGGGCCGCATCAGCTTTCGCCACAAGGACGAAAATCCGGTCGCCATGCCCAAGCGCCGGCCGATGTTCAAGAAGCGCTAGCTTCTCCCGGGCGCCAGCCCGGTGTAAGGTCGGACCAGTCTGAAGGTCATGGAGAACGCGGCTTGACGACGTGGCTCGCTGCCGCGCTGCTCACTGGGCTCGCCGTTGCGGGGGTCGTCCTCTACAACCGCCTCATCGCCGACCGCAACCAGGCGCGCCAGGGCTACGCCGACATCGACGTGCAGTTGAAGCGTCGCGCCGACCTCGTGCCGCAACTGGTCGAGGCGGTGAAGGGCTACGCGGGTTACGAGAAGGCCCTCCTCACCACGGTCACCGAGTTGCGCGGCAGCGCGCTCGCCGCGCAGGGCGGCGCCACCCGCTTCGCGCTGGAAAAGCAGCTCGGCGAACGCCTGCAGCAGCTGGTCCTTCTGCAGGAGGCCTATCCGCAGCTCAAGGCTGACGCCAACTTCCGCGACCTCTCGGCGAAGCTGGTCGAGGTCGAGGACCACCTGCAGTACGCGCGGCGCTTCTACAACGGCGCGGTGAAGCAGTACGTGACGCGCCTGCAGAGTTTCCCGGACCTCGTGGTGGCGCGCCTGTTTCGCTTCGAGCCGCTCCCGTTCTTCGAGACCGACGACCGCGAGGCGGTGAAGGTCGCGCTGTGAGGGCGCTCTTGCTGGCGTTGCTGGTCGCCGCGCTGCCCGCGCTGGCCGCGGAGCGGGTGCTCGAATTCCACAGCGACATCCGCATCGACATGGAAGGCGGCCTGCAGGTCACCGAGCGCATCGTGGTGCTCGCCGAAGGACGCCAGATCCAGCGCGGCATCCTGCGCGACTTCCCCACCGACTACCGTGACCGCCTCGGCGCCCGCGTGAAGGTGCCGTTCCAGGTGGTTGCCGTGAGCCGCGACGGCACCGCCGAGCCCTGGAGGGTAGAGCCGCTCGCCAACGGCGCGCGCGTGCGCATCGGCAACCCCACCGTGATCCTGCCGCGCGGCCGGCACGAGTACGAGATCACCTATCGCACCGCGCGGCAGCTCGGCTTCTTCGAGCGTCACGACGAGCTCTACTGGAACGTGAACGGCAATGGCTGGACCTTCGCCATGGACCGCATTTCGGCGGACGTGCAGCTGCCCGCCGAGGTGCCTGCCGATCGCATCCGCGTCGAGGCCTACACCGGGCCGCAGGGCGCGCGCGGGCGCGATTACACGGGCGAGGCGCGGGCGGGCGGCGCGAGCTTCGCCACCACGCGCGCTCTGCCCGCCCGGCAGGGACTCACTATCGTGGTGGAGTTTCCCAAGGGCTTGGTGCGCGAGCCGTCGTTCGCGCAGAGGCTCCAGTGGTGGTTGAACGACAACAAGCCGGTGCTGACGGGCGTGGGGGGCATCGCGCTGCTGCTCGCTTTCCTTTGGTGGCGCTGGCACCTCGTCGGGCGCGACCCGCGAGCCGGGCCGGCCTTCCCGCGCTACGAGGCGCCGCCAGGAATGGGGCCCGCGGAGGTGCGCTTCATCGATCGCATGCAGTACGACGCGAAGTGCTTCGCCGCAGGGCTGCTAGGGCTGGGTGCGCGCGGGTTCCTGCGCATTCGCGACTTGGGAAGTGCCTACGAGCTGGAGCGCACCGGCAAGGACGTGGAGTGGCTCCCGGGCGAGCGCACGCTCGCAGGCCTTCTGCGAGGGCCTGGGAAGCCCACCGTGATCGGCAAAGCACACAACCCCGGAGTGCAGATCACGCTCGAGACGCACAAGCGAGAGCTGGCCCAGCTCTACGAGGGAAAGCTCTTCTCGCGCAACCGCGGCTCGCATGGCGCGGGTATCGGCATCGCCATCCTCACGGTAGTGGCGATGATGATGCAGGAGGCGCCCGTGTCCGCGATCATCGTGAGCGCAGCGCTGATGCTCATCGTCCTCGTCCTGTTTGCGCGCTGGTTGCCTGCCTACAGCGTCGAGGGCCGCAAGCTCCAGGACAGGATCCAGGGACTGCGCCAGTACCTCGGCGTGGCGGAGAAGGAGGACCTCGAGCGCATGAAGGCGCCGCCGCAGACGGCCGAGGAGTTCGCGAAATTCCTGCCCTATGCCGTGGCGCTCGGCGTGGAGAAAACCTGGGCTGACCGCTTTGCTGCGACGCTGGGCCTGGCGGCAGTGGCGGCGGCGGTGGCGGGCTACTACGGCTCGGAGGCGGGCGGCGGCCTGTTCCGCAGCGGTGGCATTGGCGATTCGATCGGCGGTATCGCAGACACTGTCAGCTCGGCGGCGACGCCGCCCGGATCGAGCTCTGGCGGTTCTTCCGGCGGCGGAGGCGGTGGGGGTGGTTCGGGCGGCGGCGGGGGCGGCGGCGGCGGGAGCGGCTGGTGATCGTCATCCCCGAGAGCGAGATCGAGCTCACCGCGGTGCGCGCGCAGGGCGCAGGCGGCCAGAACGTGAACAAGGTGTCGAATGCCGTCCATCTGCGGTTCGACATACGCGCGTCCTCGCTGCCGCCGGAGGTGAAGTACCGGCTGCTGCACCGCGGGGACAAGCGCATTACCCGTACCGGGGTGGTGGTGATCAAGGCGCAGCAGCACAGGAGCCTTGACCAGAACCGCGCCGAGGCGCTTGCGCGACTGCATGCGCTGATCGAGGCCGCCGCCCATGTGCCGAAGAAGCGCCGGCCGACCCGCCCGACGCGCGCGTCGAAGGAGCGGCGCATCGAGTCGAAATTGCGTCGCGCAAAGGTCAAGGCGTTGCGCGGGCGCGTGCGCGACTGAGTTAACATTCCCGCATGGACCGAGCCGCCGAACGCCGCAAGGAAATCGAAGCCGCCGTCGCGGACATCCGCGAGATCGAGCGCCGCGACGGAGTGCACCCGGAGAGCCTGGCGAAGATCAAGGCGCGGCTGATCAAGCTGGCCGCGCGCATCGATCTGTTCGACCCGAAGGACTACCCGCCGCCCGAGTCCGGCCAGAAGCTGCGCTCCTGCCTGTACCGCCTTTCGGAAGACGCCGATCACCGCTTCGCCCTCTACGCGAACGCTTCGCTCGGGGGCTATGGCACGCCCGCCCACAACCACACCACGTGGGCGGTGATCGTCGGGGTAACCGGCGAGGAGCAGAACCGCTTCTACGACCGCAGCTCGGACGGGGGCGTGCGCGAGAAGGGGCGCGCGGTCGTGCGCCAGGGGAGCGGCGTCGCCTTCATGCCCGAGGACCTGCACTCGATCCACATCGACGCGCCGCTGCTCAACTTCCACATGTACGGCCTCGCGCTCGAGCAGCTGCACCGCCGCGAGTTCTACAAGGAGAAGGAAGGTCGCTGGGAAGTCTTTCCGGCGCACTCGGACATCCGCGAAGCGCGCGCATGACGCCCGCAGCGCTGCGCGCGCGGCTGCGCTCGGGCGGCGAGCTGGCGCTGCTCGACGTGCGCGAGCAGGGAGTGCATTACCGCGGCCATCCCTTCTTCGCCTGCTCGCTGCCGCTGTCGCGCCTGGAGCTGCGAGTCGGCGACCTCGTGCCGCGCAGGAGCGCCCCCGTGGTGCTGCTGGACGGCGGCGGCGAGGGGCTCGCCGAGCGGGCGCGGCGCAAGCTGGCGCAGCTTGGCTACACCGACGTCGACCTTCTCGAGGGCGGCTGCGCCGCCTGGCAGGCAACGGGCGGCGAGCTGTTCAGCGGCGTGAACGTGCCCTCCAAGGCCTTCGGCGAGTTCATCGAGCATCATTACGGTACGCCGCGCATACCGCCGGACGAGCTGCGGCGCCTGCTCGAGTCCGGGCGAAAGCTGGTGATCCTCGACTCGCGTCCCTGGGAGGAGTATCACCGCATGAACATCCCCGGCGCGATCGACGTGCCGGGCGCGGAGCTGGTCTACCGCACACCCGACCTCGCGCCCGACCCGGAAACGCTGGTGGTGGTCAACTGTGCCGGCCGCACGCGCAGCATCATCGGCTGCCAGTCGCTGCGCAATGCGGGCTGGAAGGACGTGGTGGCGCTCAAGGACGGCACCATGGGGTGGGAGCTCGCCGGCTTCGAGTGCGAGCACGGCAGCGAACGCGTCGCGCCGCCACCCTCGCCGCAGGCGCGGGAGAAGGCGCACGCCGCGGCCGACGCGGTGGCCAGGCGCTTCGAGGTGAAGTTCGCGCGCGCGCCCCAGGTGAAAGAGTGGCTGCAAGATGCCTCGCGCACCCCATACGTGCTCGATGTGCGCTCGCGCGAGGAATTCGAGGCGGGGCATCTCGCTGGCGCGCGTCACGCGCCTGGCGGGCAGCTGGTGCAGGCGACCGACGAGTTCGTCGCCGTGCGCAACGCGCGCATCGTGCTCGCCGATCCCGAGCGCGTGCGCTCGGTGATGACCGCGTCATGGCTGAACCAGATGGGTTGGGACGAGGTGTACGTGCTCGAGCCGGACACGGGTGACTGGCCGCTCGAGCGGGGGCCCCGCGAGGCGCAGATCCCCGGCTTCCAATACTGGCCGACCGTGCACGCGCAGGAACTGGCGCGCGTGCGCGCGGCCGTGCTCGATCTGTCCACGAGCCTGCGCTTTCGCGCCCGCCACATCCCCGGGGCGTGGTGGGGCGTGCGCGCGCGGCTCGAGGAGGCCCGCGCGAAGCTCGCGGACGCGCGCGAGCTCGTGCTCACCTCGGAGGACAGCGTGCTCGCGCATCTCGCGGCGCCCGAAGCTGCGGACCTGTGGCCGCGCGCGCGCGTCCAGGTTCTGGAGGGCGGCAATCGCGCCTGGTTCGCCGAGAGCCTGCCTGCGGAGTCGGGGCTGGCCAACGCGACCACGGCGAACGACGACGTCTGGTACAAGCCCTACGACCACGAGCACGAGTCGGACTACGAAAAGCACGCGCGCGCCTACCTGGACTGGGAGGTGGCGCTCGTCGAGCAGATCAAGCGCGACCCGGCGATCCGCTTCCGGGCGTACGATTAGACGGTGAGCCGGCCCATCTTCGACGAGGCACGGATTCACCCCGCGGTCCGCGACAAGATCTCGGCCTGGGGCATCGACGTCGTGCGCGAGGTACAGGACGTCATCGCGGCGAAGCCGCTCGTCGTGGTCGGCATGAAGATGAACCCATTCCCGCGCAAGGCGCGCCGGCTGCTCGATGCCGCGGGCATTCCGTACACCTATCTCGAGTACGGCTCCTACCTGTCGGGCTACCGCAGGCGGCTGCCGCTCAAGCTGTGGACCGGATGGCAGACGTTTCCGATGATCTTCGTGCGCGGCGTGCTGATCGGCGGCGCGAACGATCTGCAGAAGCTCCTGCAGAGCGGCGAGCTCGCCCGGCGCCTGGAGGAAACCAGCGGCCAGGCATGAGCGGCGACGCCTACCGCGAGCGCGCGCTGAAGATCCTGCCCTGGATCTGCACGCGTTGCGCGCGCGAGTTTCCCGCGTCCCGGCTGCGCGAGCTCACTGTCCACCACAAGGATGGCGACCATCACCACAATCCCGCCGACGGCAGCAACTGGGAGCTGCTGTGCGTCTATTGCCACGAGAACGAGCATGCGCGCTTCGAGGACGCGCGTGCGGGCGGCGGCGGCGAGAAGCCCGGCCCGGCGGCGACCTACAAGGCGCTGGCGGGGCTGGGAGACCTGCTCAAGCGCAGGCGCTGAGCCGGTCGTGCAGCCGCTCAAGGTGGTCCTCGACACCAATATCTGGCTCGACTGGCTGGTGTTCGACGATCCGGCCATAGCGGCACTGCGCGAGGCGCGGGCCGCCGGGCGCATCGACATCGTCATCGACGAGGCCTGCGAGGCGGAGCTGGTGCGGGTGCTCGCCTACGACCTCGGCGCGCGCACGCTGGACGCCGCCGCGCAGTCCGCGTGCGTGGCCCGCTGCCGCGCGCTGGCGATACGGGTGGGCGCGCACGCCGGCGGCGGTCTGCCGGCGTGCCGGGATCCGGACGACCAGAAATTCCTCGCGCTGGCGGCGGGCGCCGGCGCCGCCGTCCTGGTCTCGCGGGACCAGGCGCTGCTCGAGCTCGCGCCGCGCGTCGACGGCCTGCGCATCGTTCCGCCGGAGCGCTTCGAGGCGCCGGCGTGACCATCGAGCCCGGGCTGCTCGCGGCCTATCTCGGGGCCGAGTACGTGGTCTTCGGCGAGCCGGACATCGTGCTGCGCGTCGGCGAGCCCAGCGCCGCGCTCGAGGGATTGCTGGAGAAAACGGGTGCGGATACCGCGGCGTTCGTGACCGCCGCCAATCCCGGCGGCATTCTCGCGGATGCGGCCGAGAATGCGCTGTCCACCGAGGCGCTGCATCGCGCGCAGGAGCAGGCCGGGTACACCTGCCTGGCCGGCGAGGGGCGCGATCCGCAGGACGAGTGGCCGGCGGAGCCCAGCGTCCTCGTGCTGGGGATCTCGCGCGGCGAAGCCGAGATCCTCGGCCGCAGCTACGAGCAGAACGCCATCGTGTTCATCGAGAAAGGCCGCCCGCCGGAGCTGGTGCTGCTCGCCTAGCCGACCAGGGTCACCACCACGCTGCGCGTGTGCGCGCCGGTGCGGTGCTCCCAGAGATACACGCCCTGCCAGGTGCCCAGCGCGAGCCGGCCCTCGGCGACGGGAATGTGCAGCGAGACTCCGGCCAGCACGCTGCGCGCGTGCGCGGCCATGTCGTCGGGGCCCTCGTCATCGTGCCGATAGGCCGGATCGCCGTCCGGCGCAAGGCGCGCGAAGATGGTCTCCAGATCGCGCCGTACCGCCGGCGCGGCATTCTCGCAAAGGACCAGGGATGCGCTCGTATGCTGCAGGAACAGGTGGCACAAGCCCGCCTGCACGCCGCTCGCGCGTACCGCGCGTGACACCTCCGCGGTAATGTCGGTGGTCCCGCGACCGGTGGTGCGAAACGTGAGCGTCAGCTGGCGCAGCATGGGCGGATACGGTCGGGATTGTAGGAGACAATCGCCGGGATGAAGCTGCCCGAAAACTCGCTGTTCGGCATCCTGATGCGCGCGCGCTGGTGGGTGAGCGCGCTCGTCGCGCTCGCCGTTTTTGGCCTGGCGCGCCTCCTCTTGCCGGAAGGACTGGCGCTGTTCGCCGCTCTGCCCTTTGGCGTCATCGCCTGCGTGGTGGCGTGGCGGGAGATCCGCCGCCCGCGCGGCGCCCGCCTGGACAAGGCGCTCGCCGCGCTGCGCGAGATGGCCTGGGAAGAGTTCGCGGATGCGGTGCAGTCGGCATATCGGGAGGCTGGCTTCGCCGTGAAGCGCATCGACGGGGCGGCCGACTTCGAGCTGGAGAAGTCCGGCCAGGTGACGCTGCTCAGCGCCCGGCGGTGGAAGGCGGCGGTGACCGGGGTCGAGCCGCTCAAGGAGCTTGCAGCGGCGCGCGACCGGCGCGGCGCGGGAGAATGCCTGTACGCCTCGGCGGGCGGCATGACGGACAAGGCGCGGGCATTCTGCGCGGAGCACAAGATGAAGGTCGTGGAAGGAGAAGAGCTCGTGCAACTGGTCCGCTCCGCCCGCTAGGCCCGGCGCTCCCTTGCTCGTCGCGCGCCGCTCCTTCAGCCTGGTCGTGATCGCGCTTACGCTGTCGCTCGCCTATGGCATCTGGTACTCGTACAGCGTCATCCTGGTGGCGCTATTGCAGGAATTCGGCTGGAGCCGCTCCGTGCTGGCCGGGGCCTTTTCCGCATTTACCCTGGTCCACGGCGCGGCCAATCCGCTGGTCGGCGCCTTGTGCGACCGCGTTCGGCCGCTGCAGCTGATGGCGGCCGGCGGCGCGCTGCTTGGCCTCGCGCTGTGGGCGGACAGCTACATCGCCACGCCCTGGCAGCTCTACCTCGGCTTCGGGCTGTTCACCGCGGTCTCGGTGGCAAGCGCCGGCTGGATTCCCGCGCTGGTGCAGGTGCAGCGCGACTTCCAGGACAGGCTCGGGCTGGCGCTGGGCATCGTCAGCTCGGGCGTCGGCGTCGGCATGCTGCTCGTCGTGCCGCTCACCCAGCTGCTGATCGACGCCTACGGATGGCGCGCGGCGTTCCGCGTGCTTGCGGTGATCTGCGTGCTCTGGATCGTACCTTCCTCTCTGCTCCTGCTGCGCCTTGCGCCGCGGCGCGCGCCCGTCGCGCGCAGCGCGGCCGCATCCGGCGCGGCGCGCGACGTGACGCTCGGCCAGGCGATGCGCGGGGCGCCCTTCTGGCTGATGCTGTCGGCGTTCTTCTTCGGCAACGTGTGCTCGCAGACCCTGCACGTGCATCAAGTGGCCTATCTCGTCGACCGCGGCGTGGCGGCCATCGTCGCTGCTTCGGTAGTCGGCGTCGTCGGCCTGGCGAGCATTGTCGGCAAGACCGGCGGCGGATGGCTGTCCGACCGCGTGGAACGGGAGCGCGTGTATGTGGCCGGGATCGCGGTCATGCTCGCCGCCGTCGCCGTGCTCGCGTCGCTCGGCCAGACGCCGGCGCTCGGCGCGATCTACCTGTACGGCGCGCTGCTCGGGCTCGGCTACTCGGTGACCGCCTCGCTCATTCCCGCGATGGTCAGTGACCGCTTCAGCGGACCGCACTTCGGCGCCATCGTCGGCATGGGCCTGCTCGGCAGCGCGATCGGCAGCGCCGTGGGGCCATGGATGGCGGGATACCTCTTCGATCGGACGGGCAGCTATGCAATCGCCTTTGCGTTGGCGGCCGCCTGCGGCTTCGCGGCGGGCGTCGCGGGATGGCGTGCGCGGACGCTGCGCGTGCATGCACGGCCGCGGCCATGACGCCCTCCGGCGCGCGCTTCTCCGCCTGCCGGCGCTGGCGCACGCTGCTCTGGCGACGGTGGGACGGGCAACGGCCGGTGGCGAACTTCCTCATGCTCAATCCGAGCACGGCGGACGAGACGGTGCTCGATCCGACCTGCGCGCGCGCGCGGGACTTCGCCGAGCGCTGGGGCTACGGCGCGCTGCTGGTCACCAATGTGTTCGCCTGGCGCGCCACCGATCCGGGCGAGATGCGTGCCGCGGCGGATCCGGTCGGCCGGGGCAACGACGTCGCCATCCTGCGTGCCGCGCGCGCCGCCGCGCTCGTCGTCTGCGCCTGGGGCAACCACGGCGCGCATCTCGGGCGCTCGGCGCAGGTCAGGCAGCTGCTCGAACGCGCACACATCGCGCTGCATGTCCTGCGGCTCAATGCCGGCGGCGAGCCTTCCCACCCGCTCTACCTGCCCGCACGCCTCGCGCCGGTACCCTGGCGCTAGCTCTTCAGCAATCTGTCGAGGTGCTCGAGATCGTTGATCACGTGCCACTCGCGCGCCCCCGCGGCCTCGACGCGCTTCTGCCACACCTCCAGCCGCCCGAGGTAGCGGCGCGGGTCGATGTTGTCGGTCTTGAGCTTGACGACGTTCACCGCGACCACGCGGATGTCCTTCAAGTCGATGGGGAAGTCGCGGATGGTCGCGCGGTCGAGCTCTTCCTGCATGTCGGAGAAGATGAGGATCGTCTTCCTGCCCGCCCCGGTTTCGTTGAGGAACAGCGCGCCCTGGATCAGGCCGCCGGTGATGTCGGTGTTCGCGCTGCCGCGCGCGGTCGCGGCAAAGGTCTCGACGCGCTCCTTGAACGCGCGCTTTTGCGCATTGGCCTGGGAAGGACGCTGGTCGAAGGTCGCCTTGGCGATGATGTCCTTCTCGCTGAAGCTGCGGCTACGCACGCGCGCTACCGCGAGCGAGTCGCCGGGCTGCAACGACCCGAGCAGGTAGTTGACGATCAGCTGGGCCTTGCCGATCTCCTCGGCATAGGTGCCCGACGTGTCCACCAGCAGGTACACGGCCTGGGAATGGCTGCGCGGGTCCGCGCAGCCCGTGGCGTGCGCGAGCGCAAGCGCCGGCACGGACACCAGAAACGCGCGGCGCCTCACGACGGTTTCCCCGCTTCGAGGTCGACGCGCCGCGCGCGCAGTGCGCCCGGACGCGCGCTCTTCACCCAGCGCTCGGCGAGCAGCGGCAGCACGATGAACACGTCATAGAGGGTGATCAACAGCTTGCACAGCTGCCGGATGGCATTGCCCGCCGTGCGCAGGAGCACGGCGGCCGCGCGCGCCAGGATTACCAGGGCCGCGCCGCCCACGGTGCGCGCGGTATTGATGAACGACTCCAGGGGCACGGCGACGAAGGCCAGCGCGAACGGCAGGATGAAGCCGAGCAGCATCTGCCCGGCGGTCGGGATGGCTCCCAGCCAGCCGTCGGCCACTGGCGCCTGAGAAGCGGCGAGCGACTGCAGCAGCGCCTGCTTGTCGGCGATCAGCATGTCGCGCATCAGGGCCAGCGCCGCCTCGATGCCCGCCAGGATGACCAGCAGCACGAAGGAGGCCCACATCATCCGCCGGCGCATGAGCTCGGGGAGGTTGTGGATGCGCGGAAAGAGATGCGTGATGCGCAGCGTCTCCATGAGGAACAGGCCCATGGTCGCCTCGACGAAGATGATCACCAGCGCGGCGACCTCCGAGGTGCGCAGCGACGCCGTGAGGTAGTCGCCCGCGCCCACCATCTCGGACATGGGCAGCGCGATCAGCTTGAAGTTGATCAGCGCGCCGCCGGCAGCGACCGCCAGGACCAGCGCGGAGATGCAGAACTGCGTCAGGGCGGAAACGGTCAGCGCGTGCTCCGCCTTGTCGGTCTTGCGCACGATCGCCTCGTAGCGCTCCATCTGCGCGTCGATGGCGGAAGCGCGCTCGGCGAGGCTCGTCATCTTGCGGTCGGCCTGCGTCAGCGTCTTGTCCAGCGAACGCCAGAACGGCATGAAGCCGTCGAGGATCTTGTGGCGCGACTGGTAGGCGCGGCGGTACTCGGCGAGCGTCTTGTCGTGGATCTCCCTGATGGAGCGGTTGATCTCCTCGAGGACGCGCTGCACGAGCTCGTTGCCGTTCGGCTTGATCTTGGCGATGGCGGCGACGGCGTCCACCCAGTCGGGCGGCGGTGGCGGGACCTCGCCGCACTTGCGGTAGTCCTCCTCCACGCGCGTGATCTCATCCAGCAACTTGCGCTGCAGGGCAGGATAGCCCTCGAGGTCGCGCTTGACCAGCACGGCGACGCGTTCGAACTCGCGCGCCAGCCGCTCGCCGGTCTCTTCGCGCCCCTGCGCCAGCAGCACGGCGCGATTGCGCTCGCGCATCTCGTTGGCGCTCGCCAGCAGCGCGCGCGCGGCCAGGCGCAGCGGCCCGCCGGCCAGCTGGCCGAGCGAACGCAGCAGTCCATGCATGGGCGCGCGCGCCGCATACAGGAACGGCATGGCAATCACGAACCACGTCAGCGCGGAGAGCGCTGCATTGCCCGGCCAGATCATCCAGAACGGAGAATCCGCCATAGGGCACCCCTTTCCAGCCTTGAGTTGCCCCCTACGGACGCAATTCTACCGCGCCGCCGCGCGCGGCTTCCGGCACTATTTCTCGATGGCGAGCAGTTCCACCTCGAAAATCAGTGTCGCATTTGGCGGTATGACGCCACCGGCACCGCGCGCGCCGTAGGCGAGGCCCGGCGGGATGGTGAGCACGCGCGTGCCGCCGACTTTCATGCCTTGCACGCCCTCGTCCCAGCCCTTGATCACGTGTCCCGCGCCGAGCGGGAAGCCGAAGGACTCGCCGCGATCCTTGCTCGAATCGAACTTCTTGCCGCGCTCGCCGCCGTAGATGAGCCAGCCGGTGTAGTGCACCTGCACTTGCCTGCCGGCCGTCGCCTCGTCGCCCGTGCCGACGACCTTGTCGTCGTAGATGAGTCCGCTTGCCGTCGTCGTCGCCACTCGATCCTCCTTAGGTCGGGATTCCCAGCCGCTCGACGGCCAGGTAGTTCTTGCGGTATTCCTCGAAGGGCAGGGTGTCGGCCGCCTCGATATTCCGCTGCTCCTCGATCGACTCGTCGGCAAGGCGCGCGAAGCGCTCCTGCTCGGACGCCGTAAACTCCTTTGCCATAAGCACCGATCGGTGCCTGGCCGAGAGCGCGCGCACGAATTCGGTGTAGGAGCCGTTGTGGCTGCGCTGCATTTTGGCCACCACCCGCGCCGAGGGAGTGTGCGCAGGGTCGCGCAGCACCTCCGCCTGGTACGCGAGCGAATCGCGATAGGCGCTGCCGTCGAGGGCGCTGTCGAGCGCTGCCGCCACGGGCGCGCACTCGGCCAGCAGCGCCTCGCCCCATTCCTTCAGCGACCGGTCGCCCACCCCGCAGCCGAGTTTCAGCCCCGGCTCGCGGCCGCGCTGCGCGACGCATTCCTGATTGCGCGACACGCACGCAATCTCCTCGGGCGTGTCCGGCGGGCTCTCGGAGAGCAGGCAGTGCAGGAGAAAGACGTCCAGGAACCTCATCGTCGTCGCGTTGATGCCCACGGGCTCGAAGGGATCGAGGTCCATGAGGCGAACCTCGACGTATTCCACGCCGCGCTCGCGCAGCGCGTGCAGCGGGCGCTCACCCGGGCGGATGGTCCGCTTGGGCCGGATCTTGCCGTAGAACTCGTTCTCGATCTGCAGAAGCGTGGTGGAGAGCTGGCGGTACGTGTCCGGCCCGTCGCCGCGCGCGCCCGGCTCGCGAATGCCGATCTTCTGATACGGCAGGTAGACCTGCGTCAGCCCCTGCTGCAGCGTGCGCGCGTACGACGCCAGGTCGTTGCAACTCACGACCAGCGACGCCTGCGCATCGCTCTGATAGCCCAGGCGTCCCATGCGCAGCGTGGTTGCGTGCGGCAGGTGAAAGGTGCCGGGTCGCAACTCCTTGAGCGCATGTGGCCGGCCCTGCACGAAAGTCGCGCAGGTCGCCGGCGAGGAGCCGAACAGGTAGAAGAGCAGCCAGCCATGGCGGCGGAAGTTGCGGATGAGCGCGAAGTACTCGTCGTTCCCGAGGCCCGGCAGCGACCAGTTGTAGTGGATGCCGGAGATAGTCTGCATGCGCCGCCCGTAGCGCCAGGAAAGCCCGTTGCGGTAGACGGTCTTCGCGCGGCCCACATTGGAAGTGCCGTAGTGTCCGATCGGGATGCTCTTGTCCTCGGGCAAACCGCAGGGCATGCTGCCCGCCCACAGGAGCTCGTCGCCGATCGCCCGATAGACGGCCTGGTGGATGCGCGTGAGCTCTTCCAGGCACGCTTCCGCGCTCGCGTGCGCCCCGGTGATCAGCTCCAGCTGCGACTCGCTGAAGTCGGTGGTGATGTGCGGATGCGCAAGCGCCGAGCCGAGCGCGGCGGGGTGCGGCGTGAGCGCAAGGGCGCCGTCGGGCCGCGCGCGCAGCGACTCCTTCTCGATGCCGCGGCGCATGCCGCGCAGGGTTTCGCGCGTCACGGCGCGGATGCGGTCCTGCAACATAGTTCCCTCGGGGAGGTGCGCATGCTAACCCGCGTGCGCAGATAGTCAAAACGGGCCTGGTGGGCTCTGGCATCATAACCGGTCAGTTCAAACCCTAAGGAGGGGGATTCCGCATGAACGCACGCCGCATGACCATCAACGCCGCGGTCGGTACGGCCCTCGCCGGGCTGTCCCTGGGGGCAGCTGCGCAGACCATCAATCTCAAGCTGCACCACTTTCTCGGGCCCAAGGCGCCCGCTCACTCGCAGATGCTCGTGCCCTGGTCCCAGCGCGTCGAGAAGGCCTCGGGCGGCAAGGTGAAGATCGAGGTATTTCCGTCGATGGCGCTCGGCGGCAAACCGCCGCAGCTCATCAACCAGGCGCGCGACGGCGTCGTGGACCTGATCTGGACGGTGAATGGCTACACCGCGAACCTGTTCCCGCGCTCCGAGGTATTCGAGCTGCCCTTCGTGCACACCAACAGCGCGACGGCGACCAACCTCGCCATGCGCGCCATGTACGACCAGTACCTGAAGACGGAGTACAAGGGCGTGCATCCGTTGTTCCTGCACGTGCATGCGGGTCAGGCCATCCACATGGTGGACAAGGAAGTGCGCAAGCCTGACGACCTGAAGGGCCTGAAGATGCGCATCCCGACGCGCACCGGGGCCTGGATCATCGAGGCGCTGGGCGCGTCGCCCGTGGGCATGCCGGTACCCGACCTGCCGCAGGCGCTTTCCAAGAAGGTCGTGGACGGCGCCTTCATTCCCTGGGAGATCATCCCGCCGCTCAAGATCCAGGACGTGACCGACTACCAGATCGAAGGTCCGAACCGCATGCGCTTCGGCACCACCACGTTCCAGGTGTCGATGAACCAAGCGCGCTGGGACAGCCTGCCCGCGGACCTGAAGAAGGCATTCGAGTCGCAATCGGGCGAGGCCTGGGTGCGCGAGGTCGGCCAGATCTGGACCAAATCGGAAGACTTCGGCATCGGCCTTGCCGTCAAGGCGGGCAACAAGCACATCGTGCTCACGGACGTCGAGCTCGCCGCGTTCCGCGAGAAGCTCGAGCCCGTGGTGCAGCGCTGGGTCAACGAAGTGAAAGGTCAAGGCATCGACGGCGCGGCGCTGGTCAAGGCCGCGCGCGAGAACATCGCCAGGTTCTCGAAGTAAGCCGCGCCGGGATGCACGACGGGGGCGGCGCGCCCGAGGCGGCGCAGGGGCCCAAGGGGTTCCTGCGCCGCGTGATCGAGAGCTGGGCGCTGCTTGGCGGGCTGGTCTTGCTCGCCATCGCCCTCATGGTGTCCTACAGCTCGGCGGCGAGCTGGCTGCTGGGCAAGCCGCTGCCCGGCGACGTGGAGCTGGTCGAGATGCTCACGGCCATCTCGGTGTTCATGTTCCTGCCGTACTGCCAG
>Ga0224500_10000104_pt1 | contig 60196 bp, 71 predicted proteins | sample SF_Oct11_sed_USG_FD_168126 | JGI IMG/M metagenome (GOLD analysis project Ga0224500, IMG submission 168126) | Sediment microbial communities from San Francisco Bay, California, United States - SF_Oct11_sed_USGS_4_1 | ecosystem: Environmental > Aquatic > Marine > Sediment | place: USA: California...
ATAAGGTATGGCATAACGGATAAAACAACACGTCGGCTATAACACGTTGGCTAACAAAGAAGTTGTAAAATGCTGCTAGGCGTTAAGGATGCAATTTATTTTAGGGAGAAAAAAAGCAGTTTTCCACTATCGCAAAAACAGTCCTTCATATTCGGATGGGCTAGATCAATGTTGTCCATATAGTTAATTGCAGTATGTATCACCGCGAACAAATTATACCATGTTTCGTGAAGCCGGCATTACGGCAATAGTTGGCACGGATCTCATTGATAATATGCGGGAACAAAAAAGCAGTAATCAAATTATTGAAAGAACGATACGATTTTTTACCTTCACGTTCGGATTTTGAATGTTGATCATTATTTATTTTGGTGTGCACGCTTTCAAGATGAAAAGAAAGACGGACCGATCAAAATTTGAATGCGTGCCTTCCACTACCAGTATGTTGACTATGGAAACAAAAGATAAAAAACAAATCGTACATCACGTGCTCTTCTGGTTGAAGAACCCCGGCGCAAAGGAAGACCTTGCTAAACTACTTGAGGGGTTAAAAACGCTTCGTAAAATTGAAACCATACGACAAATCAAGATTGGCGTTCCAGCCTCCACGGAGAAGCGACCCGTGGTTGATTCAAGCTACCATGCGTCAGAACTTATGTTTTTTGATGACCTTTCCGGACAGAAAACATATCAGGATCATCCTATACATCAAAAATTTATTGCCGACTGCGGGCACCTATGGGAGAAGGTGGTAGTATATGATTCGATTGACGTTTAATTCTTCGTCATTCCTTCCTTTCCGCTACCAATCACTCGTTAGTGCGGCTAAATATTTCTTGACAATTTATTGATGCCGGCAATAACTTTTTTCATCTTCGTGCATCAGAATTCTTTTTTTAAATAAATTTTCATTTTTAGATTTGTATACATCTCCCGGGAGATGATTTTATAAAATCAAAACCATATTACCGCCCCGTCCCACCCCGATACAATCGTGGCGGGACGGGGCGGTTTCATTTCAAACAGCGCGGAGCAAACTAACAGTTGTTTCAAGCGCACTTTACGAAGTGGTAAAACAATGCAACAACAAAGAACACTTTTTGACAAAATTTGGGATGCCCACATTGTAAGAAGCAGTGAAGGGTATCCAGATGCTTTATACATCGACCGGCATTTTATTCATGAAGTAACCAGCCCACAGGCATTTGATGGTTTACGCAAGCGCGGCATTTCTGTCTTTAATCCATCGCGCACAACGGCAACGGCAGATCACAATGTCCCAACTAAGGATCAGCATCTCCCTATCAAAGAGGCACTGTCGCGGCATCAGGTTGAAACGCTCCGAAAGAACTGCCCTGAGTTTGGCATCGAATTGTATGATCTGGGCCACCCCTATCAGGGTATTGTTCATATCATTGGACCTGAGCTGGGGTTGACATTGCCGGGTATGACCATTGTGTGCGGCGATAGTCATACTTCAACACATGGTGCTTTTGGTAATATCGCATTTGGTATTGGCACCAGCGAGGTTGAACAAGTACTGGCAACGCAATGCGTGTTGCAATACAGACCAAAAACCATGCTGATTGAAATCAATGGCACACTGGGGAATGGTGTTGTGGCAAAGGATATTATCCTGTACATCATATCAAAACTTTCATCCAGCGGAGCCACTGGCTACTTTGTAGAGTATGCGGGAGAGGCCATCCGCAATCTTTCCATGGAAGCCAGGATGACGATCTGTAACATGAGTATTGAGATGGGTGCTCGTGGTGGGCTCATTGCCCCGGATGAAACAACCTTCAGTTATATCAAAGGAAGAAGGTTTGCTCCGCAAGGGGAATCTTTTGATCGTCTTGTAGAACAATGGCGTCACCTCAAATCCGATGAAGGTGCGCAATACGATGAAGTGTTAACCTTCGAGGCAAGCGATATCGGCCCCATGATTACCTATGGAACAAATCCAGGAATGGGCATCAAAGTTACCGACCGTATACCGGCATTGGCCGACTTAAAAAGCAGCAGCGAGCAAACATCTCTTTCAAAATCATTGGCGTATATGGGGCTTGAGCCCGGCACTTCCTTGTTGGGCAAGGCAGTGGATTATGTTTTTATAGGAAGTTGCACGAATGCACGAATTGAAGATTTACGTCTCGTTGCCTCCATGGTTAAGGGTAAAAAGAAAGCGGCAAATGTAGAAGTTTGGGTTGTACCCGGCTCAAAACAAGTAGAGAATCAGGCGCGGGAAGAAGGACTTGATATAATCTTTGAGCAGGCGGGGTTCCAGTTAAGACAGCCAGGCTGTTCTGCGTGCCTGGGTATGAACGAAGATAAAATTCCTGCCGGCAAGTACTGCATCAGCACTTCCAATCGGAATTTTGAAGGCAGACAAGGGCCAAAATCCAGAACCTTTTTGGCCAGTCCGCTGAGTGCCGCGGCTGCCGCAATCACCGGCAAAGTAACCGACGTGAGAGAATTGGCGGGCGCTGCCCTGACTTCTAACAACTGATCACACATGAGCAAAGAAAAATTCATAACCTTAGTAAGCACGGCAGTTCCAATGCCGATTGAAAATATAGATACGGATCAAATCATACCCGCACGTTTTTTGAAAGCCACAACGCGCGAAGGATTTGGGGAAAATCTTTTTCGGGATTGGCGCTACAACAGCGATGAAACACCGAGAAATGAATTTGTCCTGAATGATCCGACCTATTCCGGAAAGATTCTTGTAGCAGGAAAAAACTTTGGCTGCGGAAGTAGTCGCGAGCATGCTGCATGGTCTCTTTACGATCATGGATTCAGCGTAGTAATTTCCAGTTTCTTTGCTGATATTTTTAAGAACAATGCCTTAAACAATGCATTGCTTCCAATCCAGGTTTCGGATGAGTTTCTCAAGAAAATCTTCGCGGCTATTGAAAAAAATCCCAAAACCCGGCTCACTGTAGACCTTTCACAACAAAATGTTGTACTCGAAGACGGTTCATCCGAGACTTTTGATATTAACGCATACAAGAAGACCTGCCTGCTTAACGGCTATGATGATATTGACTATTTGTTGAGCTTGAAAGATGAGATTAAACATTTTGAATTAGCGCATTAGTAGTATATGAAGAAGAAGATAATCATACTTCCAGGTGATGGCATTGGCAAAGAAGTAACCGCCAGCGGAAAAAAAGTATTAGAGCAAATTACAGATTGTTTCGGGCACAACTTTGTATATGACTATGCTACCATTGGTCATGAGGCCATCGAAGCGACGGGCAATCCATTGCCGGATGAGACCCTGGAAAAGTTGAAGAATTGTGATGCCATACTTTTTGGGGCCGTAGGCCATCCTAAGTACGACAATGATCCTTCGGCTAAAATTCGCCCTGAGCAGGGGTTGCTGAAGATGCGAAAGGAACTTGGCCTTTACGCCAATCTTCGCCCGATTAAACTTTTTGATGAACTGCTGTCGGCTTCCAGCATCAAGCCTGAAGTATTGAAAGGTGCTGATATTCTCTTTTTTCGCGAGTTAACCGGCGATGTATATTTTGGAGAACGCGGACGAAAGGACAATGGTGATACAGCGTTTGATACCATGATATATTCCCGGTATGAAGTAGAACGAATAGCGCACAAAGCCTTCAAGGCAGCACAGCAGAGAAGCAAGAAATTAACCTCTGTCGACAAAGCCAATGTACTGGAGAGTTCGCGGTTGTGGAGAGAGGTTGTACAGGAAGTGGCCATGCAGTATCCCGACGTATCTGTAGAACATATGTTTGTAGATGCAGCAGCAATGAAACTAGTCCAGAACCCAAGAGGTTTTGATGTTGTCGTTACGGGGAATCTTTTTGGCGATATTCTGACTGATGAGGCCTCGCAGATCGCAGGTTCGATGGGAATGCTGGCTTCTGCTTCCATCGGCGACACTGTTGGATTGTACGAGCCCATTCACGGCAGCGCACATGACATCACCGGAAAAGGCATAGCCAATCCGCTGGCATCGATATTGTCAGCCGCACTGATGTTGGATATTTCTTTCGGCTTGAAAGAAGAGGCTGATAACGTAATCAAGGCGGTAGCGCAGACATTGAAAGAAGGATATCGCACCCGTGACATTGCGGATCCTTCGACGCCTCATGAAAAAATATTGGGTACAGAAGTAATGGGAAATATAGTTTGTAACAAGATCAGAATGTCAGTAGCGGTTGACAATTGATCGCTAGCGTAGCAATGCAAATTACATCACAAGAACTTCACGCAGTTAAATAAAGCAGTATGAGTAACAAAATTCAAATTTTTGATACTACCCTCCGGGATGGAGAGCAAGTACCGGGTTGCCAGTTGTCAACCGATGAAAAAGTTGTAATCGCACGCAAACTGGAACAACTAGGCGTAGATGTTATTGAAGCCGGCTTCCCAATTTCCAGCCCCGGTGACTTCCTATCAGTAGTCGAAATTTCCAAAGCTGTGAAGATTGGCGTTTGTGCCCTTACCCGCTCCAAAAAAGATGATATTGACGTTGCTGCAGAAGCACTCCATCATGCGAAGCGGGGCAGAATCCATACCGGCATTGGTTCTTCAGATATCCACATCAAACATAAATTTAACAGTACACGCGAAAAGGTATTGGAACAAGGGACCTGGGCAGTAAGCTATGCCAAAAGCAAGGGGGTGGAAGTGGAGTTCTTTGCCGAAGATGCTGGTCGCGCTGACCTGGGCTTTCTGGCCCAACTTGTAGAAGCAGTCATTGCTGCCGGCGCTGATGTGGTTAATATTCCGGATACAACCGGATACTGTTTACCGCACTTGTACGGAAGACGCATCAAGTATCTTTTTGACAATGTAAAAAATATCGACAAGGCTGTTATTTCAGTGCATTGTCACAATGACTTAGGCATGGCCACGGCCAATACCATAGCCGGATTGATAAACGGCGCCAGACAGGCGGAGGTAACCATTAACGGCATTGGGGAACGTGCAGGAAACACCTCACTGGAAGAGATTGCCATGATTCTCAAAACACACAAAGATCTTGACTTGCATACTGATATTAAATCCGAAATGCTATATGAGCTTAGCACCATGGTTTCAGAGATGATGCGTATGCCGGTTCAGCCAAACAAGGCGATTGTAGGTGCGAATGCCTTTGCACATTCCTCCGGAATACATCAGGATGGCTTCCTGAAGAATTCCGAAAACTATGAAATCATTAACCCTGCGGATGTTGGGGTCCCCTCCTCTTCCATAATCTTAACCGCGCGTAGCGGTCGGGCAGCGTTAAAGCACAGATTGGAATTGTTGGGATACCAGCCTACGAAACCAGAGTTGGACCAATTGTATGAGAACTTCCTTGTCGTAGCCGATGAAAAGAAAAATGTGGTCGATGAAGACCTTATCACGATAGTATCCAACACACCAATTTTAGTGCAAAAATAGAGCTGTACTGCCCTTTTGTGGTAAAGAGGCGCTATCAAGAGATAGCGCCTCTTCTGTGCAAGCTGCGCTTGAATTTTTGGCCCTTTATTTGATCAAATTGTTTCATCTTCAATCATATTTTCTACCTTCAATGTTGATTAAATCAATGCCTATGCCGTGTTGCTTTGGTAAATTCAAACGTATAGTCCTGCCTTTTGTATTTTTTATAGTTCAATCTGCTACCGCACAGGAAATTGGATTGCAACTTTACAGCCTTCGCAATCAATTTGCCAAGGACGTACCGGGGACGATGGATAAGGTTAGGAAGATGGGCATTAAGGAAGTCGAGATGTTCGGTACATACGGACTCGGTTTTCCAGAATTCATCAAGATTCTGGCTGACAATGAGATTACAGTAACGAGTTATGGGGCAGAGTTCGATAAGCTCAAGAATTTTCCCCGAAAGCTCGCCGACGAGGCCAGGTCATACGGCGCTAAATTCGTGGTTTGTTTTTCAATCCCGCATGAGGGCGATTACTTAACCGTTGAGGATGTTGACAGCGCCGCTGACATTCTTAACAAAGCCGGGATGATTCTTGCCTACAATGGCCTTTTGCTCTGCTATCATCCGCATGGATATGAATTCAGACCCTATAAAGGCGGAACACTTTTCGATTATATGATGGAAAAGTTTGATCAGCGTTATGTTCAATTTGAAATGGATGTATTCTGGATAAAACAGGCAGGGCAGGATCCACTTGCATTGCTGAAGAAATATTCAAATCGTTTCGTACTCATGCATTTGAAGGATCGTAAGCACGGCACACTCAATACCGATAATGGCAAAGCAGATGTAGAAACCAATGTAGTACTCGGAACCGGTGACGTAGGTATTGCAGAAATTTTCCAGGAAGCAAAACGACTCGGTATTCAACACATCTTTATCGAAGATGAATCTTCCCGGTCGCTAGAACAGATACCCAAGAGCCTGAAGTTTCTGAGAACACAATGGTAGTACAAGAATCTGAAGGATGGTGTGAGAAAAACAACCGCAAATCCTTACCAGCAATCGGTGTCAATGCTCGACAAAGAGCTGCGATCAACAAACTCATGCCATACGTACGATGAGACAATCCACACGGATGAACCCACAGCTATTAATTAGGACTGTTCTTAAGTAAGCAGTGCAACACAAAATAGTTAAGAGAAAGGGAGTTTCCCCCTTTCAACTAGCCAAGATTTTGAAAACTTTGTGTCGCTATGAAAATTTATCAACACCTTAGCCAAGCGTAAAGGTACCAAATTGAAACTTTATTTAAAGCCGGGAAGAACAAGTCCTCAATTGCTCAGCCCCCCTCATCAGCTGCCACCGATCTAGGTAATTAATTACATTTTTAATTACGTAATTGGGCAAATACCTAGTGTGGTTCGAGTTCCTCAAAATCGATATCCAATACTTCGTATTTCTGCCACCCCACAAAATCAAAATGCCACCATTCTGAACTATTTACCTTAAACCCATGCTTTTGCATCACGCTAATAAGTAATGTCCTGTTTTCCAGGATTTCAGGATTGCGCACGGGCGTACCGGGCCAGGCTTCTCGCTTAAAAGAATCATAGCCGGTCGGCATTTTCAATTCTTCACCCGATTGTAAATCGATGACGGTGAGGTCCAGTGCGCAACCTCGATTGTGCCTTGACCCCCGATATGGCGAAGCAACATAGGTTGTATCCCCATAAACCTCATAAAACTTTACTGTAGCCTTGTACGGGCGGTATGCATCAAAAATTTTGATTCCCAGACCCTGATTATTCAATTCCGACTGAATCGCCTGGAGCGCTTCTGCTACTGGTTTACGCGCATAAGCCCTGGCAAGGTTATAAATCCGTTCACCTGTAAAGTTATTTGTGGTTGCATAACGGATATCCAACACCAATCCAGGTATGTTCGCTGCCAGATCGATAAGTTCCTTTTCCGGATTTGTCTTAACAGTGCCCAGATATTCAGACAGGCTTGTGACTTTCAATCCATACCTGTATTGGGCAACTGCGAAAGAAGGTGTCAAAATCAGTAAAAGGAAAAGTTTCCGCATTGTCCTATTAATTAATCCATAAACCTTTTCTGGCGATGGGGAGATATTCTACATTTTCAAAAGTGCCTTGTATATCTCAAAGTTTTCCAGGTCAAAACAACAAAATATTACCTGATCAAGCGATTGATCACGCTCGAGGAAATCACTCACTTCCTGAATGGCAATTTCAGCAGCACGTCGTTTGGGAAACCCGTAAATACCAGTACTGATATTGGGGAAAGCGATTGTTTTTGCCAAATTGCCTACAGCCAGTGTAAGGCAGTTTCTATACGCATTTGCCAGGAGTACTTCTTCTTCCTCGCTATTACCGGTCCAATAAGGACCAACAGTATGGATCACGAACTTTGCCTTCAGGTTACCGGCTGTGGTAATAACAGCCTCACCTGTAGGACACCCACCTTGCCGCTTTCGAATAGCCATGCATTCATCTAAAATCTGTGGCCCACCAACCCTGTGAATAGCCCCATCGACACCACCTCCACCCATAAGACTATTATTCGCTGCATTTACGATAACATCCACCTGAAGGGATGTAATGTCGCCTTTTATGCATTGAATTCTATTCATACCTTATTCTTCGTGTCTATGATTATTGTAACAGGTCCATCATTTACTAAAAATACTTTCATATCCGCCCCAAACGTCCCGGTTTCGACCGCCTTACCAAGATTAACTTCCAGTGCCTTTATGAAATTTGTGTACAGTGGGATTGCCACATCAGGCTTGGCAGCTCTGATGTAAGACGGCCGATTTCCTTTTTTTGTACTGGCATGCAGGGTAAACTGACTTACAGCCAGAATTTCTCCACCAGTATCTTTAACACTTAAATTCATTATCCCCATGTCGTCGTTAAAAATGCGAAGGCTAATGATTTTGCCTGCAAGCCAGTCAATATCTTCCTGGCTGTCGATCTCCTCTATTCCAACTAATACAAGCAGTCCGCTACCAATGGATGACTTGACTTCATTTTCAATAGTAACCGATGCCTCGCCTACGCGCTGGACAACTGCAATCATGCAAAAGAAAAACTTGTAGAGTTGAAAGAAAGTGAAACAAGCGAATCAAAAACTCTGTAATTCAATTGATTCATGGATGAAATTACCGCTTTTATTTTGCGATGCAAAGTAAATCATGGCGGTAGCTACTTTTGCAGATTCAATGGCTTTGTATTTTCCAGGGATCAGAAAACCAAACACCTTGTAAAAAAGCTTTGCAGCAACCTCAGCTGAACGTTTTTCTGATCTTTGCCCTAACAGCAATGATGGTCTGAAAATATGGACGGTTTCAAATCCTATTGCAGAAACGGCTTCCTCGATCTCGCCCTTTACCTTGTTGTAGTAAATGGATGATTTCTTGTTAGCCCCAAGCGATGAGGTGAGCATGAATTGTCTTGCGCCCTTTTGCTGTGTAGCTTTCGCAAGCAGGTACGGATATTCAAAATCAACCTTATGAAATTCTTCTTTCGATCCTGCCTTTTCCATGGTCGTGCCCAAACAGCAAAAAACATCATCGGCCACAAGACCATCAACCTTCTCAGCAATGTTTTCAAATTCCACCTTGACCTGTACCAATTTAGGATGCGCGGTTATCCCCCGACGCGTAAGGGCAATCACTTTGTCATATTGGGGGGCCTCAAGTAACAATTGCAGCAATTGACTGCCTATTAGCCCCGTACTTCCGGCCAATAAGGCGGTCTTCACAGCTTTAGGACTTGCGATTCTTCCCAAGCCAGAAATTTATCAATCTCCAATTCGATACTATTATAAACCCAGAACAATATTGCAAAGTCATCAGTAAGTCCCGCGATAGGAATCAAATCAGGAATCATATCCAATGGATTGATGAAATAGATAATAGAACCCAAAATAATCAGCATTGATTTCCAGGGGATACCACGGTATCGGCCCGATGCATATGCTTTTGCAATGCGTCCCAAAACGAAGAATTTCTCCTTAATGGGTTGCGACCGAACGCCCGCCCAATTCACTTTGTTTATCTTAGGACCAAGTTTGGCTATGAGCAGCAGAATACGGCCTTTCTTACCACCCAATCGGGCCGCCTGCTCTACTGCTATGTTGAAAAATCTATTTCCCATAAAACCTCCAATTAATTCTTCTACTAAGAATGTTAAGACAACGAAATATAAGTAAGCTTTAGTTCCGCTAAAAAATCCGCTGAATCTCCTTTTTCAGCTCTGTCAAGGCATGCCCAAGGGGATCAACTTGTTTGTTAACTGATTTTTCAAAAATCTTCTTCGAAAGATCAAGGCTCGTTGAATCCATCGTCATTTCACTTGCCGCATCATTGATTGCGACAATCAAATCTTCTTTAGCGTTCTTAATTAATGTCCACACCTCTTCGCTGATGTATAACTGCTGTGCTGCATTGTGATTGTATTCACTGCGAATCTCGCTCAACAAAATCTGGTGGAATTCCCGGGAAGGCATGCCCGAACTACTTAATCGCACCAGCAGATTTTGAGGAGACATGCGCTCTAAAAAAAGCACCATGCGCTCATATGCTTGAAGCCTGTTGGGCAGCAGCGTTTCTATGGTACGGTTTCGCACTTCCAGTTTCTTCAACTCAATTTCCTTTTGTACAAAGGTTCTAACCAGCAAATAAGCCGCATACAATACAACTGAGGCGGGAACCAGAATTTTTATAAATTCGACTAGTGCATCCATAGAATTAATTTACCCGTAATTTTGTTTGAAATTTAAATAATTTTAGACGCAAATCACCTGTCTGCAACAATGTTTGAGAATCTTCACCCGGTAACAATCTCCGCACGGGCGGCAGAGGAAATACAAAAGACAATGAAAACCAAGAACATCCCTGCCGGATATGGTTTGCGCGTTGGAGTTAAGGGGGGAGGCTGCGGAGGTGTTTCATTGTTGATTGGATTTGATAAGCCGAAAAATTCTGACCTGATCTACACAATTAGTGATATCCCGGTCTTGGTTGACAAAAAACATACCCTATATGTCATGGGCAAAGAAGTGGATTATTATGAGGGTGAGGATGCGAATGGTTTTGTATTCGTTGAACCAATCAATCAAATTCCCAAAGAGCCGGTTTGAACCTGTTCATCGCCGGAACGCGGGGGAGCATGAGCCACTTTTCGCTTCACACAAAATTGATCCGGAGGTATGCATCGCAAAAAAAAAGAAATTCAAAAATTCCTGATGCGTAGTTACTACGTTCTTCTTTTTGAAAGACTTACGGTAGCCTTTTTGCACTTACCTCCAATAGGAGGATTGAGCTTGGATATTTTTAAATCGACTGACAACACCGTTGTCAGATTGGTCAGGACATCTGTGATTATTTTCTCAGCCACTGTTTCAAGCAGCTTGGAGGGCTGCTCCATCTCTTCTTTTACGATCCGAAACAGGGTCTCATAATTTACTGTCCCAATGAGTTCATCGTTCGCCGCTGCGAGCGAAAAATCAGTCTCCACCGCAATATCTACTTCAAACCAATTTCCGGATTCGCGCTCGTGAGGATAAACTCCGTGAAAAGCATGGAACTCTAGTCCTTCCAAAGCAACTTTTCCGTTCATCCAATTTCGTCAAAAAAGGATTTCTGTACTTTTTTGGGTTGGCTTTCTACCTTCATGGTACGTTGTTCGAGAATGATTTCTTTTTCTCGCTCTACGGGAGGTTCAGGCCGAACTGCTTTTTCAAAATCTACGGTATTTGGAAAAGCCACCCGTTTCGCCTCTCGCTTCGCCAACGCCATGTGCTTGTCAGGATCAAATTCATTTGCAGTAGAAATAGATCGCTCTACGCGATCCAGCGCATCAGTTGCCAGATGTTTGAAGTTCATCAATAAATCATTACGTGAAGCCTCCATCGCTTTGTAGTTTTCTACGAGCGCTTTGAGCTTTTCTTCCATCTCGGCCAAAATTTCTTTTGCACGGCTTTCAGATTCTTCTATAGCGTTCCTGGCCTTTGTTTTAGCTTCATTCAGGATGGAGTCTGCCTGCATCTGCGATTCCCTGAGATGAAGATCTGCCGCCGCCCTGGCTTGTTCAATTACGTTCGCTCCGGTATCTTCTGCCGTCTTCAACGTTTTGTACAATGAATTCTCTACTTCCCTTAGTTTAGCTACTTCCCGCTCTGCGGCTTCAAGTTTAAAGCGGAGCTCCTTATTTTCATCAACAATGCGTTCCCATTCCAGGGATAACGACAATAGGAAAGCATTTACTTCATCCTTCTCATATCCCCTGAAATTCTTTTCAAAGGTTTTCTGACGTATGTCTAATGGTGTTACTCTCATATCGATTGTTTTTCAAAATTAATATTCCATACAGATATCGTACGATCATCACTGGCGCTTAGCAACTGATCCAGATAAGTTGTCCATAAAACTTTATTGACAGAAGTTCCATGCCCTGCATGTCGGGCCCTATCGATTACCTTTAATAACTTCAACTTCTCAGTATCCCACACTTTAATGGATTTATCCATGCTACAAGTTACAAAATGTTTGCCATCTGGGCTAAATTCCAGGTGATTTATCGCATAGAGGTGTGCCACAACTTCACCTGATTGGCGGTAGCTTCCCGATGCGTCCCAGACTTTTAGGCGCGCATCGCGTGATCCGCTGAGCAGAAATTTTTCGCCCGGCGTATACCGGACCGTGAACACCGAGTTAGTGTGTGCCACCCATTCATATTTCAAAGTCAGGTCATCCAAATCAAAAATTCGTATACTATTGTCGCTATACCCTACCGCGATCTCCCCATGGAGTTCACTGATTGAAATAGCCCGCGCACTTTTATCAGTTAATTGTACGTTTCTTGTCACGGTCATACTTTCAACGTCAATCTTCATCAGGCGCCCTTCGCCGGTTGCTACCAGGAGATTCTTGCCATGGGATTGTATATCAAAAATTGCGGCCTTCGTAAGCTGTAACGATCCGACTTCCTTTTTATGCTGCCAGTCCAGGAGGTGAACGCCGGAATAGTTTTGGCCGGCTACCAGCAAATCAGTCTCACGATGATGATGCAATGCATACACCGAGTTTGGCAGTTTAGCCACAAGTTCACCAGATTCCGGGTGGGTGAGATCCCAGGCTACAACCATACCATCGCCTGACCCCGAAAAAAATATAGCATTTCCAGAAGATCCCTGAAGGGTATAAACGCAATCACGATGCCCTGTCAAGCTATGGAGTTTCTGAACTTCTACTTTCAATATGTGCCTATTAAGTTTCCGAAAGTTCTAACTTTAAAAAAGTTATCCAATATGCCATTAGAAAAAATAGTTTTAGAATCAACGCGCGCCTGGGCGTTATGGAGAATTAAGGAGGATGAGGCATCCCTGGCCGCCAGGATAAGCCCGTTGGAACAAATATCGGAAACAATTACTAATACGAACAAGCGCCTGGAGTGGCTTGCAGGTCGTGTTTTGGTTAAGGAAGTATTGGCGTCGATGGCGCTGCCATTTCATGGCATTACCAAAGATGAATACGGGAAACCCTTTCCGAAGGGATACGATTTCCATCTGTCACTCAGCCATTCTTTTCCATTTGTGGCAACACTGATTGATAAGAAAGAATCTGCAGGCATTGATCTGGAGCAGCCCAAAGAAAAGTTGCTGCGCATTGCGCCCAGGATTTTTCACCCCGAAGAGTTGCTGGACGCAGGCAACGACATCACCAAACACTGCATCTATTGGTGCGCCAAGGAAACCCTGGTAAAAGTTCACGGTCAGAAAAACCTTATTTTTGCTGAAAACCTGCTCATCGATCCATTTCAAATGAATAATGAAGGAGACATAAGTGGCAGAATAATTGTAGCAGACAGTGAAAGGGTAATACCTTTGCGGTATATCGTTAATCCAAACTTCGTGGTGGTCTTCAACCAAAGAACAAAAATATGAACAAGGTCTTGAATGCAGCGCTCCTGGTGCTTATAGTTGTTGGTGCAAAGGCGCAGCAGGTGTCGAACTTTACGCTGACAAACGTTATGAACGGAAAGCCCGTAACGTTGGATACGTATCCTTCCTGCGCGGGGCTGGTTATCGTGTTCACCAGCAACGGGTGTGCATATGACGAATACTACCGGGAAAGAATAAATAAGATTTCCGCAGCGCATCAGGACAAAGTGCCCCTGCTGCTGGTAAATTCTTCTCCTGACCCGCAGGAATCTGTGGATAATATGACCAGGAAAGGAAAACAACTTGGCCTTGCCATCCCTTATCTGGCCGATAAGGATCAAGTGCTGATGGAACAGCTTGGTGCTTCAAAGAGCCCGCAAGCTTTCCTATTAAAAAACAACGGCGGAAAATTTACAGTTGTTTTCAACGGAGCAATTGACGACAACCCCCAAGTTGAAACTGACGTACGGCATAGTTACTTACAGGATGCAATTGATATTATGCTGACCAATCAAAAGATTGAAACACCTGAAGTAAGGCCCGTGGGATGTATCATACGAAAGAAATAAAGTGATCTCCAACTGATTCTTATAGGAGCCCCCTTCCGCTCATTACTATCGTGCCAATGATGATAACACATGCAATAGTATTGAAAATAAACATACGCCTATGCTTTGCAGCGTCGTTTGTCATGCGCTTGGAAGTTGTCCTTGCCAGTGTAATGAACAAAATCGCAATGACCATACCGGTAAGATGCTCAACTGTCCAGTAGCGGGTGATCTTGTCACTCATCGTTTCTGAACCAAACTTCACAAAAGGACTTATAAAATATAGGATAAGGCCTATCAGCAATTGCATATGCGTGAATATGAACAAGTATAATCCGAGTATATTATCCCACTTGCCATAGGGCTGTTTTTTGGCAAGACCCAACAAAGCCTTGACAATAACCACGATGAGTGAAGCGAGAACAAAATAGCGAAGCAAAGAATGGGTAATAAACAATCCGTTATACATAAAATATCAGTTTGGCTGAGCACGAAAATAGCATAAAAAGATCAGTTACAAGCGCATTAATGGCTTGTTAGCCCTGGAAAATGGCCTCTATATTGTTGATTCGGGGACGGGCATCAACTACAAGCTGAGTACAGATAAGAAATTAACCGTCTTTGGCAAAACAGGCCCGGGCGCGGATGGTATTGTGCTGGTTGGCAAGGATCAATACCTGATATCGAGCTGGAGCGGTGAAGTTTATTTTGTCAATTCGAACGGAGAATCAAAATAATTCATGGATACTAAAGAAGAAAAACTCAATGCGGCCGATATCGGTTATGACGCCAGCACCAAAACACTATTTGTGCCTACATTTCAGGGCAATAGTATTATGGCGTATACATACATAGAATAGAATTCAATGAGTGTTTGTGCCAGTTCACCCGGCATAGCTGTTGGATGTTACATGCACGGTTGCGATTTTCTGTCATTACCTGTACTCGTTTCGAGTAGGCGCTCGTTGCATAAAGGGCAACAGGTATTCCGGCATTTACGTCTTTCCTATTTCTTTAAGATTGTAAATTCAACTCTTCGGTTATTAGCCCTGCCTTCATCCGTGTCGTTTGTATCGATTGGCTTTGCTTCGCCATAACCGTGAGCCGTAAGGCGATGCGCTTCTATTCCCTTAACTGTTAGGTAGTCAACAACAGATTGCGACCGACCCTGCGATAAATTAGCATTATAGTCATCAGAGCCTTTGTTATCTGTATGGCCAGAGATTTCAATTTCCACGGACTCATTCCGCCTTAAAAAGTCCGCGACTTTATTAAGTTCCACGTAAGATTCAGCTTTTAATGTTGTCTTGTCAAAATCGAAATATATATTTTTCAACCGCACGGTGATGCCCACTTCAATGGGCTGAAGGTATAAATCACGAGAAAAAGGAGACAAGCCCTCGTCATCTGCCATGATGCTGTCGGTTGCATTCAGGTATCCCGGTGCCGAGCCATTGATCATATACAATCCAAGTCCGGAAAGTTCCTTCTCATACTTACCGTCATTAGCTGTAATCCGGATGTTTGTTTCGGGATCACCTTTTTGATTGATCTCCAACTGAGCAGAGATCGGATTTCCTGTCTTCTTGTCATACACATTCACTTTCAGCGCCAGTCTCTTTGCAACCGCGCGAAGTAGTATTTCAATATTTATCGTAGTGTCATTCATTAAAACGGGAACCTTAAACGATTCCTCCTTTGGTAAAAATCCTACAGCAGTGGTGCTAACAGTGTACTGCAGCACTTCCGGAAGTATGGTTTCAAACTTACCGGTTTCAGAGGATTGAAGCTTCACCGGATCCTTTTCCTTTATCCTGATTTCAACATTAGCAATAAGCGGGTTCATCGATTTTTCGTCGTAGACCATGCCAACCAGACTAATCTTAAAAGTCTTTGGAACGAGCGCATATAAATCGAGCTGCCCGCCATCGAGGGCTTTATTTGCGCGGCTGGTGAAGACGTTGCCCTCCTTATCAATCGTAAAATAGAAATCCAGCGCCCCGGTATTAATGGGCTTCCCCATATTGATTGGGACAGACCAATTCATCCAGGTGTCGTCCAACCTTAAAGTTTTATAAATATCAACCCCTCCTTGTCGTCCCGGAGCCTGACGTGCACTGGCAAAATACAAGGTCTGTTGATCCGGCGCGATAAATGGTCCGAGGTCATCTGTATTGGTGCTAAGTTTCATCTTCACAGGCACAGAATACGTACCATCAGTCTGCAGGTGACTCGCATAAAGATCGCTATAGGGACTATTTTTAACTTCACTAAAATACATGATGATGTGCTTTCGATCCGCCGACATTGAAGCGCCGTAAAACCGTCCTTTATTCATCGAAGTAAAATCCTTCACCGTAAGTTCCTGAAGCGAATTTCCATTGACGATAGAAAAACCCTTTTCTCCCCCCTTATCTCCGCCACGAATAAACAGACTTCCATCCTCAAAGACTGTAAAAACCTGATTTGATCTATGTTTGTTAAAGGGTGATCCAAGGTGCTGGGCTACTGACCATACGCCATCACCATCCTTTTTTGAAACCCATATATCCTGTGTATCATCTTTTCCCATTGTATTATCTGGATGATTTTGTACAAAGAAATAGAGGGTGTTTCCATCGGGTGAGACCACGGGAGCAGCTTCGTGTCTGAAAGTATTCACATTCTTATCCATCTTCACCAATTCATAACGTGGGGAAAACTCCTGAGCACAAACGGTAAGATGGATAAGGGTAAGGATCAAAAACGGCAATGATATTCTCATGGATAAGGTATTTGGAACAATAAAGGTAAGGATATTCATGAATTTGAAAGTTACAGACCTACCAACTCATTACAACTCGTGAAGAGAGAAATTTGAACGTTCTTTACATACGCTTAAATAAACCAACTAAACGCCCAAATCGCCACCATCAGCAATAATGAGTAATAACTCTTTTACTTCTTCCGCTTTTGCGTGCTCCCCCATCTTGTCAAAAGACATGATGAGATTTCGAAATACCCGCCGGATAATCTCCAGGTTGGAACAAGGTTCGTAATAAGAAGCCTGAGGCGTAAGGTGCAGTTCATTAATATAGTTTTCGATATCCTGCTTCGAAAAAATCAATCCTTTATTAAATGCGTTGATGTAGAATTGCGGGTGCTTATTGTCTTTGTAGGTAAGCACGAAAAGATTTGGAAGGTTTACGCCATAGACAGGCAATTTTAATTTTTGGGCCACCATCATATAAATGATACAAAGTGTAATGGGGTTTCCTCTTTTTGTTTCCAGCACAACATTCAACATGGAGTTACCCGGCGAATGAAAATTTTTTGTGTTGGCAGCGAACTTCAGTTTATTAAATAGCGCACCGTTGATTATTTTGACCTGATCGAACGGGAAGAGATCTGGTTTGAAATCCAGCCAGGTTTCGTAATAGATTTGCTCGAGGTCTTGCTTCAGCTTAATCAATTCAATATCCGGATACTGATAGGTAGCGACAAGCCACATTCCTGTAAGCAGATCCTGCTCCTCAGTACTGTACCACTGCCTTACACGCTCTTTCAAGAGTTCGAATTGAAGTACGTGTATGATCTCCTCTATCCTCCGCTGAACTGTGGGATTGAAATTACTTTCCCATTCTTCTTCCAGAAAAGGAATAATAGTAGTGCCCAATGAAAGAATCTTTTCTTCCACATGTGAAACAATTTGTGTGTCTTCATCATCGAGCAGCGAAACCAGCGCTTTGAGTTCTGTATCATTCATTGACATGGATAGACCCCTTCTAACTTCCCGCAACTTCTGAAAAACTTCATTCGCTTCCAAACTGACAGGCCCCAAATTTTGCCGGAAAAACTCATGTTTGTATCACACCTACACTGAACTTTTCGATCACCCCATGATTTGCTGCTTCAATGCCCATGGAAATTACGTTTCGTGTCTCCACTGGATCAATAACCCCATCTATCCATAATCGCGAAGCGGCATAGTAGGGACTCAGTTGCTCATTGTAACGATCTGTTATTTCAGCCAGGAGATTATCCTCTTCTTCTTTTGAAATTTCCTTTCCTTGTTTTTTCAATGTACTTACCCTGATTTGCAGCAAAGTCTTTGCCGCGGCAGCACCGCTCATCACAGCAATTTGTGCGGTTGGCCAGGCGTAAATAAGTCGCGGGTCATACGCTTTCCCGCACATAGCGTAGTTGCCTGCCCCATATGAATTCCCCATAATGATCGTAAACTTCGGCACCGTAGAATTGGCCATCGCATTTACCATCTTAGCCCCATCTTTAATGATGCCGCCTTGTTCAGCTTTACTGCCTACCATAAAACCACTTACATCCTGCATAAAGAGTAATGGAATCTTACGTTGGTTGCAATTCATAATGAAGCGTGCTGCCTTGTCTGCAGAATCAGAATAAATGACGCCGCCCATCTGCATTTCACCTTTGCTGGTCTTAACAATCTTGCGCTGGTTGGCGACGATACCAACAGCCCAACCATCAATTCGAGCAGTCCCGCAAAGGAGCGTTTTACCATACCCGGCCTTATACTCCTGAAACGCGGATGCATCGACAAGTCGCTTGATAACCTCCAGTGTATCATATGGTTTTACGCGGTCATCCGGTATTAATCCATAAATCTCTTCCATTTTTTCCGTCGGCGGCAGCGAAGAACTCCGGTCAAACCCAGCCTTTTCCCGGGATCCAATTTTATCAAAAAGTGACCGGATGTAATCCAGACATTCTTGGTCGGTTGAAAACTTATTGTCAGTTACCCCTGAAATTTCACAATGCGTTGTGGCGCCACCAAGTGTTTCATTGTCGATGTCTTCACCAATTGCCGCTTTGACCAAATATGAGCCAGCCAGAAAGATCGAACCGGTTTTGTCAACGATCATTGCCTCATCAGACATGATCGGCAAATAGGCTCCTCCTGCGACACAACTGCCCATAATTGCAGCGATTTGAACGATCCCCATCGCAGACATCTTTGCATTATTTCTGAATTGCCTGCCGAAATGCTCCTTATCGGGAAAGATTTCATCTTGCATTGGAAGAAATACACCTGCACTGTCAACAAGATAAATGATAGGCAATCTGTTGTCCATCGCGATCTCCTGGGCACGGAGATTTTTCTTTGCTGTGATCGGAAACCATGCGCCGGCCTTTACTGTAGCGTCATTTGCCACAATAACGCATTGCCTACCTGCTAAGTAGCCGACCCCAGTGATCACGCCTCCTGACGGACATCCACCTTGTTCCGCGTACATTTCATCCCCGGCAAACAAACCAATCTCCAGAAAATTTGATTCTTTATCCAGCAAATAGGCAATTCTTTCTCTGGCGGTGAGCTTCCCTTTATTGTGTTGCTCTTCAATTTTCTTTTCTCCTCCGCCCAACTTTATCTTTTTAGATTTGTGCCGCAGCTGGTAAACGAGTTGTTTAAGATGATCTTCATTTTTGTTGAAAGTCAGGTCAGGATGCATAGGCAGGGGAGTTCATAGATTAAAGATTGCAAGATTGAAGGGTAACTCCAAGTGAAGAAACGGTAAACAAAGAAAGCAGGGCAAGAACTACTTCGATGACTTTCCAGATGCAGCAGAAAGATTCAGGCGCATTGTTTGTTACTATGGCAATTGCCACAAAAAATTACCAAGCCACCTATTCTTTCTGCTTATTCAAATCTCGCTCAATCTTCTTCTGACTTTTTCCCAGTGGAGCCATAAAATGCTTTGGATTTTGATTGAAGTGATTTGCAAGGGAATCAATTGAAAGCAACAGCTTATTGAGGTTGACATACAGGGAATCCTCAGTTAGCAGCTTACTCATTGTGTTGTCTCCATCACTCAGTCGTGATAATGTTTGGTTTAGCTTTGTCAGCGTCTCTTGTACCTTTACCAGCGTGCCGTTGAGCTGAATCACTTTTAAAGAATCAGATAAGGTCTTGAAATTGGCTAATGTCGGTTTAAGTTCCGCTAATCTTTCGTTCAGATTTCCTGAGACCGATTTAAGTGACATTCCGAGTTCGTCGATATTTGTATTGGCTGTTCGCAGGGTATTATTTATCAACATTGGTGTGGTCTGAAGACGGAGAAACATGGTATCCAGCTGATTTGAGTTGTGTGCCAGACCTTCCAACAGAATATTTAGATTCTTCAATGTTGTTTGCAAGTTGGTAGCAACAGGCTCCGCAAAGTCCATAACGCCCTTTGCTACTTCTGAGCGTAAGGTATCTTTAGCTTTCAACGCTTTACCGCCTGAGCCAATACTCAATTGGATAAAGCGACCACCGAGTAGTTCTCCATTCAACAAAGCCACGGAGGAGTCCGTCAAAATAATATCAGAGTCAATGTCAAGCTCTACAATCACCCGATTTCTCCGCTGCTGAATATGGATATCACTGACGCGGCCTACCGAATATCCATTCAAGTAGACCTGGTTTGATTCGGTAAGCTTATCTATATTTTGAAAGGCAACATAGTATTTCTTTGAGGTAGAAAAGAAATCAATTCCTTTCAGGAAATTAAAACCGAAGTAGAGTAATGTTATGGCAATAACCATGAACAGGCCAACTTTGAATTCCTTCGATAGTTTCATGTAGCAGAATTTCTTTAGTGGAATGCAGAACCAACTGTTTTCCGGCTCAATTTATGGATTCTACATCACTTTTGTACTCTTTGAAAGCACGGTATATTCCGGAGGCAATAAGATCCTGCCCATCCTCGTCAGCCAAAAACCTTTCCTCAATTGAATTTGTCAAAAAGCCTGTTTCAATCAATACGCTTGGCATAGTGGTTCTCCACAAAACCACGAAACCAGCCTGTTTTACCCCCCGGCTAACCCTGCCTACCCGATCCTTGAACTGTGATTCTATTTGACGGGCAAACCTTATGCTGTTGTCCTGATAAGCACTTTGTGTTAACGTAAAAAGAATATAAGATTCCGGGCTATTCGGATTAAAACCTTCATAACGCTCCTCATAATTCTCATCCAATAAGATTACTGAATTTTCGCGCTGCGCAATAGCCAGGTTACCTTCATCTTTGTGTACACCCATTACGAAGGTCTCTGTGCCAAAGGCCTTTGTATTAGGATTGGCGTTGGCATGGATACATATAAAGAGGTCAGCCTTATTTTTGTTTGCGATTTCTGCGCGTTCATCCAGTGCCAGGTACGTGTCATCTTTTCTGGTATAAATAACCTTAACACCCGGTACGTTTTTTTCAATATAACCGCCAACTTTAAGCGCAATTTTCAATGCAACGTCCTTCTCTTTTATGAATCTTCCATGCGTTCCCTGATCATGGCCACCGTGGCCAGCATCAATAACCACCACATCTACCTTAAAATCCCTTATAGGATAGGTGCTGGATGAGTTTAGCAAGGTTATTGCTATTAGAAGCGCTGTTAAACCGATATTCCTCACTCGTCTTACTATGTTCAGAGTATTTGCAATAACTTTATGCAAAATTGTGAATTTTTCATCAAAAGGTAAAGAACTGTCTTTCAACTTGATCCGTGTGCGGTACTTATTAGCCTTCATTTTCGCATTTATTCTGTTACAATACGCTGTCGCCCAGGTTGAGCCACAGGTCAAAACACCCCCAAATATCCTCCCTTTTGAAGCCGATACCACTTCCCTCCAACCAGACTCGATCGCTACTGCAGCAGCGGATACGCTCCGGAATTATCCAGATTCATCTAAGGTCCAACAAAAAAGTGACATTGAGACCACCATCAACTATTCGGCCAAAGATTCGATCCGGGCCAGCGTCGATGGAAAGCTTATTTGGTTGTATGGTGACGCAAAAATTGTGTATGGAGAAATTGAACTGGAAGCGGAAGAAATCATCATAGACTATGGAAATAACACGCTTACGGCCCATGGAAAAAGGGACTCCCTGGGGCAGCGGGTTGGTTACCCTATTTTCAAGAATGCCCAGGAACTCTATGAGACGAAAGACATCATTTACAATTTTAAGACCAAGCGCGCCCGAATAAGCGAGGTAGTGACAACAATGGGCGACGCGTTTCTTCACGGTGATGTGGTTTACAAAAATGAAAAGGGTGAATTGCTGAGCCTAAGCAACAGTTATACCACATGCAATCTTGAAAAACCGCACTTCAGCATCCGGGCTACAAAAACAAAGGCAATTCCGAATGACAAGATTGTGGCCGGCCCGTTTTATATGGAATTTAACAGCATCCCTCTGCCGATAGGCTTTCTCTTCGGTATGTTTCCGTCGCCCAGGAGAAGCGCGTCAGGCATTATTGTGCCTTCATATGGTGAAGAAAAAAAGAGAGGGTTCAACCTGCGGGATGGAGGATATTTCTTTGACATCAGCGAGTATATGAAACTTGCTCTTACGGGTGATATCTATTCAAAAGGTGGGCATGCCCTGAAAGTAAACTCAAACTATCTAAAGCGCTATAAGTATTCCGGCACGGTGAATTTTGCATACTCTAAAAATCCCGACCTGGACGACAAGATCGAAACATCATCTTTCACAAAAGATTTCAGACTTACCTGGAGCCATACACCGCAATCAAAAGGGAGCAGTAGATTTTCTGCGTCTGTCTCTGCTGCAACTGCTACATACAATGAGAATAACAACCTATCCTATGGAACGCAGGGAAGCACATACGACAACTCCAATTTCAATAATACGACAGCGAAACTATCTTCAAACGTATCATTCAGCAAACGATTTACCGGCACACCCTTTTCACTTGGCATAAACCTGAACCATAACCAGGATTTGCAGACGAAAGTCGTGGACTTACTGCTCCCCAGTTTAAGTTTTAATATGACGAACATCTATCCATTCCAAAGCAAGTCTGGAAAAACAGGCCCCCTGGATAATTTCTCAATTTCTTACACAATGAATGCGCAAAATCGTGTAACGAATAACCTGGGCAGGTTAACGCCCACTGCAAAAACAGATAGTATCGCACCTTTTACAGGCAGTAATTTTTCTACTTTTTTTGCCAATGGCCGAAAAGGGATGCGGCACACCATCCCGGCATCTTTTTCCTTCAAAGCCCTTCGCTTCCTAACATTGTCTCCATCAATAAACTATGATGAAAGATGGTATGGCGAACAGCTGACCTGGGGATACAACAAGGACTCCGTCCTGGTTAAAACAGATACCACAAAAGGTTTCAATAGAATTGCCAATTACTCCATAGGCATCGGACTTACTACACGTTTTTACGGAATGTATTTTTTCAAAAAGAAGACCAGCAACGTAAAAGCGATACGGCATGTCATTAACCCATCCATCTCCTTTGGCTATACCCCTGATTTCACCGCCAATTCACAATATTTTCAAAAGCTTGTAAATCCCCGGGATACCACCAATAAACCATTTTATCAGGATCGTTATCAGGGTTTTGTTTATGGAGGATCAACCCCCGGCAAAAGTCAATCCATCGGTTTTGGAATTGGTAACAACCTGGAAATGAAAATACAGAAACCGCAAGATTCCGTAGCCAGAAAAATTATGCTATTGAATAACCTGTCTTTGGGTAGCAGCTACAACCTTATCGCCGACTCCTTTAAGCTGGCGCCGATTAGCATCTCAGCCAATACCAATATATTGGACAATTTGATAAACGTAAATCTGTCCGCTACGCTCGATCCGTACACCGTCTTGACCAAGGTAGATGAAGAAGGAAACACTACTGAACGAAGAATAGATGAACTCGCCTGGAAAAACGGGAGCGTTGGCCGCATCAGTAATGCTACCCTGGCGATGAGCACGAATTTGAATCCTAAAGCCCGCAGCAAAGAAACAAGCAGCCGGGAAAAGATAGGCAAATCGGATTTGCCAGAACAGGAAAAGGAATTCTTACTCCAGAACCCGGATGCGTATGTTGACTTTGATATCCCCTGGAGCATGAATATCAGTTACAACCTCAGCTACTCAAATCCAATAAACCAGGCACAAAAAGTAACGCAAACCATTAATATGTCTGGGGATGTGTCTTTATCCGCCAGTTGGAAGGTTACCTACAGTACGGGGTTTCACTTTGAATCGGGGGAGTTTACCCAAACAAATCTTGGCATCGCCCGCGATTTGCATTGCTGGACAATGCGATTAAACTGGACTCCGTTTGGTCGATTCCAGCAATACAATTTTACAATAAATGTAAAATCATCAGTACTCCAAGATCTTAAACTGGAACGGAGGAAACCTTTCTTTGATAATTTGTAAGGACCTCATTTGAGCCAGTTTTCAACTTCTTCCAGGGTCGGATTCTTTACCTGTTCAAGCTTCATTTTCTTGCGCAACCCACACACGTCGTTGAAGAGTTTTGAGGCTTTTGCTTCCTTCAATTGAACCAACGAGGTTATACCCAATTTTTGAAGAATAGGAATAAGCTCAGTACGTACGCCGATCGACTCGAAGTCCTTTTCAGTTAGTTGCACCTCACGATTTTCTGGTTTCATCTGCGGAAAGAAAAGGACATCCTGTATGGAGGGTGAGTTAGTCAATATCATAGCCAAACGATCTATACCGATTCCCAGGCCAGCCGTTGGGGGCATCCCAAATTCAAGCGCGCGTAGAAAATCCTCATCCAATGCCATTGCTTCCTCATCGCCTCGTTTGCCCAGTTCGAGCTGTTCTTCAAAGCGCCGGCGCTGATCAATTGGATCATTGAGTTCGCTGAATGCATTGGCTATTTCTTTGCTATTGCAGATAGCCTCAAAGCGTTCTACTAATCCAGGTTTGCTTCGGTGCTTCTTCGCTAATGGCGACATCTCTATAGGGTAGTCCGTAATGAATGTTGGTTGGATAAGATTAGGTTCACATTTCTCCCCAAAAATCTGATCAATCAGTTTTCCTTTCGCCATGGTATCGTCCATTGGTACGCGAAGTTTTCTACAGGTATCGCGCAGTGCCTGTTCGTCCATACTTGAAATGTCTATACCCGTAAAATGTTGGATGGCTTCAAACATGGTATATCGCTTCCACGGGCGCCTGAAGTCAATGACCTTATCACCCACTGCTACCTCCGTATCGCCGTGCAAGTCGAGTGCTACTTTTTCAATCATCTCCTCTACCAGGTCCATCATCCAGTTGTAATCTTTATAGGCTACATACAGCTCAATCTGCGTAAACTCCGGGTTGTGAAATCGTGACATCCCTTCGTTTCTAAAATCTTTGGAGAATTCATAAACACCATTAAATCCTCCTACGATCAAGCGCTTCAAATAAAGCTCATTTGCTATGCGCAGGTATAGCGTCATATCAAGCGTATTATGGTGTGTTTTAAACGGGCGTGCTGCTGCACCCCCATAAAGGGGCTGAAGGATCGGTGTTTCCACTTCAAGATAGGCCTTTTGGTTAAGGTACTGCCGCATGGAGTTAACCAGCTGCGTCCTTTTAATGAAGGTGTCACGAACCTGAGGATTTACGATCAGATCAACATACCGCATGCGATAACGCAACTCAGGGTCTGTGAATGGATCATGGCGACTGATATTGCCCTGTTCATCAGTTGTTTCCTTAACAACGGGCAAGGGTCGCAGTGATTTTGACAGGACGGTGAGGCTGCTGACATGAATAGAGATCTCTCCTGTCTGTGTAGTAAATCCAAAACCCTTAATACCTATAATATCACCAATATCCAGTAGCTTTTTGAACACTGTGTTGTAGAGCGCCTTGTCTTCGTCGGGGCAAATATCATCCCTGCGAATATAGATTTGAATCCGCCCGGTCTCATCCTGTAACTCCACAAACGAGGCATTCCCCATAATCCTGCGGCTCATGATTCTGCCAGCTATAGAGATCTGCCTGTAATCGCTTTTATGCCGTTCATAATTCTCCAGGATTTCCTGAGTTGAAGCGTTTACATCAAAAAGTTCAGCTGGATATGGGTTTATCCCTAATTTCTCGAATTCCTCCAGTGTTTTTCGGCGGACTATTTCTTGTTCGCTAAGTTGCATAACTTAAATTTTGCCAAAAATACGCGAAATAGGGAGAGGGAAAAATCAGATTACCGTCGTTTTGTGCGTGATATCTCAATAACCGATTTGCGAACCCGATAGATCTTGAGGCTGAATTCAATCAGGATATCGCTTGTTTCCTTCTTTTAATTTCTCTTCTTATTAACATCAGCTCGCGGCTACTCTGACCAGCTACGGAAGTATTCTCCTCCGCCCTGCGCAATAAATAAGGCATGACAGCGCGGACCGGACCATAGGGAAGATACTTGGCCACCCGATATCCCGCTTTTGCAAGACTAAAGGAAATATTATCGCTCATGCCATAAAGCTGTGCAAACCAAACACGTTCGTCTGAATTTTTCATACCATGCTTTTCCATGAGCACCGTGAGATAGTAATTACTATACTCATTGTGTGAACCGCACATCACAGAAACACGTTGCTTATTATCAATACAAAAGGTCAGTGCCTGGTTAAAGGCTGCATCTGTTGCTTCCTTATCGACATATATGGGACTAGGATAGCCCATCAATTCGGCGCGATCCCGCTCTTTTTCCATGTAGGCTCCCCTTACCAACTTTACACCCAGATGATAGTTGTGCATGGTTGCCACATGGTGCGATTCCCTAAGATTGTTGAGGGAAGCAGTTCTGTAAAGTTGATAGGTGTTAAAGACGATTGCTTTTTGAGTATTGTACCTGGCCATCATTTCATAGGCTAGCGCATCGATAGTATCCTGGATCCAGCTAACTTCCGCATCCATTAAGACCGGTATTTTATGTGCGTGTGCTTGTCTGCAAATGCAATCGATACGATAGCGTACCCGTTCGAAAGAAATTTGTTCGGCTTGCGATAGCGGTACCTTCTTCTGAACTTTTTCAAGCAACCCGGCGGAGGCAAGGCCTGTCGTTTTGAAAACTGAAAACGGTATGTTTTCTGAATTACTCGCCTTCTCAATCGTACGCATTGTTTCTTCCATAACAAAGTCAAAACCTGCCTCAGATTGTGCGCCTTCTACGGAATAATCCAGGATGGAGCTCACACCGTATTGGCCCAGCAGATTGGCTACCCATTCAGTCTTTTCAATGCTTTCGCCTCCACAAAAGTGGTCGAAGACCGTTTTCCGGATGATTGATTCCACGGGGAGTTTTAACATGAGTGCCAATTTTACGGATTGCGTCGCCAAAGCAGAAATCCAGGGATGACTTACCAGTGAAAAAATAAAATTGGCCTTTTGCAATGCAGCATCGGACTTGTACCGGAAGGCAACATCAGTATCTTCGAACGAAACATTTGGCTTTGTTTCCATAATTTCAAACCTTCGCGCAAATATAGGTTGGAATTCTAACCAAGCAATCGTTTCCCTAACAGGTCAAATTGGTTTTGCCCAGTTTTTAATAACTTTCGAACTAAAGCCAGCAAAGACTGATGCAACCTGATAACATTCTGTTTTCCAATGATCCTTCAACGGATCTGAAGGTATTTCTGACCAGAAAAAAGTACAGTAAAATCGCTGTGCTTTTAGATGAAAACACCCGCCTGCATTGTTACCCAATGCTTCAGCGCAATTTACCTGATCATTTTGTCATTGAGATAAGAAGCGGTGAAGAGGAGAAAAACATAAACACCTGCGTTTCCATTTGGCAACAGATGACGGACCAGACAATGGACCGGCACGCTTGTCTACTTGTTCTGGGCGGCGGCGTTCTGGGCGATATGGGGGGATTTTGTGCTGCTACTTATAAGCGTGGAATTGATTTTATCCTGGTTCCAACCACCCTTCTGGCGCAGGCCGATGCAAGCATCGGAGGAAAGTTAGGTGTCGATTTCAACCATTTTAAGAATCACATAGGCGTATTCCAACTGCCTGCCTTGACCCTTCTGCACAGCGGTTTTTTAAAGACGCTTCCATTGGCGGAACTTCGATCAGGTTTTGCAGAAGTAATAAAACACGCATTGATCTCTGATAAGGTAATGTGGACTGAGATTTCAGCCAAACCACTGGCAGATCAGGACTGGGATACTTTGATCAGACACTCGGTTGAGTTCAAGGCCAGGGTGACAACAGAAGATCCAACAGAAAAAGGAATACGAAAAATATTAAATGCGGGCCATACCATTGGGCATGCTTTGGAAAGTTATTTGTTGAATACTGGCAATCGAATTCTTCATGGCGAAGCAATCGCCGCGGGCCTTATCGCGGAAGGATTTATTGCCCGTCATCGGAATCTTCTTAAGGATGACGCCTTTCGGGAACTGTATACTTTTGTTCTCGCAATCTTTGGAAAGGTTGAATTCGACGTGAATGACCTGGCATCGATTGGAGAATTAATGAAGCAAGACAAGAAAAATAAGGACAATAAACTATTATGCGTCCTCCTTAATGATATAGGAAGCGCAAGCTGGGATACGGAAATCAGTCCGGACGAGGTACAAAATGCCCTCTCATTTTACCTTGCGCTTTAAATGTAGCAAGCCATCTGATCATCGACAGCAAATTTTCCAGCCTTCAGCGCGCTCTTAAAACTCGCTGCTTTTTTAGCAACAAACGCACTGGTCTTTCCTTTTCTATCACCGGTTAATAACCACGCGGCTAACAGCGCACTTGACACGAAACCCAGACTTAGCGCAATTTTTCCACTTGTACTCATAATGGCATTAACTTAAAATCTTGCGTAAATGTTTCATCATATTAAAAAAAATCTTTTACAAAATGTAATTTGCCCAACAAAAAAAATCTAAGCATTGCGTACTTCTATTAAAATCAAACGAACACCCGTTCTGAGCGGTGAGGCAGTTATGCTTCCTGCATCTAAAAGTATCAGCAATCGAGCGCTTATCATTGATGCGCTTGCCGGCGGCACTTCGAAACTTCACAACCTCTCAGATGCAAATGACACGCAGCTTATGCTCCGTCTTGTCAATTCATCCGAACGCGTGATTGACGTTGAAGATGCAGGTACTACTATGCGTTTTTTGACAGCGTATTTTTCTGTAACCAATCAACATAAAGTCCTTACGGGCACTTCGCGAATGAAGGAGCGACCCATAGGTATCCTGGTTGACGCTTTACGGTTGCTCGGGGTAGAAATCACTTACCTGGGAAGTGAGGGTTACCCTCCCCATGAAATCAAGTCGTTTGCAGGGCAGAAGGCAGACAAAATACAAATACGTGGAGACGTGAGCAGCCAATATATATCGGCCCTGATGATGATCGCCCCAGTGCTCCCCAAAGGTCTGACGCTTGAACTAACAGGTAAAGTGGGCAGCCGTCCATATATCGAAATGACAGCTGCCTTAATGAAGCACTTTGGCGTAGTCTGCACATTACAGGCAGACAAGGTGATTGTTCCTCACCAATCCTACGCGCCCACCTCTTTCACCGTGGAATCTGATTGGTCAGCAGCAAGCTATTGGTTTTCATTCGCAGCCCTGGCAAGTCAGGCAGCGATACGATTGCCTCGGCTTTCTTTGACTTCCCTGCAAGGTGACAGCAAAATAACTGGTATTATGGCGTCGCTGGGTGTTGAAGCACAAATGGAAAATGGACTCTTGCAACTTACAAAAAAAGACTTTGGGAAAGACCTGCGCTGGGACTTCACGGATTGCCCTGACTTGGCTCAAACCGTTGCGGTTATTTGCGGGGCTACAGGCGTTACGGGATATTTTACCGGACTCCAAAGCCTCCGCATCAAAGAAACTGACCGCATTGCTGCCCTGCAAAATGAATTGAGAAAGATTGGTGCCGACTTGATAGAACATGACGAGGCTCACTGGACGTTGATGCCATCTTCAAGTTTGCCCAACACGGCTTCATTCGAAACCTACAAAGACCATCGAATGGCAATGGCTTTTGCCCCTTTGGCAACACTGATGGATGTTGAAATTGAAGACCCCGACGTCGTTAGAAAGTCGTATCCCAACTTCTGGAAAGATATGAGTTCCTTTGGATTTCGTATCAGCAACTAAATGGTCCGGTCCTGTAGCAGCACTGTATACCTGATTGAGAAAAGGTGCATAGCGCGCATGGAGAAAATATCCTCTTTGTTAAAAACTGCATGACCCTGTGCATAAGTCTTTGTAACCCCGGTCAGTCCCAACAATCCGCCAATCTATTCGCTGCTTTTTCATCCTCTCCTATCATTTCATATTAATATTGCCATGCTACTCAACTGCGTAGACACTTTTAATCTCGCGGCGCCTACCGCAGCTTCATTAATTTCAAACTTCAATTTTCCCTCAATTACCCTGAAATTTATGCAGCTCCCCTTCTCACCCATTCCGATACCATCCGTCACGATGAGAACCGATTTACCAGAAAGACCGGATCTTAAGTTGTCAAAATCCCCATTTCTGGACCTGCCAACATAAACAACCTGACATTCACTGGCTTCATCTGCATGAGCTAGTTTCTTGAAAACGTATTTCTTGCTCCCTTTTGACTTACCATCATACCATTGCTTCATGGTCGTGTAAACATTATCATCTCCAAATATACCTACCAAGAAAGTACCAGGATCTCCTTCATTTGGCCACTCCACATTCCCAATAAAGTCGTACAGCATAGCCGCATGAATTTCGTGTGTCGGTCTTTCCTGGGCCCCAACCAATATGGTCGACGAGGCCAGGAGCATCAATAAAGTTAGTTTTTTCATGGATAGACAGATTAAGCACCATAGCTAATGTAGCACTTAATTGCGTGAAAAACCCAACGATAAGCCATGGTCTTTCCAACAATTCATTGGTGCACGAATACCATTGCGAAAAGCACGCCAAAAAACCTAAGGCATCACCGAATGTAGCTGAAATCATGCCCTGCTTTGAGCTGCAGGAGAAATTCATAGATAAGGTTGATCACATTCTCGACATCATCTTTGTGGGTCATTTCTACAGTTGTGTGCATGTATTTGAGCGGCAACGAAATCAGCGCCGAAGCTACGCCCTCAGCGGAATAAGCGAACGCATCGGTATCTGTACCGGTCGATCTGGAAACAGCTTGGCGTTGAAATGGTATTTTTCTCTTCTGAGCCGTTTGTATTACCATTTTGAGTACGTTGTTTTGAACGGCAGGACCGTAGCAAATAACCGGGCCACTTCCGGCTTTCATGCTGCCGCTTTCCTTTTTATTATACATTGGAGAAAAGGTGTCATGCGTTACATCAGTACAAATTGCCAGGTCAGGCTTAATTCTTCTGGAAATCATCTCGGCACCGCGCAGACCAATTTCTTCCTGCACTGCATTCACTATATACAAGCCAAAAGGAAGCTTCTTCTTTTTTTCGTGCAGTTTTCTGGCCACCTCAGCGATCATGAAGCCGCCCATACGGTTGTCCAACGCCCTTCCTACAAACCATTTTTTGTTAAGCTCCATCAATTCATCCTCAAAGGTAATTACGCAACCCACATGTACTCCCAGGGACTCAACTTCTTTTTTAGTTTCTGCCCCAATATCAATGAATATATTCTTCAGCGACGGAGCTTCTTCTTTTGCCGCATCGCGCACATGAATTGCCGGCCAGCCGAATATGCCTTTTACGATCCCTTTATCTGTATGAATATTGACCCTCATAGAAGGCGCTATTTGATGATCGGAGCCTCCATTTCTGCGAACATATATGTAACCATCATCTGTAATATAATTTACGAACCATGAAATCTCATCAGCATGCCCTTCAATGACGACCTTATAGGCTGCCTTTGGATTTATGATACCGACAACCGATCCATAAACATCAGTGATATGGGTATTTATATAGGGTTTTATATAATCCAACCATATTTGCTGACCGGAGGATTCAAAGCCGGTGGGTGAAGCATTGTTGAGATACTCGTAGAGGAATTCTTTACTTTTCTTATCCATACTTTTTTGAATTATTGATGTTTATAAGGGAATATTTCCATGCTTTTTCTTCGGCAATTTAGCCACTTTGTTCTCTAGCATCGAAAAAGCGCGAATAAGTTTCTCCCGTGTTTGATCAGGGTAAATGACCTCGTCAATATAGCCGCGATGTGCTGCCCGATAAGGATTCGCGAATTTCCGGGTGTATTCTTCAACTTTCTCGTCAAGCTTTGCGCCGGGGTCCTGCGCTTCTGAAATCTCTTTCTTAAAAATAATTTCAGCTGCCCCTTTGGCTCCCATGACAGCAATCTCTGCGGTGGGCCATGCATAATTCAAATCTGCACCAATGTGTTTTGAATTCATTACATCATACGCGCCACCGTAAGCCTTGCGTGTGATAACGGTTACTCTCGGAACAGTTGCTTCAGAGAAAGCATATAGGAGTTTTGCTCCATTTGTGATTATCGCATTCCACTCTTGATCTGTTCCTGGCAAGAATCCCGGAACATCTTCAAATACCAGCAAGGGGATATTGAAGCAATCGCAGAATCTTACAAACCGAGCTCCCTTTACGCTGGAATCGATATCAAGTACCCCGGCAAGAGAGGCCGGTTGATTCCCAACGATCCCGATACTTCTCCCGGCAATACGTGCAAAGCCCACCACGATATTTTCAGCAAAGTTTTTGTGCACTTCAAAGAATGAGTCAGTATCGACTACTCCCTGAATTACCTCACGCATATCATAGGGTTGATTGGGATTAGCAGGAATGATGTCATTTAGCGCCAGCCTTTGCTCATTGCCTGGTATATAGTTAAGCAATGGCGCTTCATCTTCACAGTTTTGTGGAATATAGCCCAGGATTTTCTTGATTTGCGTGATGCATTCAACTTCATTGGCACAAGCAAAATGCGTTACTCCGCTTTTGGTGCTGTGTGCAGTAGCCCCTCCGAGTTCCTCTGCAGTAACATTTTCATGGGTAACAGTTTTAACAACATTGGGGCCTGTTACAAACATGAAGGAAGTGTTTTCCACCATAAATATGAAATCTGTAATGGCCGGCGAATACACCGCACCGCCCGCGCAAGGTCCCATAATGGCAGAGATTTGGGGTATCACACCGGAGGCTAATGTATTTCGATAGAAAATGTCGGCATATCCTCCGAGTGAAACTACGCCTTCCTGAATGCGTGCACCGCCCGAATCATTTAAGCCTATTAACGGGGCTCCATTTTGCATTGCGAGGTCCATTATCTTCACAATTTTCTCGGCATGCGTTTCAGACAGTGACCCTCCAAAAACTGTGAAGTCCTGAGAGAATACATATACCAGTCTACCATTTATTGTCCCGTACCCTGTTACCACACCATCACCCAAATAATACTCCTTGTCAAGGCCAAAATCCTTTGACCGGTGCATAACAAATTTGCCAAGTTCTTCAAATGACCCTTCATCCATTAGCAGCATCACCCGCTCGCGAGCCGTCAACTTTCCCTTATTGTGCTGCTGCTCAATTCGCTTATCTCCTCCGCCCAAAAGCGATTCCTTGTTCTTGCGTTCCAGTTCATTAAACTTTTGCTGAAGTGCTTGATCCTTAATGGTTCGCATAATGCCGGTCATTTACATTTAAAGGATAAATATAATCGGAATTAGGATTCTTTGGAGGAGAGACCGGAATATAGCCATACTGCACCTGGATGGGCAATATCTTGTCCGGATTCCTAAAATTCGTATCTTCACGCGCCTTTTCTGGCGCGCTATGGGGGAAAAAATTGCCATTATTGATATGGGCACAAATACATTTCATTTGCTGATTAGCAACGCAGATGAAAGAGGGTACCATATTATCCATCGGGAGCGCCTTGCCGTTAAAATCGGATTGGATGGCATTACCAGAGGATTGATTACCGAGGACGGCATACACCGTGCGTTGCTCGCGATGCAAAGTTTTAAAAATACAATCGATCAGCAAGGTGTGTCCAAAATCTACGCGTTTGGCACCAGCGCGGTACGAAATGCCTCAAACGGCCAGACGTTGGTGCAAAAAATAAAGGCAGTAACCGGAATCGATTCGACGATTATCTCCGGGGATCTGGAGGCAGAGTATATCTATCGTGGTGTAAAGTCCGCCATGCACATAGACGAGAAGTCGCTGATCATGGATATCGGTGGTGGAAGCGTTGAGTTTATTATTGGCGATAATGATACGATTTTCTGGAAGAAAAGTGTTGAAATCGGAGCACAGCGTTTACTTGAACAATTTCAGAAGAATAATCCTATTACAGCAAAAGAAATCGTAGCACTCAATTGCCATTTTGAGGAGACATTGCTCCCTTTACACGATGCATTACAATTGTATAATCCCAATATTTTGATTGGCTCTTCAGGGACTTTCGATACCCTTAGCGATATCTTTTGTCTTCAGCACGATATACATAAAAGCGCTGAAGAAATCGAAACGCCGCTTACCCTGGATGCCTTTGAAAAAATATATACAGACCTGATCAGTAAGGACCGCGAACAACGACTGAATACACCGGGCATGATAGAGATGCGTGTCGACATGATTGTGGTAGCTTGTTGCCTGGTGCGTTACGTACTTACCAGGCATCCGTTTAATCGCATCCGTGTTTCAACGTATTCTTTGAAAGAGGGCGTATTGGCATCCCTCATTGACAAGATTGGCAAGGTCAATACCATGGCGATTTAAACCATCAGCATCTATCAGCGCATTCCTAAATCATGCAATGGTAATCTTCGCATTAGTCTTTGATTTCTAATTCTCTAATGTCTACAGGTCTGCGGTTTTCATCGCTATCTTTACCGCATGACCGATCCTGTTTACACCTACGAAGTACTAAAAGATTTCGCATTATCCATCTTCAAGAAAATTGGATGCCCGGCAGACCAAGCTGCGTTGGCAACTGAAGTTCTGCTGCAGGCAGACTTGCGCGGGATAGATTCCCACGGGATAGCCCGTCTATCGGGTTATGTGAGGCTCTGGAATAAAAAGCGTGTAAACAGCACCCCCGGGATACGCGTAGTACATGAGTCACCCAGCACTGCTGTGTTAGATGGTGATCAGGGGCTGGGTTTGGTAGTCGCGCCGAGGGCCATGGAAATTGCCATTCAAAAGGCACAGCAAGTGGGAACAGGCTGGGTAGCGGTAAAGAATTCAAATCACTTTGGAATTGCCGGATACCATGCCATGATGGCGTTGAAACACGACATGATCGGTATGGCGATGACCAATGCAAGTCCGCTTGTAGCGCCCACCTTTTCAGTTGAGCGGTTACTGGGGACCAACCCAATTGCTGTTGCGATACCCGCGGCAACACAGCCTCCCTTTGTTGCGGATTTCGCTACCACCACTGCTGCCAATGGAAAACTTGAAATACTCCAGCGCAAAAATCTGCAGGCGCCCATTGGCTGGGTGCAGACAAAAGCGGGCGGTCCTTCTACAGATCCCGATGAAACGAAAAGTGGAGGAGCCTTAATTCCGTTGGGCAGTGATCGTGAACATGGAAGTCATAAAGGGTATTGCTTGGGCGCCTGGGTTGATATATTTTCCGCGGTTTTATCTGGCGCAAACTATGGACCCTGGGTACCCCCTTTTGTTGCATTCCTTGACCCGCCGTCTGATCCGGTAGGGGAAGGGATAGGTCATTTTTTTGGCGCCATGCGTATTGATGCGTTCAGACCCGCCGAAGAATTTAAAACGCATATGGACAATTGGATTTCACGCTTTCGCGCGGCTAAAACAGTAGCAGGTGAGGAACGGGTATTGATCCCTGGGGATCCGGAACGCGAAATGAGTGCCCAGCGAATGCAACAGGGTATACCGTTAAATCCCAAAGTTGTAGAAGACCTGAAAGCACTCGGTGTAACGTTTAATCTTGCATTCTAAAATCCAGCCGTTATCCCCACCCGCAGCACTAGCGGGCTATTGTAAGGTGAATAAGTAGTGGCGTTGCCTTCCCGGTAACTAAAATTATACAAAGCCAATGCATAAAAACCTGCTCTTCGGCCCAGGGGCTGGAAGAATCCACCACCGGCCATAAAGCTGTTAAATCCCTGACGGAACTTTTCGCCGCCAGCGCCAACATATTGATAATTCAGGTATTCATACTCCGCATGCAGAAATATCGGGCCAAAAAGGCTAAAGCGGAGAAAGGGACTTACGCCAAAATCGTTTGTAGAAATTTTTGGTGAATATTGCTTGTAATTTGTGTAGCGGTATTGCACCTGCAGGCCACCTGCCAATTTCTGAGTAATGCGGTAGCCAATCAGTGGTGAAACAGAAACATAATCGTAGTAACTCCCGAAACTAGCCCCAAATCCACCACCTGTAAAGATGCGTTCCTTCCAGTCAGGCTTATCACTCAGTTCTTCTTCCCCCCATTGCGCAAAGGCTACGGTGCCAAGCATTGAAAGGATTGTAAGCAGCATAAATTTTTTCATAAGGGTCAGTCTATTTCTTCGACAATGAAGATATCTTCAGATTCCTTCTTCATCAGGTATTTTTCACGCGCAAACTTTTCAAGAGACTCACGGTCTCCAAAAAGTTCATCCCTGTCTTTCTCCACTTCCTTTATTTTTTCCTCGTAGTACTCCTTTTCATTCTCCAGCGATCTCAGTTTTGAACTCAGCTGATACCGCGCAAAGAGGTTATTGGAATCCAGCGTAATCATCCAAAGCAAAAAAACAAGTGCCGTCAAAAAGTAGAAATTCCTAAACGGCTTGGGTAGTCTGTCTAACATATCAGCTTAAAAAGTAATACGAAGATAAAATAAATATCCGATCGCTCAAAAAGCTCATATGCTGAGATATTCTTATAAAAACGAAAAAAGCCAGCATATGTTATGCTGGCTTTCTCAAACATCTTCTTCCACTATCTATTACATGCTCTTACCCGGGAAGTAAGCTATTTCACCCAATTCCTCCTCAATACGTAGCAATTGATTGTATTTGGCCATCCGATCCGAACGTGAGGCAGAACCAGTCTTTATCTGGCCTGTGTTCAACGCTACCGCGAGATCAGCAATTGTACTATCTTCCGTTTCCCCTGAGCGATGCGACATTACGCTCTTATAGCCATTGCGTCTGGCCAGGTTCACCGCATCTATGGTTTCGGTAAGCGAACCGATTTGATTCACCTTAATCAATATTGCATTAGCAATACCATCATCAATTCCTTTTTGCAGACGCTTTACGTTTGTTACGAAAAGATCATCCCCAACCAATTGTACCTTATCACCGATGCTTTCAGTAAGTGCTTTCCAGCCAGCCCAATCGTCTTCAGCCATCCCGTCTTCCAGGGAAATTATTGGATATTTCTTTGCCCAATTCGTCCAATAAGCGGCCATCTCTGCTGGCTTCAGTTTTTTGCCGGAGGATTTTTTAAAGTGATATACCTTTGCTTTTGGATCGTAGAATTCTGACGCTGCGGGATCAAGCGCAATAAACATATCATCGCCCGGCTTAAATCCTGCTTTCTCAATTGCTTTCAGCACAACTTCTATAGCTTCTTCATTTGAGGACAGGTTTGGCGCAAACCCGCCTTCATCCCCTACGTTGGTAGACAACCCTTTATCATGCAACACCTTCTTGAGCGTGTGAAAAACTTCGGCACCCATGCGCAAAGCTTCGGAAAAACTACCGGCACCAACAGGCATAACCATAAATTCCTGAAAGTCGATGGCATTGTCTGCGTGGCTTCCGCCATTCAGAATATTCATCATGGGAACAGGTAGTGTATTGGCGCTTACGCCACCGATATACCTGTACAATGGCATTCCGGCTTCCATCGCACCTGCTTTTGCAATGGCCAGCGACGTACCCAAGATTGCATTGGCACCAAGTTTGGCCTTGTTTGCTGTGCCATCCAATTCAATCATGATTCTGTCTAACAGGTTCTGTTCAAAGACGTCAAAACCAACAACCTCAGCGGCAATTTTCGTATTTACATTTTCAACGGCTTTCAGTACACCCTTTCCCATAAATTTCTTTTTATCGCCATCGCGAAGCTCCACTGCCTCATGTGTCCCGGTTGATGCCCCGGAGGGAACTGCAGCACGACCAAATGCACCTGATTCAGTGACCACATCAACTTCGATTGTTGGATTGCCGCGACTATCAAGAATCTGACGGGCGTGAATGCTTTCAATTAAGCTCATAGTAATTTTGATTTAATAGATTGACGATAAATTTTCTCTATGCTACTGCAGGCTGTGCTATATCGGACCGGATCATGGTAACAAATTGATCAAAAAGATATCGGGAATCGTGGGGGCCTGGTGATGCTTCCGGGTGGTATTGCACTGAAAAAGCTTTCTTGTTCTTCAGTCTAATCCCCATAATAGTCGCATCATTTAAATGCACGTGTGTCACCTCCACATCCGAATTCTTTTCAACGTCTTTTTCATTCACTGCGAATCCATGATTTTGCGAAGTCATCTCCCCCTGTCCGGTAATCAGATTCTTGACAGGATGGTTTAGTCCACGATGACCATGATGCATTTTGTACGTTGTTATACCAGCGGCCATCGCCAGCAACTGATGCCCCAGGCAAATGCCAAAAATGGGCTTATCCGACTTCAATACTTTCTTTACCGCTTCAACAGCATATCCCATCGCGGCTGGATCGCCCGGGCCGTTGGAAATGAAATATCCATGTGGCTCCCACGCTGCCATATCCTCGAAGGAGGTTTTTGCGGGGAATATTTTACAGCAACAGCCTCTGGCGGCTAAATTGGAGGTAATACTTTTCTTAATGCCGAGGTCCAATACGGCAACCTTGATGGGCGCATCAGGATCGCCTACAAGATAGGCATCCTTTGTCGTGACCTTGGAAGAAAGTTCAAGGCCAGCCATCGAAGGCACTTTGCCGATCTCCAGTTGCAACGCCTCAGGCGTTAGTTCCGAAGAGATGATGGCATTCATCGCACCTTTGCTTCTGATATACCGGACCAGCAGTCTTGTATCCAGATCTGCAATGCCCACTACGCCATTGCGCTCCAGGTATTGTTGAAGACTCTCTGTGGCAAACTTTCGACTAAACTCATGGGCAAACTCATTCACGACCAGCCCCGCAATAGTCGGCTTCAGCGACTCCTGCTCAGGGTCAAAGGCGCCATAATTCCCAATGTGCGCTGTAGTGTTCACAATGATTTGACCGAAATAGGATGGGTCAGAATATATTTCCTGATACCCTGTCATCCCTGTGTTGAAGCAAATTTCTCCGCCGGAAGTGCCAATTTTACCGATTGCCTTCCCTTCCATAAGGAAACCATCTTCAAGAAGTAGGTAAGCTTTTGTATGCATATCGTTCACAAAAATACGTTATGAATTCCGGGAATACCCATCCGCGCATCGCTTTTTTCAGCAACGGTCGAGGCACAAAAAAAAGGGATCAGACACGTGTCCAATCCCTTTCGATGTATCGTCTTTTCAAACACTATTCTTTAGTCTTTTTGGTCGCTGCCTTCTTGGTTTTCTTTTCCGCCTTTGCTTCTGCAGCTGGTGTCTCTTCAACTACCTCCGCAGCCGGTATAGCTTCATCAGTTTCCTTCTTTCCCCTGCGGCTCCGTCTTGTTTTAGCTTTTTTGGCCGTACCCTCTTTGCTGTAGAGCGTATTGAAATCCACTAATTCGATGAGACACATTTCAGCGTTATCACCTACCCTGACATCACCCATTTTGATAATGCGTGTATATCCGCCCGGTCGGTCAGAAATTTTCGAAGCTACTTCGCCAAACAAGGTCTTTACGGACTCCTTGTTCTGGAGATAGGAGAACACCGTTCTTCTTGAATGTGTAGAGTCATCCTTTGCTTTGGTAAGCAGAGGTTCCACATACTTTCTCAACGCCTTAGCCTTCGCTACTGTGGTCGTGATTCTTTTATTAAGAATAAGCGAAGAAGCCATATTAGAAAGCAAAGCATGCCTGTGTGCTGTTTTTCTGCCTAAATGGTTGACTTTCTTACCGTGTCTCATGATTTCCTAGTCTTCGTCAAGTTTATACTTAGCGAGATCCATTCCAAAGGTCAGGTTTTTCTCTGCTACTAATTGTTCCAATTCCGCAAGTGATTTCTTCCCGAAGTTTCTGAACTTCATCATATCGGAAATCTCCAGTTGAACAAGATCTCCAAGGGATTTTACATCCGCCGCCTTGAGGCAGTTGTAAGCACGAACTGACAAATCAAGATCATGAAGTGCTGTCTTCAACAACTTGCGCATGTGCAACATCTCTTCATCTACCTGCTCTACTTCAGCATCTTTACCAGTCTCCAGTTCCATAGACTTATCAGAGAAAAGGGCAAAATGCTTGATCAGGATATGCGCGGCGCCCTCCAAGGCTTTTTCCGGATGGATTGATCCGTCCGTTTCAATATCCACGACAAGTTTTTCGTAGTCGGTCTTTTGCTCCACGCGGGTATTCTCAACGCTGTACTTCACATTCTTAATAGGCGTGAAGATTGCATCAATAGGGATAAATCCAAAAACCTGCTCAGAAGGTTTATTTTCCTCTGCAGGAAGGTAACCTCTCCCCTTTTCTATGGTCAGTTCAATTTCAATCTGAGAAGCCTCATCCAGATTACAGATCACATGTTCAGGATTAAGTATTTCAAAAGCAGCAGTGAACTTAGCAATATCGGCCGCCTGAAATTGCTTTTGCTTCCTGATTATGACGGTGATCTTGTTGTCAAAATTATCAGCGATTCTTCTAAACCGAACCATCTTCAGATTCAGTATAATTTCAGCAACATCTTCCACGACACCTTCTATCGAAGAAAACTCATGAAGCACTCCCGGAATCTTAATCCCAGTTATGGCATATCCCTCCAGGGAAGACAACAGAATTCTCCTCAGCGCATTGCCTATTGTCACGCCGTATCCTTTTTCCAGCGGCTTAAATGTGAAGAGCCCGTGAAAGTCATCAGACTTTTCCATTGCGACCTTTTCTGGCATTTGAAATGCTAATATTGACATAATAATGTTGTTAACAGTTAAAATTACTTCGAGTACAATTCAACGATAAGCTGCTCGTTGATATTTTCAGGGATATCGGTGCGTGGTGGCACGTTTATTATCTTTCCCGTCATTTCGTTGTTATCCCACTCCAACCAATTGTACTTTTTTGCACCTTGGATAGACAAGCAATTGGTAATTACTTCCAATGATTTTGAACGTTCGCGTACTTCAACAAGGTCACCCGGTTTTAATGAAAACGAGCCAATGTTGACAACATCTCCATTTACCAGGATATGTTTATGCAACACCAATTGGCGCGCAGCCCTGCGTGTAGGGGCAATACCGAGGCGGTATACCGTATTATCCAAACGCGATTCCAGAAGTTGCAGCAGCACTTCACCCGTCACACCCTTTTTACGGGAAGCTGTATCGAACAACTTTGCAAATTGTCTCTCCAACAAGCCGTATATGTATTTCGCCTTTTGCTTCTCAGCAAGCTGCGTTGCATACTCTGACTGTTTACGTTTCTTGCCACGGCCATGCTGACCAGGTGGGTAGCTCTTCTTCTGAAGCGCTTTATTATCACCTAAAATAGGCTCGTTGAAACGTCTTGAGATTCTAACTTTAGGGCCTGTATATCTTGCCATGGTAAAACCTGAATATAATCTATAATTAAACTCTTCTTTTCTTTGGAGGACGGCAGCCGTTGTGCGGCAATGGCGTAACATCACGTATCATCGTAACCTCAATACCAGATCCCTGGATCGTACGAATTGCAGATTCCCGGCCAGCGCCAGGCCCTTTCACGAATACCTCAACTTTTCGAAGACCGAGCTCAAAGGCTTTTGAAGCACAATCCTGCGCCGCTACCTGTGCCGCATATGGAGTATTCTTTTTGGAACCCTTGAATCCCATCTTACCAGCCGATGCCCAGGAAATAACCTGACCTGTCGTATTTGTCATAGAGATGATGATATTGTTGAAGGTCGCGCGAATATGGGCATGGCCTACGGCCTCCACATTTACTACGCGTTTCTTCGCTTTATCTTTTCTCTTTTCAGCAGTTGCCATATCGAAAAGTTTATCTATTAACCTTTAGTTGCCTTCTTTTTATTCGCCACAGTCTTACGCTTGCCCTTACGGGTACGTGCGTTATTCTTTGTGGTTTGCCCGCGCACGGGTAAACCCTTGCGATGGCGCAGACCACGGTAACACCCGATGTCCATGAGCCGTTTAATGCTCAATTGTATTTCAGATTTTAGCGCACCTTCAATCCTGAATTTCTCAGCAATGATTGCGCGAATCGCATTGGACTCATCGTCATTCCATTCCTTTACTTTCTTGCCGATATCAACACCGGCTTGAGAAAGAATTTTTTGGGCTGACCTGCGGCCAACGCCAAAGATGTACGTGAGGCTGATTTCGCCTCGCTTGTTATCAGGAATATCTACACCCGCTATTCGTGCCATAGTAATTAACCTTGTCTTTGTTTATACCTCGGATTCTTCTTGTTAATCACATACAATTTACCTTTGCGCCGGATGATCTTACACTCGGTGCTTCGTTTCTTTATGGATGCTTTAACTTTCATTTTCGTTGTTACTTGTATCTAAATACAATCCTCCCTTTTGTTAAATCGTATGGCGACATTTCCAGTCTCACCCGGTCACCAGGCAGGATGCGGATGTAATGCATTCTCATCTTGCCTGAAATATGCGCCAGCACTTCATGACCATTCTCCAATTGAACGCGAAACATCGCGTTGGATAATGCCTCTGAAATCGTACCGTCTTGCTCTATTGACTTTTGTTTCGCCACTTATATGAATAATTTTCCTCTATATACTTGTGCGTTGTCAATATCTCTGTTTCATGTTCATACACTGCAACAGTATGTTCAAAATGCGCCGACGGCTTCCGGTCTGATGTACGTATTGTCCAACCATCCCGTTCCTGCACCACATTCTTTGTTCCCAGGTTGATCATTGGTTCAATCGCGAATACCATACCTGACACAATCTTTACGCCCTTGCCACGCTTACCATAGTTCGGAACTTCCGGATCTTCATGAAGTTTCTTACCAACTCCATGCCCTACCAGTTCGCGTACCACTCCGTAACCAAAACTCTCAACATAATGCTGAATAGCATAGCTTACGTCACCTATCCTGTTCCCTGCCTTCGCTTCAGCGATTCCCAGATAAAGGGATTCGTGTGTTCGATCCAGCAGGTGAAGCGTTTCAGCACCTACGCCTTCCAATGGATAGGTATATGCCGAATCACTGTGATAGCCTTTATAGTATACCCCACAGTCTATCGAGATTATATCGCTGTCTCTGAGTTCATAGTTACCGGGAAATCCGTGAACTACTACCTCATTGACGGAGATACACAACGACGAAGGGAATCCATTATAATTCTTAAATGATGGCTCCCCGCCATGATCTCTGATAAACTCTTCGGCCAGTTTATCCAGGTCTTTGGTTTTCGTGCCAGGCTTAATATGCCTGGCTATTTCACCGTGAGCTTTCCCCAATATAAGGGAACCCTCTTTTATTACCTGGATCTCTTCTACCGTTTTTAAGTGAACCATTCAGCCTTTAAGCCGCAGCAAATTGAGAACGTCCTTTCACCCTCCCTGACTTCATCATACCCTCATAGTGCCTCATCAACAAGTAGCTTTCAATTTGCTGAAGTGTATCCAATACAACCCCCACCAAAATAAGAAGCGACGTGCCACCGAAGAACTGCGCGAAGTTCTGACCTACCCCTGCCCTCACAGCAAATGACGGAATAATCGCAATAGCTGCCAGGAAAAGAGCGCCAGGAAATGTGATTCTTGATAAAATTGTATCTATAAACTCGGCTGTCTGTTTACCAGGTTTTACACCGGGAACAAAACCACCATTTCGTTTCAAATTATCAGCGATGTCATTGGAATTGATGGTGATCGCTGTATAAAAGAATGTAAAGATCAGAATCATAATAGCAAACAACAAGCTGTATTGCCATGAGTAAGGATCAGAAAAAGTAGACCCAATGTATGCACCTATGTCACTATCCCTCCACATTCCTGCGATCAGGGCAGGGAAGAACATGAGCGCTTGTGCAAAGATGATGGGCATTACACCTGCAGAATTTAGCTTCAACGGAATAAAGTCACGCTTGCCGCCATAAAGCTTATTTCCTATGACCTGCTTGGCATATTGAATAGGGATTCGGCGCGTTGCCTGTGTTAGTGCTATGACGGCAACAACTATTGCAAAGAGCACGAACAATTCAATAATAAAGAAGATGGCTTTACCAGGAAATTTATCTGTCACTTCTGAGACCAGCGATAAAGGTAATCTTGAAACAATACCGATCATGATCAGCATAGAAATACCATTGCCAATGCCCTTGTCCGTAATTCTTTCTCCCAGCCACATGCAGAACATAGTTCCTGAAATAAGGATGATGACGGATGTAACGTAGAAGAATGCACTGGGATTAATAATTACAGCAGGATCAATAGCGCCTTTCAGATAACTATAACCCTGGAATACCGTAATAAAAATTGTCAATACACGGGTATATTGATTTAAGCGTTTTCTGCCGGAATCACCCTCCTTTTGAAGTTTTTGAAAATAGGGCACAGCAAATGAAAGGAGCTGTACAATAATTGAAGCCGAAATGTAGGGCATGATACCCAATGCGAAAATCGACGCATTGTTAAAAGCACCTCCCAGGAAATTATTCAGGTAGCCCAGAATACCGCCTGAGTTTCTGCTGGGATCCAACAGATTAGCATCAATCCCAGGCAATACAATAAAGGAGCCAAGTCTGAAAATTATCAAAAACCCGATTGTATTCAGGATCCTGATCCTCAGATCTTCTATTGAAAAAATATTCTTTATGGTCTGAAAGAATTTCTTCATTACTTCACTGTTGTGACTGTTCCTCCTGTTTTTTCAATTGCCTGCGTTGCTGCAGCCGAAAAGGCATGTGCCTCAACACTTACTTTAGCTTTTAACTCACCTCTGCCCAATACTTTTACTTTGTCATTCTTGCCTACCACACCGTTCTCTATAAGTACCTGCAGGCTAAGCGCACCGGATTTGGTCTTCTCAGCAAGTGTTTCCAATACATCAAGGTTTACTGCCTTAAAGTATTCCTTATTGTTGTTTTTGAAGCCAAACTTAGGAACCCTACGCTGCAGTGGCATCTGACCACCTTCAAAACCAGATTTACTGGAGTAGCCCGATCTTGATTGAGCACCTTTATGGCCACGCCCCGAGGTGCTTCCACCTGATCCCTGACCACGCCCAAGTCTCTTATTTGTTTTGACAGAACCCTCAGCAGGTTTTAGTGTATGCAGCTTCATCTTAAAGTTCCTTTACAGTAATCAAGTGATTCACTTTTGCAATCATTCCAGCAATCTGTGGCGTCAGTTCCACTTCAACTGTTCTGTTTATCTTACCCAATCCCAAAGCCTGAATTGTACGTACCTGCCTTTCAGGTCTTTTTATTGTGCTTCGCTTTTGTGTGATCTGTACCTTTGCCATGTTTCTTAGCCGTTAAATACTTTCGACAATGATACGCCCCTGTTCTTCGCCACGGTGTATGCATCACGCATACTCGTCAATGCTTTAAAAGTGGCCTTTACAACGTTGTGTGGGTTAGAAGAACCTTTCGACTTTGCCAAAACATTATGTACGCCCGCACTTTCCAATACAGCCCGCATTGCACCGCCGGCAATAACACCTGTACCTGGAGATGCAGGTTTGAGCAAAACAAAGCCACCACCAAACTTACCGATTGATTCGTGTGGCACTGTGCCCCGAATTATTGGCACTTTCACCAGGTGTTTTTTTGCATCATCAATGCCCTTTGTAATGGCATCCGTTACTTCATTTGCTTTTCCGAGGCCATATCCGACAACACCGTTTCCATCACCCACAACCACGATGGCTGCAAAGCTAAACCGTCGACCGCCTTTAACCACTTTTGCGACACGCTCAATGGCTACTACGCGTTCCTTGAGATCGATTTCGCTGGCTTTTACTGTACTTATATTGCTTACCGACATATTTCTAGTTTCTTAGAATTTTAAACCACCTTCTCTTGCGCCATCCGCCAAAGCCTTGATATTTCCATGGTACAGGTATCCGTTTCGATCGAAGACTATAGTATTAATACCAGACGCTATGGCCTTCTCCGCGATTTTCTTCCCTACATTCTTCGAATTCTCGATGTTCAATTTAGCCTTCTCGCCAAGCTCCGCAGTTGAAGCAGACGCAAGCGTAGTCCCTTTCAGGTCATCTATAACCTGAACGAACAATCCATTGTTACTTCTGAACACAGACAAACGAGGTCGCTCTGTAGTTCCGCTTATTTTCTTGCGGATACCCCTCTTTATCTTCACTCTTCTCGCGTTATTCTTGGTTGCCATAGATTTATGTTTTACTCTATGATGTTTACTTATCTTATGGGTCGCAAAATCACAAAATCTTGCATCCTTACATTACTACTTTGCAGCGGCCTTACCAGCTTTTCTACGTACAAATTCTCCAGTGAATTTGATACCCTTTCCTTTGTACGGCTCAATTTTTCTAAGCGATCTCAACTTAGCGGCTACCTGTCCGATTAGCTGTTTGTCAATACCTTCTAATATGACTGTCGGGTTCTGACCTTTCTCCTGCACAGTCTGCACCTTTATTTCCATGGGCACCGCCAGAAAAACATTGTGTGAGTAACCCAAACTTAATTCAAGTACATTAGACTGGGCGTTGGCTTTGTAACCCACACCCACCAACTCTAGCTGATGTTTATAGCCATTTGAGACACCTTCAACCATATTGGCTATGAGCGAGCGATACAAACCATGCATCGCTTTATGCCGTTTCTGCTCAGTCGGACGCTCCACGAGTAAAGTTCCATCCTCCTGTTTGATGTTAAAATCAGGATCGATGCTTTGATGCAATTCACCTTTTGGTCCCTTAACGGTAACTTTGTTATTCTCTTTCGAGAAAGTAATGGTTACGCCTTTTGGAATTGTAACTGGTTGCTTACCTATTCGTGACATGACATCTCAATTAATACACGTAACACAATACTTCTCCACCAACATTCATCGATCGCGCCTCTTTGTCAGTAATTACACCTTTTGATGTAGACAGGATCGCGACACCCAAACCGTTCATAACCCGTGGCATGGAACTGGTACCAGCATACTGCCGCAAACCAGGCGTACTTATTCTCTGCAGCGCTGTTATCGCTGACTCTCTTGTCTCCGGATTATACTTCAGGGCAATTTTTATAATACCTTGATAGTTAGTACCATCCTCAAACTTGTAATTCAGGATATACCCCTTATCAAAAAGCACCTTTGTAATCTCCTTTTTGAGATTGGAAGCGGGTATTTCTACCACTCTATGGTTGGCCTTAATGGCATTCCGCAACCGGGTTAAATAATCTGCTATAGGATCAGTCATCTCTTATACTCCTTTTCTATTAAAAAGCAAGCCCGCGTTTTTTAAAACCGGGCTGCAAAGATATCGAACAATTTCAATAATCCAAACTGTTATCAGGTTTCGCCCCAATAGCAAAAAGGGGGACCTGGATACTCAGCAACCAATATTTTATCTCTTATTTATTACCAGCTGGCCTTAGTGACGCCTGGTATTTTTCCATTTGATGCCATTTCACGAAATACGTTACGGCAAACGCCGAACTTTCCCATATATCCTTTCGGACGACCAGTCAATTTACAACGGTTCTTAAGCCGCACCGGAGAAGCATTACGCGGAAGCTTGTCCAGTCCAAGGTAATCACCAGCGTCTTTGAGCGCTTTACGTTTTGCGGCGTAAATCACTACGAGCTTTTCTCTCTTTGTTTGCCTTGCTATTACTGATAATTTAGCCATGCTGTTTCTTAGTTTTTGTTTGTAAAAGGCATCCCAAATGCTTTCAGAAGCTCATAGCTTTCTTCATCCGTTTTTGCCGATGTAACAAACGTGATATCCATACCACTGATTTTGTTCACCTTATCGATAGAAATCTCGGGGAAGATAATCTGTTCGGTTACACCGAGTGTGTAATTTCCCCTGCCATCAAAACCTTTGGCAGAAACTCCACGGAAGTCGCGCACACGCGGGAGCGCAATATTCATCAACCGGTCTAAGAATTCATACATTTTATCACCACGCAGTGTTACGCGAACACCAATTGGCATATCCTCCCTTAACTTGAAATTAGAGATTGCTTTCTTCGACTTCGTAGGCACTGCTTTCTGACCTGCGATATTGGTTATCTCCTCCACGGCAATGTCAATCAATTTCTTATCTGACACCGCTATGCCCATGCCCTTGTTAATACAGATCTTTTTGATCTTAGGTACCTGCATAACTGACGAATAGGTGAATCGCTGCTTCAACGCAGGGACTATCTCGGCAGTGTACTTATCTTTTAATCTTGGAGTTGCCATCACTTAATAAATTCTCCGGTTTTCTTAGAATATCTTTGAAGCTTATTCTTATCGTTAAGCTTACGCCCCGTACGGGTCGCTTTACCGCTAGCAGGGTCTATCAGCATCAAATTGCTGATGTGCAATGCAGCTTCTGTTTTTTTAATGCCACCCTCAGGTTTTCCTGCCGAAGGCTTTGTATGCTTCGTCACGATATTAATTCCTTCAACGATAGCTCTGTTTTTTTCAAGCACAATCTCGAGTACAGCTCCTGTCTTACCTTTGTCATCTCCGGCAAGCACTTTTACTGTATCTCCTTTGCGGATGTGCAACTTTGGTTTTGAGTTTTTTCTTTTCTCCATGGCTTAGATTACTTCAGGTGCCAATGAAACGATTTTCATATACTGCTTTTCTCTGAGCTCACGCGCTACCGGGCCAAAAATGCGGGTTCCGCGAGGTTCATCCTGTGCATTCAACAGCACTGCTGCATTGTCTTCAAAGCGAATATAGGATCCGTCTTTTCTTCTAATTTCTTTCTTTGTCCGCACGACAACCGCCTTTGAAACAGTTCCTTTTTTCACCTGGCTGCTGGGTATGGCAGACTTAACCGTAACTACAATTTTGTCTCCGACGGAAGCATAACGTCTTCTGGTTCCACCAAGAACATGCACGCAAAGCACTTCTTTTGCTCCACTGTTATCAGCTACGGTTAGTCTCGATTCTGTGCTTATCATGATTACTTGGCTTTTTCAACTACTTCTACTAATCTCCAACGTTTATCTTTGCTCAATGGCCGCGTTTCCATTATGCGAACGGTGTCACCCACACCCGCTGTATTTGTCTCATCATGTGCTTTGAACTTAGTCGTTCTATTCACAAATTTTCCGTAGATCGGATGTTTTACCTTTCTGTCGACGGCAACGGTAATAGTCTTCTGCATCTTATTGCTTGTTACTTTACCAACCCGTTCTTTTCTGTCGTTCCTTTCCATAGGAATTATTTTTGAAGTTCTTTTGCTTTCAATTCAGTATGTAACCTTGCCACTAGCTTCCTGGCCTCTCTCAGCTTCATCGGATTTTCGATGGCAGTAACCTGATGGGCAAACTGCAATTTTCGAAGCGCCTCTTTTTCAGTGCCGATTTTCTCTTTCAGTTCTTCCGCGCTTAATGCTCTTATATCTGAATTTTTCATGACTTTAATGGTTCTACGTAGTCGCGTTTTACCGTAAACTTCGTCTTCACAGGTAATTTACCTTCTGCCAGCCGCATAGCCTCTTTGGCAGTTGCAATGTTCACTCCGCCTGCCTCAAACAAAATCGTTCCCGGCTTAATAACTGCCACCCAGTACTCAGGGGCACCCTTACCTTTACCCATACGAACTTCAGCAGGTTTCTTGGTTATCGGCTTGTCTGGAAATATCCGAATCCAAACCTGACCCTCACGCTTCATTGCGCGTGTCACGGCGATACGTGCAGCCTCCAATTGACGCGCGGTAATCCAACCACCTTCAAGTGCTTTTAAACCAAAGGAACCAAACGATATGGAGTGGCCTCTTGCTGCCATTCCTTTCACGCGGCCCTTTTGCATCTTTCTAAATTTCGTTCGTTTAGGCTGTAACATCGCTACCTATCTTTTATGCTTCGAAATATTTATCAATTCCTTCTTCCGCCACGGCTGTCGCCAGTACGTCTGCTACCACCCTCACTGCCACGTCGATCACCACCTGGTCTTCCTTCCCCACCTCTTCTTCTGCCACCGCGATCACCACCACGATCGCCACCTTTGTGCTGGCCTCCGCCTTGCGGTGCATTGCTTACAACACCTACATTAGGAGAAAGATCACGCTTACCATAAATCTCCCCTTTGAATATCCATACTTTGATACCAATCTTACCATAAACGGTCTGCGATTCAGAGATTGCATAATCAACATCCGCACGCAGGGTATGGAGCGGGATACGCCCCTCTTTATACTGTTCCGTCCTCGCCATTTCGGCCCCGGCCAAACGACCTGAACATTTTATTTTAATTCCCTCAGCACCTACGCGCATCGCCGACGCAATAGCCTGCTTCATGGCGCGTTTGTACGAAATCCTTGCTTCAATTTGCTGGGCAATTGATTCCCCCACCAATTTTGCATCCAATTCGGGACGCTTAATTTCAAAGATGTTTATCTGAACATCTTTGTTGGTAAGTTTTTTCAATTCTTCCTTTATCTTATCAACTTCAGTTCCCCCCTTACCGATCACTACACCGGGACGAGCAGTATGAATAGTAAGCGTAATGCGCTTCAAAGTCCTTTCAATTACCACCTTTGCAATGCCCCCCTTAGGGATACGCGCATCAACATATTTTCTGATTTTCTGGTCCTCAACCAATTTATCAGAGAAGGTTTTTCCACCATACCAGTTGGAATCCCAACCGCGTACAATTCCCAATCTAAAACCTACAGGATTAATCTTTTGTCCCATTATTATTCCTTCGTTTCTTTTTCTGTTGTCGTTGCTTCCGCGTTTTCTGGTTTATTCATGCTGTCAACGATTAGTGTCACATGATTAGAGCGTTTTCTCACACGGTGCGCTCTTCCCTGCGGGGCGGGCCTTAATCGCTTAAGGATACGACCACCATCAACCCAGATTTCTTTTACATAAAGGTCAGCTTCCTCAAGCTTAACATCTTGATGCTTTGATTCCCAGCTTGATATTGCCGAAAGCAAAAGTTTTTCAAGTTTAGGAGCTCCAACTTTGGGCTCGTACTTCAAAATGTTTAGCGCTTTGCTTACGCGCTCGCCTCTTATCAAAGCTGCCACCAGGCGCATCTTGCGCGGCGAGGTAGGTACGTTCTTCAATTTTGCAATAGAAGGACCGCCTTTTGCTGCCTCTTTACGGGCATCGCGTTTTTCACGCTTGAGCACTGATTTCTTTGTCTTCTTCGCTTCAGCTTCCATAGTTACCTAGCGTTATCTTTCTTTGTACCGGAGTGTCCACGATAAGTACGGGTAGGGGCGAACTCGCCCAACTTATGGCCTACCATATTTTCTGTGACATATACCGGAATAAATTTATTTCCATTATGAACGGCAAACGTATGGCCAATCATTTCAGGCACTACGGTTGATCTTCTTGACCAGGTCTTGATAACAGACTTCTTTCCTGATTTCTCTGCGGCTTCCACTTTCTTCAAGACTCGGTAGTCGCAGTATGGTCCTTTTTTAATCGAGCGTCCCATTATTTTTTCCTCTTAGCTATGATTAGACGATCTGAATATTTCTTTGGATGACGGGTTTTTTTACCCTTGGAGTAAAGTCCTTTACGTGATCTAGGATGACCACCAGAAGCTCTACCTTCACCACCCCCCATAGGGTGATCAACGGGATTCATCGCTACCGGGCGTGTACGTGGTCGAACGCCTCTCCAACGGCTGCGACCAGCCTTACCAACACTTTCGTTCATATGATCCGCATTGGATGTTGCTCCAACAGTTGCCATACAAACCTCCAACACATTGCGCATTTCACCAGACGGCATTTTCAATGTAGCCATTCCGCCTTCGCGCGCCAGCAATTGCACAAAACATCCGGCACTTCGGGCAATGGCCCCTCCTTTTCCAGGCTTCATTTCCACGTTGTGCACAATAGTACCCAGCGGGATCTTTGACAATGGAAGTGCATTACCAACCTCAGGAGCAACATCAGCACCAGAAATTATTTGCTGACCTACTTTCAAACCCTCAGGGGCAATAATGTAGGTTTTCAGCCCGTCTGCATAATATAAGAGCGCTACACGGGCAGAACGCGTTGGATCATATTCTATTGACTTAACCGATGCCGGGATGCCCACTTTGTCACGCTTGAAATCTATCTCTCGTGACTTCTGTTTGTGCCCGCCACCAATATAGCGCATCGTTGTGCGTCCGGTATTGTTTCTACCACCGGATTTCTTCAGCGTAGTTAACAGTGACTTTTCAGGAGACGTTGATGTGATATCATCAAACGAAGGTGCGAGTCTGTGTCTCGTTCCTGGGGTCATTGGTTTTAATTTCTTCAGCGCCATCGGTAATAATTAAACGTTGCTATAAAAATCAATTACTTCGCCTTCTGCCAACGTTACGATTGCCTTCTTGTAACTGGGCTTGCGACCAGCCAGTACCCCAGCCTTGGTGTAGCGGGTTTTGTGCTTACCCATTACTACCATCGTATTTACTTTTTCTACATTCACGCCATATTGTTTTTCAACGGCCTTCTTTATTTCCACTTTATTGGCATCAGAATCAACGATAAAACCGTACTTCCCTTTTTCATTCAAGGCAGAAACTTTTTCCGTTACCAATGGCTTCTTCAGGGTACTCATTATTCCTTATTTAATAAGTTTTCAACCTTGCTAATAGAACTCTCCACAAAGATCAAACTGTCGGCGTTCATCAAATCAAATGTATTAATCTGGTCGGCCGTTGTAATCTTTGCATTCTGAATATTTCTCCCTGACATCACCACATTCTTATTGGCTTCAGAAAGTATAAGTAGTGTTTTCTTATCCCCCAGCGAAAGTGCATTTAGGAGCGCAATGTATTGCTTTGTCTTTGGCGCCTCGAAGCTAAAGTCTTCCAGTATTGCTATGGAGTTATCTTTTGCCTTGTAGGTCAGTGCTGACTTACGCGCCAGGTCTTTCACTTTCTTGTTTAATTTAAAAGAATAGTCACGGGGTTGAGGACCAAAAACACGGCCTCCACCTTTGAACAGTGGATTCTTGATGTTACCGGCACGGGCACCACCAGTTCCTTTTTGCTTCTTTATTTTCTTTGAAGAACCTGAAATTTCATTGCGCTGTTTCGCCTTGTGCGTACCCTGACGCTGGTTCGCCAGATAGCTCTTTACATCCAGGTATATGGCGTGGTCATTAGGCTCTATGCCAAATATGGAATCAGAAAGATTCACTTTCTTTTTCGTTTTCTCACCACTCGATTTTAATACTGCCACTTCCATTATTTCTGAAGGATTACCGTTGAATTATTAGCTCCGGGAAGTGCTCCGCTGACGATGATCAAATTTTGCTCTGGCATGATCTTAACCACGCGCAGGTTCACAACCTTTACCCGGTCACCGCCCATGCGACCCGCCAGGCGCTTGCCTTTTGGTACACGTGCTGCAAAAGAAGCGTTACCCATAGAACCTGGGGCCCGAAGTCTGTTGTGCTGACCGTGAGTCTGTCCACCTACGCCTGCAAAATTGTGCCGTTTTACTACACCTTGAAAGCCTTTACCTTTTGAAGTACCCACTGCATCAACAAAGTCGCCCTCAATAAAAACATCCTGAATCCGGACTTCCTTCCCCAACTCAACCATTCCATCGTATTCTGCCCGAAAGTCACGAAACTCTGCAATCGCTCTTTTGGGAGTTGTGCCAGCTTTCTTGAAATGACCAATTGCCGCTTTCGTGGTATTTTTCTCCTTCTTCTCGCCATAGGCAAGTTGAACAGCTCGGTATCCGTCTGTTTCCGCGTTTTTCACCTGCGTAATGACGCAAGGTCCAGCTTCGATTACTGTACAAGCGATGTTAACGCCCTCCGGACCGAATATGCTGGTCATTCCTATTTTCTTTCCTATAATTCCAGGCATGGCTGAACCTATTTATGCTGTTTTTCAGGACCTTTTAACCTCTTTCTTCAAAAAGGACTGCAAAGATAGAAACTAAAGTATAGTTACCAAACGCGGGTTTCAAAATTTTTGCCAATTGCAGGAGCCCGGCGTGGCGATTCCGGTTAATATTCCGAAATCGTGTATCATTGTTTAATATGGCCAAGGATACTATGGAAATGGTTGCCCATAAACGGTGGATTGTTCTTCCCCCCCTATTGGTTTTGCTGTTTGTCATAAACCTGTCTCTGGGCAGTGTCGAAATACCGTTTGGTGAGATCATCAGCATACTGGTAGGCAAACCCGGTTCCAATCCAGTTTGGTCAGACATTGTTTGGGATTTTCGGATGACGAAGGCCCTTACGTGCATCTTGGCCGGAAGCGCTTTGTCCATTGGTGGCTTGCAGATGCAAACGCTGTTCAGAAATGCCTTGGCCGGCCCTGATGTGATGGGACTGTCCTCAGGGGCGAGCCTTGCTGTGTCGCTTGTATTCATGAGTCAGGCTTTTGGCTTTGGGTCTTTTTCAACACCACAGCCCTGGGCAGTTGCAGGTGCGGCCAGTCTAGGGTGTAGTATCGTATTCCTTATTATAGTTGTCATTTCGCAGCGATTGCAGGATAACACCTCGCTCCTGATCGTTGGGCTGATGATTGGCGCGGCAACCTCATCGCTGGTTAGCGTACTACAATTTCTGAGCAAAGCGGAGGAGCAACAATCCTTTTTGTTATGGACTTTTGGCAGTCTGGGGCGTCTGAATTGGGTTGAAATTCGGGTACTCGCTGTCATCCTGCTCGTGGGTGGCTTGATCGGATTATTCTCAACGAAGTCGCTCAATGCATGGCTATTGGGGAACAATTATGCCGAAAGCCTGGGGGTGAATTTAAGCAGAGCAAGGTTCCTTATCATCGTATCGACGTGCATCTTAACCGGTGGTGTTACAGCCTTCTGTGGTCCAATTGCTTTTGTTGGACTGGCAGTCCCGCACCTGACAAGGCTATTAATTAGGACAAACAATCACCGGGTGCTTATTCCTTCCGTAATTTTTGCTGGCGGTTCGCTTATGCTTTTCTGTGATACCATCGCTCAACTCCCGGGGAATATCTATGTTCTGCCCATCAACGCGATAACGGCTATGATAGGTGCTCCAGTTGTTATTTGGATTATTCTTCGCGCAAAGCGTGTATTTATATAGTGTTAAGATGAAAGACGCTGAGGACAGATCGGTCATACAAACTCGTCAGTTAACAATCGGCTACTCCCAGCGGGGTAACATGAATGTATTGTTTGAAAATCTTAACCTTCAATTGAGGTCAGGAGAACTCACCTGCTTTATGGGCCGGAATGGAATTGGTAAATCTACGCTGATCAGAACATTCCTTGGCGTACAAAAACCGCTTTCTGGTGATGTAGGGTACATTGAGCCACCCGCCCTCGGGAACAGATCTCCAATTCACGCCAGACAAGTTGCAGTGGTTCTCACCGACAGAATTACTGCCGTTAACATGAATGTTTATGAACTGGTGTCGTTCGGAAGATATCCATACCTGGGTTGGGATGCAAAACTCACCTCAGTGGACCACGCGATTGTACAACGATCCATTGATCATGTCCAGATTCAACATCTCGTAACGCAAAAGATTTATGAACTCAGTGATGGCCAGCTTCAAATGGTAATGATCGCCCGCGCGTTAGCCCAGGACACGCCAATCATTTTGTTGGATGAGCCAACCGCGCATCTGGACCTTAACAACCGTCTTGAAATAATGAACCTGTTGCGCAAGCTTGCACACACTATGCATAAAGCCATTCTTGTAGCTACCCATGAACTTGACCTGGCGCTTCAGACGGCTGACGTTGTTTGGTTGGCCGGCAATAACAGAAGCATTCTGACAGGCATTCCGGAAGATCTGGTACTAAATGGTGCTTTTGATGAAGTTTTCCAATTCAAAGGTTTCGATTTAAGAACGGGGAAGCTTCACCATGAGGCCCATCACTCAGCGTCTATCAAATTGGTGGGAAAAAGTCATGCCTACCTATGGACCAAAAACGCACTGGAGCGAAGTGGATTTTCCATTGCTGACGAGGGTGATGCGCACGCAATAACAATTGTTGTGGAGGGCACGCAAAGCAAATGGGTGCTGGATAATGATTTGCACTTTGATACCATCAGTGCACTGCTGATTCATCTGAAAAAGCACCAACCCCCGCAGGGAAACTAGTATTTTTATTTTGTTCAGAATGCTATTCAATCGATTGCAGCGTCATATTACAGGATTCAGTTTCAAAGAATATTATTCAATTGATCCACTTTTGTTAGGTTTGAGATTGCACAAGCAACACTTCTCCTGTTATCATGATTAAACCAGACGAGATCTTTCCCTATAAATTCGACAAAAAATACGCCAAGCCAGTAGCATACTTCTCCATGGAGTTTGCATTGGATCAACCATTGAAGATATACAGTGGCGGACTGGGTTTTCTGGCTGGTTCTCATCTGCGCAGCGCCTATGAACTAAACCAAAATCTGATCGGAATAGGCATTCTCTGGAAGAAAGGATATTATGATCAGGAAAGGAATCAGGACCAAACCTTACGCGTCAGTTTCCGAGAGAAGGACTACTCATTCCTGACAGACATTAATATTGTCTTTCCCATTACTATCCACGGTGCCAAGGTTTTTGTGAAGGCCTACCTCTTGAAACCTAAAATATTCAACACTGCCCCACTTTTTTTGCTCAGCACAGATATTCCGGAAAACGATTTTCTTGCACAAACCATCAGTCATCGGCTGTACGATCCGAATGAAACAACACGCATTGCACAATCCATTCTATTGGGCATTGGCGGAGCCAAATTATTGGATGTACTAAAGCGTAAAACAGAAATTTATCACATGAACGAAGGCCATGCGCTACCCATGTGCTTTTATCTGCTTGATAAATACAAGGATATTGATGAAGTGAAGAAACGGGTGGTCTTTACCACGCACACGCCGGAGAAAGCCGGCAATGAAGAGCACAGTTTACCACTGCTTCACGGGATGAGCTTTTTCAATGGCATGACGCCAAAACAAGTGGATGGATACGTTTATCCTGAAAATGGCGTACTCAACTATACCTTGACCGCATTGCGTCTCGCCAAAAGGGCCAACGGCGTTTCTCAACTGCATGGCAAAGTTGCCCGCACGATGTGGGGCAATTACAAAGGTATTTGCGAAATCTCAGCGATTACCAATGCCCAGAATAAAACATATTGGAAAGATCCTGTCCTGGAGAATGCAATAAAATCGAAGGATGCAAAGCTATTGGTTGAGCGCAAAAAACAATTAAAGAAAAAACTCTTTCGGGCAGTTGCCAATCAAACCGGAAAACTTTTTGACGAAAATATACTTACCATCGTATGGGCAAGGCGATTTGCAGCATATAAGCGCGCCAATCTTCTCCTGTCGGATTTCAATCGGTTTTTGAAAATCGCGGTAAGTAAAGAACATCCCATTCAGGTAATTTGGGCTGGCAAGCCTTACCCCGAAGATTACAATGCGATTAATATATTCAATGAAATCTATTGGAAGACAAAGAATTTGCCTAACTGCACCGTTGTAACAGGATATGAGCTCTGGTTATCGGGGTACTTAAAAAAAGGATCGGATGTTTGGCTGAACAGCCCGCGACTGTATCACGAAGCTTCCGGAACATCGGGGATGACTGCCGCGATGAATGCTTCGGTCAACCTGTCTATTCCGGATGGATGGATTCCCGAATTCGCGAAGCACGGCAAAAATGCATTCATTATTGATCCTGCAGACGACGCCCTAACCCCGGAAGCAAAAGACAAAGTTGAAGCCAATAATCTGCTTGATGTCCTCGAACATGAGATCATCCCAACATACTACGAAACTCCTGAAAAATGGAACGAAATCGTAAGATCAAGTATGCAGGACGTTGTACCCCTTTTCGACTCAGGAAGGATGGCGCAGGAGTATTATGAGAAGCTCTATAATTTTTGAACTGAACTAGTACATCCCCGGACGGGACAAATTTTCGTTCAGGTTCCTTATCAGCTGATAGGAAAATTGGACGATTTCTTTGTCGTTGGTGATTGAAAGGTTTTCATTGATACCGTGGAATCGGCCTCTATTGTCATCCGAAAGCCTTAAAGGATAGAAGGGGAATATATTTTCAGCCACTTTGCTGTGTGCGACAGGAACACTACCAGCTTGGCTGTGGAATCCCCGAAAGGTCGCTGAATCAGGAAGGGCAGGATAGTCATTTGAAACGGTTTGAAATTGAATTCCTCACTGCAACCGGGAAAAGGCGGCATCACTCACTTCCACCGGTGCAACGACTTCTGCTTTCTCCTGTTTGCGGAAAAAGGTAAGGGTATTGAACAGCAACACCAGTACCAGCACAAGAACGATAGCTCAGCGCAAGTACAGTCTTCTTCATGACAATTTTTGGTTACGCATAGAAACAATAGGAGGTTCTCCTCAGGAGGAAGACCATTACCTGCATCAGGATTATGGCAGGATAGATAGTAAATTATCGGACTGGTTCCCGCGTTGGCTATTTTGCTGAAGTCTTTGCCCCGGGCCAGATTGTGAAGCACAACAATCACAAAACGAATCCAACTTCGTATCTTGTAATGTCAAATGCCTGACAAATTGGTTGTGTTTTCTTATTCAACTTTAGTCGCTATGCAGCACATTGTAATTATCGGTAATGGTGTCTCCGGAACTACTGCTGCACGCCATATCCGGAAACGAAGCAATCACCGGATTACTGTGGTGTCTTCTGAAACAACACACTTTTACTCGCGCACCGCACTCATGTATATATTCATGGGGCATATGCAATACGAAAACACCAAACCGTACGAAGACTCTTTTTGGAAGAAGAATAAGATAGAACTTGTGTCAGACCATGTTGAAAAAGTTGATGCCCCCGGAAGCTCCCTGCAGCTTAGATCCGGTTCCACAATCGCCTACGATATACTCATCATCGCTTCCGGATCGACTTCAAATAAATTCGGATGGCCTGGCGAGGATACTAAAGGAGTACAGGGTCTTTACGGCTATCCCGATCTTCAGCTCATGGAAACCAATACCAAGGGAATACAACATGCCGTCATCGTTGGAGGCGGGTTAATTGGTATTGAAATGGCCGAGATGCTGTACTCCAGGAACATTTCCGTCACCCTACTTGCACGTGAACCAGAATTTTGGAGCAATGTATTACCCCTGCAAGATGCGAACCTGATCAGCAGGCATATCCGCTCACACAATATTGACTTGAGATTAGAAACAGAATTAACGGAAATTCGGGCAGATGAAACCGGAAAGGTAAATGCAGTTGTCACAAACAAGGGGGAAATAATTAATTGTCAGTTTGTTGGACTGACCACGGGCGTTTCTCCCAACATTGCTTTCCTGAGGGACTCCGGGATTGAAACCAACCGCGGAATCTTGGTAAATGAATACCTGCAAACAAATATTCCAAATGTTTATGCGCTTGGCGATTGCGTTGAACGAACATACGACTTGCCCGGAAGAAGAAATATAGAACAGGTATGGTACACCGGCAGAATGATGGGTGAAGTGGTTGCACAGACTATCTGTGGAGAAAAGACAAAGTACGAGCCCGGTCCATGGTTTAATTCTGCTAAATTCTTCGATATAGAATATCAAACGTACGGTAATGTGGGTAAGGATTTAGCACCTGATGAAGAAGACTTTTATTGGGAAGATCAATCGGGATTGAAGGCCATCCATTTTGTGTGGAATAGAAACTCAAACGAGTTTGTGGGAATAAACGCATTTGGAATCCGGCTGAGACACGCGTGCTTTGATCAGTGGCTGCGGGAGAAAAAAGACATACAGTTCGTGGTTGATCATTTAGATGATGCCAATTTTAATCCTGAGTTTTTTCCACGATATGAAACAGAAGTAGGAACGGCGATTGCCACCAAATTTGGTGCTGTGTAGATCTGCATAAACGAAAGAATGAAATGAAAATAATAAAAGCCACCGGACTCCTGCTATTCGTTTTTGGGTTCATTGTGTTCAATATTTCCTTTTTCCAGGCAAGCTACACGCTGACTCCTGAACTGGTCAAAGAAAAGATTTCTGAACCTGCAAAAACAGCGTTGTTTTTGCAGAAAGCTGAGTCAATATTGAATCAGAATATTCCATCGAACTTCGCATTTGTCGCTAAGGTAAAAGCAGCGTTCTATTCCGCGAATGACCAACAGATAAAGCAATATTCAATCACCACTGCAGAAGTCAACCTTTTGGTTTCTCTTCACAGAGAGAAGTTTTCAATAGCCACAGTAGATTCCGTTTTTAGTTCCAAAGACGCAATTTCAGTTTTTAAAAATCAAGCCTTAAAAACGTATGGAAGCTGGCTTGATGGCCAGCCCTTTGATTCGCAGGAAGAATTAAAGGCACAAATCCTTGGT